>LNFM01000813.1_pt1 | contig 75372 bp, 63 predicted proteins | sample 596031 | NCBI WGS metagenome assembly LNFM01 (sample SAMN04254537, study PRJNA301005) | activated carbon metagenome | isolation source: dual media filters at the Ann Arbor, Michigan drinking water treatment plant | place: USA: Ann Arbor
TGCACGGATAACCCTTCGCCATCGGGTCGAACGGGGGAAGAAGGCCTGGCAGCTGAAGATTCCGTTGGGCGACGATCGGCAGGAGATAGAAGTGCCCGACGACAAGCCCGATCCACCGGCCTCATTACGTGACCTGCTGATTGTTCACCTGGGCCATCGGCCTCTGGTGCCGATCATGACCTTGCGCGTCTGGAGAACCGGTGTCCTCGTGCGCGATCGTCGTCGGCCTGTTGCTGAGGTGGTGCTCGACAACGTGACCGTGGTGAAAGACGGCCGCGTGATCCAGCGCTTTCGCGAACTTGAAATCGAACAGCGCCAGGGCAACGAGGCCTCGCGTCGTGCCCTTGAACGGCAGATGCGCGAGGCCGGGGCATCCGATCATGACGGGCGGCCCAAATTGTTTCGTGCCCTGTCTCTGCCGGCCCCTATCCCAGACGAGCAGCCTGACCCAAAAGCGCCGATAGTCGACCATCTCAAGTGGGCACTCGCGCAGCACGTCGGATGGCTCCTGGCCCATGATCCTGGCACGAGACTCGGCACCGAGCCTGAGAGCCTGCATCAACTGCGCGTCGCGACCAGGCGCCTGCGCGCGGTACTCCGCACAGCCCGGCCGATCCTCCTTCCCACATGGGTCACGACACTGGAACAAGAGCTCACGTGGCTGAGCGAGCTGCTGGGACCGGCCCGCGACCTCGACGTCCAGATCGCCCATTTCACAGAAGAATCTGCCGCATTGGATGCGCGAGATCGCAAGCTACTGACCCAATTCATCTCCCATCTACGCACGCAACGAGAGGCCGTGCAGCAGATGGTGGTCAGCGAGCTCACAGGCGTTCGCTACGTGGAACTGATCCGGCGGCTTCAACAAGCGGCGCAAGCCCCCTCAATCGTGGAGTCTCCCCTCACTGTCCGTCAACTCGCCAAGCGAGAGTTCATGAAACTGCGCAAGGCGATCAGCCGACTCGCCCCTTCCCCATCGGATACCGCACTACACACAATTCGCATCAAGACCAAACGGGCTCGCTATGCGGCAGAACTTGCTCGCAGTTCAGTAGGGAAACCAGCCAGCCGGTTTATCAAGTCCGCGCGTGCGGCCCAGGATCTCCTGGGCCTCCATCAGGATGCGATCCAAGCCGAACGTCACGTCCGACAGTTCCTCAAATACTCGACGAGTGTCCGCGCCGGATTCGCAACGTTCACAAGGAGATCAAACCGCTGTTCAAGTCGTTGCTGAAACGAGGGAAGAAGGCCTGGCGATGAATGGGGCAACTATACTATCGCGATAAGCGGTGTGTGTTTCAAACATTGCCACAACACAGAGATAAATGTTCCGTGATAGATAAACCTGAAGGGGTGACCACGCTGAATGCACCGGAGGGTGAGAGTAAACCAACTCGTTACACGTTGGCCCAGGATTGGTTTTTAGTCAATGTGGATCCGTTACCGATCTAATTATGGCCTCTTTATCCTCGAATGTTTCGGAGGAGTAGTCCGCACCCTCGCCAGAAGGAGGAGGCGAATCGAGTAACTTGTTTATCTTCTGCTAGTCCAAAGTCCTGGTCTTCGTCCTGCAAGCGGGCAAGACGAGCCGACACATCACGGTACTTGCGCTGTCCCCGGTCTAATGCCACATAGACCTCCCGAGCTTCATCATACCGTCGATGGGATTCAAGGGTCCGAGCCAACAAATACTGCACGGCTACACTTTCCTCTCGGGTAGCCGGTCGGTAGCTGGCGGCTTCCCGTATCGTCGTTATTGCGTCGTCGTGCTGCCCCATCGCCTTCAAACAGAGCCCCTTCTGCGCTAGCGCTCGAATCGCCCAGGTGTCCTGCTTGGACAGCTTATCGAATAGCCAGATCGCTTTCGTATATTCCCGAGATTCCTTCAGCGTCAATCCTTCGTGATACATCGATGCCGGATCCGGCACACAGACAATCTCACTCTGCTGGAGTTGTCCAGAATGCCGGGCCTGTCCATCCGCTTGGACACGCCCACCAACCAACGAGTCGATCTCGACTCGCTCAGCGCTCAGTTCATGTTCAGGCAAATCGACATCTTCCGGCGACACTACGAACCGAAGCATACCTTGTTTGGCTCGGGCTGTTGCAGCTGCCACAATGACACGTGCGGTGATGTTGTCAGCTTGTTCTGCAAAACCATACGCAAGCGCATGGTCGCAGAGTTGATTGATGAGACGAGGGTTTCCGCCGGCCAGACGAAAAGCAACTCGACTGGCGAGTGTGGAAAAGAGCGGAGAGTGCCGACCTGCCACCTGAAGACGATGCTCGATGTAGGCCACGGTCTCAACTTCCGAAAGCCCATCCAACACATATTCCACGCCGATTCGTTGCGCGAACTGCACCATCTCAGGCCCCTTGAGGAGATCCTGAAGGGCCAGCTGTCCAGACAGTAAGATCTGAAGCGCGCGGCGGCGTCCGTCGTTGAGATTCGAAAGGAGCCGAAGCTCTTCCAATACACCGGCTCCAGCGTTTTGTGCTTCATCGATAATCAAGAGAACCCTGCGCCCGATTTTGTGCTCATGCTCAAGGAATCGTGCAAACTCATGAAAGACATCGACCTCACTCTTCCCGTTGGTCGATAATCCGAAAGAGGCCGCGATCCAGGGCATCAATGCGCCCAGCCCGCTGTGGATGTTCGATAAGATGCCGATGACCCAGGGATGGCGCGACTGGTCCAGCACCCGATTCAGCAAGGTTGTTTTCCCTGTGCCGGGATGGCCTGTCATGACGATGAAGGCTGAACCGTTCGCCAGTCCATACTCCAGGAGACTGAGCGCCGTCTTGTGCTTGGCTCCCAAGTAGAGAAACTCAGGATCCGGCAGCAACGTGAAGGGCTTCGTTTTCAGTTGATAGTGCGCTTCGTACATAGCCGCTAATTGGAATGCGCCTGCAACAAACTCATGGCTTTCCGCCCGGTCAATTGCTTACGTCCTGACTTATTGAGAACCCCCCCAAGAATCGGAACGCTGCCACCAATTGCCGTCAGCGCTCGTTCCACGTCGGCCGATGATGTTCGACCTTCTTCGGCCACGAGCAGCAATGCGTCGAGATGGGGGCTGAACCCAAATACATCTGGTCGAGACAAGAGCGGCGGGAGATCGAACACGATGAAACGGGAAGGATACCGATGCTTGAGTTCTTGAGCCAGGGCAGCCATTCTTGGAGACGCCAGTGCTTCTGCCGAATTCTTGACTGCTCGTCCTCCCGGCAAGACCACCAACCGTCCGACATCGGGATGAACCAGTAATTGCGCAAGCGGCGCCTCATCAAACAGGTATTCTGTCAATCCTGGGACCGTCTCCAATCCAAAGGTGCGATGGACGGAGGGTCGAGCCATGTCGGCGTCCACCAGCAACACCGTATGCGCCAGATCCATCGCGAGGGCGAGAGAAAGGTTCACCGCCGTCAGCGTTTTTCCTTCGTAAGCCGTAGGGCTGGACACGCCGAGGACATTCCATCCCTTCTGGCGGAACTGTTGCATGACCTGAGCACGCAGCATTTTGTATGCATCGACGAATGCCCCTTCCTCATGCCCAACAATCAATCGGTGAGCCCGCATCACATCCTCAGAGAGTGGGATCGATTTCGTCGACGAATAGACGAGGGGACGTGTGGGGACGAGAGAATGTCCGACTCGGCGATGTATGTCCTGATCCGTCCCGCCATATTGTTGTTTAAGCCGCTCTTGGGCTCGCTGGAGATATTCCATTGTCATGCCTCCTCCCGTCACTGGTTCAGCCGAGTTTTCGCCAAATCGTGTACCATAGGACGTCCAAGGGCATCCATGCCAGATGTAGCACGACCGCCCCAAGAAGAGCGACGCCGAGGCCCGCAAATCCGACCATCCTTCTCCGACGACCAAGTGACACAAGCTCCTCCTCCGAATGCAGATATGGAATCACGGCCAGGGTCGCACCCTGCAGCGCTCGACTGAACTGTTCGGCTGTATGGATCGTTCGATCGATATTGTCCACCACCACACCCGCCCCGATTCCTCCTCCGACCGCCAGAAAGGCACCGAGCAGTAGAATCGCCAGACGATTGGGCCGATCCGGCTTCTCAGGCAACTCGGGAGGATTGATCAGCGAGAATCGCTCGCCTTTTCGCTGCACCTCCAACTCTGCCGACACTTGGGCCTCCATCAGGCGAGAGGTGATTTCTTGGTGCTTATGCACGGAATTTTCCCGATCTCTGATCAAATCCAGATACTCGGGTTCCATCGTCGGCGTCGCGGCCAAACGTTTGGCATGCTCCGCCATCCTGCGTTTGAGGTCCGCTCGCGCTAACTCCAGTGAATCCAACATCGCCTTGGTCGAGGCCAACTGGGACTGGATGTTGATGTATGCAGGGTTCTCCGGCTTGACGGCAGATGTCGTTGCCGGACGAAGCCCCGCAGCCTGTAACTCCCGCTCAAGCGACGCCACCACTTCCTGAGTGCGAACCACATCGGGATGTACATCGTTCGCACGCTCCCGGAGATCGGCAAGCGCAGCACGTGCCGCTGTCAACCGTTTCGACAGCTCATCTCGCTCGTCGATGCCACCCGTTTCTCGTTCCAGCGATTCAAGCTCTTGTTTCAGCTTGAGGATATCGGGATGATCGGGCATGAGATACGCGGACACGCTGGCATACTGTGCTCGCAAAGCCTTCAGCCGCTCTCCCGTATCCAAGAGCCGCTCGCCGCTGGCGCTGATGATCGGCGTGTGGGGTTTCAACGTGGCGAGCTCCCCCTCGAGATAGGTCTTTCGCTCGCGAAGACTTCTGATATCGCGGTCGGCGTCGATTAGCTCTCGCTGAGTTTGATTCAACAGTTGCATGTTGAGTTGCACCAACTCCGGCAGGGCCCCGTCCGCCCGCTGTTTCACCACCGAGATCTTCTCCTCCAATTCCGAAATATGCCGAGCGAGGTTCTCCGACTCCCGTTTCAGAAAAGCCGTCGTTTCATGGGCATGCCGCTCGCGTGTTTTCAGGTTTTCCCCCAGAAACAAACTGGTCAGTTCATGAGCAACCTTTTGTGCCAGTCCTGGAGTTTCTCCATCGTACGCCAGGGTAAAGGCGATGGTCGCCTGGGTCGGATTTTGACTCCGACGATCGATCACCTTGACGTTCATGACATCGATTTGGATATCTTTCGTAAATCGATTCAGTACCTCCTCCGTCGGGCTCCGTTTCCTGAGCTTCTTGTACAGATCGTACTGCTCGACAATGCGCCAAAGAGTGGAACGGCTGAGAACCTGTTGTTTGATTGTCTCGATGCGTTGATCGGCGTAGGTCGCAATGGCCGCGCGAACCAGATCGGGTGGAATCTCTTGCTCTTCGATCAGAATCGTCGCGGTCGAGCGATAGACCGCCGGCAGGAGAAACGCCAAGGCAGCACACGCAACCACCAGGGACGCCCCAATCGTCATAATCAGCGCTCGGCGTCTCTGGAACAGGGCCAGATAGTCGGAGAATGTCCTGGTACGCGCAGCCGGCCTGGCTTGCGGCCTCCGCTCGTGACTCATCGCGACACCGACCATTGTTCACCTCCGTACGTCACCATGATGAACGTCGAATGGGAACCATTCTGTTGGTCGATGCTGTCGACGGCACGTTCTCCATATGTATAGGACACATCGAGTGCCCACCACTCGGCGAATTTCCATGAAAGGCTCGGACTGACGGAAAAAAACCTCGTCTTGGCCAGAGGTCGACTGCCCTCCGTCGTGGTAATTCCCGATACGAAATAGAGCGCGCCAGCCACTGATACGCTCAGTTTTTCGGTCATGTTGTGAGACAGCGATGCCCCCACACGGTCGGTTCCCAGCAGGCGGCCGAACCCACTGGGATTAATCTCGCGGCTTCCGTCGATCTGGAGCATGGTCCGTTCGAACTGCTTACGCAATGAGCCTCGGTATACCCAGACGACCTCCTGGCTGGTCTCGGATCTGTCGGTGCTTCTTCCCAGTAGAATCCCAACAACTCCCGGTATAGCAGGGAGATCTTGCGTCGAACTCACCAGCCGGCCACCTCCCGATATCGATCCCGTCACCTGATGACCGAAGTCATGCGTCCATCCCCCCTGTGCTCCGTAGTATGTCGACTCAAGCCCGACGGTTGGGATGCGGACTAATGTGTAGAGGCCGGTCACCTGCACTTCATCCAGCTCCGTCGGATGGTAGATCGGTCCGGACGTCACACCGTGCACCTGGTAACCGACCAAGCCGAATCGCTGCCCATCTTGGTACTGTGCGTCCGTGAACTGATAGCTGCTCTCCCACGACGTGCGCTCAGTGAGTCCGACTCTCCAAGTAGGCACAGCTGTCCACGTGCTTCGTTGCGTAAAACCCAGGACCAGTCCGGTTTCCTGTAACTCTGAGCGCAAAGTATTATCTCGATGAAATCCTCCCTGAAATCCCAGGGTGTGACGATCCGAGCGATACGACGCCTTTAGGGGGAAATGGAGGTTGGTGAACTCTCGATCGATGTCGCCGTAGTAATGCACAAAGTCTGCTCTGGTCTCTGCCTCGACAGCCAACGCTTCCGTCGCTCCTTTGAACTTCACCGCCGGTGTCACCCAATGCCCCAACACTTCGTTGTCCCCGTCATTGATGAGCAGATTGCTGTTGTAGACGCCTTTCACACTCAACGTCGGAGCCGCCGACCATTCGGCCGCCGCTGCCTGATCCCGTACTGTACCAAGCGTCAGCGCTCCCAGACCGCAGAATCCAGCCAGGACACCGAGCCACGCTCGACTCCAAGAACACGTTGGACTGTCCTCAACAGACGGCCGCTCCATCCCGTCACGGCACCATCACCACATCGCCACGCTGGAGCACAATGTTCTGCTCCAGATCTCTTCCTTTTCGGGCGTCACCGTAGCGAAACGGAAAGACCATTTCATCGGTTCCATTCTGCCGGCGAATGATCTTGATGTCGTTCTCCGCCGCATAGGGCGTCAATCCTCCGGCCATGCTGAGCGCCTGCAACACATCCGTGTGGTGTCCTGCCTGGTATTCTCCGGGCTTGTTCACCCGTCCCAGCACATAGATGCGATAGCTTTGCACTTTGAGGACGGTCACCGTTACATTCGGTGTCGGCAGATACTTCGTCAGGCGCTTGGTGATTTCGAAACGGACATCCTCGGCCGTCCGCCCGGAGGCCGCGACCTCGCCGATCAGGGGAAACGTGATCATCCCATCCGGCCGCACAACCATTTCCTGCGTCAGCTGCTCATCCTTCCACACGGCCACTTTGAGGACATCCTCGGGTCCAAGAAGATAGGATGGTTCTGCATTGATGGGTTCCGCTGCAGAGGAAGCACTCAGGCTCAACATTGAAACACAGAGACTTCCGACCAAAAGGCCAAGACAGCCCAAGCTTACATACAACATCTCTCGTCCGCGAGGCCTCATCCTGAGATCTCCCCTAATAACGTTTTCGCCTCGTCCGACCCCTCAAAGGCCGCGCCGGATGCGAGGGCTTTCTTCAGATGCAAGGAGGCCTCGGCACGCTGCCCCACCTTGGCGTAGGCGGCACCGAGATGGTAGTTGAGAATCGGGTGTTCCGGCACCAATGTCGTCGCCTGCTGCAGGACGCGCACCGCATCGGCTCCATGCCCCATCTTATGATGGGTCCATCCTAAGGTATCGAGTAAATAGGCGTTCGGTTTCTGCGATTCAAACCCACGACTCAACGCCAAGGCCCGCTCCAAACTCTGGGTGTCCCCTTTCTGATCCACCAACAGGGCCGCCAGATTATTCGCGGCCAAGAGCGATGACGGGGCACGGCGAAGCACCAGTTCATACTGACCGATGGCTTCATCATAGTGCCGCTGCGCAGCCAAGCTGATCGCAAGCATGAGCCGCATCTGCTCATTGTCGGGGTTGAGATCCAATCCTCGCCGCAGCGCCGTGTCTCCCTCTTTCATCTGCTTTTGGCCATACCGAATCTGCGCCAGATGAATCCGTGGAGTTACCCATTTAGGATTGAGACGGGTTGCCGTGTCGAAATGGGACACAGCCGCCGCCGTTTCACCCTTTGTCAGCAGGAGTTCGCCGAGGAGCCCGCTCGCGTACGGATGGTCCGGAGATTTGACGAGAAGTTGTTCCAACCGACTCTGCGCCGACGTCAGCCTCCCGCGTCGCATATCCATTTGAACAAGCGCCAACAGGGGTTCCGGCGCAGACGGCCGCCGCTCGGCGGCTCGCCGATAGGAGGCTTCCGCGATATCCCATTGTTGTTGTGCTAGCGCCACATGGCCCTCGGCCAAATCCGCGGTGGCATCGTCGGCTCCAGCCCGACGCAACTTGGTGAGGGTAGACTGACTCTTGCCCCAATCTTTCTCCTGCAGCTGTAATTGAAACAGCATGCCAAGCAGCGCGATATTGCCAGGATTTTGAGCGATGAGCGGATCCAGCCGCTGTTTGGCTTCTTTGAGCTGGCCGGCAGCAGCATCGAGTCCCACCAGCATGGTCTGCGCTTCCAACATCATTGGGTTCAACGCGAGCGCACGATCCAAGCTTTCGCGTGCCAAGGCTGGTTCTCCGGCCAGCAAATGGGCACGGGCGAGCAACACATGCCCCTCGGTCAACTCCGGTTGATCTTTCAGAACGGAACGGAAATCCAAGGTAGCGTCTTTGCCATTCCCGCGTTGAAGTGCGATACGTCCACGCAACATCAGCGCGTCGCTTGATCGATAATTATCCTTCAATACCGCCTCGATCTGCCGCTCAGCTTCATCCGTCTTTCCAACCAACCAGTCCATCCCCGCCAGCTTGATCTGGGCTTCCAATGCTTCCGGTTTACCGGAAAACTCCGTCTGGATCTCTCGATAAACTTCACGCGCCAGCTCACCCCGCTGAGTCGATTCATAGAGACGGCCAAGCGCGAACCACAGTTTTCCGGCGCGCGGCAGTTCCTTTTTGGCCTGCTTGAGTGCCGCCTCTGCCGCCTCGAAACCACGACGCTTGCCGGCATACTCCGCAAGCGCTACTCGCCGCCGCTCATCCTCCGGCTCTAATCGCACGGCATCCTGCAGAATGGATTCCGCCTTGTCATACTGCTGCTGTTGGTCATAAAACGCGGCTTGTCGCAGACGGTGCGTCAAGATGGTCGGTTCCAATCTGGCGATCTGGTCGAGCGTCGATTCGGCATCCGCCGTCCGTCCCAGCTTGATCGACGTGGTCGCCAGCGCATCCAACAGTTCCAGATTGGTCGGACTGACCTCGAGCGCCCGGCGCAGATACGGCATCGCCTCCACCGAACGTTGGGTTGAGGTGTACAGCGAGACCACAAGCAACACGGCATCGATTTCCGCCGGAGCCTCGGCGACAAGCTTTTCAGCTTGTTCGACGGCCCCCTTCATATTGCCCGACAAGGCCACGCCTGCGATTTTGATCGCCTTGGCCTGCACATGATCCGGCTGGCTTGTCAGCAGCCGGTCCGCGATCTGCCCGGCCTGTTCCAAGGCCCGAACTTCCAGGTAATACTTAGCCAGCTTGACCATCGCTCGATCATGCTTCGGGTTCAGCTCTACAACTTGCTGATACGCAGCCATGGCGTTCCGCCAATTACGCTCTTTTTCCTCGATCTGGGCATAAAGAAAATAGGCGTCGACGTCCTTCGGATCGATTTGAAGCACGTTTCTGATCTCGACGCGGGCTTTCGGATAGTTTCCCTGCTGAAAATATTCTTGCGCCCGGAGACGGTACTTCGCCTTGCGCTCTTCCGGCCCACCACAGCCGCCTGACCCTACGGCCAGCACGACGACTAATCCCAAGGCGACATATCGTGTCATCACTCTTTCCTCCTCCCCGATCATGGTGACCAGGCCCGCCACATGATTCCGCCTGACATCACCAGTAATACCACTCCCAACCGGATCACGGCGGACGACCGCATGTACAGCAATAGTTCGAACGCAAAGAACAACACAACCGACTTAGCCGTCAACGATCCTATAGGCACGCTGCCGATCGTAATTTCAGGCAAAAACGGCATGACGACCGCCAAACACGCAATGAGCGCATCCAGCGGCGTCAGCTGAAATCGCTCATCCTCCGCCAACCGAACCGCGAGAACGACCAGGACGGCCAGAGCCACGATTCCCAAATTCATCGGTGTCAGGACGTTGATAGGGGGTATTCGTGGAAACGCCTCTCCGTAATACAGAAGGCAGATGCTGCCGATATACAGCGCAGCCCGCACCACCCACGACAGTGCATAGCGCGTCAACAGCGAACCGATGACGGCAAGCGCCAGGCAACCGGCGATCACCCCCCCTTCGGCAGGAATTTCCCGCGGCACGGTGATGGACCAAACCAGATAGAGAGGGACCCCCACATACAAGAGATTAAGTGGCCAATCACTCAGCACTTGACGTCTAGAAGGATTTGAAACTGCCTGACGCGACAGAGACAAGAGTAATCCCGAGGACGACTCCACCGGCTCATGTCGGCGAACAAACAACAGGAGTACGGCACCTGCGTAGAGGAGATACGTCGCGAGAAGCACCGCGTCGGATTGCCATCGCAAGAGATACGCGCAACTCACCATGAGCCCATGCACCAAATAGATGGCCGTGACAGCCTGGCCGTGCGTCAGGCCGAAGGTCAGCAGTTTATGGTGAAGATGATTCCGATCCCCGACAAACGGAGACCGCCCTTCCAACCATCGCTGCCCCATGACACCGACCGTATCGAGCAACGGAACCCCCCAAATAAACAGAGCCAGCAACGGGCTATAGGCCGTATGATGCGCGTCGGTCAACAAAATGGCGGCAATCGCGAGATAGTATCCCAGAAACTGGCTGCCAGCATCGCCCATGAAGACCCGCGCCGGATAGGTATTGAACCGCAGGAAGCCCAGCACCCCCCCCAGGACGGACACGATCAGCAGTATAAGAAGCGGTTCATTGACCTGATAGGCCAGATAGGCCAACCCGGTGAAACTGATCAAGGACAATCCGCCGGCCAAGCCGTCGAGTCCGTCGGAGAGATTGACAGCATTCGTCACTGCGACGATGACGACCAGCGTGAGGGGAACGGCTATCCAGGCGGGCAGCAACGCCTCATCAAAGAACGGCATCGAAGACCATCGGACTCCGACGACACTCATAGCGATCACGGCAGCCGCTACCTGACCGACGAACTTGACCCGATAATCAAGTCCAACCCGGTCGTCCCAGACACCGAAGAGCATAATGACGGCCCCACCGAGGAGGCTGGAGAGCAGAAACGACTCTTTCGGCGCCCATACCAGAACGGCGATGAAGGTGGCTGCAGCGAAGGCGATGCCACCCACCTTCGCGATCGGCTCCCTGTGCGCATGCCGTTCGCGAGGCAGATCGATGAACCAGAGACGGATCGCCGACGTCGACAAGACAGGAATCAACGCCATACAGATGATCAACGACCCGATAAAACTGAGAAATAATGCCGAGCCCATCGCCCCTACCCCTCAATCGGGAACATAATGACTCAATAACGGGGTCACTAACCCGGCCATCGCCTGTAACCGTCCATCGGCGGACGCTTCCTCCTCACCGGGATGGACCGTGGACACTAAACGCACGAGTGCCCCGTCGGCACGATGCCTGGTCAAGGAATCCCAGAAGAGGAAAAATTTCACGAGGTATTCGCTCGTCATCCAGCGGTCGCGCTGTTTGAACCAGTAATAGACGATCTGCTTATGGCTTCCCTTCTGAATGACGACTCGATTGACATCCCACGCGGCGACCGCCCCGGGAACAGACGCGATGGGTACCGACTCGAAGGACGTGATCTCCCAACCACCGCCTGGAATGCACTGCCTGGGAGAGTGAGACGACCGTCCTTTCTTTGGAGACTGGTAGTAGGCTACATAAACATTAACGGGATGCCGATCGGCAGCGGAGTAGTCAGCCAACACATAGTCGTCTAAGGCCAAGGCGTCGAGATACTGCCGTTCCATAGCCGTCGAGACGCCTTTCCATACTCCCAACTGCGATGGGAAATCGACCAACGGCTGTCGGGCAGGCAGAGAGGAAAACTCCCCTTCAGTCACGGCCGGGTCCGCCACCGTCACCATAGCGAGCAGACTTGCCCCTACCACCACAGGCCAGAACGCAATCCGTGCAGCCGGCGTAGTGATCTGGAACGGCAAGGCCGCACCAACCTTGGGAAGACCGACCAATTCCGCGAAGGAACGGCCGGGTGCGGATGAACCGATCCGAGCAAGAATCCACATTTCCGCGCAGAGCAAGGCGAGGCTCGCAACGAAGAAAATCCACCCTTCAAAAAAGTGGGTAAACCCTTCGGCTGCAGCTTGCCCATACGTGCCGACCAATACACCGATGACTCCGATCCGAAGCCCATTCAAGAGAATCGAGATCGGAATACTCGACAGCACGAGGACGGCTCGTTTCCACAACGATTCACGGTAGAGATAGGCGGCCAGCAGCGTCAAAGCCGTGAGCGGGAAGAGATACCGCAGGCCGCTGCAGGCTTCGACTACTTGAAGTTGAATCGGCCCAAGATCGATGACATTCCCTTCCCGATAAGCCGTGACACCGATCAGATGAAGGACACCCACGCCCAACGCAGACGACCATAACTGCAGACGGCTCGACAACTCGTACTGCAGAAATGTCGGCGGGGGAATCGCGGCGAGCAGATAGAGCAGAGGAAAGGCCAACAGGCGAACACCGGACAGCCCGATCGCACAGACGAGCAATCCGACGATCACCATCCACAGTGAAACATGCATCACCGCATGTATGGCGGAGAACTCGCCGACGACGTACACGAACAGCCCGGCCGCGACGATCCCAGGGCCCCACCACGCGCCCCAACGCGCAATGACTTCCAGCGCCCGCCATCGCCACCAGATCATGTACAACACGATCAGTGGAATGAACGGCCCATGGCTGTTGTTGTCTTCCAGCCATGCCTCTCCCAAAAACCGCAGACTGTCCGCATAGAGATACCCAAGGACCGTTGTGACCAGAGCCAGGATCGACCAGAGGACCACTGTCTTTCGGTAGATCGAGGGTTGAATCACCGATGAATCAGAGGAAGAGGGTACCGACGTATCCAGCATCGTAGGTTGTAAACTCATGATCATTCCACAGGTATGACGGTCAGACAGTCTACCGTCCGCTGATCCCTCGTGGGCCACGTCAATCTCAAGTTTGTGTTAACTGATTGTTAAAAAGCGAACAGGGTCGTCTATCGTGCGGTGAGATCGGTCGGACGGTCGGGGGGACTAGAACGGATTTGATTCAGGAATCGTTTGGTTACCTGCCACCAGGGAGCTTCTTCGTTCCAGGATTCAGCCCCACGGTCCCCCCACCCGCCCCAAATTACGAGACCATCGGCATGTTGAGACACAGTATTCAATTGAAGTTCCCAGTACTCCGGTTCGACAGGCTGCAGTCGCAGCTTGGCGTTGGACTCATGGTACTGCGGCCAGAGAAACGCATAGACCGGCTTTCCGTTTGCTTTCCGTCTGGCTTCCGTCAGCTGCGCGACGGCATAGGTCACCCAGCCTTGTCGGTCCGGATAGAAGGTATAAAGTGATGGATACAACGCATCCAGCTGAGCCGCCAACTCATCCAATCGGTCGTTATCCTGTTGCCACGCTTGATGCTCTTTGCTCGCCAGACCGCGTATCGCCCGCCAATAGTCGTTCAACGGTACGGTGCCATAGGCCCCAACCTGGATATTCGGGGCTTCGGCCTTTATCCACGATAGGATCGTCACCAACTTCCCGACATTCTCTTTCACAACCTGAGGATTTCCCTTGAGCGGCCATCGTTCGATGTCGATAATCACCGGTTGCGATGCTCCACTCAATTCCTTCCCGATGGATCGTACCGTCTGTTCCGGCGGCATTGCCGTCGCTGCATGCTTGCCGGGGAACAAGCGCGCCTCGTAGAGGAGCGTGATAGGCCGAATAGGATAACCGGCGAAGGAAGGCTTGTTTTTATACAGAGTCGCATCAAATACAACGAAGGGTCTGCGATCAGCCACCGAAGCGGGAGCCGCTGTGTCAGCCGGAGAAGGACGCCCCAACGTGCCCACCAAAATAAGTCCAGCCATCAACAACTTGATCCATCCAATTCTTGATCGGCGCATCATTCTCGTCCCACTGCCACGGGCTGTACCATCGCATCCGCGACCTCCGGCTGCGGCATACCGGTCGATGCGGATTCCAACAGCACACGCCAACTGTCGAGTGCGTGGGAGCGTGCGTACTTTCGGTCAAAGGCTCGGCGCGCGCAGACCCCTGCATTGGCAACCTCAGGCCCCCCACTGGAAAGGCGAAGAATACAGGCCGCCAGGGCGTCCACCTCACCGATACAGAAGCTCCACCCACAACGCTCCCGCTCAAGAATACGGGCGATTTCCCCTTCAGGATCGCCGATGTTGATGATCGGACGTCCCGCCGCTGCGATACCGTAGAACTTGCTGGGGACGATCAGCCCTTCCAATGTTGGACGCAGGGAGACGAAATGCACGTCAGGGACACTCAGGCTCCAGTGAAGCTGATCGGCCGCTTGATACGGATGAAACTGCACGTTCGTCAACCGACGCTGAACGGCCTCCGACTCCAGCCAGTGCCGAGCGATCCCCTCGCCGATGAACACGAATACGATATCACTCACCGCCTTCAGCCGATCCGCCGCGTCAAGCATGGTCTTGAATTCATGCACATGGCCCATATTCCCCGAATAGCCGAAAACAAATTTTCCAGCTAGACCCCATCTTCTGATGAGCGGGTTATCGTCCTTAGGGATCGGTTGAATGGCCTCGCCATCCGCCCAATTTTCGATGATTGTAATCTGGTCGGAGGGGATTCCTTCGTCGCGCAGTCGCTGCGCCATGATCTCGCCCAATACCACATTGGAGCGGCCCTGCCGTAGCGATTGATTACGCAGCCGCTTGAGCATGGGAGCGGCAAAACGCACGCCGTACACCTCCATTGAAGTGGCGACCTCCGGAAACAGATCCTGTACCCAATTGACCAATACACCGCGCTTGAGCTTGACAACCCATGCGGCAGGAACAGACATCATCGGCGGATCGGTCTTAGCCACCACGACGTCACCAGCTTGTACCAGTCGAAGCAGGTGCCACGTGGCTCCCAGGTAAAACGTCAGATAGTCGATCATGCGTCCCCACAGTCGAGCTCGCCCGAAACGCGAAGTCCTTACGCGATGCACCCGAACTCCACGAATCGTTTCTTCGCCTGGAAGAGTTGCTCGCGGATCGCCGTACAGCTGACAACCGGTGATGACATGGATATTCTGACCACGAGACGCCAAATCGAAGGTCAGGTCGCTCAAGAGCTGGCTCGTCGCCGAATGATCCGGATAGAAGTAGCGGTTGATGAAGATCGTCTTGGACATGGGTATGGAGGCGTCGGGCATCGCCGCCTCGCTTCCTTTCAGGTTAAGAGCCCTCGCTGTTGCCGTTCCAATTCGCGCATCTTCAGTACGATCATGTATTCGTAGAATGCCTGTAGGACACAGTAGGTCAACCCTGCCCGCCCATCGAGCCATCCCCGCTGCCATACGTAGAAATAGAGAAACTTGATCAGCGGCCTTAAGGGCAGTCGGAACGATAAGTTCTTGAGCGCTCGACGGCGCATCGCCGGGTCAGCATCGAACAGCCGAGGTTCACCCGCCGAACTCTGGTGGACCTGCTTCATGCCTTCCTGCGCTTCCAACTGCGAATAGCGATTGTGCTTATCGATCCACTCAGAAATCCCTTTACTGAAATTGTAATGCGTCAACATGCCGGTCAGGTATCCGTGTGGGCCATCGATGATGGGTACCGGATTCACCAACCGCTGAAATCGGACATAAGGAGGATGAAAGAAACGCATGATGAGACCCGGCGGCATCGCATGTTTGATCCACCGGCCCATGAACATATTCTGCCTTCCACAGTAGTACGCGATAGGAGCACGCCTCGCCTCATCCGCGATGGCAAGCAGTTCGTCCTTCAGGTCTTCCGTCATGCGTTCATCGGCATCGAGATAGAACACCCAGGAATGTTTGAAGGACACGTGCTCAAGCGCCCAATTCTGATGGGCAGACCAGTTGTCGAAGCGGCGCTGCACAACACGCGCGCCCATTTCCTCCGCAATTTTGACCGTCCGGTCGCTACTGAACGAATCCAGTACGACGATGTCGTCCGACCACTTCACCGATTGAAGACAGTCGGCGAGGTTGCGTTCCTCGTTCAGCGTCAGAATGAGAATGGACAGGCTCATGTTTTCCACTCTTCAGCCATCAGATGGTTTGCGAGCGCATCCTTGAGATAGCGCAGTCTACTCTTGGCGAATTGTGACGGAGCGACGGCCACGTCAAATTTGTGTTAGGCGAATGTTAAATTGATATGCGGAGGGAGAGGCGTGGGAACTCGGTTCAACTCAATCGATGTCGCTTCTCGGGCATTAGTGAACCTATTCGAACGGATAAATTGCTGAGATCCAGAGCATGGGCATTATTTCAAGCAGCACGTACGGGCTACGATCGGGCACGAACGCTTCTTATGGTTTCTTGGCGATGGCTATCAACGACTTCGCCAGTGCCGGGATACGGCCGACCCTTCTAAACGAGATGTCTTTAAATCCTGCCTCTTCCAATAACGCCATGAGTGTTTTCATCGACCAAAACTTGATGTGTCCGTGATCCCACAAGGCTGTGAAGTGTGCATCAAGACCTCCGGTGAGCGCCAAGGCCAGATTCTTCCAATAGCCATGGTACGGCGTGGAAACAATCGCGGTACCAGACGGCTCCACGAGATCGTAGAGCGTCTTGGCAAAGACGCGAGGCGCATAGAGATGCTCAACTACTTCCAAACTGATGACAATTGGGAATTGCCCATGGATCTCAGCGAGGCGGTCGTAAGCCGATCCCGGCTGAAGTAGGAGGTGCGGATATCGGCGTCGAGCTTGTTCCAACCCTTGAGCTGAGACCTCCACGCCAGTAGACTGATAACCCGCTTTCGCCAAAACCGCAGCAACCGCTCCGTTTCCACATCCAATCTCAAACACCCGCCGCTGACTTGGCGGAACAGCGAGCGAGGCCAGAATGGCCAACAAAGACGGGACAAGATAGTTGTGTGATGCATTGAGTTCACTGTCTTTGTAGACGTAACCGGAAAGATCCACCACTCTGCCCGTCATGTTTCCTCTTGGTCTGGTTCATACTTTCTGATGACACGAGCTGGATTCCCCCCCACCACGGTCCAGGAATCGACATGACGAAACACACTCGCCCGTGCACCGACCACTGCTCGCTCTCCAATAGTAACTCCAGGTCCGATGAAGACATCCGCTGCGACCCAGGCACCACTGCCGATCGTAATTGGAGCTGTGATCAATGGCATCCCCTTGGCTCGATAGTCATGTCCGGCAGTACAGAGAAACGAGAATTGGCTGACCGTCGCCTCAGGTTCGAGCGTAATCCGGTCGACCGAGTAACATTGGACATAGTCGCCTAAGCAACTCCCTTCCCCCATGGTCAGATTCCACGGAGCCCAGATCCTGGCTGAGGGATAGGGATGAGCCCCCTTTCCGATGATGGCCCCGAACCTCCTGAGCAAAAACCTTCTCCAGCCGTGGAAGACCCTTGGGCTCGGACGGTAGGCGACCCACCAAACCAGACTCCAGAGGGCCCGACTAGGTCTGTTCCAGACCGTCTGAACAGGCGATGGAAAATCTGTCACGGCAACTCCTCGTCTAGATGACGCAGCTGGGCCGCTGCCCTGATCCGCTCATCCAGGAGTACACCGACGAGATTTGCTCGGCGTACGCCGCCCATGAGTATCGTTGTTCCACTAGGCGCCTGCCACGCATGCCCATGGCCGACCGGTCTCCGGCGGACATGATCATGAGATCCAACAAGCCCCGCGCAATCCCTGTCGCGCTGGTGTCGATGGATACCGCCGCCCCGGCCTCGAATCCTTGTGGAAGATTACAATGTGTCGTCATCGCTACCGGCAGCCCATAGGCCCAGGCTTCTAGGATGCTGACCGGCAGGCCCTCACTGAAAGACGGCAGAACAAATGCGTGTGCAGACCGAAGCACCGTCTCCTTGTCGGCTCCGAATTTCGGGCCGACAAACCGAACGGAATGTTCTAACCCATTCTCCGCAGACCATCGTCGGAGTTCAGTTTCATGGTGACCTTGGTCCCAACCTGCGATCCAGAGCGTCCACTCTGCGGCGATCGACGGAGCATCATGCTGAAGCTCCCGCCACGCTGCCAATAGGTTCACGAGCCCCTTCTTGGGATGGAGGCGGCCGAGAAAGAGAAGGACCTTCCCCTGCCGTGGAGGAGGCGCCAGGCTCAGCAGCGGTAAGTCAATGCCGCACGGAATCACGCACACCGGATTCGACAACCCATAGCGCCGAATGGCCTCCGCTTCAGGCACGCATAACGCGTGGAGGCAGGCGGCATTGGTCAGGTGACGACGCTCATACAGCATATCCGCGATCCGTTTTTTCCAGTAGGAATGGGTGATCGCCCAGGGATCCAGCATCCCGTGCGTACTGACGATGTACGGCCTGTTTGTGAGCTTCGCCCACCTGACCGACGCCACCGAGGGGTACATCCACAAGCCGTGATTGTGCAGGATGTCCGGAGCCGACGACTGGAGCGCGGGTAATAGATCCGGCGCATATCCGAACGACTTGTACCCTTTATGGCAAAAGACAGTGACCGCAACCGGTCTCCACGTTTCATAATCTTTCCCGACATGTTCGTCGCTGAGCCCGAATACACTGATCCTGGAGCCCCGACGGTGCAGCTCCAGCGCGCTCCGACGGACAACCTCGTGTATTCCTCCGCCGGCTCGAGAAACCGACGCTGTCATCATCCCCACCTTCATAGACGCCCTGCAACCGCAGATTCATAGACAAATGTGGTGTTCCACCCGTCGATATACGTCAACCGATAGCCACAGTCCTTGACCTGACGCACCATGTTCAGGATGCGCGGCAAGTACTCATCGTCCAACGGATGATAGCCTTCATCGAATTCCATGCAGAGAACAGTCGGGCGAATGTGCCCATTCAGGATTGACGCAAGAATCTCGTACTCCGCACCTTCGACATCCAGTTTGAGCAGCGACAACTCGCCATGGCCCAGCATCCGCATCACCGTCTCGAGCTTTTGACAGTCGGCCTCGAAGTAATCGGCCGTGCGCTGCAAGTTGACGATGGAATGCGACACATGGGCCGGATTCTCCGGCGCATAGAAGCGCATGGTGCGGTCTTGGCTCCACAAGCCGAGGGCATGGAAATGAAGCCGGGCCAGGCATGCCGGATCGGCCTTATAATAGGAATTGACCGCATCATTGATGGAGGTTGGAATTCCGTTAACGGTATTCCTGCGCAACTGTTCCACATGTCGTTGCGCCCGAGGGGTTGGATCGAAACAGTGGACTTCGCAACCGTATTGATTGATGAGCTCGATCTCGAAACTGATATCTTCGCCCGCGCCCACTCCATAGCAGAGCGATTGACTGGACAGCAGACCGGTCGGGACAAACCATCCTCCATAGCCGGTTCCGATCTTGCGATGAGGAACGGACATCGTGTCTCGAAGACGATTCAAGTTTCCCTGTGCGACCCGCTGTTCGACCCGCTTGTACAGCGCCCGTGCTTGTTTCATAAGCATAGTCATTCGTTACCTCGTGGAGTGTTCGATCGGTCCTGACCGCCGCACAGCATCCGGGAGCGGTTGCTCCGTTCCGCTGGGCGACGTGAACGGACAATATTGGGCAATCGCCTTAACAAACAACTCGGCATGAGTGGCTGTGTTATATCGACGGCCGATCATTGCTCGACAAGCCGCAGCCATTGCCGGCTTTCGCGGGCTCGGAAACAACGCGTCGATGATCTTCTGAGCACAATCTGACAGATCTCCCTTCTCATAAAACCATCCGGTTTCCCCTTCTTTCACCGCCTCCCACTCAGGAAAGTGGTCCTGAATGTCGTCGTGGAGCAGCACGGGCGTACCGTACGCAAGCGCATGCATGACCGAAAGACCGGCACCAGACGGCACAACAGCCAAGTCACTAGCCGAAAGAACAAGACCAAGTCGGGATTCGTCGTACAAAGCACCTAGAAAATGCACCAGCTTGGTGAGCCTCAATTCCTCCGCGAGGGATTCCAATATCGGTCGCTCGCTTCCATCACCGACCAACACAAGATGGACGTTCCTCCCTTGCTGCACGACAATATTTAGTGCCCGCAGCAGCCATGGCAGGCCCTTCACCGGTTGGAGACGACCCGTAAAACAGATTAATCGTTCATGGGAATCGATGCCGAGCGAACGGCGAAATGCTTCACACTCCTCAGGAGTGATCCGTTGAGATACCGTGGCCTGCTCACAATCGTCCAACGAGTTATAGATCACATGCAGTCGGTCCGCAGCGAGCCCTTTTGAAATCAACAGCTGTTTTGCGTGGTCCCCGTAGAGGAGTAAACCGCGCGACAGCCGGTACAACCATGCCCGGACCGTCCACTTCAGTCCTGATTCCTCCCCTTGCAGGCCGTGGGTCCAGAGTAAGACCGGTAAGCCGAGGAATCTCCCGACTAGCGTCAGTGCCCAAGCCGTCAGGTCATAGGGACTGCCCTGTGCGACGACGACGGCGGGGCGGTTCCGAACCATCGCCTTCACCGCAGTCGGCTGCCAAGACAACGACACTCCACAAGGCAGCCGGATGAAGCGCTGTGCAGCCACTTCAAACTCACAGTGTCTCGGTGCTTCGGCCAGTGGAAGAAAAGGAACATCAGCAGAGGGATTGGCGAACACCACAAACCGAAACCGCCGATCAGACCCCAGCTTTTCATAGAGGCACCGCCGATAATGCGGGATGCAGGCCTGCTGCAGTGCTACGAGAGGTCTTCTATGCTTGTCGATGTGATTCAGCATGGGGATCAGGCTCGTGCCTCGAACACGTCATCATCTGCAAATTCTGAGGCCTGCGCCTCAGCCCCAGAATCGTGGTCATCGCTCATGAGCTGCTCCGACTCCATGGCGTCGTCCGAGAACGCCGGGCCAAGAATGCTCAGCATGAATAGTAACGAAGTTGGGTTGCCAGAATTGATGAAGTACCGCTCGAACATGGCAAGGCCAAAATACCCGCAAGCCAACCCCAGGAGCACGCTGTAGCTGAAGGTCTGAGACGGGTCTTCACTCCTCCGCCAGATACTCCGCAACCCCGAAAACGTCAGAAAGGTGACGGCTGCAAATCCAATCGCCCCAATTTCCGCTAACAGCGCCAGGTAGCCGTTATGCGCCGACGTGTTGACCTTCAGAACCGCCTCATGCGCTCGAAACCCAACGCCCAGAAGTGGGTGAGTCAAAAACAGGTTCCATGTGGCCTTCCAGGTATCCAGGCGCCCGGAGCCACCTGATTCGAGGCCGCGGTGGCTATCCTGAATCGCAAAGAAGTCGGATGCTCCTCGCAGAACTACATCGCCATAATAGGCCGCCAAGGAACCGCCCAAGATGGTGCAGAAGAAGAGCACTATATACCCGTCGGTTCCAGCGATCCGTCGACGCACGAAGAGCGTGACCCCCAACCCAATAAGCGCCGCCACGGCAGAGGCTCTGGCACCGGTCATGTAGATCACGGCCCCCATCGCGACAAGAATCGGAATCCGTACAATTGCCCGTCTAATCATCATGGCCGTCACGAAAACGGACACGGTCATGAGCGCGAAGCTCGCCGGGTTCAGAGTCCCCCTCCCGCCCCCGAGTCGAATTCCAGGAATGTAGTCGTACAGTGCAAATCCGATGACCAGGAGGCTCCCGAGAACGGCGTAGCACTTCATTCCCGTCTCATATTGGGCCGCATCCAAATTAGTATTGAACTGAAGCACCACCAGCATCGTCAGAATCGTCAGCACGGTATATTGGACTGATTCGAGGGGCGCATGACTGACGAATGACGAGAGCCCGCAGAAGAGCCCGAATAGGGCGATTGCTATGATGGTCGCGGAACCGAACCCCTCGGGAACGAAGCGGTTGCGACTGAATAAGAAATACCCCGATGGCCACAAGAGAGAAGCGAGCATGATTGCTTCATAGGTATGGTTCTTGCGGCCTTCGACGTTTCCAAAGAGCGATCCGACGAAGACTCCCGCCAGCCAAAGGCTGAGGACAAGGCCGACCCACGTTCGGGCCTCCTCCTGTGGAAGCAAATCCTCGCGATCAGTCATCGACGTCATGCTGCCTCCGACAGAGAGACAAGACGACAGAGCAAGAACCAGCCCAGCATGCATGTATCGGTCACTTGAGCCGCCACACACGAAACAGCCAGTCCTTCGACTCCGAAGAGAGGAATCAACCAGCTTCCACAGAGGAGAAGCGTCACCCATCTGATCCCGTGCCCAGCGAGCGGTGTCCGATAATCGGACAACGAGTAGAATGAGTTCCGAACCACTCCATATAAACTCGCAAAAGGAAGTCCCCAGACCAGCACAGAAAGGATATGGGCCGTCAACCGAGCATCGGCCGTTGAAAACTTCCCTCTCGCCAAGGCGAGTTCAATAAGGGGTTCCGAGACGAAAGCCATGAACACACTGCAAAGAAGCGTGACTCCGAACAGCACCGCTCCATATCGAATCAGGACTTGACGTCCTTCACGGAAGCCGGCGTGAAATGCCCGCGCCAGTTTGGGGAAGAGCGTCGTGTTGACCGGAGCGGCGAACAACGCCAGCGGTACAGCGACAACAGACCCGGCATAGAAAAACGCGGCGATCTTGCCGGTTCCCAGACCGGAGGCAAAGCTTCGTTCCGTCATGACGACCGCCTGGAAGAGGAACTCTCCGATCAACACAATGAGCACTGGCCGCCACCATTCCCTGACTCGAACGGGCCTGTCTCGTGCGTTGAACGTGGCAGGTGGAACAGCGACTCTGCCGAGCATCACGACGAACCACAGCAGCACGAGAAAATGCCCGACTGCAAAGCCCCAGACCATGGCATCGATACCCCAGCGATCGGCAAACATCAGCACGGCCGCGATGGTCGACAGCGAGACGACCGCCCCGCTGAGAAAGACCGGCGCAAAGCTCCCTACCACGGAGAGCCCGGCCCTCATGATGCCGGCCAATCCGGCGCAGGCGATCGGAAACAGCAAGAGTCGGATGAGGCGGACTCCGGTATCGCATTGATCGACGCTGAACTGAGGGAAAATTGCCTGGAGCACCGACCTCGACCCGAACACGAGGACCGTGAGAACGATCACATTGATCACGATGAGGACAAGCGAGGCACGTTTGACCAAAGGCCTGATGCTGCCCCCATGCTGCGAGGCCATTTTCGAGACGAACACATGTTCGATTGCATTTCCCACCTGCACGCCGAACAACAAATGAAATCCCATAACCGCCACCAGTACATCAAGCTCGCTGCTCAGGCCGAATGTCGAGGCGATGACCACCTCACGAGCTAAGCCCGCCACGATGACGATCCCGGACGCCACCGAGTAGATGGGAACCCGACGGAGCACCTTCATTTCCTTGGCTCTGGACTTCAGACTGACCCACCATGGACGCAGGAGAGATGCGCTTAACACCGTAACCCCGACTGGCAAGCGCGAACGGAATACGATTCGATTTCGGTCAGTTGTCCCAAGTGGGCGGCGAACCAGTATTCGAGCACCAAGGCCGTGAACGTGAGCATGGCCAGAGGGCCACGCGGAGAATGCTTCGACATCGTGCGCGCAACCTCCGGTCTGAGAATGGAATGTTGAACGAGCAGCCCATCTTCGAGAGCACGACCATGGCGAGCCCAGACACCCTGCATCCATTCTCGTCCCGGCGGTTGAAAACCCCGCTTCGGTCGATGCAGAAGCCAATCAGGCACCAAGTCCTTCACCGCTTGCTTAAACCACCCCTTCGGGGGAAGGGCGTGATCGGGATGCGCCTTGCGTAGGCCGATGACGGTTTCCACAAGCCGATAGTCGATGAGCGGCAGTCTGAGTTCGACCGAGGACGCCATGCTGAGCCGATCGCCCTGCGCGATGCCGTTTCCCAGAAGATAGGTGTCGCATATCAATCTCGTGAAGAGGGTGTCTGGGCTCAGCCACGGATGCGGGAATGTAAATGGCTTCCACAGCTCCGTTTCATAGATTGAATTTCTGAACCTGTCCGTCAAGATCGAGGGGATGGAATCACGGACAGTCCGGAACCAGGGGGAGTGTTCGAAAAAGACGATTCGATCCTTAGGATTCTGCTGATCACGCAGAAACTGATGATATGAAGATCTGAGCCCCGCCCCCGACCAACACCAATCGACGAGATCCCATCGCGACTTGGTCGAGGGCAACTTCAAACCGATGTACTGGCCCAACTCCGGACGCCCTTCCGACTGCCAACGTGCCTTGCGCATCGTCTGACTGAGCGCTTCCGTCATCCACGGGTATCCCCAAAAGAGCTCGTCGCCTCCCTGTCCAGCAAGCATGACCGGAACGTCATGCGTTCGCGCAGCGTTCATCACAGCGTCGTAGCCATAGCTCGCAATATCGGCGATCGGATCATCGGCCCGAAAGACCAGCGATGGGAAAGCAGCGACCATATCCTCCGTCTTGATCTCGACTTCGCGCAGGGGAATCTCCAGATAATCCGCCATGGCCTTCGCTTCGAGGCGCTCGTCGTACCTTGGACGTCCTTCATACCCCACGGTGAAGGCAGTCAACCGTCCCGGATAAGCCCTCGCAGCCAATGCCGCCAGCGCGCCGGAATCCAGCCCTCCGCTGAGCGCGACTCCAACCGGCACATCGGAGCGCACGATCAATTCGCTGACCCGTTCCAATTCGGCTCGGATAGTCGAGACCGGCTCCTCGTTCAACTGAGGCGCGTCTTCCATTTGCCAATACAGGGATTCCGACAAACACCACGGATGTGGAGAGATTGTCAGAGTCGTCCCGGCGGGGAGCTTGCGGATACCCTTAATCAGGGTCATCGGTTCAGGCACGTATTGAAAGTGAAAGTATTGGTAGACAGCAGAAGGGTCGAGCTGCACGTCGATGACACCTGTACGAAGCAGGGCTTTCAGCTCCGAGGCGAAATAGAGCACCTGGTCCTGCTCGTACAGATACAGCGGCTTCTCTCCCATCCGGTCCCGGGCCAGGAAGAGGCACTTCCGACGTTCATCCCACAATGCAAAGGCGAACATCCCACGCAGGTGCTCGACGCAGCGTTCGCCGTAGTCTTCATAGAGATGCACGATCACCTCGACATCGCTATTCGATCGGAAGCGATGGCCTCGTGACTCCAGCCGAGCCCGAAGCTCAATGAAGTTATAGATCTCCCCATTGGCGATCAACGCAAGCGACTTATCTCCGTTGTATACGGGCTGCCAACCGCCGGTCAGGTCGATGATACTCAGGCGACGCATAGCCAGAGCCGCATGTGACCCGAGATGGGTCCCGGCCCCATCCGGTCCGCGATGGACCAGCGCATCGCTCATGCGCAACACCCTCTCGTGTTGGTCGGGACTCAATGGCTGCGCACTGATAATCCCGGCAATTCCGCACATGATACGCCACCTTCCTTTAGGCCGGCAGAGTATAGGGCTTACTTTAAGGCCGCATGGATACCTGCGATTCAATTCTTTGTTAACAAATTGTTAATACCAAGACATACGGTAGATTTCAGTTCTGGACGAAGGCTACTATCTCGCAAGCAAGTCAAGCCCCAGATACCTCAAACAGAATCGTGCGAGTGCTCATACTGCACATCAAGAAGACAATGAAGACATTGCGTCCTGCCCTCCATTGGGTAATGGCCGTCTGCGTCGTTGCGACCAGCCTACTGGCCTGCAGTGCTCAGGAGAATCAGGACACGCCAAGCGCCCCCCCTCCCTCCCCTCCTGCCTCAGTGACGCCCCCCAAGTTCCTGTGGCAGACCGATGGAATAGGTCCGACTCGTGGGAGTGAATCGATCAGTAATTGGCCGAGGCTCACAGGCGGCACGGCAAGCTGTGATTTGAGTCAGGTGGATGACCACAGCACGTTGCCTCCGCATGCGCCGTTCGGAGGAGGCTCGGCCGTGCGCTATATCAAAGCCGTCTGCGCCGGCGGTGCCAGCGGCGGAAGAATCCAGATCGTGGTCGACATGGAGGACCGCACCCTGGACGATCTCGGCAATTTCGGATTCTTCTGGTATCAGCCGTCCGTGTCTGTCTCAACCGCGATGACACTCGAGCTGGCGACAGCCCCCAGCTTTTCCCAATATTTGCTCTTCAATTGGGCCACGGGAGCAGTGGGGCGAAGGATGATCGACGGCTGGAACCCGATCACCTGGCAAGCCGGTGACCAGGTTTCCGCAATTGGTGGGGCAACGATGGCCCACACCTTCACGACCTTTCGCATCCTCCTCGATCTCCAGCCTAACGGTGCCGGCACATTCTATTTCAGCGACTTTATCTATGGTTATTACACGAAACCGCATATCAACATCTGGGGCGAGAATAACTTCGCAAGTGTCTACACCCATCTTTTCCCCGAAGCCAGAAAGCGAAATTTGATCGGCTCCTATTGTCCGGTCACGGAGATGCTCAAAGATCCCGGGCGAGTGGTGTTGGAAGGGGGATTCACAAACGATCAACTGAAGGAAATGGTGAGGGCTGGGTGGACCATCGGCGGCGAATCCACAGAGGGACTCAACTATATCGATTTCTACACGCTCGAAGGTGCAGCCGCTGACATGGACAAACACCTCGCCGACCTCCAACGTCTCGGCTACCAACGCCCGATCTTCTGGTGTTACGAAGATGCCAAGCACAATGCCGTGTTGGATGCCGAGCTGGCAAAACGCAAGGTGGTGGCAGCCTACAGCGGCAACGTGTTTTCCGACAATACGGGACGATCCCTCTATGGAGGACTCACGAACCCCTATAACCTATGGTCGGTGTCGGGCGACGCCCGGCCATTGAACGAGATCATCGCGGCGATCGACCATGCCGTGAAGTACGGCGAACAACTTGGGTTAGAGTGGCAACGGTATGATCAAGAGTTTCACGCAGTCGCCGACTATCTCGTCAAGCTACAGAATGAAGAGAAGATCGAGATCGTCACGGTCGAAGAGATGATCGCACGCCATGGGAAAAAGAACGGTTCCCCGGCTGGGCCTCCGCCGGTTGATCCCCCGCCGCCACCGCCGCCACCGGCCGCGCTGTTGCCTTTTGATCAAGTCGAACACTCTTACACTCAATCGCCGGCTCGATTCTCTGGCCTCTGGTCTCAGGCCAAGACCCGCACAATCCGGCTTGCGTTGTTCGGCGATTCGCAGGAAACGTCTCCGGAAGGAAAAGGCGATGTCTATGTGCCACGTCTTCAATACGAATCGTGGAAGCGCTTCGGAAACGTGCCGGAAACCGTCGTGGCTGGCTACCATGCTTACGGTGGTGGCGCTCCGTTCGGAGACTGGTTGCTGAGAGGCGCCGCTGCTCGTCCCGGGGCCTCGCCGACTCGTATTATGGTGGATAGTCTTTTACCAGGCATCCCGGCCGCAGCCCACGCGGCACCGGCTGGACCGCAGTCGGTAAACGGACAGCAGTACGGTCAACTCATGGTTCTTGAACCGGATGCCCGCAGCGTCAACCCGGCAGCAGAAATTCCGACCACCACTCCATACTTCTGCACCCAGGGTTCGGTACGGGCGGAAATCTTCGCCGCGACACATCCGCAGTCCGGGGGCCTGCTCTATAAGGCACGGCCGTCGGATTCCGTGCCCAGTTACTTCGCGCCGACGACGCTGGAAGAAACCGCGCCGCTCTCCCTGGTTGACTCGACGTTTATCGTCAAGTCCTTCACGACGGCCCCTCTGCCTTTCAACGGCAAACGTGACATGCAACTGGAATTACTCGGCAGTCTGACGTCGGCACTGACGGATATCATCGGGGCACGCTTTAAGAGTGATCAGTGCCCGCATGGGATCGTTATTCAAGATCTGAGCGTGGGCGGACTGTCCACCAAGGAGTTTCTAAGCATCCACCGCGGAGCCACACTCCTCTTTCGAACCATGGGTTTCGATGCAGCTATCCTCCACTTCGGTGCCAACGACATCGGCGAAGGTGCCACGGCGGAGTCATTTCGGCTCGACACGGAACGGCTGATCGCTCGCATCCGTTCCTGGGCCAACGACCCAGGGTTTCCTGTCATCCTGATGGGCGATCCCTATCGCAAGGGATTGACCCCGTCGATGGAAGCGGAGTATGCCCGTTATCCCGGAGCGCTACGAGCCATCGCCGCCTCAGATCCAGCAGTGATGGTCATCAATTCACGACGACTAATGGATGAGCGCGGATGGAAAGCAGCTCCACCTAACCGATTAAGTGAATTGCTTCTAGACGATCTCCATTATACTCCTCGTGGTGCCATCGAATTGGCTGAACAGGAGATGCAGACATTGCTGGGGCCATAAGTACCGATGCCTGCGCCAGGATCTACACCACAATAGACCTGTCGGGTCCCGCCTGTGCGAATGGCCCTAGGGAAAGGTCTTGCGCCTGCCCCTCGCTCCTGCCGTCCTTAATGTTCCTGTAACATCAGTGGCGTATGCTCAGGTCCACCAAACGGTGGGACAAGCAGAGGCAGCCGGAGGAAGATTCATGGCATCGCAACGCCGAAAGACCATTCTGATCGTCGAAGACGATCCAGATATCTCACAGTTGGTCAAGCACTACCTTGAGAAAGATGGATTTCACGCCCATATCGCCAAGACGGGACTCGACGCACAGAAACTGGTGGTATCTGAACATCCTGATCTCGTGATCCTGGATCTCATGCTCCCCGAAATGGATGGGTTGGAGGTGTGCAAGGCCCTTCGAAATAAACCGGAGACGGCATCGTTGCCGATTATGATGTTGACGGCAAAAAATGAGGAGTCCGATACCATTGTCGGACTGGAACTGGGAGCCGATGACTATGTGACGAAGCCGTTCAGCCCCAAGGAGTTGGTCGCCCGTGTGAAGGCCCTCTTCCGTCGCCTGGAACGAACGAGCGAGGAACAACCAACCTCCTTGTCCTACGGTCCACTTTTGATGGATCTGACACGCCATGAAGTGACCGTGAAGGGAAAAGAAGTCTCGCTCACGGCCAAGGAATTCGGACTGTTGGAACTCTTATTGCGCCATCCCGGGCGGGTACTCACACGAGACATGCTTCTCAACTCCGTCTGGGGATACGACTACTATGGAACGACTCGAACCGTCGACGTCCATGTTCGTCGCCTGAAGGTGAAAGTGCCATTCCTCGGCGAGACGATCGTGTCCGTCAAGTCGCTTGGCTACAAGCTATCAGATCAACCGCTGACTTCGTAACGACTCCAGCTCGTGCTTCGATACCGCATACCACTCAGGTTGCCCCTCGCCTTCTTCTGCATCGTCATGACCTCGTGCAGTCATCAACCCCGAGTCGAAGATTTTGAAGCCAGCATTGGTCACGTGACTCAGGATGAACTGATTCATCATTTCGGCTACCCACAACGACTCAAGCGACTTCGATCCGGAACAGAAGCCTGGGACTATGAGTTCTTATCCGGCTACTCTCGCTGTGTGGGATACCGCATCTACTTCGACGAGGATCAGCGCTCTCAACGATGGGAACATATCCCTTGCCGTTAGACCTTCTAGCAGAATGCTGAAAAAGTCCTCCAGCGGCGTTCTCGCATCACTCAGAGGCTCAACGTACCGAAACGTATGCCTCGCCCCTTCGCTCGCTGCGGCCTTGCTGGACGGCCTTTTTGAGCATTCTGAGATGTAGCGTGCCGTAGGTCTTTCTGTCATCGTGCAACGGTGCGCGAAGCAGAATCCAAGTTTTTCAGCAGACTGCTAGTCCTTCCAACCAACCATAGCTCTCTTAGCAACCTCGCAGTCTTATCCCTCTCTCGACCCAACATTTTGGTTGGACTTTTACACAGACTTGATCTCTTCCTGAACATCTGTTGTCATTCATCCTGTATCTATGGCGGCAAAAGGAGGGCTGGACATGGCACTCACGACGCAATCAAGACCGCGATCACGTCGACCGAAGAATGAGCCACTCCCCGCTCAGGCTGTGCCTTCTGTATTCTCCCGCTCACGACTGCGAGAAGAGCTGACCCGCCAGCGTGCACTGTTGCTGGCCGATTGGAATTTATCATTCACCCCGCAAGCCGATCGGGCACATCTCGCCGACCCCGCCGATCAAGCATCACGCGATTTGGAGCACGATCTGTTCGTTCAGCTCAGAACACGAGTGCTTGCAAAACTGAAACGCATTGAGCGTGCGCTGCTTCTGCTGCGGACGAAGCACTATGGGTACTGTCGCCGATGCCATAAGGCAATCCCCGACGAGAGGCTGGCTGTTCAGCCGGATGCACGTTTCTGTGTGCCTTGCCTCAAATGGATCGAGAGTCGAGCATTGCGCAATTAATAGGAACGATGGATCGTCCAACCCGCATCGAGAAGTAGAGAGTATGCATCGCTCCATGACACGCACCACGTTAATAACACCACCAGGCTCTCACGCCGAGCACGATGAGCAGACATTCCGTTCGCTGCTGGACCTTGAACATCGTAAATGCCGGCAATCCGGGCAAGCCTTTCATGTGCTGCTCTGTCGCCTGTCCACTCAGTCTGGAACGCAGTTCCTGATGACTGACTCGGTCACGAGAGCCTTGATTTCTGCCGCAAGAGAGTCGCTTGGCAAGACGGACCACATGGGCTGGTTTCTACAAGATCTCGTATTGGGTGCGCTCCTCCTAAACAAGAATCCAAGTCAATCGGCGGTATCGAGCGGCGGCGGAACGAGTCGGGTCCGCCGGCTGATCGAGAGTCGGCTCTGCCCCGCCTATCCATCTGTCGTCGTACAGTTCTACGATTATCTGGATCTGCCCCCTATTAAAGACAACACGCGGGATCAGACTTTTTCGAGAGCTTTTTAAGGAGGATAGCATGCGATGTCCCCGTTGCGCCGGCATACGAGTGCCAGAGGTGATCACCGACGGAGGAATGAGATCCTTAGCGCTGCGGTGTGTTCTCTGTGGAGACCTCACCGATCATGTGATCGTCCAAAATCGGCAACGGCCGCGACTCGTCAGGGAGGGACGAGCGCGACCCCCCGTTTATGGTCGCAACTCCGATAGATGGGATTGGTCTGCGTTTGGCTAGGGATACCGGCTCATCACCGAGGCGATCTTTTCAGTTCGGTGAATCCTCCAACCGCTGTATCCATTATATCCATCTCATCAATTGCCCGGTCCTTGGTCCGATTCTGCCCATATGTGACGGGTGGGAGTACGACCCTTCGCAAGTGCTCGTTGCAACCCGGTTTCAAAACTGATGGCATGACGTGATGGCCAGAGAGAAGGGAACCGACAACATGCGGGCCCCGGGGAGCAATCCCGCAAGGCCCGCAACACTTCACGTTCAGCTGCCGATCCTCCCGCCGTCATCTTTCGTCACGACGATCAGAGCCGACCGCGGGCGCCCGCCGCTCGGACCATCCGGCCACGAGCTGAACTGCTTCGGGTTGTTTGGATCGCCAGGCAAGTCGTCCGGCCGCTCACCCGGATGCTGGATGCCGACGAACATGGTTCGACGGTCCGGAGTCATGAACACACCGGTGATTTCGCACTGATTCGGCCCTACGAGGAATCGTCTGGTCTCCCTCGTCTCCGGATGGGCGGCCAGCATCATGTTGTTGCCGAACCCGGCATAGTTGCCGCTGTTGATGGTATTGGTCGAGATATCGGTCTGGATCCAGAGCAAGCCGCTGGGATCGACATAGATGCCGTCCGGCGAGCCGTACTTGTCGCCGAAGATCGTGGAGCCGTGCGCCGGATTCGCCGGATCGCCGCAGAGGGCGAAAATATCCCAGCCGAAAGTCGGCTCCGTCCAATCCTGGCGATAGAACCAGCGGATGATGTGACCGTAGTTGTTGACGGCTCGCGGATTTGCTGCGTCCACCGGGGGACGGGCCGAGCCGGCTGCGGTAGACCCGTCTGGATTGTTGACCGACGGAGGGTTCGAGCCGCGCCGATTGTTGTTCGTCAACGTCGCAATGGCCGTCAGATCCTTGGGGAACGTGTCGATCCATTCAGGACGATCCATCATGGTCGCACCAGCGGCATCGGCGGCGCCACGTGTATTGATGAGAATGTCGTTGAGCGACCAGCCCGCCAAGCGCGGGTTGTCCGGAACGAGCGGCAGCCATTCTCCCGTTCCGTCCGCATGAAACTTCGCAACGTAGAGGATCCCGTCGTCAAGTGGGTTGATCCCCTGCGCGCGCGCTTGTCTCCAGGGCAGATTGGATACATAGCGATAGATGTACTCGTTCCGCTCATCGTCACCCATATAGACCACGACACGACCGTTCCGCGCCTCTTGCACCCAGGCCCCTTCGTGCTTGAGCCGGCCTAACGCCGTGCGTTTTACCGGGGTCGAATGCGGCTTGAACGGATCAATCTCCACCACCCAGCCGAATCGATTGGGCTCATTGGGTTCTTCATCGACACGGAATCGCTTGTCGGTTGTGTGCCAGAGATAGCCAAACCCCGCCGCGGTAATACCGTAGCGCTTTTCCATCGTCGTCTGTGGGCCGTTCTTTCGGAAATAGCCGTTGAAGTTCTCTTCGCAGGCCAAGTACGTGCCCCAGGGGGTATAGCCCATGGCACAGTTGTTGAGCGTCCCCAATACGCGTGTCCCTGTCGGATCCTCGCTGGTCACGAACCGGGGGTCGCCGGCTGCCGGCCCGCCGATCTCGATCGGCGTCATGCCGGTGATGCGACGGGCAAAGGGAGAGGGCCGCACGACATCCCACTTACCGCGCCGGCGCCGCCAGTCCCAAGGAAATCCCATCCGCTTAGTGACTTCGATGATCGAGACCCCGTGGGCATTGAGCGACTTGTTCGTCTTCTCTTGAGTCCAGTTATTCACGCCGTCCGGGAACAGCAGCCCGTCATCGGTATATTCGTTGTTCTGCACGATGAGGCCGCGCTGTGACCCCACGACAGGAAAGTACACGAGCCCGTCGTTGTGCATGCCCCACTGACGCGCCTGCTCATCTGCGGTGTTGCTTGCGTCCTGTTTGAAAGCCGGGCCGTTCGAAACAGGCTCGCCCCAGGCGATCAGCACTTCAGCCGTATAGCCTTTCGGCACGACAACGTCGTCGGCAGACGAAACCGGCACACTTTCGAATCCCAGCGTCGGCCGTCGACGTCCCAGACTTTTCTCGTCTTGATCCGTATCTTCGGCTTCTTCAATTCCACCTGCCGCTGCAGGTACGGCTTTTAGCAGCGCCTCGACTCCACCCAGCGAGACCGCTGCGGCCGTCGCGAGACCGCCTGTCAAAAAGTTGCGTCGCGATAGGCGCGTGTCCACAATGTCCTGAAACTGTTCGTTCCCAGAGGTGTTGCTCACACCCTCGTCATCGATGATCGACATAGACCCTCCTCCCGTACGTTATGTATGTAGACGGATTTGTGCCTCTTGCCCATTGGTTCACTATCAGAGCTCCCGACCTGCCCGTGATCACATCTTCAGAATTCGTCTTGTCAGTTTTGCTATCAGTGATTCCTTGTCAGATCGTCTCAGCACGCCAGATGACACTAACAGCATTGATTGCGGCGTCAGTGGCGCCTGCACGGATGGTTGATTGCTCTCGTTCACCTCTTCTCGAGGGATCTTCAGCACTCTCTTCTCCATAGTGATAGTAAGCCGAATCGAGACCTATCCATATCTTCAACATGCACCACTAGCGGTTGAATGAAGCTGCAGTCTTCCTTCACGCCGCGAGCTCGAACCCCACACCTCCTCACTTTCACAGTGATTCGTTACAGCTGAGTCTCATAATCTTTAATAATGCGTGACAAACTCGTTAAGAGACGTAACTGGGAGAATGTCGGTCTCGTCTGTCGCGTGACTCCCCAGTACTTGGAGTACAGGCCAGCACCGCCACCATCACCTATCGCTTCCCGATCGATGGACCCTTGACGCGGTTGCTCGGCTCAGGACTCACTCTTTGAGAGAGAAGAGAAAGATGACTGAGTGTCCGGTGTGTGCACGGCGGTCATCGCGCATGACGACGAGGCGCCGGCTCTTGATACGACCGAACATGATCTCGATGGGGGTGAATCACCATGTATCGCCTCCCGGAGGGAGGTACGATCTTGTTCTGACACACTAGCTGTGGCATGAAAGGCCGCACATTTCCCGCCACGGAGGCGTAGGCAACGATCCCGACACAGGGCCGCGTGCGATAGCTGCCGGCAAATGATGCGTGCCGTTCGGATTAGCAGCGCTGCATTTTACCGCCGGGGACGGGCGGGCACATTATCCGGTGGGATAAAGACTGCCAGAGCTATGACCGTCGTCCACTTGCCCTTCTTCCCGACGGCCGATTGGGTAATATTCAACGTCTGCACGATCTTTCCGCCCATCTTGAAGACCTGTTCGCGCTCTTTCCAGGCAACATTGGGGTCAAACTCCACGCCTAAGGTCGTGGCGAGCATCTGTGCCGCGAGGTCTTCTGTATATTCTCCAGTCTCTTCATCCGTCTCACCGTGCGCATGATGCTCGGAGAGATACCCATAGGTACCGTGATCGGTGGGCTTCGCCACTCCGACCGAAGCGGAAACCAATTGGTTCCGTTCATTGGTTTCTGATCGCGCCATGACGCAAAACGTAATTTCTCCGGGCTTCAGCAGCTTCTCTCCATGCTTCCGGGGGATGATCTTACAGTGTGGAGGAAGGATCGATGACACACTGACCAGGTTGCAATATTCCACACCTGCGCTGCGTAAGGCCTCTTCGAAGGAGGTCAACTTTTCCTTGTGGACTCCAACTCCTCGTGTGAGAAACATATGCGTAGGTACCATCATTTTCCCTTTCGCCGGGCAATTGGCCGCTCTTGTTCTTCGAACGATTGTTTGATTGATGTGGTTCCGAAGCGGCCACTCAGGCACACAAACTGGACCAGATCAACGGCTGTATCGGGGGCTTGTTGTAGCAAAGCGGAACTGGACTTCGCAATATCTTTCAGGACACTATTCTCGCATTACTGCACGAAGCCGAAACTTTTTACTGTACGGTTACACGTGCGTAACGGATCTGTAATGCATTCCACGTAAACAATATAGTTCCGATTTTCAGGAATGGGTTCCGTTTCAACACAGGTTTAGAAATCTTGACGCCACCATGCTAGACCGCAGCGGCGAGACAACCGCCATCACTGGGGTTGTTCTCATCGCGTTTCCCCACACTGGGGATTTTCCGCAGGTGTCGCTACGGTTTGAGTCGGTTATATGTCGCAGGTAATCTTATTCAATCTACTCGCGACATGATCGAAGAAGACAAACGCAACAGGTCTTAGCCGCACAATCTTGAGAGCTGGAGTTGAATATGACACCGACCTCTATTTCGCAATTCATTGACCATCACTATCGGCATTTTAATGCGGCGGCGATGAAAGATGCGGCTCATGCCTACAGAGCTCACTTGGACCGAGGTGGCACAATGCTGGTGACGTTGGCCGGCGCAATGAGCACAGCGGAGTTAGGTCTATCGCTGGCAGAAATGATCCGGCGTGACAAGGTTCACGCGATCTGTTGCACAGGAGCCAATCTGGAAGAGGATTTGTTCAACCTGGTGGCGCACAAACATTACGAGCGGATCCCGCACTATCGAGAGCTGACGGTCGAGGATGAACAGAACCTTCTGCTTCGACATCTGAATCGTGTCACTGACACCTGCATTCCTGAAGCAGAAGCGATGCGGCGCATTGAGGCGGCAGTTGCGACCGAATGGACCGCAGCGGATCGCGCAGGTACCAAAGCATTTCCGCATCAGTTCCTTTATAAGCTCTTGGTCAACGGCACGCTGAAAGAGCATTACCAGATTGATCCAGCCGACAGTTGGATGTGCGCAGCCGCAGAGCGGAATCTCCCAATGTTTGTTCCAGGGTGGGAAGATTCGACCTTGGGGAATATGTATGCGGCACATTGCATCACAGGAGCCGTTAGAGACGTGCACACCGTACGATCCGGCGTCGAATACATGATGCATTTGGCCGAATGGTATCTGGAAACGGCAGAGGCACATTCGATCGGACTTTTTCAAATCGGAGGCGGAATTGCCGGTGATTTTCCTATCTGTGTCGTGCCGATGCTGAGCCAGGATCTTCGAAAAGATCAGGTGCCGCTCTGGGGATATTTCTGTCAGATCGGCGACTCGACAACGAGCTATGGGTCGTACTCCGGAGCGGTCCCGAACGAAAAGATCACGTGGGGAAAGCTCGGTGTAGACACTCCGAAATTCATCATCGAGTCCGACGCCACGATCGTCGCCCCATTGATGTTCGCGTATGTCCTCGGTTGGTAGATTACAGAGTTTGGAGCATTCTCTCGTATTTCCAGTATCTGAATGCCACCCACGAGAAGATGCTCTAGGCGACGAGCTTGCAGAGCGACCTTTGATCCGTGCATGAACGTCTGACTCATTATATCGAAATATCGAACCAGCACCCCCACTGTGGCATAACGAGGACCAAAGCCGCGTACCCGCCAAGTTCCAACAGTCTTCGTTGTTGGCCCAGCCATTCCCTCGCAGGTCACCAATCGAGCAACTCCTCCGTTTATCGAGTGCCTCTGACAGCCGCTAGGAGGGATGGTGACTGGAACGAACAAAAGCAAATTCTTACAATATTGGGGTGCAAGGATTAACCATGTCGGAACATGTCACCATTACCAAAGGAACCTGCTATGCCCTGTTCGCCTACAATATCGGTCTGTCAATCAACCTGACGGATGCGGAGCGGCGGATCAGTGCCGGAGCGGAACGAGGACGTCTACGGCATAAAACTAGAGCTCCCCAATACTTCGAGTACCGGCCGGCTCCACTGCGGCTGGTTCAGGAGGGGACCATCCTCGACGTTAGTGGGTATCAGGCCAGCTCAACGGTCGAAGCCATGGTGTACGACTTCGGAGCCGTCACTATTACCTACCGCCTTCCTCTCGACGGTCCATTTAATCGATTGTTGGATTTGAGCGAGTCACTCTACGAAAATGACCGCCTCTTGACTGAGTCACGCACACGCGTGGAGCGGCTGCTTCACGCATTGGGTCCCGCAATCGAGCGCCCTTTGATTTCGGGGGAGGTGGAAGACTACATCATCTTTTCGATCGAGTCCTGCGTGCCGGAACACCCTCGTCTCTGGATGAGCCATGAAACCGACTTGGCTCATCTCCTGCGCGCAGAGCGGACCCCTTTGTCCGACCAAGAAGTGGCCGATGCAGTCTCCTGCCGCATCTCCTATGGGCAAGAGGATGCCGCGATCATCGATTGGCACTCGACGATCTTGTTCGGTCAGGAGATGGATGACGTTCGCGCGGTGCTGGAGTTCGCTAACGTCGAGCTTCTGGAGATGCGGATACTCGACGAACAGCTGGACCGGGCGCTGGATGAGGGCTATGAAGCCTTGTCTCGAAAGCCGCGACTCCTATCGCCGCCGGGCTCCCACGAAAAAGACGTGACGCACATCGCACAGCTTCAAGTCGATAGCGCCCTGATCTTCGAACGTGTCACCAACACCTTGAAGTTACTGGGCGATCAATACCTCGCGCGCGTCTCTCGGCTCGTCTCGCAACGCTTCCATTTGGAAGCCTGGGACGCGAGTATCCTGCGAAAACTGCAGACCCTGGAGAGCATCTACGGCAAGATGTCGGATCGTGCCGGAACCAGGCGAATGGAAGTGCTCGAATGGATCATCATCGTCTTGATCACGCTGTCAATCGTGCTGTCTTTTGTCCAATAAACGCCCTGCCTGGCGCCTTTCTGGAATACAATTTACATCAATTTAACGATCCGCTGATCGAGCCGGTAGGTTATTTACGTACAATCACTACATAAATGGTTCCCATTATGTCACCTCAGACTACCGTTGACCGCGGACGACTGCTCGACCGGAGATCAGCGGAATGCCTAACCAGAATTTACATATGAACCGCTTAGATTCTTCCATAACCAATCTTCAACTATCCTCTTATCTTGACCGATCCGAATTGATGGAACCTTTACCCAACGGGCACAGGGTGGAGCGATCGACCGGCATTCAGAAGCGGGTTCGTGTCCTGCTGGTCGATGATTCCATTTTCGCTCTTCATGGCTTGAGGATGTTCCTTTCCCGGAGCAGCAACATCGTGGTTGTCGGCACAGCAAGAACTGATGCCGAAGCTTTTGCGGCTATCTGGATCTCCCAGCCTGATGTAGTTGTCTTAGACGTTCAGGTTGGTCGAACAAGTGGAATCGACCTGTGCCGACGCATCCGTGAGTCAGATCCGAGAATCGCCGTCCTCTTTTTTTCCGCTTTCGACGACGGTCGGTTCCTACGCTCCGCCATTCTTGCCGGCGCACAGGGCTACCTGCTGAAGAGTGCGTCACCCCAAGCCGTGGTCAGAAGCATCGAGATCGTTTCGGCAGGACAGGCGATTATCGACCAACGGTTGACGGACCAGGTGCTCATGTGGGTGCGAGATAGGACGTGGGCTGCCCAGCGCAAGGATATTGAAGGCTGCTCGGCCGACGATGAGAGGCTCCTTGCATGCGTTGCAGCAGGGAAAACCAACAAAGAGACGGCACAGGAACTCAACATTTCTCTCAATGTTGTGAATGCCAGACTCCAGCGAATCTACAAGCGCTTGAGAATCTCCAGAAAATCAGCAGCGGCAAGTTACTTCGCAAAGATGGAAAAACATCACGTGGCGCCTACAAGCCTCTCTCATTAAGCTCCGCTCATAATCATCGTAAACGGCTGGTACCGCCATGTGCACTGCTCAGTCGCACAATAATGAAACCGTGCGACCCTCCAGAGCAGCTGCCCCATTGTGCTAGGCTTACCATGCAACTGTCCCTGCATCGTAGCCGGCATCGACATACAGTAACTCACAGGCTTCATCAGCCGGGCAAATGCCATCGCGCGGACACCGAAATCTCGCGGCATGCCTTAGCGTCGGGCGCTTACCTGGCGAGAATCTCAAGAATTTCGTCGAGCGGGCGAATGGTTCCCAGTAAGAGAGGGCTTCCAAATGTGCGATTGTGCCGATTCTCTTTGACTTGGAGCAATCCCGTGACCAAATTGTTGAAGTCACTCAATTCCGACGTTTCGAAATATGTGATGAAATCCCAATCATCGAGACCGCTGGAGTGATAAAGCTTACGCTTGACCGTCTTTAGGTATGCTACTGTTGCATCCGTGTGTTCCTTCATCATCCTTATTCGAGCATCCTGTGAGGTGGTCCACCACTCCGCATCCTTTTGAATCGGCACCACCACAACATATGTGCTGCCTTGCGGCGGTGGAGTTTTCAGTTCAGTTTTAAGTTCGTCGGGAAAGTTGGGCACATAGTTCAGCGCTTTCGTGATGCCGTTGAAAGCATTCACCTGGGTGAAATACTTTCCAAAACCTGTCGCCATCATATCTACTAGAAAATTCTGATTGTGAACCATCTCCTTTGAATGAATTCGGATGAGAATATCAGCCCGCTCCGACAGTCCGCGTAGTAAGTACATATCTGCCGTCAACTTGTCTCCATATGTGGTCAGTAATTTCTTCACATCGGTCGTGGCCAAGGCGCGGGTGTGAGGCTCAACGTGCCACCATTGCTCTGAGGCTTTAAACACCGCGAACGTGGCGTAGACTCCCGCTTCTTTCAGCAGTTTTTCTCTATCGGCTTCGGCCTTCACATGGCCCACCGTACTGAAGACGAATGTCAAGCTAAGGATCACGGTGCTTAGATAGCGCATCGACTTCTCCTTTTCCGTTTTACATGACCACCTTGTGTGGGTGAAGAACCACAGGTAACCAGCTATCATAGCGTGTGATTTAAAGAAACAAAAGCGCGCTCGTTGGAGGTAGCTTCTTAAGCCGAATCCCGCAGCGTCGTGAGACTCAACCTTGCCGGTCAATCCGTTGCCTTCTCATCCATCCCAATGCTGCGAGGCCCGTCCCCATCAAAAGCCAGGCTCCCGGGATCGGCACGGTAGCCACGGTTAGTGACGTAATTTCACCTTGGATACTCCCGATTGTCGATCCTTGTCCAGGGACCCAGAATTGTCCAAACCACGGATTTTGAAAGCTTTCGCCAACAGCGGGCGGGACGAGCGAGAGTGTGTCATCAAAAAACATCCCGTCTCTTGCAATTTGAAAGAAGAAAATCCGAGGCGTGCGTCCGTTGACTAAAGGACCTGTCATGTTGCTCTGTGTGACAACCTCATAACGGTCGAAGTTGTCACCCGGCTGATTCGACACAGTGATCCTGTTGTCGGATGTCCCTGGAGCGGCAGCCGCTGTGAACGTGAGTCCACCCACGCTGTGGGTTAAGCTGCTCAAGGCATACCGTCCGAATGTCGTACTACCGGGAAGAAGGTCCGGCGTGGTTGATTCGAATGTATAGGACCCAGTCAGTGGCTGGATGCCATCGAAACCATCAGGGCCGATCAGCGAAGAGTCAAAACTTTTGACGGTTCCCTGAAAGTGAAAGGTAATCTCCGCCGCTTGCGTAGACCTTGCCAATATCAAGGACAGCATAACTACTAGCGTAAGCGTATATGTCATTGCCTTGAAAATATTTGCTAGTGCTTGCCTATCCGGCATGATTCCTCCAGGTTATTTTCTTGACGAGGCAGAACTGAATCATAAAACGGAGCGTACTTTTAGTACGGGCACGTAACAGAATGATCAGTTCGCTCTGAAGAACAGGTTACATTTTCATGAAACCCACACGGAACGGTCATCGAACCGCTGACTGATTTGGTGAAACCTATTACAGGCACCTTTAGCAGTGACAGTCGCTTACCTACATCGATGATCTTCGTGTCACTTAGAATAGGATTCCCTGCATCTCTCTTGGCAGTACGAGGCGAAGACTGGATTACAGCACCAAAGGATTGAGAGCGGAAAGAATGGATTAGGAACTACAGGCGTGGGCTCTTAGCCTGGCGACGCACCTGCAAGCCATTGGATGTTTGTGACTGCTTGTTGTAGAGGTCCTGTAACCCAAGCCAGTAGCTGGTAGTGGTCCCGAATCTCATAGCAAGCCTGACCGCAAGGGCCATGGTTACAGGACATTTCCCTGCTATAAAATTCGTGAGTTGCTGGGATGAGACGTTGATCGAATCCGCCAAATCGCTTACGGTGACCGCGGGCTGGAACGATTTCAGGTAGACCTCACCTAGCACTTCTCCCGGATGGATAGGCTTTTGAGGTAGGTCTGTCATGGTTCCATTCTTCCCTATACTCTTTGTACTTATCGTCCATCTAACGGCTTATTGCAACCTGGAAACACCCTTGAATCCTACTAGTGAAACCCAAGGGGCACTGGTAGGATCTGGGCCTTGAAGGGCCCTGCGTGGTCACATCAGAGAATAAGATACTTACCTAATCCATAGGCTATCTGCCTTATTCATCCTCAACGTTACTCCATCTTAACGCTAACGTAATCTCGACCTAATCGGTCTCAGGCATGATCTGTATCTCTGACGGCGCTTTTCATTCTTGTTTTCAGGTCAGAGGAGGAAGTATCCATGGTCATTGAACGGTTGTTGATGGGAGTCGGTTTACTCAGTTTGTTCAGTATCATCGGAACATCGGTCACGGTCGAAGCATCGGACTCGAGGTCGATCGCATTGAAGCAGATCGGCCGATATAGTGCTGGGGTGAGTACCAACCCGGATGAGCCTCGGGCGGAGATTTCGTCCTTCGATGCGGGCTCCAAACGGTTGTTCAGCATCAATCTGAATCTTCGTCAGCTCGATATTCTCGATCTGAGCGCGCCTGAGACACCGGTGCTGGTCCAGACCGTGCCGCTCGGCGGTAAGCCGAACAGCGTCGCAGTACGCAGAGGCGTGGTTGCTGTCGCGCTAGAGGGAACGCAGAAAACCGACCCCGGCAGCGTGAAATTCTTTAATACAAGCGGGATGTTCCTCAATCAGCTCTCGGTTGGAGCATTGCCCGACATGCTCACCTTTTCACCAAACGGCCGCTGGCTGCTCGTAGCAAACGAAGGCGAGCCCAACAGCTATAACCAAGTGGATTCTGTCGATCCGGAAGGTTCGGTCAGCATCATCGAAATACGAGAGGACGTCACCAGCCTGACACAACTCGACGTCCGTACCGCCGGGTTTGACCCAGCGATTCCGCAAGAGAACGCGTCCAGCATCCGCGTCTTCGGACCGAACGCGACCCTCGCGAAGGATCTTGAGCCTGAATATATCACCGTGTCCAAAGACTCGCGCACCGCCTGGGTCACTCTGCAGGAGAACAATGCTATCGCCGTCTTGGACATCCGCTCCGCAACCTTCACGAAGATCGTGGGGCTCGGCTTCAAAGACCATCTCCAACCGAACAATCAATTGGACGCAAGTGACCGGGACGTACCAGGGTCGAGCAACAGCGGCATCATCAACATTCGCAACTGGCCGGTACTGGGGATGTACCAACCGGACAGCATTGCCTCCTATCGTGCGAAAGGAAAGACTTATCTCGTCATGGCCAACGAAGGTGACGCCCGGGACTACACTGGATTCTCTGAAGAAGCCCGCGTCGACTCGCTCACGCTGGATCCGGCCACTTTTGCTGCTCAAGGATATCCCGATGTAACGACGGGAACGGCCGGATTGCGCAACAATGACAATCTCGGCCGGCTCACCGTCACCAACACGCTGGGGAACACAGACGGCGACGCCGAGTTTGAAAAACTCTACGTCTTCGGCGCTCGCTCATTCAGTATTCGGAACGCCGACGGCAGTTTGGTCTACGACAGCGGCGGCGAGATCGAACAGCTCACGGCGGCATTGACACCCACGACCTTTAATTCCAACGGTGCAGCCGACTCGTTTGACACGAGAAGCGACAACAAAGGCCCCGAACCCGAAGGGCTGGCGCTTGGGAAAGTCGCGGGACGAACCTACGCTTTCATCGGACTTGAGCGCACTGGCGGGATTATGGTCTACGACATCTCCGATCCTCAGTCCCCGCAGTTTGTGACGTACGCCAACACCACCCCCACCGACCTTTCGCCGGAGGGTTTCCTTTTCATTACGAAGAAAGACAGCCCCAACGGTAAACCGCTCCTTGTTGTGTCCCATGAAGTGAGCAACACCGTCACGATCTTCGAGATCGAACGCACGAAGCAGGACGGCCAGGAGGAGTACGACAAAGAAGACAATAATAATGAAGAAGATGATGAGCAATAGAACCAACAGCCTCGGCTTCCGAAATCAAGAGAAGGGCATGAACCATTGGGGCAGACAATCTGACGGTTTTCTCCCCAAAGATACACCTGTACCAGCAGACCACGCTGGCCACGGTACGTTCCAGGGTGCCGTTCATATTGACACGCTTCTTCGCGACCTTACCGGGATCAGGGCCGACGTGATCGCCGAGTCGGCCCTGATCGAAACCCACCTCAACGACATTCATTCCAACTACCAAGCAAGCGCTCGAAATCTCCTCCATTACCTGGCACTCCGTCGGCACGATCTCCACTCCTTGCAACTCCGATCGGCGGAAATGGGGCTATCTTCTCTCGGCCGATCCGAATCACACGTGTTAGCCACCCTGGACACAGTGCTGGACGTTCTGCATCGTCTAGGACAGCGCCCTTCGCAGCGACCGCCGAGCGAAGCAGCCGTGCTCAACTTCTCCAGGGGACAACGGCTGCTTGCCCAGCATGCCGAGGCCTTGTTGGGCCCTGTGCCTCCTCGGCGCCAGTCGAGAATCATGGTCACCATGCCGGGTGAGGCTGCCGACGATGACAAGCTCGTTCACGATCTACTCCAACAGGGTATGGATTGCGTACGCATCAACTGCGCCCACGACAATGCGCCGGTGTGGTTGCGGATCATCGACAACGTGAAACGTGCCAGACAGGCGCTGGGGCTGCCCTGCAAGGTGGTCATGGGCCTCGCCGGACCAACACTGCGCACCGGACCGCTCGGGCCTGGCCCGGCAGTGGTCCGCATTCATCCCTGCCGCGACATCTTTGGGCGAGTCATCGCTCCAGCCAGGATTTGGCTGACTCCCGCGACGACTCCCCACTCACCTCCGTTGCCGGCGGCAACGTGTCTTTTCGTATCGGCAACATGGTTGGCTCGCCTTCGCCCGGGGGGACGGGTGAGACTCACCGACGCCAGGCAAGCGAAACGCGAATTCACAATTGTCGAAACGACCGAGCTCGGCTGCTGGGCGGAAGTGACGAAGACAACGTACGTCGTCCCTGGAACGGTTCTGCGTTACAAGTCCACGGCGGCGGATCGGCATGACGCTGAAACATTCATCGGGCAACTGCCTCCCAGCGAGAGCCGTATCTTTCTCAAACCAGGGGACCAGCTCATCCTACAGCGAGATCTCGCGCCCAGCCGCCCTGCCACATATGACAGTGCAGGCCGGATGCTGAGTCCTGCCTCGATTGGCTGCACGATACCGAGCGTGTTCGATGACGTCCGGTCAGGAGAGTCCATCTGGTTCGACGATGGGAAGATCGGCGGGGTGATCGAAAAAGTGGAGCCCACGCGAGTGTTTGTCAGAATCACCCATGCGCCACCTGCCGGTGAACGGCTGCGGAGTAATAAGGGAATCAATCTACCCGACAGCGACCTCCAGCTGACGGCCCTCACGCCTGGTGACCTGGAGAACCTGCCTTTCATAGCCGAGCATGCCGACGTCGTCGAGTTGTCGTTTGCGAACAATGCGCAGGATGTGGAGCTGCTTCAACAGCACCTGACACGGCTTGGAAATCGACAACCTGCCATTGTCCTGAAGATTGAAGCGAGGCGAGGCTTCGAGCACCTCCCTGAGATGCTCCTGGCCGCCATGCGGTGGCCGAACTGTGGTGTGATGATCGCCCGAGGCGACCTGGCTGTTGAATGCGGGTTCGAGCGCCTGGCAGAGATCCAAGAGGAGATCCTCCGAATCTCGGAGGCCGCCCACGTCCCCGTAATCTGGACGACACAAGTCCTAGAACCACTGGCCAAATGGCTGCATCTGTCACGTCGGCAGGGGGTGGCATGCCTATCTTGGCAAGGGTTTCCAGGACTGGGGCATCGTGCCGAGTGCGTGATGCTGAACGAGGGGCCTCATGTGCTCGCTGCGGTTCGCGTCCTTGACGACATCCTACGGCGGATGCAGGGCCACAAGTCGAAGAGACGCACTCTGCTTCGTGAGTTACGTCTCGCTCAACCGCTCTTACCTGACTCAAACGTGGGATCCGAACGACATACCGATCCCACATTCACGACTGCCTGATCGTTCTTCTCCGTGCAGCGCATGGTCAAAAATTTACCTGGCTCGGACCATTTCCCGACCAGTTTGTAACACACCCGTTCTATCCTTGGTTGCAGAGTCTCCGGTGAGAGGTGCGAAGGTGTATGTCGTGTCACACGGAACAAGTCTTGGTCTTGGAATGACACAACTCGGACGAAAGGAGTTTTCCTATGCAGCTCGACCGTATCATCCTAAAGCCCCTCGTTTTCTTCGCCGTCATGGGCACACTATGCATGAGCGCCGCCTGCACGATGTCGCCCGCCTTCGCCGAGGGTTTGGCCGAGCATCATTCCTACGAGTGGGACCGAGACGACGAGGCCGACGATACGATTGAGATGCGCCGGGACGCCGGCCGAACGCTGGAATGGCGCAGCCCCGAATTCCATCGAGAAGAGAAAGACTCCCTCCTCCACATACAGTTGCTCGGTATCAATGACTTTCATGGACAGCTCTCGGCGGGGCGACGTGTGGCGAACCGTCCGGTTGGAGGGGCGGCGGTGTTGTCCGCCTATCTCCACGCCGCACAGCAAAACCCGAACGACCCGGACCTCGCAGAGCGAACCTTCATCGTCCATGCAGGCGACCATGTCGGAGCCACACCTCCTGAATCAGCGCTGCTGCAGGATGAACCGTCGATTGGCTTTTTGAATCTCTTGACTAATCGATACTGTCGTTACGAGGATCGCCGAGAAGACGGTGATCGACGCGGAGGCTGGGACGATGATGAGGCAAAGGAGGACCGCCGCGATCGCCGCATGCACCCCAAATGTAATCTTGTCGGCACTCCGGGCAATCATGAGTTCGACGAAGGCAAAAACGAGCTCTTTCGCCTGCTCAACGGCGGCAATCATGCCACTGGCCCTTTTCTTGAGAGTCCGTATCGTGGCGCGCGGTACCCGACCGTCTCCTCCAACGTCGTCGATGAGAAGACCGGTAAGCCCATTCTGCCTCCCTATGTCATCAAGCAAGTCAAGGGCGTCCGCATCGCGTTCATCGGTGCGGTCTTGAAGGAGACTCCGACCATCGTCACACCGACCGGAGTCGCGGGATTAAAATTCCTGGACGAAGCCGACAGCATCAATCGCTACGTGCGCTGGTTGCGTCAGACGGAAGGCATTCGCACATTTATCGTCCTGATTCACCAGGGCGGCCGCCAGACGACCTATGAAGGTCCGACTCAACCGGGCGCGCTTATTACCGGCCAGGAGATCGTCAACATCGTCTCTCGTCTGGATAACGATGTCGATGTCGTCGTCTCAGGCCATGCCCATGCCTTCACCAATGCGTTACTCAAGAATCAGAATGGCGCCGACATCTTGGTCACACAAGCCTTCTCGTCAAGCACGGCGTACGGCGATATCGACCTGATGATCAACAAACATACCCGAGACGTCGTCGCCAAGAGCGCGGCGATCGTTACCACCTTTGCCGATGCCGGACCAGGCCTCACGCCGGATCCTCAGGTCGCGGAACTGGTGGCTCAGGCCCAAGCCAAAGTAGCACCGCTCGTCAACCGGGTGATCGGCGAAGCCGCGACAGACCTGTTGCGTACGGAAAGCCCGGCCGGCGAGTCATCGCTCGGCAACCTGATCGCCGACGCGCAACGAGCGGCACAGGGCACCGATTTCGCCTTCATGAATCCCGGCGGCATCCGCGCAGACCTCTCGGCCGGTCCGGTGACCTATGGGGAACTCTTTGCCATTCAACCGTTCGGCAACAGCTTAGTACGTATGGAGCTCACCGGTCAGCAAGTCTACGACCTGCTCAATCAACAATGGACCAATCAGCCGTTCCCACGCATTCTCAAAACGTCCGGATTGACCTACACCTGGGACAACAACCGACCGATCGGCGACCGCATCGTTCAAGTCCTCCGCAACGGGTCGCCGATCGACCGGCAAGCGACTTTTTCCGCGACCGTCAACAATTTTATGGCGGCCGGCGGGGATAATTTCACCGTCTTGCTGCAAGGGAGAAACCAAGTAGGTGGGCCGCTGGATCTGGATGCTCTGATTGCGTACATCCAGAGTCTGACGCAACCCTTTTCCGCCGCGATTGAGGGACGGATCGTCAAGTTCAAGTAATGAAGGGTCGTTGTTGAGAGCCCACATTCATTGTTGGAGGTGGAACTGGCCCAGCACGGCGTGATGGAGTTCGTGGCCACAGACTTCGAAATCCATTTTAGGGCAGTAAATCGTACGCGTACGAAAATCGTAGAATCCGACAACCACTTCTTCGCGCCGGTGAGTGTCCAGCACGAGGCGAGGCGTCATCATGACGGCTGATTTTCCGGTGATCTCCTGCCATTTGGCTTGCATCTGTGGCGCATCGAGGAAGACGACCCGGAGAGACGGCAACTCGTGCTCTTCTCCGGGTAGAGACTGGCCGGTCATGCAGCCGGACAGTGCGAGAAGGGCAACGGCACCGCTCAGAATTTGCAAGGCCCATCGCCGGATCGGATTGTGGACCACCAGCATCGTGGCAAGTACTCCCAACGGCTTGACTAGCGGCTTCAGCCCAGTCGACAGCTGACTGAAACCGCCTGAGAATAGTAAGCCTAGCAGGGGTTTGCAGACCGTCAAGTAAAGCCTGGGAAGAGCCCTCACTCGACTAACAGTGTGTTGACAAACTGCTAACTCGATCAAGTGAAAGTTCATTGTCGTCGGCTCTCGCAATCGACGACTCGGCACAGGTCCTTTCGGAGCGTCAAGGACCCGGTGGCCAAGCCCTCCAGCTGTGTGAGCCTATTCCCAGTGCGCAACGGTGGGATTCGCATGCGTAGTAATCTCGACAATCTCCATTGCCAGTGCATGACCCTACGGTCGAATCTGCTCGTACATCCTTCCAGCATTGAACCAGGACTTCGACATCCGAAGACAAGGCAGCCCATAGGGTCACGAGTGGGAAGACACTGCTTGCCAAACCTCAGCGCGACAGGCCTGCCATCCATGACCTATAGTGCGCGCAAGTGTTACGCAGAATTGGCACAATCGTAATCGGATAGAAACACACAATTAGTAGGATACCTACTATACGAATCTGTATGAGTCACAGATCACGATCAATTGGAAGGGAGGTGAGAATTGATGGGAGCACTGGTCATCGAAGTGTTCATATTGAGTGCCATAGTGGGACTGACGTATACACTGGTATCAGTAGGTCGCGAGTAGACGAAGCCACTCGCGGCAACGGTGAGAACGGGAGGCTAGAAGAGAAATGGCCTTGCGAGGGGATGAGAGCCAACGAGGGGCATCGGCCCCTCTGGCTCTCGAGAGGAATGCTCTTCGTGCATCGCCTCAGCACCGTCATCCCCCACCTGATCCTCTTGCGTACAGATCGAGCTAAACAAGCGCCCTCTGAATTTGTTCCATACATCTGCGGCTAGTCCTTCCCGCAAGCAAGGGCCTTGAGGGGGATGTTCAAGGATCGTGATCAGCCTCACCAGGCTCAGCAATCCATTCCCCAACAATTCTTTTACGAGAGACCGTGAATTCCTTAACCGAGTCGTAACATCCACATGTCATACATGCGTAACCCTGACGGAAAAGAGGCCGATAGCCCATCCGATGATCCGTCTTTCTGAAGGAGACTTCATGACCGACACCAGCGTCGCGCGTCCACCCCTCACGATCGCGGTTCTGAGCAGTCAGGGTTCCGTGTGGTGTGGTTTGCAGAAGTTTCTCGAGAGCTGCGCGACCATCCCGATGGTCGTGCACCTGCACCCGTGGAGAACGCCTGACTGGTTCGTCGCCGAGAGCCGACCCGACGTGGTCATCCTGGATCTGGAGACCGAGCGCGACACCATCGGCACGATCACACAGATTCGAGAGGCAGCCCCAACCAGTAAGATCGTGTTGTTGTGCGGGTTCGAGAACCGGGACCGCACGCGCGAGGCATTTGCCTCCGGCGTCGACGGCATCGTCCTCAAGGTTCAACCGCCCACCGTCATGCTGGCGGTGATTGAGTCGCTATATGCCCCCGCGCAGCCCCAGGCCCACAGGGAACGGGATGGTATGGTGGGGATAGGCCTCGGGACAACCTCCTTCACGAAGAAAATCGATTCCGATACACTGCCGACGATGTGGCCAGATGCCTTGACCGAGCGGGAACGAGCGATTATCCGATTGGTAGGGCAGGGACTCTCAAACAAAGAGATCGCCGACACGTTGTCGATCAGTGACAGTACGGTCCGATATCACATGACGAGCATTTTCCGCAAGGTCGGGGTGACCAATCGACAGAAGCTCCTGCTCCATATATTTCTGCTCCACTCCTCTCCAGACCCTATTTCAAAATTGCTGAAGGAGCATCGTGCCACAGACGAGCTGCACAAGGACAAGGACTCTCATGGCATAGTACTGCAAACGAACCAGGCTGCGTTTCCACTGCTGCGAAGCAAAGAAGTGTTCAGCCAACCAGTGACGTTCATACCGACGTAAGTGGCGGCCGGCGTGTGCCTTGACTGTTCGAGTTGAGCAATGCGGGACAGCCAGATTCACCCTGCCTTGTTTGGTGCAGGCCGAGAAAGACTGTTCGGCACAACCCCAATGAGGTCGTGTTCAAGGAATCAGCATCAAGACGGTAGACGTCTGATGAATGGCCATCGATCACTGATAAAAGGATCGGTATGAGAGGATAACCGGCGGGCTAGCGGTCACAATTCCGGAGCACTCATCCTTCGGGCTGGCTCAACTTCTATTGCCGTCGCCTCCGCCTTGGCTTCGATAATGTCGCCTACCTTGGCATCGACGTAGACCTTCACGCGCTCGGCGACTCGTACCAATTTCACGCGCCACACCACCCTGCCGTCCACGTTTCTCAACTTTATATCGTAGATCGTTCCGCCAATTGCCGACACAGCGGCAATCGCCTCCTCAATCGACACCGATGCGTTGTTCACGAGCTCATTGGCCTTCTCCGCCTTGAGAACCCGATCATGCCTGCGTTTCATCAGATACCTCCTCTTCACTGAGGCTGTATAGCCCCCCTTAACCCGATAGAGTGTAGTATTGGATGATCGCAAAAGGCTACGACAAATTTATGGCCGGGTGGGTAACGGCTAATGAGAGGGCATATCCTCACCAGGCCGTCGTACGACCTGGGATGCCGATACGTCCAGGTCCTGTGCGGTAACCACCGAGACGAGGACCAAGTCCTGAAGAACACGAATAAACCATGCCCAAAACATGCCGTGGGCTTCTATGATTGAGGTCGCCAGAGAAGGGGGATGGCCGGCACCAAATTGTGGAGCCCACGCGACGTGATACCCCGCCATGCGGGAGCATCATGCAGCAGGCGACAAACCAGTGTTCCCGCTCGATCGCGTCCCACCGTGTAGCCTAGTACGCTCACTCCATCGGTTCGGTCTCATGACCATACTGATGGCGAAGAAGGTGATAATCATCATAAAAAACGCCAGTGACACAAAGAGAAGAACACCTGCGCGGAGCTCGGCAATCATGATGGTCCGCCTCCTTTCGTCTGAAAACCATTTCTCATTTTAGGGACAAGCTACGACACGTCTATCACCGACTTGTTGCCGATTCATTAACGGCGAGTAACACTTGGTGTACGGAGTCATCTTCGGTGTTCCAGGCTTGTCTTGAGTCTCCAGACCGGCCTGTAGGCCCCTATTCCTGTCGTACGTGAAGAAATAAAGAGAACGAGGGGATCTAGACGCGGAGCTTGTAGCCGACACCGCGAACCGTGACGATACGACCCGGTTCGGCAGGGCTGATTTCGATCTTCTGACGAAGCGAATGGATATGAACGTCCAAGGCATGTTCTTCTAGCGCGTAGCCTTCCCCCCACACTCGGTTGAGCATTTCTTGCCGAGAGAAGACTCGGCCTGGAGCTTCGATAAACTGAAGGAGGATCTTAAACTCCTTCGGAGTCAACTCGACGGTGTGCTTACCGACTGTGACTTCATGCCGATCAAGATCCATTCGAATATTCCCGGCATGGTAGTGCCGAGGAGCTTGCTCCGCCGATGGAGCGGACCGTCGCAAGATCGCACGCACACGGGCAACGAGTTCACGCGGGGTTTGATTCGAGACGACAAGATCAATCTCTTCATCATACCCGTCCAGACTGTCGTCGTCCGCGCCGGACTTCTTTCCGGTGGACAGGGCCACTATCGGTATCGTTGTGGCCATTCGCAGCTGCCGCAGACTCACAGCGCTATCTGGCTGACGCTCAATGATGAGAAGGGAAGGCACGGCCTTTTTCATAGCGGTAAGGACCGCGTCCTCCGTCTTCACGTGCATGGTCTGATAGCCATTTGTGGTGAAGGCCCTCTCGAGCGAGAGCGCCAGATGGTCGGATTTTATGAAGAGGAGGATCGCCCCTTGTCTGCCTGTCATCGAGGGTAAGGTCAACATGATTCGGGTAGGGATAGTAAAGCAGTATCGGGAAGAAGGTCGTTAGGGTCCTGTAAATTGTACGTAAACTCACTCGGCTCGTTGGCCGAAAGAACTTGGCTCGCAGATGGTTAACATGGAATTAACATGACCTTAATCATGAAGAAATGCTTCCCGTCTAGACTCCAACACTGGGCGGAAGCAACATGATCCGTTCAGCAAGAGGAGCGTTGACAGTGCGATCGGTATCTGTAATTCTCGGCTGTGTGATCGCCACTGCGGGACTGTTTTTATCGCCTTCCACGACATGGGCGCAGGTGCAACTCAAGCTTGATCCCAACATTCCCTCCTATCTCCCGCAGGAACTCGCATCCGGCACACTGAGCATTTCCGTGGCCGAAACCATCAAACCTTTGGTTCGGACATGGGTAACGGGCCTAACGCTTCGGCATCCTCAGCTAAAAGTCAGCGTGATATCGGAAGGATCAGGCAATGGGCTCGCCGCGCTTCTCGAACACCGAACGGAGGTGGCCGCAATGGCCCGTCGGCTCACTGCCGTCGAGATCGCCGAGTTCGTCAGGGAATATGGATATGAACCGTCTGAAGTTCCAGTGGCCACTGAAGCGCTGGCCGTCTACGTCCACAAGGACAATCCTATTACCGGTCTTGCACTGGACGAATTGGATGCCATGTTCTGTCGTGAGCGGCAACGCGGATTACGCTACGACGTCGACTCGTGGGGCTTGGTCGGAGTGATGGATGAGTGGTTTGAAGCACCCGTCGAATTGTACGGAAGAAGCGGCAAATCCGGTGTTGGTTATCTTTTCCGTGAAGAAGTGTGCAAAGGTGGAACCTTTATCCCGAAGATCGTCGACGAACATGGCTCCGCATCAACAGTATTGGATGTTGGAGCCAACCAGTATGGCATCGGGTTCGGGGCGATCGGGTATAGAACCTCACTGGTAAAGCCGGTGCCCATCGCGTCGGTGAAAGGCGGTCGATATGTCGAGCCCACCGCACAGACGGCCATGGACGGCTCGTACCCCTTACGTCGAAACCTGTATCTCTACATCGCCAAGCCTCCGAAAACGCCGCCGACACGGCCACCAGCGGAGTTGATCCGCTACGTGTTGAGCCGGCAAGGCCAACAGGCGGCGATCGACTTTGGATATTTCCCGATCGTGTCGACGGAAATTACGAGACTGATATCCAAATGGTCTATGCCGCCCAAATTGGCTCAGGTGCAGACATCCGATCGCCACATCGTTGAGTAGCCCTTGCTTCGATAGGATATCGACTAACACCCCTATGAACCTATTACATCCCTATTGGCTCCGCCACGGTTGGTGTGTTCTTTGGACCTACACCTTCATCGGATGTTCACCGGCACAGTTCACGACTCTCACGATTTACGAGACTCCCCTCTCATTCGTCCGCCTCGAAGTCGATCGCACGCTCACTCAGGGAACCGGACATAGCCATCCCTCGAACATCTCGTCTGAACAAATGGCGGCGGTGCTCCGCGGGATCACCATTCAAGAACCATTGACGAGAATCCCGTTTTATGATGACCTGAGCGTGTCTCGCACCCATCCAGCGTTCAGCGATCGGGATATCTCATTCTGGGCGCCCCTATTGAGCCTGGCCTTGAGCAAGGCGACGGTGGACGAAATCGCCACCTTCTATCAGAGCACGAAAGTATCGGGAACCTCACGTGAGGTGACATCGGGCGGGGTCTTTGTCGATAGAGATAACCTGCATGTCGTTCTCAGCAATCTGCAGTCCAGCACCCACTTTACAGCCGACATCGGAGTCGCCGACACTCAGGACGATCGACTCTCACCGATGAAGTCGATCGCCCCGCAGCGAGGAAAACTGATGTTCGTTCCGGAAACGGCACGCGTCGATGAGGCCCCGGATGCCCTGACTCGCGTCTTCCAACAAGATCGGCGGGAACTCGTCGTGCAGTACAAAACCCTTTCTTCAGGTCAAGTACGCTCAGCCACCCCCAACCCCTGAACCCCAAGGCCGTCTCGTATTCTCTCGCTAAAAGCTCCACTGCAGTTGGAAACGGAGCAAGTTGCCGCTATGAAGCTGATACGGCGTCTGAAGGCAGGGTCCGAATCCAGTTGCCGCCAAAGCGCACTGGCCAGGAGGACTTCCAGCGGGCGTAAACGTGCCGTCCGAAGTATTGCGCTGCGTCCAGCTGTACGACACGGTGAATTCCAAAGCCTTATTGAGCTGATATTCGACACCAAGTTCCCATTCCCGCACGGAGTTACGCGGCGCATTCGCCTCTGATTTGCGTCCACCGTAGTACTCCTGCACCCTGAAAAACGGATAGATGTTCTGGCAGAACGTATCGCACTGATAGCGGTAGAATACTTGAAGGTAGCCGCCGCGCACATTGTTGAGCACCACATCGGTTCGGGCTTCGTTCAACTCCGGTCCTCTTCCTATCATATACTCGGCCTGAAACCCAAAAGGCTGCGGGAACAACGTAACATGCCACGCGATCCGCTCATCGAGGTAGTTCCCATTGTTCGTCACACGCGGCGTGAACGCCTGACCGTTGGCGAGAGCGGTATCGAGTGGAACGACCGGCGTCGTGGAGACATTGAATTGACCGCGGTACGCATCCATGCCCACTTCGACGATCTGGCCGTTCGGAAACTCGAACGGATACATGGCATGGAACACAATGTGTTTGTCTTTGTTGCGGTCGCGGACGTTGATGCCCTGTCCGTTGAAGACCCCGATGCCCAACATGCCGTAGTCTCCCGATCCCTTGAGACCGCTGTCGGCCAATCGGCGAAAACGCTCGCGCACCGAGGTCGGGGTGTAATACAGAAACACGCCGAGATCCCGCTCGTTCGGAAATCCCGAGTTGATCGCATCGTTGCGATCCAAGGCCAGACGGTTTTGGCTCGACTGCATGTTTTCGAACCCGAACGGTACCTTGGAAAGCCCCAGGCGAACACGCCATTCCTTATTCTCCGTCACAAAGAAGTCGGTATAGAAATCGCGCAACGAGACTACTTGCTCTGACCCTCCGACCGATCCGGCAAATTCTGGTTGGATATACACAAACACCCGCTCATGGGGTTGCCCGCTGACGATCAGACGTGCGCGGCGGAGAAAGAGCTCGTTATTACCAGAGATCGACCGATCCGCTTGATTACTCCGGAGTAGATCGTTATCGATCGTATGGGTATAACGAAGTTGCGCATAGCCTCTGATGCTGATCTTTTCGTACCACCGTTCCCGGACCGGCACATCGCCGACTCCACGACTCTCCTGTGAGGCCTTGGCTTCGCGTTTTTCCTCTTCAGCCTTGATCTGCACCCACTGTTCGACAGTAATCTGCTTGTTTTCTAGCAATACGTCTTCCAACTTCCCCGCCCAGGACACCGCGTGTCCTGTAAACGTGAACAGGAAACCGATGATTACACCACCCCACCCGCTGATTGCGTTCTTCATTCCACCCCCTCAACCGACATTCGTGTTCGAGGCAGAGTAGAAAGAATGCATTACAACAAGGTTACGGTAGAGTCCGGACTGAGTTAACTCGCTGGTCACGCGGCCTTATGGGGCAAGGGTCCGGCACTGGGGAATGGGCGACGAAGGAGTGGGAGGTTTCTGGGGATCCCGTCGCCCGCCCTTCGATCGGGCGGGCGACGGGGAATTGAAGGGAGGAAGAGCGCCGCTACGCGACAGCCGGAAAGCTGGTCTTCCGCCGCAACCAGGTCCAAGAGCCGAGACCAAAGAGGCCGGTGGCGTAGAGCACAAGGCTCGCCGGAATGGCGACGGGCTGCATATCGAACTTGGCTATACCGCTGAGGAAGAACGTCGCCAACCCCTCATGCTTGCCGCTTTCGAACAGATGGTTCCAGGAGACGGTAAACTCTCGAGTCTCCGGATTGTACTGGCCCGTCGCCAGGCCGCCGATGTCCCATGTCTTATGAAAGTCACCGCGACTGGAACCGAAGAACAGCGATGACAGGTCGACCGAGATCGAGGAACCGGAAATCATCGCGGTCGGAGCCGATTCGCCAGTGAACCCCGAGGTGAAGAGGGAATAGGTCTCGCAAGCCTTGTCGATGGATGGCACAAGCTCGCCGATGGATTGGAACTGCCCCAGTTTCAATGTTCCGTCTTGGCCGAGCAAACGATCCATCATCGCACTGTGCTTGCCGTCGTAGTTGACGGCCCCTCCCGTCAACTCCAACTGGGACATCATCACCGCGCCGGCTGGCGCCGCGAGGGCCAGGCTGGCACTCAATAGGCCGATGGTCATCAAGAGCGAAAATGGTTTCATGAGAGAGATCCTTTCGTTAGATGATGGTGATTGAGAACTTATCTGCTAATGAATCCGAACTATGACGCCTCTGTGTAATCATTTCTTATTCCAGCAAAATGTTTATACAAGCCGTGGAGAACATCAACGTAAGATTTGGGTTCAGATTCTGTAAATCATGCATTAAGATTTGATGATGTTTCATGTGCGCACAAAACCCACAGACGCACCATCGCCCTCGGTGGGATTCGTCCCTGAAACTTAGCTCCCTTGCTCACGCCGTTTACGAAGAGCTCGAACAATCAGATTCCCGCCGTAGACGTGCTGCTGGCCTGATGGTATGGCTTCGAGTCCGGCTCGCCGTGCCCAGAGAGGAACGGGTCGAGTTGCTTCATCGCCTGCGGACGCTCTTAGAAGGGCTGCCGATTGCGACGCAGTTGGACTGGGACCTGGCTGAGGCGGATGATGCCAGCCAGACCCCCTCGGGACCAGCTGATCGCACCGTGCCGGCGCTCCATTTTATGCCCCAGGTGCATAGCGCCTCCCCTGGATCGTCATTCAGCTACGGAATCCGGGCTCAATGGATGCTGCTCGTGATGGCCACCGTCTTCATACTGTCACTGTATTTGCGCCATCGAATTGCCCGCCTACCCTTCGCTCCTGTCCAGGGGGACGAGTAGGGAAATGTGTGCTGCGAATTACCGCATCGAAGTAAGAGCGAAGAACTGGCAAGGCGGAACAAAAGCAGCTAAGAGGTTATGACTATTGCAACAGAATAGGCGGGACCGCGCTAGACCGAGTGTAGGAGTTCGGGCAGCCAGACATCGATGAGCTGACGAATGCGCCGCTCATCGCTTCGATGAAGTTTGGTGAAGCGCAGGCCGATCGCACCATCGGCTATGGAGCGCACAACTGCCTCCTCAATCGCCACCGGGACAGAATTATCCGAATACTGGAATTCTAGTTCCAGTCGCGAGCCAATCCTCATTGAGGCAGTGGAACGAATTCGGCATCCACGAATCGACAGATTCTCAATCACCCCCTCATGCCCCACTCCGGAAGCGGGTGAAGATCGGTGAGATTTAAACCAGACCGGGAAAGACACCTCGACGCGATCAAAGCTGCGACGAGGATTGGGCGTGCGGCGGCCGAGGAATGTTCGAAAGCGATAGGCACAGAGCTGGCACCGAAACGGATAAATCGTCAGACCGGTCAGCAGAACATCAGACAATGATGTTCTAGTCGCGAAGCGGATTTTTCCCGCCCTGCAAGCGGGACAGTGGAGAATGGACATTTGGCGTTCACGCCTCCTTGATGTTCATCGCATCCCGGCATTGTTTGGAAAGGTCTGTTTCGTTTCGGGCGCTGAACGCGCCCCGGCCTTCGAGTATCGAGTGGATCAACCGCTCAGCCTACTCCTTGTCGTCATCCTCCTGGCCCTCATCGTCACCCCTATCCTGGTCATAGCCGGGCCGAATGAAGGTGCCAAGGTCGGTCGCTGCCACCTTGTACGCATGCAACACCCCCGGGAGGAGTTTGTAACTGCCGTCGTTGGGAAGATCGAACATCTCATTGACCACGCCATCTGCGACATCGGCGGTCGTGAAACAACCGGTGGTCAAGCCAAGCGGGCACTGGATCGAGCCGGCGAAAGGATCGGCATCGCTCATGCGGAAATACACGTCGAACTGCTGACCGATCCCATTCTGGGTCACGCTGTAGTCATTGTCCGTACCCGTCACCAGCACATAGCTGCCGTCCTTCAAACGTGGCCCGACGGCCAGCCCTTCCCATTTCTCAGGAACCTTGTTGCCGAATTCCGGCAACGTATCGACGGCGAGGTCAAGAAGCGGAACGGCCTGTTTCGTGACCTTTCCGGTCGGGCACGCAGCAGCCGCAAACGCCGGGGCAGGAGGACTGAAATCAGTTGCGCCTGTGATGTCAATCCGGAAAAGTTTTTTGTTAGACGGTGAGAGTTCCGCGCCGACGCCGATACCTCGGTTGTTGCGTTCGAGGACGAGGAACTCATGATCGTTGATGGCGAACAGGGCGGAAATCCCGCGTCCCTGGCTGGAGCCTTCCATCTGATACGCATATTGCGCAACGGCCGTGCCGGTCCCGGCGCTGAACTTGACGATGCGGTTGCACAGCCCGCCGGAGCCTCCCTCATCGAGCATGGCACTTTGCAGCATCGCATAGACGTAGGCGCCATCGGGGCTGATGGCCAGACCTTCAAAGCCGCGGTTGGTCCGCTTGCCGGCAGTGTTGCCGATGTCGTTGGCATAGTTCGGCATGTTCGCAGCGCTACGTGGGATCAGGTTGGCCGGGGTGACGAAGGACCGCACCCGCTTTCCCTTTTTGTCGAACTCGTAGAGGGAGGGACCATATTCATCCGATACATAGAAATGACGATTGTGAGAATTGATGACGAACCCTTCCGGGTCGAACGCATTGCCGAGAACGTTCGTCGGGCTCGGGGCCAACCCATTCATGGGATTGCCGAACTCATCCTTGAAGATGATGGTCTCGCGGATTGTGAAACCACTGATCGCGCCGGTCTTTTTGTCGACCTTCAATCGAAAGCGCTGAACACGAGTCTGGTAGTCAAGCGAACCCCCACCGGGGCCACGATCGGAAAGTCCATACCACTGTTTCCGTTGGGCATCGTAATAAAGATCCGAGAAGTACCCGACCCGACCGGTATTGGCGTCCGTGCCGCCGCTGCGGTCGAGCAGAGCACCCTCGAGCGCGAGGCCGTTCACAAATTCAGGTGCGGCCAGCACGATAGGGGCCATTGCAGCCAAAATCAGGCTCATCGCCATAGCCGTCATCACATGACACAGAGATCTCATCATTACCTCCGATAGTTGAGTGACAGTCGAGTATTCAGAAAGTTCGGCGCCCTATCACTGGTTCTTCAAGAAGGCATCACGGGCCACGATGCCGCGATCCGTCTGATCGGTGAAGAAGCCGTCAATTCCAGTCCTCAAGAAGACCTTGATTTCTCCTGCCCCATCACCCAACGCGTTGGGGTCGCTGGACGACTTGAAATTGCTCGGCAGAAAGACGTTCTCGGAGCGGAAGGTGTAGGGATGCACCTGGAGCCCCACTGCATGGGCATCTTGGACAAAGCGAGTGGCGCTCGAGAGGTTCAGATTCCCGGCAGAGTCGAGAGGGAGGATGAAGCGCTTCTCAGGACCCACTCCTTTGGCATACGAGGCGATCTGGGCCAATCCGGCTGGAGTCGCCATCTGCTCATAGGTGAGCGTCCCGCCACCCGCTTCCACATCATAGGGCTTGCCCTCGATCCAGAGCAGTTGAACCAGAGGGATCCGTGTCATGCCCTTCAACTTGCGCAGATTGTTGATCTCAAATGACTGGATGAAGACCTGCGCGTTACGCCCCTCGTAGCCGTTCCGGCGTAACACTTTCACCAGCGGCTCTTCAAGCGGAAGCCCTAGACGGTCGAAATAGGTCGGATGTTTGGTTTCCGGATAGAGTCCGATGCGGCGATCGAGGAGCTTTTCATAAGCCTGGGCCAGCTCGATAATTTCCTGGAAGGTCGGAATCTCAAACTGACCGTCAAACCGGGCATTGGCTGGCCGGATACCGGGAATGCGCTCGATGGCCCGCAGTGTCTTGATTTCATTGAGAGTGAAATCCTCGCTAAACCAACCCGTGACCGTGACCCCATCGACCGTCTTGGTGGTCTTGCGTCCGGCAAACTCAGGCCTGCTCGACACATCTGTGGTGAGATCAAGCACATTGTCATGGCGGGCAACCAGATAGCCGTCTTTCGTGATGACGAGATCCGGCTCAATAAAATCGGCCCCCTGAAGAATCGCCGTCGCATAGGAGGCCAGCGTGTGTTCAGGCACATATCCGCTCGCCCCACGATGAGCAATCACAATGGGCTTGCCCTGGTCATCTGATGGCCGTCCCCTTCGTTCTGCGTCGTCGGCACTCACTCCTACCGCCGTCAGACAGACCAGCGCGGTCACTGCCAATAACATCTTGTTTCTTACGACACGAAGCATGTTGGCCTCCTTGTGAGGAGAGACAATGAAGTATTCTGTTCTCCTTAGTTAGGATAGGCATGGTTCTGCTTGTCCTAACTAAGAATTGGATTGACTGTGTTACCCCTACCGTGCGTGATGGTGGTGACAATCGCGAAATGGCAGGACTTCCACAGTCCCGCATGTTTCGCTCGTGAGCGAATGGAGTTCCACCACTCTATGTGCGAGACTTAGGCTGCGAATCGCTTCCGCACGAACGCGAGACCCGACAACCCACTCAGAAACATCAGCGCAGCTCCGGGCAAGGGAACGGCGGCAACTGCTGTCGTTCCGACCCAGGCTGATGTGCCTCCTGGCTGCAGGTTCTGAATGTGGGACGCCAGGATGTAGCTCCCCGATCCTCCACCAGGGAGTGAGAAGAAGTGGAAATCACTTTCGGCCAAATCCTGTCCGGTGGCACTGAGTTGGAACGACAGAGTTTGTCCATTCGCAAGAAAATTATTGCTCGTATACTCAAACTTCCCATCGAAGTAGCCGTCCCCGTCCGCCTTCAACCCGGCCAGCGTGGAGGTGGTCAACGGAGCCAGCAGCGTCGCATAGGTCCCCGTTGCCGCACTGATATTCGAAAACACGAGTTGATTGGGATTCGTGGTTCCATGCAAAAAGTTGAAATACAGCGAATCCAGCTTCGACCCGGCTCCGGCGTTGTTTACGATGTCAAAGCGCACCGACGTGCCAAGATCCGTCAATGTGACGGTTCCCATGGGGGGCACCGCCCCAGTAGCTGGACTAAAGACGTAATTGAGGTTGTACACTGTCATGGCCTCGGCAGGCGCCGAAAAGACGGACAAGGCCGACCAGAGTAGAAGTCCGGCTATCGGTTTACCAAAAGCCTTCACCCTCGCCTGTGTGATCATAGGTTATTCCTAATCAAGTTAGTTGATACCCGTACCTGACCGAAGCTCGGGATGGTGGGTGGACCTCCCAAAAAAGCGGGAGCCTTGCTCTGCGCCGCTTGCTTCGCTCATGAGCGAAATGGGGCCCCACCACCCCTTGCCTTGCAGATGAGGACTTCACGATGCGTTTCCGCCGGCGCGAGGCCCGACAACCCACTCACGCGGATGGCCGGCGGGCCTCACTGGACCCGCCGACTCCACCACGGTTGTTACACGGCTAATTTCCTACGCACCGCTGCATACAGACCCAGCAGTCCCGATCCGAACAGCCACGCCGCCGCCGGTACCGGAACCGCCGCAATATTGGCGATGCTGCCGCCGAAAATGGTCGTGCTGGTAATTGCGTTGCCTGGGCCGACTACTCCGGTAAACAGAATCGTCAGTGAGCCATCATAGTTTCCGCTCGGCATTCCGTAATACGACAAGAGTGAGGGATGTTTCACGTCCGTGAAGGATCCAAAGGTCACTTCGAATACTCCGGCATCGCTAATGGTCGCGCTGCTGAAGGTGCCGGTCAACAACGTGGACCCGAGTGAAATATCGGGAGTGCTGCCCGGAAAATCGACGCCACCGGTGATCGAGATGGATCCGCCTGGGCCGAACTGCCACGTACCACCCACAACACTCGTGTTCAAACCGCTGGTGAAATTTAAGGTGCACGTGAGACAGGTCGACGTGACATTCGCATTGGCCGGCGTGGAGAGACCGACCACGTTGTCTACATCGATGTTCGTCCCGGTGAGCGCGCCGCCGGTTCCACCATACGCAATCACTCCGGTCGTCGGCGCCACAATATTGAAATTGAGCTGCATCGCCATGGCTGGGTTCGTGGAAGGGCCGAAGACCACGCTGCCCAGCATCAACGATACAACACTGGCGTAGGCGTATATATGATTCAACGTCTTTTGCATCGGATGTTGTCCTCTGTTCATTGTCTGTAGGGACATGAAGTTCGGTGCGATGCTGCGGCGACATCCTTGCCGCAGCGTTTGGTTTCTTGACAATTTCTAACGGAACTCCCCCTATCTGGTCTAAGACCGAATCATCGATGGACCGATGTCTGAACACACAACTCTCGTAGCCCTCGTGAGTCTCCAGACGACCAGACCAGGGACCGAACCTGTCGAGCATTGAAGTCACTCAACAAGGCCGCACACCTATTCAACTGTGTTGGTTGCAGTATCTCGTTGGTCAGGACATGCACATCGTGCATGTCCTGACCATTGGTTTTACTTACGACTTACCGGCACTCTGGATGGGGACCGGCTTTCCAGATCAACGGGCCTCTGTCCGAGTTCTTGCTGACGACCATTTCTTCATCCGAGGCCCAGAAGGCGCCCGTCGGAATCTGTGCGATCGTCGCTGCGGCTTGCACATTGCTGATGAACGCAGTCATCAACGCATCGGTGCCACCACCGATCGGCGTCGTGCGTTGGTTCAGCCGAAGGGCTGTCCAATAGGCAAATCGACCGCACTTCAGATCGCGCTTCCGGTCGGTCAGCGACGGATCGTTGGCCAGCCCGCCGTCAACCGACACGACATAGGCCAAGCCCGCGCTGGCTCCACCAGGATTGAAGCTCACCACTTGATCGGCATCCATGTAGCCGATCGACCGGCGGTTTGCCGCCAAACAGCTCAACACGCCCGAGGTGCTGGAGCTGAAAATGACCGTGGCACTGGCAAGCGCAGTCTCCGTGGCATTGAGCATCAAGGTTTGATCGAACGCCGCCTTCGTGCCCGATCCCGCAGTGCGGAGACAGAGCGTAATCGGAGACGTCGCTTCCAACGTCCCAGGAGCTGCGTCCGTCACGGTTCCGAAGCCGAGACGCGTCCAGTCCGTCACGCTTCGCGCGAAGATCTGCTCGATCTGCAGCCGGGACAAGCCATCGATTTGACCGGCAGGGCCGGTTCCGGCGGCATTCAATCTGACCACGCCCTTACCCACATAGATGGCAAATGGAACGATCGCGCCGACCTGACTATTCAGACTGCTGTCGTTCAACGGAAGAACAGTCGTTCCCAAGGGTCCGGTTTGGTTGAATGAGGATCCCTGTACATCCGAGGCACCCATATGAACCGGGAGACTGATGGTGTTCCCGTTGCCGCAACCGGTTGTATTGTTGTACTGCTTGCCATCGGTCGGTCTGGTCGTCAGGACCGGACCGGTGCAGCCCGCCGTGAGAGTATGGTCCAGGAACAACATGTTGGACGCTGGATTGCCAGGTGGCTGTAAGAGCTTATTGACACCGTCGCTCGATCCGGTGGCGGAATAGCGGATGATGGAAGGCGACCCACCACGGTTGCAGGTCCAGGTGATCTTATTGTTGTCTGCGCTCGCAAACCGATTGGGCAGCGGCGCTGCATCGCAGAGGTTCAGCGGAATATCACTCATAAAATTGCGCCCCGCGGATGAACCACCCGCGTTTAACTGTACTTGCGCTTCGACCGTTCCTGCCCAGCCGGCCAAAGCCAGCGCGCCGGCGAGAATCGGCATGTATTTCAATGTTGACGTCATTCTGTTCTCCTTGTTAGTGACAACATGTCTATGTGTGACAAGTAAAATCGCACACTCACCATGATGCTTAAGGTTACGCCGCCATCCGCTTGAACGACCGACGGGCCACCCCGATGAGTCCGATCAAGCCGCTCCCGAAGAGCACCACACCAGCCGGCAACGGAACAGGATTTGGTCCAGGATTGCCGAGGGTCAGCAGACCGTTCGACGCCAAGAGTACCCGGCCTACCGCAGAGAAAGTATTGTTCTCGACATCGCCACGCAGAATGTTCATGAACTGGCCAAGCTCCCCCTGCATGGCGACAGGCCAGGCTCCTCCGAGTTTCCCAGAGCCATCCTGATTGATGTTTGAGCTAAACGACCTGATATCCGATTTTGCAATCGTGTCACCGGTAAACGGATCCCCGGTTACGAGCCCCGACCAGGCAGCTGATGGATTGAATTGGCTCGTGAGGTCCAACGGACCGACGACTCCGCTAGGCGCAAACGTGGTGGCCGCATGGACTTGTCCGGCCGGTAGCGTGACGTCCCAGCCGAAAATTGTCCACTTCACTGGATTGGTGCCGACTTGCGCGGCGCTTAATCCGGCGGACACATCGAGGCTGAAGGTCGCACCGGACCCTAGTCTCGTATTAAAATCGCCCAAGTTGTAGAGGGCTTCGGTGTTGTTCCCATAAATCGCCAGGACGAGTTCATTCTGCCCGAACGAAAACGCCTGCGCTTGCCCGACCATGCCGGCCATCGCGGTCACCACGGTCAACGCCGCCGCGACCATCATGTGCTTCACGCTTCGCACCTTCATGCTAAAACCTCCTTAAAGTGGATGATATGAACTGACTGCGTTCCGAAACGTCTCGCTGTCCTCACCCCCTCTCACTTCATTGAGACAGAAGCACAAACCCATTTCCCAGATTTACCCTTCTGTTCTCGCTAGTCCGTGTTACAGCCACCTCATCCCTCTATTCGAGAGCCGTTAACATTCTCTTGACTCTCGATTCCCGTGGAATGCAGGCCGCTACCGTTTGTCATGCGAGTATTTGTATCCCGAAGTGATTACAAACGGATCAGAGCAGTTTCTGGAGGGAGTAAACTTTCGATGAAGGTTGAGAAACAGCGGCAACTAAAAAGCGGTGGAGTGAGAGTCCTGTACGACGTGACAGGGAGGCCGTGCAGGTTGCTGGTGAAAACATTGTTTATGTCGGCGGGAAAAACTTCACGATAACGGTGCGATCCATTCCTTCGGGCGGCGGACGGACTTCCGTGACTTTCGCCAAGGCGTCCAACGCCGATTGATCGAAGAGCAGACTGCCGGACGAGTTGATCAAGCGATACTGCAAGACACGACCCTGCTCGTCGATCACCAGTTCGCAGAGCACCGCATACTCCAGCTCATCAGGTAACGACGACGGTTGCTGGTATTTGGATTGAATCATCGAGGTGAGAATGTCGGAATAACCGGCGAAGGGTTTCCGGTTCTTGCCGATGGCGAAGGGATCGGCACTGACGGACGGGGGACCCGGCGCGTCCGCCGCCGTGGGGGGCGGCGGCGCTTCGGCGACTGGAGGAGGCGGGGGCGGCATTTCTTGTGGCTTCGGTTCTGGTTTCGGCGGCTCCGGTTCAGGCTCCGGCTCCGGTTCTTTCTCAGGAGGGGGCGGCGGGTCTTCTTTTCTGAATGCGTTGAGCTTGTAGACCTTGATGAGATTCTGGCCCCAGTCGGTTTGTGAGACCCAATAAAGCCCTGCCCCAATACCGATGTGAATCACCCCAACGATCAGCAGCGTCGTCCCGAGCTTGCTCTTCTTTTTTTCGAACCCTTTATATCCGGCCATCTCTTAGCTCGTGAAGCCCGCGTCGACGAGTCCTCGAGGCGTGCAAGCGTCGCTCGTGAAGCGTATCTCGTTTCGGACCACAGCTCGTGGCTCAATGCAGGCAGTCGATGTGTTCGATCGAGATGGGAGATATGAACGACGCCTCACGTCGAGTAGTAAGACGAGGCGCGCGGTCAGTTGTTTCTTGCGCTTCACGAACGACGTTTCACGCTTCACGAAATACGCCTCACGCCGCTCACGGTTCGTTGGTGGGTTTGGTGGCAATGGCCAGATCTTCAACCGGAATACGTTGCAGAATATCCAACACCGCCACCACATGTTTGTACTCGACGCCGGCATCGCCTCGCAGGACGAGCGGGAGCTTGCCGCCTTTGGCGGCCTTCAAGTCCCTGATCAGTTTTTCCAAATCGCTGAGCTTGACCCGCTCTTCGTCTATGTACACGTCGCCGTTTTTCTTCACCGACAGCGTGGGCGTATTCGATTCCATATCGGTTTCATGCGGCGTGGATTCCGGCAGCTTGAGTTCGATGCCCTGCACCATCGCGGTCGTCGTGATGATGAAGATCACGAGCAGCACCCACGCCAAATCGAGCAAAGGTGTGATATTGATGTCCGAGACCGCGCCATGGCTTTTTTTTGAAAAACGTCTCATTGTGTCACCGATTCCGTGCTGAGTTGTTAGCCTCCGACCGATCAGCCTTCCGTAGGTCTCGGCTCAGCACCACCTCTTGTTCAGTGTCCTGTCGCCGCGCCAGACGGCTCCGCTTCTTGGCGATGGCCGCCGGGTCGGTAATCTTCGATATCTTCCGCCGCAGCCGATCCGTTCTTTTCGCGGAGATACTCGGTGATGAAGACCGTTTCCAGATGGGCCGCAAAGTTATCGAGTTCCATCGTGAGCGTTTTTGTCTTCGTCACGAGAAAGTTGTAGCAAAAGAGGGAGGGGATCGCGACCATCAGACCCGCGACGGTTGCGATGAGCGCCGACGCGACGCCCGGCGCCATGGTCGTCAGCGTGGCCTGTTGCGCGCGGCCGATCCCGGAGAAGGTATCCATCACGCCCCAGACCGTACCGAGCAATCCGATGAAAGGCCCACCGCTGATGGCCGTAGCCAGAACGATCATGCCCGACTCCAACGCCACGGCGGATTCGCCCAGCACCCGTTCCAACGCAATCCGAACGGCGCTCATGCCGTGATTTGGAATCTTGTCGGTCTCATACTTGTCCTGCTGCACTTTGAGTTCTTCGCAGCCGCCATAGTACAGGTCGTACATCGGCGACCCCTGAAGCTTGTTGAGGCGGCCTTTATTGAAGATGCCCAAGGGACTCTTGGCCTTCGAGTAAAACTCCAAGAACAGGCCGTTTCGTGTCTTGGCTTTCGCAAGTTGTCTGAACTTGTTGATGATGACGGTCCAACTGACCAGCGAGAAGATGAGCAACACCGAAATGGTGATCTTCCCTTCGAGCGTCGCATGGCTTAAGGCAAAGGCCACGCCTCCCGAACTCATATCCATAGTGCGATTCCCTTTCCGGCTAGTTGACCGATGGTGCTTGCGGTTTCACATCGACCTGAATGACGACCCCCCGCTTGACCCTGACCGCTTTCGCCAATTTGGACTCCTCTTCCTTCTTCGATCCGGTGTTTGACGCTACACGGTCGGAACCGGTTTGTTTTTTAGACGACTCGCTGGCGGCTTCCTGCGTGCTGTCCGCGTTCTTCACGGACGAGCTGGTGGAGGCCGCCGTGGAGGATGCCGCAGCGGCTGTCCCGCCGCCGGTCAGAGGGGGAGGAGGCGCCGCCACACCGGGTGGAGGAGGACCGCCGACAAAGCTCGGCTGACCGACCACTGCCGCATTCGGCGGGAGCACGACACGGCCGGTTATGGATCCGCCCCGGAAATCGAGGATGCCGTTCAAGTTGACCGTGCGTCCCTGAATCCCGGCCTCCGGGATAATGATGCGCCCGGAGCCGTCCGCCGGGACCGTGCCTCGGGCCACCGCTCGCACGCCGGTCTCCGCCGTCAGCGTGATATCCGCCAGCTTCAGCTTATCGATGAACGGATTCAGAACTTGTTCCTCGAAGCTCTTCAACCGTTCGGCCCGCAACTGATTCGCTTTCGCTTCCAGCGCCGACACGTCACGGCCAAAAGTCTTCTGTCTTGCAGCCTCTGCAAGCAAAGCGGTGATCTCCGGATCATTGAAGCTGGGGAATTTGATCGGCTTTGGATCGTCGGGATGGAAGGTAAAGATCCCGCTTCCCGGCACTTCCACCGCCCTCTTGATTGGATTGCCGTCCGGGTCAAATGCTCCGGTCGGCACATCGAAGAAGACCCGCTCATTCCTGCTGCCGCTGCCGGCATTGATGCTCCCGTGGGTGCTGGTCAGGCGGATATCGCCGCCGTTGAACGTCGCGATCCGCGACTTGTTCACATCGATGTCGCCTTTCGCGCGGATGAGCACCCCGGCGGGATCTCTCACCACGTTGACCGTGACGGCACCGTCCTGATTGACAACGGCTTCCTGTGCCATGTGACCGCTGGACCCGCCGGCGGTCACTAGAATTCCGGTGGGCCTGCCAGCAGTACCTGAAGAGCGTGAGCTGTTTTCACCGACGTTGATTTTCCCTCCCGCAGCGGGAACATTGAGCCATCGGCGAGCCGAGTCTGGAAACTGCAGTGGGTATAAGGCCGAGTTGTCGTACCCCACCACATAGGGTTTTGTAGCATCATGACCATGGATCGAGACGCCGGCGCCGCTGCTGCTGACGATCGAGGAGATCACCATATCAAGCCTGTTTCCGACCGCGAGATCGATCAGGCCTCCCCGCTCACCGGTCCGATCGGGTCGAGGACTGGCTGAGATGCCTTGCCCGGTACCCAGGTCCAAATTATTGGTCGCGATGATTCGTGCCGTACCTGATCCGTAAAAATTGATGCCCCCTTCACTGCCGTCTTGCCCCTTATCCAGAAGAAAGTCTTTGGCCTTGATGGTCGCCGCAACCTTGGGCACCGTGACCGGCACATGAACATCGCGGAACACCACGTTCACGAGATCGGTGACGATCACCGGCTCCTTCCCATCCCATGGCCTGGTTTCTACTTGCTGCGTTTGGGGGTTGATGGCGCGGATCACAATCACGTCATCGGGCTTGACCGGACGGGGCTGACTGGTCTTCGGATCGAGGATCAGCGGAACTCGCTCGGTGACGAATTCCGTGCGCGTTCCCAAATCGGGCAGATAGACCTGGGCAAAAACCCTCTCGATTCGATTGCCTGCCTCGATCATAACCTCCTTCCGATAGGGCCGGCTGACCAGGTTGAGATCGAGCTTGCTGATATTACCGCTCTCAGCTGTGAAACTGACCTGTGCGGGAGGCGCCTGGTTGTCCGGTGCAACCGGAGTATTGGGATCGAAAAGACTGGCCTTCGCCCATGGCGTCATTCCGCTATAGTTGGTATTGCCGACCAGACGGCCCGGGTCAACTTCCAACAAACGCACTCTTGGAGGATTACCATCTACATCGACCTTTGCGAATTCCGGGAATGAGTCATCGCCAGGCCTTGTATTTCGGATACTAGCCGGAAGCGAATTCCGGTTTGCCCAATAGGGCAAGAGTTCCGGATGCTGCCCAATGGTCGTTCTGTCGACTGCTTGCCAACGGCCTCCTGGGGTGCCTGGGACACCGATGTAGAGCCACTCAAAATTCGAATTATTTTGTCGATTGTTCTTCGGCACACCCTGAATGTCGTTTTTCGCGAAGAACTTGACCGACCCAGTCGGCGACGGCAGAAACGTCAGATCGGATCGGACTTGAATCGTTCCCTTTTCCGCCCTGGCTTCGAATGAAGCTGGTAGCCACCCTCGAAGATCCGCGAGATCCTGAAGCGCCTCTTGAGGACCATCGGCCCGGCTGGTATTGAGGAGGATATGTCCGTCGCGCGAGACGAGCAGGACCTTGTTGTTCTCCAGCCCGGGGGCGAAGGTCGGTTCACGCAGGTTACCCTGGGCATCCAACCCCCCGACAAGGCCGGCATCTTGGACACGGCGCAGATAGATATTCCCGCCGGCCGAGACGGTGAGCTCGCCGCCGGACAGGGCAAAGTCGGCGTACTTGGCCGTTGATTCTTGCTCGAGCGGCGCCGTGGGATCCTTGGCTCGCTGCTCGGCAACGGTGAGCGGGAGTCCGTTCGGCCCGAGGGTCAGATTGGTCTCACCGACTTTCCCTCCGACCGTGACGGTATGCTGCGGACGATTGGCCGGGTCACTGTTCCACAACACAAAGCCTGGCCCACGGGCGACACCGTTCACAAGCCCGCCCATGAAATCCCGTCCCACCTGAAGATCCAGCCGGCCAGGCCCGTCGATATTGATGCCCTGTATATTGAACAGTGTTAACGGCCCCCCGGCTTCGTCGAACCCGGTGCTGGCGATTAAATCCTGCCCAGTCTTGATGGAAATCCCGCCGCGGCCCTGGGCGCGAACCGTCGAGAGCACGCCGGACTGAGGATCGCTGAGATTCACGCTACCCGTCTTGGCATGCAGGTTGATGCTGCCGCCATGGGTAGTGTGTAGGGTGTTGCCGGTAAAGCCGGTAAACAAGATGTCCCGTTCCGCCACCCCGACGATATCCCATTTCGCCGGAGTACCAAACGGATTGTTCCAGAGAAGGGCATCGCTGAAGATCAGATCCTGGCCTGCGTCGAACCGGATGGTGCCGCCCGTCGCAGGGGGCTTGGCATTACTCAAATCAAAGACCCCGGTGACCCGCAGGTCATACCCAGCCAACAGGTTTCCTCCAGCATCCCGCGGCGTCGACAACGTGATGTCGGTGAAATCCGTGACGGCAAGCCCGGTCAGGTCGAGATCCGTCACCGGGTCGATCAGCAAGCGCCCACCGCGAAAGCCGGCCGCAGCCGATCCAACGAAATGCCCTCCCAGCCTCACACGGCTCCCGCTCAACTCCGCGAATCCCGCATGCCCGCCTTGTGCCCCTCCTGAGACATCGATCGTCGCTCCTTTTTCGAACAGCGCCGTTCCCTTCGTCTTGTCCGCGATCGCCAAGACGATCCCGCCGTTCGACGGCCCATCGCTTCCGCCCCTGGCTAGGGTTTGACTGCCCGTCTTCAACGTCAGTTGTTCGCTTGCGAAGAGTTCCACCTTGCCGTTCTTCTCGCGAATACTGTTGGCCTGCACTCGCCCTGCTTGATTGACGACTCGTCCCGCAAGTGTCACATGGCCGCCGTCCGCGACAAGGTCTTTCATGTTGACGGCCTGACCGGTGGGTGCCGACAATTCCGTGAGAAAACCCCGGCCGTCCGGTCGACTCGCGAGATACGCCTTCGCTCCGGCAGCCAGCACGATGTTGCCGCCCGGCGCGGTAATCACCCCGCTGTTCTCGACGTTCGGCGCCAACAAATAGACACCGTCGTGAAGACCCCGTATGAGGCCCAGATTCTTCACGACACCCTCGACTCCCGCTCCTTCAAACAGATAGTGGCCGGCCAGGAAATTCGCATTGGTGATGTTGAGCGAGGAGGCGATGAGACCCCCGACGTTCACTTGGGCGTTGGGTCCGAAGAAGACTCCGTTGGGATTTACCAGCATGACGGTGCCGTTGGCCCGCAACGACCCCAAGATGTGGCTGGGATTCTGATCAAAGATGCGATTGAGCGCGATCGCCGACGCATTCGGCTGGACGAACTGCGTGACCTCGTGGGGCGCAATGTTGAACGATTGCCAGTGGAGGATGGCCTGTTGGGATGCTTGATTGATGGTGACCTGCGACGTGCCGAGCCCTGAGACAGCCACATCCCCGCCCACGACGGTGGGGCCGGTTGGATTAGCGAGCATGAGCGGAGGGCATACCCATTGCATGACATGAAACGTGATGAGTGCCGCCGCGAGCCACCGGTTACCGGATGTCGATCCCACGATTCGCTCCTCCTCAGAATGAGAGGCCCACGGAAAAATGCACGAAGTTATCCCCGCGCCTGGTGTTCAACGTGTCCCGCAACGCCCATCCGCTGTCGAGGATGAGCCGTCCGATGTCCTTCGGGAAGTTGACCCGGATTCCAAATCCGGCGCCTTCGAGACGGAACTGCGAGGTCTGCCCCGGCGGCGCCTGCGCCACCCAAATCTGCACCGCATCGTAAAATGTCGCGAACCTCAGCCTGATGGTGTAGTCTGAACTGCGTCGCCGCTGCCACAGCCGATCAATCGGCACCTTCAGGACTTCCGGCGTCGTTAATTCCGCACGGCCTCGAATCGCATGGTCCCCGATCGCTTCGAACTGGAAATAGCCGCGGACTGTATCAAGGCCTCCGGCAAAAAACTGTTCGCCGGGAATCAATGGTTGTGTGGCCCATTGACCATTGGTCGAGAGATCAAGCATGAAATCACCGGGTAGCGGCTGCGATCGACTCACCCCGCCCTGGAGCACGGCAAACGTCCCGGTGGATCCGGCACGGTTGCCCGGCTTGTTGAACGGATCATTGGGATTGCCGCCAAAATCTTCTCTGGATCCTCCTGGAATCATCCCCGCCACATAGCCCTTGACGGTAAACGCCGCCTTCGTGAGGCCGAACCGATCGGGATAGAACCCCGTGTACCCAAGTGATATGGGGGTGTACTGTACCGGACTCAACACCACGGCATTTCCTCCACCGGGGAACGTAGCCGAGGTTTTCTCAAGCCGCTTGTAGTCCATCCCGATTTGCAGCTGATGCGTAGACTGTCCTCCGGGAAAGAGCGGAACGATGTATCGAACGCCCGCGATCGTGGCGTTCCCGGCAATACTGACATCACCGCCGCCGCCGACCGAGATCGCTCCGCCCGCCAACACCGAGTTACTTTCAGATTTTGACGCATACACCGTCAGTAAATGATTAGGCCAGATGACGGGATAGACAAAACTCGCTCCATAGTTTTGGATGGCTCCCCAATCCATTGGGGTTTGGACGGTATTGAACGTCAGGATTTCATCGTTACCGAAGACATTGGTGTGTTGCACCTCCGCGATTAATCGATTCGCCGGGGTGGTGATCGGGCCTCGATTGTCGGCTTCCAGCTTTCCATGTACCGGCAGCCGGTCCTTGACCTTCAACTCCAAATCGACGGTGCCGGGCACCGAGCCCGGTTTCAACAGCGGCGTGATGTTCCGATCAGGATTGCCGTTGACGGCAGCCAGTTCCTTGACAAACGTCGGTTCATAGATGAGCGCCCCCGGCGTGAGCGACGGCAGCTTCGTTCTGATACTGCTCCAGCTGTAGTATTCGTTTCCCGTCACTGTGATGGAGTACAAATGTCCTTCGACGACCTCCAATCGCACTAAGCCATTTTCGATCGTCTGCTCAGGGAGATTGACCAGCACGGTGGGGTAACCGGCCTGATGGTAGAGTGTTTCCAATTCAGCGCGCGCCTGTTCAACATCCTTCATCCGGCGTTCTGCGCCCTTATGCGATTCGAGCAGCCGATCGATCTTGGACTGCTCAAGAATCGTGTTTCCGTCGACCTGAAACATCGTCACTTCGAATCGGACTTCCTGTAGGTCTGCTGCGGAAGATACCGCTCCCCCAGCTCGGCTCGATGGCTGCCGAGGGTCCGTGATGTGACGCGTCTCCGGGTTGCCGTCGCCTGTTTCTACCTGAGCCATCACCATCGCGCCACGCAGCTGCTGGCCTTGTGCACGCGCCACCCGACTCTCACCGATCAGGAGGCACAGGACTAGTATCGGCATCACGACTCGGACCAACCACCCGATTTGTCTCATGCGGCATCGCTTCTTTGTAAACGCATGCCGCTGTTTTCGCCGATGTCGTGACTGTTGCCCATACTCAAGTACAAAGCGGTTCCGTCGTGTGGTCATTATGTATAGGAGAAGTGTCCGAGAGATGTTACGGAATTGTTATCGAGGAATTGGCCGGTTGTTAATTTGTTGCCATACGGCGTGTCCCCCCTTGTGAGTCACATCATCAGTGACTAGGATGCCTCCCACGTCATGCAACACAACTGGACCATTTCTCGATGATACGTTCACCGATCGCACGTCGAGTAGCAGGAGCTGTGTATCTCACGCTGGCGTCGCTCATCATTGCCCATGCCACGAATGCGTTCATTGCGGACGCATTGCACGTACCGTCCGCAATACCGAGCGTTTCCTCCTCGGATGCAGGACTGATCGCCGACGACGATTCTGCAGACTCCCAACAACGCATCGAGGAGATTCTTCGGAGTGGACTCTTCGAGTTGCCTCCCGTGATGCAACGGGGAAAAGACGGCGTGCCGGCCCCTGGCCCTCCCCCGCCGCCGATCGAAGCCGCGCGCAAAGTCGCATTTCTCGGCAGCGTGCATGGAACAGACAGCGGTGCAATGGCTATCGTTGAAGACCTCACGTCCAAGACGCAAGCAATCTACCGCGTCGGCACTGAGGTCCCGAACGTCGGCACACTCCAGTCAGTCGAAAAGGATCGAGTCCTGTTTAAAAGTGGCCCTTCGGAAGAATGGCTTCGACTCGCAGCCCTGAGTCAACCAACAAGCGATGGTGGAGCAGCCGCTGCTCTCCAGACGACTCAGATGCGGGCCACGCCGACTCGTCAGGTCCTGGATCGTCGCGAAGTGACCGCTGTACTGAACGATCCGACACGCCTGATGACTCAAGCGCAGGCAGTCCCCTTTCTCACGGATGGCAAGTTGGACGGATTTCGGCTCTCCAATATCGTCCCGGCCGGATTCTTCGACAAGCTCGGGCTTCGGACCAATGACGTCGTGCAGCGGATCAACGGCGTCGAACTACGGGATCCCGGCATGCTGCTCTCGCTCTTCCAGCAACTGCGAAATGAACACACCGTGCGCGTAGATATGGTGCGCAATAGTCAGCGTCAAACCCTCACGTATGAGATCCGCTGACCGCATCTCCTCCAGGTTCTTCGTGAATTAACAGTGACTTAATCTGAGCGTAATAGGTGCGTGATGAGATCAAGACTATTGTGCGACCCGTGCTTTTGAACTGGAGGGTTTGATGAAATCCTGGTTGATCCGAGTCCGCTCAGTGTTCACGGCATCGTCAATTGCGCTTGTCATAATCCTACTGATTGGCGCGCTTCCGCAGCCAGCCGCGGGTGAGTGGTATGTGGCCGGGTATGGCGGCGCCAGCTTTCCCTTCTCGTTCAACAGTGTACAAATGAATCAACTTGGTGAGACGCTGGACACACAACTCTTCTCAGGAGGACAGTCTATTCCGAGAACCGGCACATACAGCCAGACCCTCAGCTCCTCAGACCTGAGGCTGAAACAATCGCCCCTGTTCGGGGGAAGAGTCGGCTATTTTTTCGCGGATCAAGGGTTCAAATGGTTAGGTGCCGAGTTCGAAGTGTTCACCACCACTCCAACGATCAAGAATCAAACTGTCAGCACCACGCATCACATCACGTTCAATCCGTTCAATCCCGAAGCACCCGGGCTCTGCGTACTGGGCTCGACATGCCAGGTTCAACAGTCGATCTCCGGTACGGTGAACGTACCGGAATCTTCCATGCGCCTGATCGCATTTACCTTCAATGTCGTCGCTCGTTATCCAGGCAAAGTCTTTCAGCCCTATGCCGGCGTGGGCGGTGGAGCCTTTTACTTCACCAGTTCAGGAGCCATCCGTGGGCATCAGGTGGCGCCAGGCCTCAATGCCTTCGGCGGAATGAAAGTATTAGTCCTTGATGATTGGGGACTGTTTGTGGAAGGAAAGTTTACCCGAGCGACTATTACTAATTTCGATAGTGCCTTTGGGCTCAGCGGTGAGTACAGCGCGTTTAACGTGTTGGCTGGCCTGGCCTACCACTTTTAGGATAATCGCAAACATACTGAATCGTCGTCCGGCTTTCCTGTCATCAATGAAATTTCTCAGAATGGGCTCTCCTCTAGTCATGTAAGTCGGAGGTTTGAATAAGCCTATTTACAATAACCCTCTCCTCTAAGGATGGCTCATCCGTGAAGAAAGCCTTGATTACTGGGATTACGGGCCAAGATGGGTCGTACTTGTCGGAGCTGTTACTGGGGAAGGGCTACGACGTCTACGGCATCATCCGTCGGTCCAGCTCGTTCA
>LNFM01000435.1_pt1 | contig 75332 bp, 64 predicted proteins | sample 596031 | NCBI WGS metagenome assembly LNFM01 (sample SAMN04254537, study PRJNA301005) | activated carbon metagenome | isolation source: dual media filters at the Ann Arbor, Michigan drinking water treatment plant | place: USA: Ann Arbor
GCCGTCGTGCCGCCCGGTCTAGAGCTCGCCCTTAGCCCCGCTACATGACAGTTAAGTGACAGACAATTGAAGGTTCTGCTGCGCCCCCATTTCGGGGCGTTGTTTTTTCGTTGCGATGCAAAAATGACACGCCTGTAAGCCGCCTGCACCGTTTTTGCCTGCAATCTGAGTTGTATTTGTGCGCGCCCTCCCGTCATAAGGGGCCCCTTCAGCCCGAATCGATGATGTCAGCCGCTTCCCTCTTCCCGAAAAGCCCAGAAGCCCGGCTGACGCTGGGGATTCTTGCCCTGCTGCTGGCCGTGCGGGTGGCGGGTGTGCTTGCCTCGCCGCTTAATCTGTATGCGGATGAAGCGCAGTACTGGCGCTGGTCGCAGGAACTGGCCTGGGGCTATTACTCGAAGCCGCCGATGATCGCCTGGGTCATCTACGTGTCGACCGCAGTGTTCGGGGATATGGAGTGGGCCGTGCGGATCGCTGCGCCGTTCCTGCACACGGCGGCGGCCGGCTTCATCTTCCTGGCCGGGCGCGCGATGTTCTCAGCGAAAACAGGGCTTTATGCGGCGCTCCTCTACGCACTCATGCCGGCGGTGACACTGTCGTCGAGTGTCCTGTCGACGGACGGCGTGCTGATGCCGCTCTGGTGCGCGGGGCTTTATCTCGCCTGGCGGCTGCGCAGCGGCGGCGGGCTGGTGACGGCGGCGGCGCTGGGCGCTGCGCTCGGGCTCGGCATCCTGTCCAAGTATGCCATGCTGTATTTCCTGATTGGTCTGGCGCTGGCGTGCCTTGTGGATGCGCCGATGCGGCGGGCCCTGATCTCGAGAGGCGGCGCGTTGGCCTTGCTGGTGATGGGGCTGCTGGTGGCGCCGCATTTTGCCTGGAATGCCGCCAATGATTTCCAGACCGTGGGCCACACGGTCGACAATGCCAACCTGGGCGGTGACCTCTTCAACCCTGAAAACGCGGGGACTTTCTTCGCCGACCAGCTGGGCGTGTTCGGCCCGGTGAGTTTCCTCGCCCTGCTGGCGGGACTGGCCGGCTGGCGCTTCAAGGCCGAAGGAACAGAGGCACCGACCCGCTGGCTGCTGTGTTTCGTCTTGCCTGTGCTCGTGTTTATCCTCGGCCAGGCCGTACTCAGCCGTGCCCATGCCAACTGGGCCGCAACGGCCTATCCGGGCGCCAGCCTGCTGGTGGCGGGATGGTTTGCGGGCCGTCGGGCGGTGGTCTGGTCAAGCCTGGCGGTGAACACGCTTATTGCGGCAGTATTCCTGATCGTGCCTCAGCTGACCATGGCGCAGACCCGCGCGCTGGGCATCGACAATGCCCTGAAGCGCACGCGCGGCTGGGATGTGGCGGCCGAGCAGCTGTTCGCCGAAGCCGAGCGCCTGGGCGCGACGGCGGTGCTGGTGGATGAGCGGGAGGCCTGGCACGGGCTGGACTTCTATGGCCGGGCGCGAACGGTGCCGCTGATCTCGTGGCGGCGCTATGCGGGGCCAAAGAGTTTTTCGGAGCGCGAGGCGCTGGAGGGGCCGCTGGCAGAACGGGTGCTGGTCGCCTCGGTGCATGCCGGGATGCGGCCGCGCCTGCGGAGCGATTTTGCCGAGTTCGAGCCGGCGGGCCAGATCCGCATCGATTTGGGCGTGCGCGGCAATGGCTGCCCGATCACGCGGGTGTTCAAACTGTATGTGGCGAGCGGCTACGCGCCTGCAGAGCGCACATCGGAATGGGAGGCGAAGCTGGAAGGGCAAAAGGAGTTTGCCGAGCCGCCCTGCCCTGCCAAGGACTGAGGCGAAGCCTCAAGCGCCTTTTTCGGCTTTGCCCCAGAGCTGCTCGAGGCGCGCGTCCCGGCCGCAGGCCTTACGGTAGTAACCGTATTTGACGGCGCTGCGGATGTAATAGTCCTGATGGTACTCTTCGGCCGGCCAGAACGTCGCGGCGGGCAGAACCTTGGTTGCAATGGTTTCGCCGAGCACTTCGCCCGCGTCGGTGAGCGCGCCTTCGGCGGCCGCGCGTTCGCCCTGGCCGGAGACGAAGATGGCCGAGCGGTAGCTGTCGCCCTTGTCGCAGAACTGACCCTTCGCATCCGTCGGATCGATGTGGCGGACGAAATAGTCGGCCAGCTCGTCATACGAAACCTTGGCGGGGTCGTAGGTGACCTTCACGGCTTCGTAGTGGCCGGTCTCGCCATAGGTGACCTGTTTGTAGGTCGGCTTGTCCACCGTGCCGCCCGTATAGCCGGAGATTGTCTCGAGGACGCCGTCCACCTTGTCGAAGTCGGCTTCGACGCACCAGAAGCAGCCCCCGGCAAATACAGCGGTGGCAACACGCGCTGGCGGATCTTCCAGGCGGCGGTCTTCAGCGCCGGCGCTAGAGAAGAAGGCAAGACCGGTCGACATCAAGCCGGCGGTCAGGGCAATTACCAGGGCGGGACGCTGCATGGGCACTCAAAACTCTCACACTCGGAACCGGGCAGGATAACCCTTCCGAGTGGCGAAATAGTTGCTGAGTCTGTCCGAAAGAAGACAACAGACGCATGCAATCGCTCAATCTCACGCCGTTGTGACCAATTTGCACACCCTGCGGCGGGGCCTATGCCGGATTTTCAGTCAGTACGCGGACTCTGACGCGGGTGGCGCGGCCTTCGGCGTCCACGGCGGTGACCTGGTAGAAGCCGGGCTGGCGGGGCTGCCAGATCGGTGAGCCCGCATCATCAAGGGCGGTGGGCGTGCCATCGACGAACCAGCTGAGCTCGCCCGTGCCTCGGCCTGCGAGCACGAAGGGGCGGCCCGGCTGGCCGTTGACGGGCCCTGCCCAGAGCTCTGCGCCTTCCGGCGGGAACAGGATTTCGGGTGGCCGGTTTTCAGACAGGTTGCGCTGGGCGCCGCGTGACTTGCGGCGCGGCTCTGTCGTCAGCCGGGCGCGGGCTTCGCCGTCATCGCGCAGATGATGGGAGACACGGTCCGCCATCTCGAACAGCACCGGCAGCGCAATGTCGCGGCCGGTGACGCCGGTGCGGGGGGCGCCGTCGGCGCGGCCGATCCAGACGACGAGAACGTGGTCTCCCGATACCGCCGCCGCCCAGGCATCGCGGAAGCCGTAGGACGTGCCGGTCTTGAAGGCGATCTGCGGCGCGTCGCGCGTCAGGCTGCCCGGCATGCGCCCTGCCGGAGCGGGCGATCCTTGCAGGATACGGAGGATTTCGGCCGCGCTGGCACTGCTCATCAGGCGGCGGCCGGGGTCCTCGTAGCTGAGGCGCTCTTCTTCCGCGCGCCAGACCAGCGGCTTGGCGATGCCGCCATCGCCGAGCGCAGCATAGAGGATGGCGAGTTCGCGCCCCGTGAGGCCCGCGCCGCCGAGCGCGAGAGCTAGGCCTGCGCCGTGCCCTGCTGCGCCGGTGAAGCGCGGCCGCGCGCCGGCCATGGCGAGCTGCGCGGAGAAACGTTCTGCTCCTATCCGGTCCAGCATCAACACGGCGGGGATGTTGAGCGAGTGCTGCAGCGCGTCCGAGATGCGCACATCGCCGCGAAACATCCGGTCGAAGTTTTCGGGACGATAGCCAGCGAACTGGCGCGGCAGGTCTTCGACGCGCGTGTCGGCGGAGGCAATGCCGTCATCGAAGGCGAGGCCGTAGATGAAGGGCTTGAGCGTTGAGCCGGGTGAGCGGGCGCGGTTGGTGAGGTCGATCCATCCGCCGGCGCGGTCGCGCGAGGCGGAGCCGACGAGCGCCCGTACCGCGCGGGTGGGCACGTGGACGACGATGGCGGAGACCTGGACATCGACACCTTCGGACTCGGCCCGGGTAAGCGCGATGCGTTCCAGTTCGGCCTGCAGGGCAGCGTCGAGCGTGGAGCGGACATCCTGGCGCGGGCCATTCGCGAGCGCGGCATCGGCGCCGTGCCAGGCGCGGTCCGGGAAATCGAGCCGGCGGGGCGGCACGGGCAGCGCGGCGACTTCTGCGGCTTCACCTTCCGGGAAAACGCCGTAGCCGGTGAGCTTGGCGGCGACCCAGTCGCGCGCCTTCTTCGCCTGTTCGGGACGCCGGTCGGGGCGGCGCACTTCCGGCGACTGCGGCAGCGCGATCAGCAGCGCGATTTCGTCCGAGGACAGACGGTCGGCCTCATGGCCGAAATAGCTCCAGCTGGCGGCTCGCACGCCTTCGAGGTTGCCGCCGTAGGGCGTGAGCGTGAGGTAGAGTTCGAGGATCTCTGCCTTGGTGAAGCGGCGCTCCAGCTGGTTGGCACGCCAGATCTCGACCAGCTTGGAGCCGATATTGCGTGGGCGCGGCTCCAGCATGCGGGCGGTCTGCATCGTGATGGTCGAGCCGCCGGAGACCACGCGGCCCGCTGCGGCGCTGTCCACCGCGGCACGGGCCATGCCGAACCAGTCCGTGCCGTGATGGTTCCAGAATCGCTTGTCCTCGACGCGCACCAGCGCCTCAATGAATGCGGGGTCGATCTCCTCAAGTGAGACGGCGAACCGCCAGCGGCCATCCGGCGCAGAGAAAGCGCGCAGCGGCTTTCCGTGCCGGTCGGTGACCAGCACGGAATTGATGTGCGCCCGGGTCAGCGGCGGCGGGAAGGCGAGGTCAAGGACCAGCACCGCCGCGAGGAAGGCGCCGAGCCCGGCGATGAGCCGTTTTGGCCAGGGCAGGCCCTTCAGCCTGGCCCAGAACGCGGCCCCGCTCACTCGCATGCCTCCCTTACTTGCCGCCGGCAGCGCCCTGCGCGGCAAGGATGGTCACCCGGCCCGGCGCAGAGCGGCCGAAGACTTCCGGCCGGTACATGTCCTCGGCGACGACGCCCGGCATCGCGAACGATCCCGGCGTCACCGCGCGCACGACATAGGCGAGTGTGACAGGCGTGTCGTAGACGTTGATCGCCGCGACATACCGGTCATCCTGCGCCTGCGACGACTGGGCCTGCGCGATCTCCCCGAGGAAATCGAACGCCCCTGCCCGCACGCGGTCCTCGCCGGTCGACCAGTCATACTCGACGACGCGGGCATCGGCTGGACGCAGGACGGTCTCGATCTCGAATCCGGCGGGCAGAAGATCTGCCACGATCACCGGATTGAGGCGGCGTTCCTCGGTCGAGATCGTCAGGCCGACAACGAACTTGTCGCCCTGACGCACTTCACCGAGTTTCACCGGGCTGCCGGACAGCGTGTAGAACTGTTTCTGCGCGGTGAGCTTCGAGGAGACGGCCGGCGGCGGGGCCGAAGGCGCGCCGGTGACCAGCACCGTGCGGAAGATCGGCGCCTTGGCATTCAGCTTGAAACTGACGCCGCTGGTCGCCTGCTCTTCGGTCAGCATGTACTGGCGCTGGTTGTCATTGCCGTTGCCGAGACCGGTAACGCCGACCTGCAGCGCCGCTTCGCCCTTGGTGAGGGCGTTGACGGCGAGCAGCATGTAGGACTTCTCCTGCGTCGTCAGATCTGCGGCGTCCGGCACATCCTTGCCGAGGCGCGTGGCAAGACGCTCGACCACGGAGGGCAGTTCCGCTTCACCGGCGAGGGCGAGAATGCCGGCCAGGTCGCGTAGCGGCGTCTGGTAATAGTCGCCGCCATTGGTGTAGCCGAGTTTGGACTCCGCCGACTTGAAGGCCGAGGCGGCGCGCGCCCGGTCGCCGAGATATGCAAGGCCGGCCCCGATATGCGCGCGGGCAAGCGGGCTGGCGATATTCTCCAGCTCGCGGTCATGGAGGTAGCGCAGGCGGGAGATGTCCGCTTGCCCCGCCTTGGCCAGCACATAGAGCGCGAAGGCCGAGGAGCGGTACATCATCTGCTGCTGGGTGTCGGTCGAATACTGGCCTTCGTACACGTCGGTGTCGTAGCCATAGACCCGCCAGGCATCGCCCGTGGCGACACTGCGCAGCGCGCCGTAAGCCCGCGTCAACGCCTCATCCGGCACCGAATAACCGGCCTGCTTGGCGCGGTAGACGAAGTCGGTCGCATAGGCACCGAGCCAGGGGGTGGCGTAGCCGTCACCCTCGCGCCAGAGGCCGAAGGCACCATCCGCACCCTGACGGTTGAGGATCGTGTTGACGGCGACCTGCACCTTGTCTCGCGCATTGTCACGCGAGCCCTTGGCGCCCATCGCGACGAGCTGTTCGGAGTAGAGCAGCGGCAGCGCGCGGCTGGAGATCTGCTCCGTGCAGCCATAGGGGTAGCGGTCGAGCGAGGCGTAGAGGGTCGCCGGATCGACCGGGATCGGCGAGAAGCCGACCGCGACATCCGCCGAGCCCGGCACATAGCCTTTCAGGAGGTCCCTGGTGACGCTAAAGGAATCGCCCGGCCGCATCAGCTGCGAGGTCGAGCGCGATTCCGGCAGGTAGGGCGACCGGGTCTGGATCTCGTAGTTGCGGGTGACGGAATATTTCTCCGGACCCGACACTTCGAGACGCAGCGGCGAGATGCCTTCAGCCTTCGCCGAGACGCGCACCGGCAAGTCCACGCGCTGGCTCTTGCCGAGCGTGCGGGTGAGCGCGGTGGCAGGCACGCTGACCTGCTGGCCGCCCGAGACTTTCGCGGTGAACTGGCCGGCGGCGAGTTCGACGTTGTCGATGGAGGCGGTGATCACCGCTTCATCACCGGGGGCGAGGAAGCGCGGCATCACGAGGTCAGATGGCGCGCGGTCACGCACCTTCATTTTCTTTTCGGCGGAGCCGAGACCGGTCTTCGACCAGGCGACCGCCATCAGGCGAAGTTCGCCGTTGAACTCCGGCAGGGCGAGCGGAACTTTCGCGCGGCCGTTCTTGACTTCAACGAGGCCCGAGAAAATGACGACCGACTTGGTCGGCACGACCGTCAGCCCTTCCCCGCCGAGCTGGTCACCGCCGACGCGCACTTCGGCCGGCAGGCCCATGTTCGGGTCGAGCAGGCGGCCATAATCATCGTGCAGCTCGACGCCGAGCGCCTTGCGGCCGAAATAGTGGGCGACCGGGTCCGGCGACTTGAACTTCGTCAGTTGCAGGATGCCTTCGTCCACGGCGGCCAGGGTCAGGTAGACCTGCTCCTTCGGTCCGCCTTCGATCTTGACATCCACCGTCTGGTCCGTACGCGGACGGGCGACGTCCGGCGCGTCCAGCGTGACCTTGAAGGTGCGCGAGGCCATGTCGACCGGCACATGGGCGATGCCGACCGCGCGGCGCGGCTTGGCATTCAGTACCGGATCGCGGCCGGAATAGACCGTGACCATGACATAGGCGCCCTCGCCCCACTCCGCCGTGACCGGCAGCGTGATCTTGGTGCCCTTGGCGACGACGCCGACGTTCTGGACGCTCAGCACACGGTCGGTGGCCACCACAACCTGGGCCTGCCCGTCATAGGGCGGCACGATGGTGAGTTCGGCGCTCTGGCCGGCCTTGGGCGATTTCTCGGAGGCGACGACCTTCACGCGGTCCGGCGCTTCGGTGCCGTCCTCGCTCGTCCAGCCGCCCCAGCCGACATAGAAGCTGGAACTCGCGCCCGAGGCGGCAAACGCCCCCTGGCCTTCGATCACCAGTTCATGGCTGCCCCATTCGAGGCCAGGCGCCTTGATCTCGCCGACACCGCCGGCGGGCGTGGTCAGCACGCCTTCATTGACCTTGGTGACCGTGCGCGAGCGGCGCCAGGTCCACTGTTCGCCGTCGCGGTACCAGTCATAGTGGTAGTCGATGGCGAGCACTTTCCAGCTGAGACGCTGCGCTACGGCGGCGCCTTCGGCATTGACGGCCACGACCTGGAACTTGGCCTCGCCGCCTTCCTCGACACTCGATTCAAAGGAGGGCTTCACGCCGACATACAGGGCCTCGGGCCGGTAGGGCACGCGGACGCTTTCGGCGACGGCGCGGCCGCCCGGTTCGAGCACGCTGACCACCGTGTTGAGGCGCAGCGGCAGGCCGGAATTCGACCCCGCCGTGCCGGGCGAAAGGCGGACGACCGCCTTGCCGGAACCGTCCGTGGTCGCATCATCGAACTCGAGGATCTGTTCCTCGAAGGTCTGGTCGTGGCGGCCATAGGAGAAGCCTTCGAACGCCTTGAACGGCGACGGGTCGGCTTCGAGCCGGGCTTCGGCTTTCACCGTCAGGCCGGCGCCGGGGGCGCCATAGAGGAAGCGCGAGTCGATCTCGACATCCCGCACGCCGCCCGCCTTGAGGGCGGTCTTCTCGTCGGTCTTCACATCAACGGCTATGCGCTGCGGCACGAAATCCTCGACCGCAAACCGCACTTCACCGGCGGAAGCCGTGAGGCCGTCGATCTCGATGCTGGCACGCCATTCACCGCGCGAGGCGCCGCGCGGCAGCGCGAAGGTCGACAGCACGGCGCCCGGCTTCGGATCGGTGAAGCGGACTTTCGAGGCGATCAGGCCGTTCGGTCGATAAACAATCAGGTGGCCGTTGCGGCCAGTGACCTGGCGGCCGGCGCGGTCGCGCAGCATGGCGGTCAACTCGACGCTTTCGCCAGGGCGGTAGATGCCGCGATCGGTATAGACAAAGGCGTCCACCGGGCCGGGCGTTCGGCGGCCGCCGACTTCCTGTTCGGAAAGGTCCACCGGCGCGCGGGCAAGGTCCAGCGCAGCGAGTTCGCCGTTCGCGGCGGTGGCCAGCACGAGGCGCGGCACCATGTTGCCCTGGCCGTTCATCAGCGGCGCATCAAACGTGACGCGGCCCTGCTCGTTCGGCTTGGCTTCGGCGAGCACCGCGTTGTTGGCGGCGAGCAGCTGGACGGTCGCGTTGCGGACGGTCTTGCCATCCTTCAGCGAGCGCAGTGTGACATCGAGGCCGTTCTCGCCGCGATAGGCGGTGAGCGCGAGATCGGTGAGAAGAATCCAGCGGCCGGACGAGGCGGCGGGGCCTTCGGCATCGTTCAGTTCGGCGGCGTCCGTGACGCTGACGAAATACGCGCCGGGTTTCATCGGCCCGACCACGTCCTGCAGCGGGAAGACGGTGACCACCGGCGCGTTGGCTGCATTTGCGATGTCCATGGTGCCGGTGAAGAGCTCTTCGCCGACATCATCCGGCGAATCCGGTCCCCAGAGCCAGGACCACTGGCCCTGTCCGGTCGTTGTGCCGGCATTGATGTTCTTGAAGACGAGCGCGCGGTCATTGATCCGGCTGACAGTGACGCGGACCTGGTCGACGTTGACGGTTTCGATCGGCAGGCCGTCGGCATTCTCGCGCGGCAGGATCACGCCGGTGCCTTTGAAGCCCACGAAAGGCGGGCGGTCGGCAAAGTCGATCGGCACGGTTTCGGCGCGTTTCAGCGTACGGCCATCGGCTGCGGGAAGACCGGCGAGGATCGTGGCGGTGCGGGTGGTGCCGAAGGTGAGGCCGCCGACGCACAGCTCGCGGCCCTCGACCGTCAACGCGGCCCGGAAGGCCGGGCGGAACTCGACATAGGGAGAATAGTCCGTTTTCGGATCAAGTGCGGCGGAGAAGACAAGGCAAGCGAGCGGCTGTTCGGTCGAGGTGTCGATGCGGTAGCGGAAATAGGAGAACTCGGTCTCGGCCGCTTCGCGGGCGCGCTGGCGCGCTTCATCGCGTTTGCGGGCAGCGGCTTCGTCGGCCGGTGAGCGTTCGACCAGCACCTGGGCATCGCTGTCCTCGCCGGGGCTTTGCGCCGTCTGCGAGCCGCCGCAGGCGGCCAGAAGAAGCATTGCTGCAGAGGCGAGCGCACCTAGGACCGTCCAACGGCCCCGGACCTTGACTGACATCGATGAAACTCCTCCCGAGTATCTGCAGACTCTTACACACGATCCGGGCGGCGCCATAGGGGCGCGAATCTGGCGGAAGCAAGAATATTCAAGAAGTTGCAGCGGTTTCCGCCGCGAGAATGGCGCGCAGGCCTTCGCGGTAAGTCGGATAGGCAGGCCGCCAGCCGAGCGCGGCTTTGGCGCGGGCGTTCGCGACGCGCTTGCATTCGGCGTAGAAGCTCGCCGCCATCTCGCTGAGATGTGCGTCCTCGAAGGAGATGTCCGGCGGCGGGGCCATGCCGAGAAGTTCCGCGGCAAAGGCAGTCACGTCCTGCGGCGGCGCCGAAAGATCGTCGCACAGGTGGAAGACGCCGGATGCATCCGGTCGCTGGACCAGCGCGGCCAGTCCGCTGGCGATGTCATCGACATGCACGCGGGAAAAGACCTGACCGGGCTTGATGATGCGCTGAGCGGTGCCGTCGCGCAGCCGGTCGAAGGACGAGCGGCCCGGTCCGTAGATGCCCGGCAGGCGGACGAGCCGGGCGCGGCCGTCGCTGGCTGCCTGCCACTGGGTTTCCGCGAGCACCCTGGCGGCCGCGCGCGGAGACGAGGGCGCCACGGGGCTCCACTCGAACGCCCAGCCGCCCTGCAGGTCGCCATAGACCCCCGTCGTTGAAAGATATGTTATGGACCGGGCACCGTCGGCCTGGCTTGCCGCCGCCAATGCAGCGGGGCAGCCTTGCCGGCCGGGCGGCAGGGTGATCAGCCAGTGCGCGCCCGCCGGCACATCGACGGGCCCTTCCCCGGTCCAGACGGCCGCCTCGATGCCGCGCGCCCTCAGATCCGCCGCCTTAGCCGCCGTCCTGACCGTTCCGGCCACCTGCCAGCCCGCCGGCCGCAGCTGCCCGGAAAGCTGCAGGGCGCTATAGCCAAGCCCGAAAACAAAAAGCAGAGATTGCGGGGATGTCATTTGCCAATACCAGAGCGCCGTTGCCTACACGGCGCTGAATAGACGGTTCGGAGCCAACTGCCCATGTCCCTGATCGCCTTCGCCGCTGGAACCGTTCTGATGATGCAGTCGGCGGGGGCAGAGCTTGCCAAGGCCGAAGCGGCCCGGCTCGAGGCCTGTGTCGCCAAGATCGAGACTGATCCCGAGAACGCCTACGAGGACGGCCTTGCCTGGAGCTATGAAGGCAACCGGCCGGGCGCGCGCCAGTGTACGGCGCTGGCCCTGATCGCGCTTGGCAATTACGAGACGGGCGCCGAGCGGCTGGAGTCGCTGGCGACCTCCACGGATGGCGGCTCGATGGAGCAACGCGCGATCTACCTGTCGCAGGCCGGTCAGGCCTGGATCATGGCCGGGGCGCCGGAAGTGGCCGTCGTGTCTTTTTCCGACGCCCTGACAATGGCGCCTGGAACGGTCGATTTGCTGCTCGACCGGGCCAGCGCCTACATCCTGACCGAGGAATGGGACACGGCGCTGTCGGATCTCGACCTTGCGCTCGCCAATTCGCCCGGCTTTGGCCCGGCGCACCAGCTGCGCGCGGAGGTCTATCTCAACAAGAAGAGCTATGACCTGGCGATGCGCGACGTGGAATCCGCCATGGCCGCCGATCCGAAGAACATTGACACGCTGCTGGTGCGCGGGCGCGTGCGTGAGGCGATCCGGCTCGCCGAGCAGGACGGCATTCCGCAGTAACGCGCCGCCTCAGGCGCCGTACCGGGCTTCCAGCATCGACCAAACCGCGCGCAGGCTGCACGGCGCGCCGCCGTCCGGCCGGCCGTATTTCGACTTGCGCCAGGCCCAGATGTCGAAGTGCGCCCAGCTCCTGGCACTGACGAATTGCTTGAGGAACACCGCCGCCGTGATCGAGCCGGCGAAGCTGCCGCCCGAGTTCACGAGATCGGCGACCGGGCTCTTGAGCTCAGCCAGGTAGGGATCCCAGAGCGGCATACGCCAGACCGGATCGCCGGTACGGGCGGAGGCGGCAAGGATGTCGGCGGCGAGCTGGTCGTCGTCGGTGTAGAGCGGCGCAAGGTCGGCGCCGAGCGCGACGCGGGCGGCGCCGGTGAGGGTGGCGAAATCGAGCAGCAGGTCGGGGTCGTCTTCACTGGCGCGTGCGAGCGCGTCGCCCAGGACGAGGCGGCCTTCGGCGTCGGTATTGTCGATCTCGACCGTCAGGCCCTTGCGGCTGGAGAGGATATCGCCTGGCCGGAAGGAATTCCCCGCGATCGCGTTCTCTGCGGCAGAGACATAGAGCTTCAAGTGCACCGGCAGCCCTGCGCCCATCACGAGTTCGGCGAGCACGATGGCGTGCGCCGCCCCGCCCATGTCCTTCTTCATAATGCGCATGCCGTCGCCGCCCTTTATGTTGAGGCCGCCGGAATCGAATGTGATGCCCTTGCCGACGAGCGCGACTTTCGGGTCGCCGGGTTTGCCCCATTCCAGTTCGAGGAATCGCGGCGCTTCGGTGGCGGCGCGGCCGACGGCGTGGACCATCGGATAGTTCGCGGCGAGCAGCGCGTCGCCAACGATGGCGGTGAGCTTGGCGCCGAAGCGCTCCGCCAAGGCGGCGATCTCCGCTTCGAGGCCCGCAGGGGTCATATCGGCGGCCGGCGTGTTGACCAGGTCGCGCAGGTGGACGGCGGCCTCGGCCTCACGCGACAGGCGCTCGCCGTCCTTGCCGCCGGGAATCTTCAGCCGGGGCGGATTGGTTTTTTCGGACTTGTAGCGTTCGAAACGGTACGCCCCGTCCGCCCAGGCGGCGGCGATGTGGGCGAAGGGCTGGCCGGCGTCTTCCGCGATCTCGTAGTCGCCTTCCGTCAGCCGGCCGGACAGGGCCGCGACCGCGAGCGCGTCCTTACCGTTTCCCAGACCAAACAACACGGATTGCACCGCGCCCGTTTCGCCGGGTACCAAAACCGCCTGCCCTGCCCCGCCCTTGAAGCCCTGCGCCGCCGCAATCGCGCGCGCGCCGGGGAACGGGTCGTCCGTCAGCGCCGTGAAAGTCTGGGCTGTGTAGAGGTAAATGCGGGCGGCGTGTTTCGGCTTGGCGGTGAAGCTCTTGTGCATGGCGCGTTCCTGAAGGGTTTCAGGGTTAAGGCCGCGCGCGGCGGCGTTAACCGAACTTTGACCCCGGCGGTTCAATATCCGGGCTTATGCTGCCGATACATACACGGAGCCCGATGATGTCCAGTGCCAAAACGTCTCTGGCTTTGCTAGCCTTTGCGCTCGCTGCGTCCACCACCTCGTGCGCGTCTGCGCCGAAAGACGAGGCCGCGCTGGCGATGCAGGCGGCCAATAGGCCGGCGTCCCCCGAGGAGCGCGCGGCGGCCAACCGCGCCGATCCGCTGACGCGCGCCAACTTCTGGGCCAAGGAAAACCTCAAGGACGGCGAAGACCTGACGGTCAGCTTGGAATTTGCCCGCGCGCTGCGCGAAATCGGCAGCCATGAACGCGCCCTCGACGTGCTGTCGCGCGCGTTGATCGTGCACCCTGAAAGCGCCGACGCGCTGATGCTGCTCGGCCGGATCCAGATGGCGCTTGGCGATGTGCCCACCGCCGGCCGGGTATTCCACCGCGCGACCGAAGTTGCCCCGGAGCGGGCTGAAACCTGGGCCGCGCTCGGCACCACATTTGACCGCGAAGGCCAGCACAAGCTGGCGCAGACGGCGTATCAGCGGGCGCTGGAACTCGAGCCTCTCCGGACGACCACGCTGACCAACTACGGCCTGTCGCTGGTGCTGACCGGTGACCTGCCGGGCGCTGAAGCCAAGCTGCGCCAGGCGGCGGCGAACGCCGATGCCGGCGCCCGCGTCACCGAAAACCTCGCGCTGGTGCTGGGCCTACAAGGCAAGTTCGAAGACATGAAGTCCGTGAGCGGCGCTGCGGCGCCCGAAGAGGTGGTCGACCAGAACGTCGCCCTGCTCCAGGGGCTGATCCAGCCCGCACGTAGCTGGGACGCGCTGGCGGAGAAACCCGCACCGGTGCGCGTGGCCGAAGCGGCGACAACGGCTGACGCGCCGATCGCTGCGCCGGTCACCCGCGTAGAAGACACGGCCGGAACCGAGGCCCCCAAGCGGGTGCTGCGCCCGCGCAACTAGGTATCGAAGCGGATACCTTGGGCGAGCGGTAGCGCGCTTGAATAATTGATCGTGTTCGTGGCCCGGCGCATGTAGCCTTTCCAGGCATCAGAGCCAGACTCGCGCCCGCCGCCGGTCTCCTTCTCGCCGCCGAATGCCCCGCCGATCTCCGCGCCGGACGTGCCGATGTTGACGTTGGCAATCCCGCAATCCGAGCCTGATGCGGCGAGGAACCGCTCGGCCTCGCGCAGGTCGGTCGTAAAGATCGATGAGGACAGGCCGGCGGAAACGGCGTTGTTGAAGGCGATCGCCTTGCCGAGGTCCGTGTAGCGCATCACGTAGAGGATCGGCGCGAAGGTTTCGCGCAGGACCGGGCCGGTCTGCGCCGGCATGACGACGAGCGCGGGGCGCCGATAGGTGCCACCGCCGGTTTCAACGGGCTCGCCGCCGAAGACGTCTCCGCCGGCCGCTTTTGCTTCGGCGAGTGCAGACGTCATCGCCTCCCCGGCCGCGGCATCGATCAGAGGGCCGACCAGCACGCCCGGCGTCATCGGATTGCCGACTTTCGCCGACGCCCAGGCGGCTTTCAGGCGCGGGATCAGCGTATCTGCAATCTGTTCGTGCACGAACAGGCGGCGCATCGTGGTGCAGCGCTGACCCGCCGTGCCGAGCGCCGAGAAGGCGATGGCACGCACCGCCAGGTCAAGATCCGCAGACGGACAGACGATGGCGGCATTGTTACCGCCGAGTTCGAGGATCGTCTTGCCGAAGCGCGCCGCAACGACGGGCGCTACCGCGCGGCCCATCCGCGTCGAGCCGGTGGCCGAGACGACGGCGACACGCGGATCGGCGGCAAGCTTTGCGGCGGTTTCTGGTCCGCCGATCAGGCAGGCTGCAAGGCCGTCCGGCGCGTCGCCGAACTGGCGCAGCGCGCGCGCGAAGACCGCCATCACGGCAAGCGCTGTCAGGGGCGTTTTCTCGGACGGTTTCCAGATCACCGGATTGCCGCAGACGAGCGCCAGCGCGGCGTTCCACGCCCAGACCGCGACCGGGAAATTGAAGGCCGTGATGACGGCGGTGACACCCGCCGGATGCCAGGTTTCCATCATCCGGTGGCCCGGGCGTTCGGAGGCAATCGTCAGCCCGTGCAGCTGGCGGGAGAGACCGACGGCGAAATCGCAGATGTCGATCATCTCCTGCACTTCGCCCATCGCTTCCGCCGGGATCTTGCCGGCCTCGAGCGTCACGAGGGTTGCGAGATCATCCTTGGCGCTGCGCAGCTCCTCACCGAGCAGGCGGACGAGTTCGCCGCGTCTCGGCGCCGGCACATCGCGCCATTGGGTGAAGGCCGTTGCGGCGGCGGCGAGCGCGGCCTCCACAGCCGCGGGCGAGTGGACGGGCAAACGGGTGAGGACATCGCCGGTGAGTGGCGTGCGGCAGACGAGGCCCCCCTCTGCGCCGGTCTGGAGACCGAAGCGCGCAAGGGTGGCCGTAATAAGGGGCATGAGACTCATGCGCCGGGTCTAGCGGCAGCAGGCGCGCGGGGAAAGCCCCGCCTGCCCTCCTGAATTGCGGGCGGCCGTATCAGGTCGGCGAGGCGACCTGCGGCGCAACGTCGTTGTCGCCCTGCATCTTTTCGTACTTGATATAGGCCGGGCCGAGCACGACCAGGAAGAGCACCGGCAGGAAGAACAGGATCATCGGAACCGTCAGCTGGGCCGGCAGAGCCGCCGCCTTCTTCTCGGCATCCGACATCCGCATCTCGCGGTTTTCCCGCGCCATCAGACGCAGCGCGTCGCCGAGCGGCGTGCCGTAACGCTCGGCCTGGCCCAGCGCCATACAGACGGCTTTGACGCCTTCGTGGCCGGTGCGGATCGCGAGGTTTTCGTAGGCCTGCCGGCGGTCAGGCAGATAGGAGAGTTCCGCCACCGTGATGCCGAACTCTTCGGCGAGTTCCGGCGAGGCGGTGCCGATTTCCTGACTGACCTTGTTGAAGCCCATCTCGATCGACATGCCGGCCTCGACGCAGATCAGCAGCATGTCGAGCGAGTCCGGGAAGGCCCGCATCAGGGACTTCTGGCGTTTCTGGGCGATGTTGGAGATGTAGATGTTGGGCGCATAGAAACCGGCGGCGGCGCCAAAGGCCAGCGAGCCGTACTTCATGACCGTGTTGAGGCCGTGGTCATTGACGTAGAAAATGTAGACGAACGCGCCGATCGCGCCGATAAACGGCAATGCCATCCGCGCAAAGTAGAAGGCCGAGATCGGCCCGGGGCCGCGCATGCCCGCCTGGTTCATCAGCTTGACGACGTTCGGATCTTCCAGCGCCTTGGCGAGATTCAGCTTCGACGAAATATTGCCGACGACGGAATCATCCTTGCGGCGCAGGCCCTTCTTCTCGAGCGCCGCGCGGCTCTGCTTGCGCAGGCGTTCGCGCTGGCTGGCGACGGCCTTCAGGCGCGTCTCGAGCTTGTTGCCCTGCAGGTAGGGCAAGAGGATGGTCATCAGTGTTCCGAACACCGCGGCCGCGACGAGGTAGGCCGCCAGCGTTTCGGGTCTGGAGAAAGACAGAATGAACTCATACATTGCTGCCTGCCCCTACATGTCGAAGTTGATCATGTTGCGCATCACGGTGATGCCGAGACCCATCATCGCCGCCGCAATGACAAGAATCACGTGTCCGGTTTCGGTCAGGAAGAGTTCCATGATGTAGTCGGGCGTTGTCATGAACACCATCGTCCCCACGGCAAACGGCAGGGAGCCGATGATCATCCCGGACGCCTTGGCCTCCGAAGACAGGGCGCTGACCTTTTCCCGCATCATCTTGCGTGAGCGGATGACCGTGGAGAGGTTCCCGAGGGCTTCAGAGAGGTTACCGCCTGCTTTCGACTGGATCATCAGCACGATCGCGAAGAAGTTCACTTCCTGCAGCGGCATGCGTTTGTAGAGCTGGGCGAGGGCACGGTCGAGACCGGAGCCCATCGAGAGGTTGTCCGCGAAAGTGAGGAATTCCTTGCGCAGCGGCTCCGGGCTTTCCTTGGCGATGATCCGGATACATTCGTTCAGCGGCAGGCCGGTTTTCACGCCGCGCACGATGACATCCAGCGCGTCGGCGAACTGGTTGATCATCTTCTTGTGGCGGCCCTTGATCATCGTGTTCAAAACGAAGTTCGGCAGGCCGAGCGTACCCGCGAAGAAGGCCGCCCCGCAGAGGATCGGCCGGCTCTTGAAGCTGATTCCGCTGATGACGAGACCGTCCGCGCCGGACATCCAGACGGCGCCGGCGCAGACGACGCCGGTGATCAGCGAGATGATCCAGAAAGCCGGCACCGGTATTTCGAGACCCGCCTGGGTAAGCTTTGAACCAATATCCTGGGAAGCCGATTTCTTACGCGCCTTGTCCTGCTTGCGCAGGTTGTCGAGCATCTCCTGGGTCTTGGCACGGCGCTTGGCCGTGTCGTCGGTGGCCTTGCTGGCGGCTTTGGAAATTTGCGGCGCACGCCCTGCCCCGATCTCGCGCGCCCGTTTCTTGGCGGCGTCGTCCTGACCGGACGTGAACGTGAAGCCAATACCGACGATCGCCGTGAAGGCGAGAACGGCCACGAGCGCGATGATCAGTGTGCTGCTCATCAGGCGTTGTTCAGCGAGTCGAGTGCTGCAGCCAATTCCCGCTCCATGTTGTAGTAGGCGGCGCGCTCCCAGAAGCGCGGACGGCCGATCCCCATGCCGCGGTGGCGGCCGATGATCTTGCCATCATCGTCCTCGCCTTCGATCTCGTACTTGAGAATATCCTGCAACACGATGGTATCGCCTTCGAGACCGAGCACTTCCGTGATGCCCATGATGCGGCGAGAGCCATCTCGCAGACGCGAAGCCTGCACGACCACGTCGATCGAGCCGACGATCATTTCACGGATGGTTTTCGCCGGCAGCGCAAACCCTCCCATCGTGATCATGGATTCAACGCGGCTGAGCGCTTCGCGGGCCGAGTTGGCGTGCAGTGTGCCCATCGAGCCATCGTGGCCGGTGTTCATGGCCTGCAGAAGGTCAAACGCTTCCGGTCCGCGCACCTCGCCCACGATGATACGTTCCGGACGCATACGCAGACAGTTCTTGACGAGGTCGCGCATCGTGATCTCGCCGGAACCTTCGATGTTCGGCGGGCGCGTTTCAAGACGCACGACGTGCGGTTGCTGCAGCTGAAGTTCGGCGGAGTCTTCGCAGGTGATGACGCGCTCGCCGGGCTCGATGAAACCGGTGAGACAGTTGAGAAGGGTCGTTTTACCCGAACCGGTACCGCCGGAGATAAGGACGTTGCAGCGGCTGTGGCCGATGATGCGCAGGACTTCGGCGCCGGCTTCGCTGATAGAGCCGAATCGCACAAGATCGTTCAGCTTCAGCTTGTCCTTCTTGAACTTACGAATGGTGAGCGTCGGTCCGTCGATCGCAAGCGGCGGGGCGATGACGTTGACGCGCGAGCCGTCCAAGAGACGGGCGTCACAGATCGGAGAGCTTTCATCGACACGGCGGCCCACCTGGGACACGATGCGCTGACAGATGTTCATCAGCTGCGCGTTGTCGCGGAAGCGGATATTGGTCCGCTCGATCTTGCCATTGACCTCGATATAGGTCGTGTCCGCGCCGTTGACCATGATATCGGCAATGTCGTCGCGGGCCAGCAGCGGCTCGAGCGGGCCGTAGCCGAGCACGTCGTTACAGATGTCGTCGAGCAGGTATTCCTGCTCGGAGATCGACATCACGACGTTCTTGATACTGATGATCTCGACAACGATGTCGCGAATTTCCTCGCGCGCGCTTTCCGTGTCCAGCTGGGCCAGCTGGGACAGGTCGATCGTGTCGATCAGCGCGTTGAAGATCGTGGTCTTGGTCGAATAGTATTGTTCGGAGTGCTGGCTGACCTTGCGGATCGGCTCCGGCTTGATTTCGGGTGTCTTCAGCTTGACGGCCGGTGCAGGCGCCGCGCCGGGGATTGAAGTTGCCTGTTTGGGCTGCGCCGATGCAGCAGGGGACGGCGCGGGTTTCGGCGCCGCAGGCTTGGGCGCCGACGCGGCCGCAGGCGCCGCGCCGGGAAGCGTGGGAGCTGTTGCGCCAGAGCGTTTTCCGAAGGCCATATTCCTACCTGTCCCGTCGAACCCGGCTTACTTGCCCAGAAGTTTCTTGATGAAAGATTTTTCTTCGACCTGGATCGCCCGGCCCGTAAGCAGGCAGGCAAGCTGGTCGATCGCGATCGAGGATTTTGCGGCCGGCGAGGTTTCGGAAATCATCTGGCCATTGTTGGCAGCCATGCCGAAAACTTCCGGCTCGAACGGTACGATGATGTCCGGATCAACACCGATCGCTGCCGCAAAATCCTTCATCGGGATCTCCGGGCGTTTCGGCACGCCGCACATGTTCAGGACAAGGCGCGGCGCGTGGTCGTTGACGCGGTGACCCTTGAGCTGGTCGATCATGTTCTTGCCGTTCCGCAGCGAGGCAAGATCCGGCTGGCACACGATGATCACCTCGTCCGAAGCGATCAGCGTGTTGCGGACCCAGTGACTCCAGGTATGCGGCAGGTCGAGCACCATGTACGGCACATTGCGGCGCACACTCTCGATGACCATCGCATAGGACTCGTCCGGGATGTCGATGATCTGGTTGATATTGGCCGGCGCCGTGAACAGCGAAAGACGCTCGGTGGCCCGCGTCAGCAGGCGCTCGATGACGGCATTGTCAGCGCGCTCCGGCGCCAGCAGCGCGTCCGCGATAGTCTGCGGCGTGTCCTGGTTGAAGTCGAGGGCGGTGGTACCGAACGACAGGTCGAGATCGACGAGCGTCGTGTTGACGTGGGTGTTCTCCGCGAGTGCCCAGGCGAGGTTGTGGGCGATGGTCGAGGCGCCTACCCCGCCCTTGGCACCAACCACGGAAATCTGCTTGCCCAGGAAAGGCGCATCCGGGTCTGCAAACAGGGCCGAGATCGAGCGAATGATGCTCAGGGGCTGGAACGGCGGAACAAGGTATTCGGAAACGCCGCGCGCCACCAGTTGACGGTAAAGCGTGATGTCGTTGACAGCGCCGATGACCAGCACCTTGACGTGGTCGTCACAATGCTCAGCCAACGTATCGATCTCGTGCAGAACCTGGCTGGCCTGGGCCGAGGACTCGACCATTAGCAGGTTGGGCGTCGGATTGGCCCGCAGGTCCGCCACCGCGGCCGGGATGCCGCCGGGAATGCACTGCACGGTCGCGCGCCCCATGCGCCGGTCGGCGGCGCAGAGCTGCATCAGGGCGCGGGTTTCCTCGCGCTCATAGAAGAGTTTGATCGAGATGGCAGGCAGCATTGCATCGCCGCCCGACTGGTCCATCGGCACGAATGAGAACTGCGCAGGCGCAACAGGCTTCGAGGCGAAATCCGTGACCGGTTGAACGGGTTGCGCCTGCGTTTCCGCAAACGGATCTTGCTCATCCAGATCGTTCGCGCCAGTCAGCGCGTCTTCATTGAACACGTCTTCGAACTCGGTGCCGAAGTCGTCTTCAAAAAGTGCAGTTTCCTTACCCATGGTACGCATACTCCTTTTGCCGGGCGAGCCGGCCTTAGTTCACAGCGTCTGAGACAGCGCCCGATTCCTGGTTCGAACGCTCCGCGGCGGTGGATAAGCCGAGGCGGAACTTCTCGAGAATGACCTCGCGCCGCGCCATGTCGCCCGGGTCCAGCGGACGGTTGGCAAGCAAGTCCGCCGGATCGGCGATCATCGCCGCGAGATTGGTGCGGACCGAACAGCCGAGAGTCGGCAGGTTGTTGTTGGAGGACACATCGGCGAAATCGAAGGCCGCCTTTGACTGGCATTCAGGTGCAACCGCATCAAAGGCCTGGAAGGCCAGAATCATGGGTTGGGCATAGGCCGCACCGGCACCGTGCGATGTCCCGGCAATCTCGTCATACTGGATCCCCTTTTCCCAGGCGATCGAACGCGCTTCGGCAATCGCCGTCACAGCAAGCTGCGGATTTGCGCTCGCTTCAGGCAGCGACAGGACGAGGGGTCCGTGGCCCTTTTGCGCATAGGCGCCGACGAAATTGCGGATACGGGTGCGGTCGATCTCGGACAATTCACCCGCTTCCGGATGAAGGGCAACTTCGAGAAACTCGGTGCGCTTAGTGACGCCCACTTCGTTGCGGCTCAGCGCAGTACCACCGAGATACTCGGCCGGAACGGCGGTGGGCGCGTGACTGGCGCAGGCACCGAGTGTCATCAGGCCAGCGCCGAACGCCAGCAGTGTGCGGTGTGATTTCGAGACGATGGTCATGTTCTGTCCCCTACTCTTCCATGAAGCCCACAGGGGCCTTGTAGTCTTCTGCTTTGACCGGCGCGCCGTCGCGGCCGTAGGTTTCGTTCAGCTTGCCGAAGAAGATCGTCTTGGTGTCCGATGCGCTGGAGAACCCATCGGCCGGCGTGACAAGCTCGGACTTCGCGGCGGGGTTGACCAGGTATGGCGTCACGATCACGACCAGTTCGCTCTCTTCCGAAATGAAGTCACGCGACTGGAACAGCGCGCCGAGAACGGGAAGTTTCTTCAGGCCTGGAACCTGGTCGAGGTTCTGACGATCCTTCACCGTGATCAGGCCTGCCATCATCATGGATCCGCCAGACGGCAGCTCGATGGTCGATTCGGCGCGGCGTACGGTAAGGCCCGGCAGTGTGACGCCTTCGACCAGAAAGGTGTTTCCGTCCCCGTCGATGCGGGTCTGTTGCTCGCCCTGGAAGGCACCCTGCGATGTCAGTTCCGAAACTTCGGTCGATACCTTGAGCGAGATGCGGCCCTCTGACAGAACGACCGGCGTGAAGCCAAGACCGACACCGTAAGGCTTGAACTCGACCGTGATACGGCCCTGGTTGTCCTGGCCGACCGGAACCGGAAATTCGCCGCCCGCCAGAAACTTCGCGCTCTCGCCGGAGACAGCGACGAGGTTCGGTTCGGCCAGCGTCTTGACGACGCCGATCCGCTCGAGCGCGTTGATCGTGCCGCCGACGCGCGACTGGAACTGTGTGCCGTTATAGTTGGTATAGCGGAAGTCGGTCGTCAGACCCCCGATCGACCGTCCCTGAAGCGGAAAAGCAAGGCCGCCCGCGAAAGACGCTGCGGTTGAGAAGGATGGGCTGATGACCGAGGACTCGAAATTGCCAAGCGTCGGCAGGCCGGAAAGGTTGATGCCGAGCTGCTTGATGACGTTGCGCTGCATCTCCACGATGCGCACTTCGAGAAGCACCTGGTCCGGCGCAAGCACGTTCAGCATGTTGACGATCTGCGGGGCGCTGTCGCCGCTCGGGAAATAGGCCGCCACGAGCTGGCGCACATGATCCGATTGGGACAGGTCGTCCACCGATCCGGTCATCACGATACTGCCATTCATGCTCTCGAGCTTGACGCGGGCATCGGGCACATGCCGCACAATGGTCTCTTCCAGCGCCGCCATATCGGTTTCGACATGCAGGGAAAGGTCAAGCAATGTGCGGCCTGCGCGATCAAAGATCAGAGCGCTGGTCTGGCCATAGGCGACACCGCGAAAAATGATACGCTGCGAGGTTTGAACGACCGCATCGGCAATTTCGGGGTTAGCGATCACCACATCGGCGGCAGGTGCTTCAAGCTCGATGATCACGGACTTGTTGACGCCAACCGTGATGCTGCGCGACGTCGCGCTGTCGCCGGCAGACGTTATGACAGTGCCCATGCCCGTCGGGCCCGACTGGGCCGGTACCGGCATGGCCGGGCCGAAGACCAGCACTGCAGAGACTGCAAAAATCTTCAGGATACGCATACTCAGTTGCCTCCCACGCCGGCAGGTGAAGGCTGGCCGTTCCGTATGATCGTGATGCCAGATCCGGCCGCCCCATCATCGCCTTCTAAAAGTTCGATGCGGGGGCTGCGGTCCGTGCCGCTGGCCATCTGGTCAAGCGGGCGCAGCGACAGGGACACTTCCCCACGGCGCATCGACATGGCGAGAAGTTCAGCTTCCTGGGGTGAAACTTCCAGCGTGGCAGTGCTGCCGAGGCGGGCCGTTTCCCCTTCTGCGTTGGTCGCGAAGTTCTGGTCGATTGCCAGCACACGGACGTTCTTCACGATCGTGGTGGCAATCGTGCGCTCGGGGATGGCGCGCGCATCGTCGGCGGCCTGGTCATAAGTCAGGATGAGGTCGACGCGGTCATTGGGCAGGATGAAGCCACCGGATGCCGATTCGGCTGAAATCTCGACCGACACGGCCCGCATTTCGGGATCCATCATCGAGGCAAGCAGTCCCTGGTCCCCCTTGATGACCACTTTTTGTGGCAGGAGGGGCTCGCCCTTGTAGAGGGCTGCCTTAACAACGGCGCCGGTCAGCGTCTCGATCGAGGCCGGGACCGTGGTTTGGACGTAGTAGCCTTCGACGAGGTTGGCTTTTGGCCAGGGCGCCCATTGTAGGTCTTCCGCCTTGATCGTCTCGCCGATGGCGAAGTCGCGAAGGACGGTCAGCACCTCGACCTCGGAGACTTCACGCTCCTCGATCCGGAGCTTTTCCTGCAAAACGGTCTCAGTCACGACTTGCGGCTTGCTCAGCTGCAGAACCAGGAAGGCGGCGCCTCCTGCGGCGGCCAGCGCCAGAAGAAGGATGATGATGCGCATCGGCGACATAAGGCGCCACTCCTCTTACTCTAGGTCTTCGGGCCACCGCAGGACGCGGCAAGCCTTCTCAATCAAGACGAAATTCGCACGCTGCGCCTAAAGGAGTGTTAACCGGCAAAGCCAATGGATTCATAAAAGAGGGCGAGCAGCGGAGAGGCTGATCCAGCGATGATCGCCCCGCCGGCAATCGCCACGCCATAGGGTACGCCGGCCTTCGGCTCGAAGGGGGCGCGCATGAAGCCCGGAACCGCGGCAGCCGGGAAGCTCCGCTTACCAATCAAAAGAAACAGTGCGCAGGCGCCGCCCACGATGGCCATCCAGTAGACAAACGGAAAGGCAGCCGCCGGACCCATCCAGAGAACGACGGCGGGAATCATCTTGGCGTCCCCTCCCCCGAAAATGCGGAAGGCAAACAGGCCGACGGCAATGACGAAGGCCAGCCCGCCAGCCAGCAGATGACCGCCAAGTATCTCAAGCGGAATGCCCGACACGAGCGCCGCCGGGACAAAAAGGCCTGCAATCGTGAGGTTCAGCCAATTCGGAATCGTCAGACGATTGACGTCATGCAGGGCAGCAAAAACGCACAGGGCCAGGAAAAGGCCCGAGAGGAATATGAGAATCATGGCGGCAACTCCGGTTCGGCAAGCCCCGGCAAGCTGCCTCAAAAGCCTGAACAAAGCTTTTCGCCATCCGCGATGGTCCGGGTCCGGAATCAAAGGAGCCGCCGGGCATGCCCGGCGGCTCCATAGTCATTTAGACCAATCGGGGGCGATTAGGCGCCTTCGATTGCGTCCGCAACTTCGTTGAAGGCTGCGCCAGACTGCTCACCGAGAGCGGTCACGCCGCCGATGATGGCGACAGCGATCAGAGCGGCGATGAGGCCGTACTCGATAGCGGTTGCGCCCGACTCGTCTTTAAGAAAACGTGCAAACATTGGAAACTCCCATCATTCGTTTTTGACATGTCCCGGCTTGAACTTTTCTTCCCGGAACAAAAACAGGTTTACACGTGCAGAGTTCAGATCTGATTGAAGAAATCAGAAAAGTCGTGAAGCTGTGTCAGGCTTTCATTTACCGCGCCTGTAGCATCCATGAAGACGTTGACTGGACGGCATGCGCGTCCCCGCCCCTGCCTATATATAAGAGAGAGCATGGCACCGCGGTGCACAGGCTGCCGGGCCGGGATTTGCCGTCTATATGCGATGTGCTTACGGAAAGTTCCGGTTAGGATTCAGTAAACTATAATCTGGAATATTCTGGTGACCCTGTATGCTGGAGTGTCCGTATGATGACGATCTGCCTGAAAGCTGCCGCGTTCGGCGCCGTCGCCCTCGCTCTCGCGTCGACGGCTTCGGCCGACCAACTGTTCGTAGAAGCCAGCAAGACGGTCCCGCTGCCGATCAATGGCGCCGCCTCCAGTATCATCATCGGCAACAAGAACATCGCGGATGTCGCGGTTCACAATGAAAACTTGCTGTTTGTGACCGGCAAGAGCTACGGAACGACGAACCTGCTGGTTTTCGACAAGGCCGGCCGCGAGATCTACAGCTCGGATGTCCTGGTCACCACCAATTCCGCCTCGCTGGTCACGATCAACCGGGCCGGCCAGTCCTACACCTACAACTGCTCACCCAATTGCAAGGCGGTGCTCAGCATCGGTGACCAGTCGGATCATTTCGCCACCCTGATCGACCAGCAGCTCCAGTCCCAGGCCCTGACCGAAGGCGAATAGGACAGCGGTTAACGCTGCCATATCCAGGCCGGTAAAATTTGAGCATACGCCGAAACCATCTGCAAACCGGCGTGTGATAAGTCGGTTGTCTGTGACTCAACAGGGGATCGGAAAGATGTCCGGCGCTTACGAATTCAGCCTCGCGGCACGCCTCAGGTCGCGCTGGCAGCGCTACGCTGAAGACCGGCGCGGCGCCGCGGCGGTCGAATTTGCGATGATCGCCGCCCCCTTCTTCTTTCTCATCTTCGGACTTCTTGAAGTGTGTCTGATCTTCATCATGACCACCATCATGGAGAATGCGGTCTCCGAGGCCGCGCGCCCCCTTCGCACCGGCGAGGCCCAGGGCGCCGGAATGACAGAAATCCAGTTTCGCCAGGCGATCTGCGCCGAGTTCTTCGAAATCATTGATTGCGACGCACGCCTTTCGATCGACGTCCGCACGGTCGCCGACTTCGCATCGACGCCGACCGGCTCTGCCCTGGACGCAGACGGCAACCTCGAGAATGACGACTTCATGTTCGAGCCCGGCGGCCCCAACGACATCGTGGCCGTGCGCGTTTTCTACGAATGGGATCTGATCACGCCGATATTGTCGAAGCCGCTCGCCAACATGGCAGGCAACAAGCATCTGCTTCAAACCAGCGCCGTATTCCGCAACGAACCGTTCGGGAGCTGATATCATGACCCTTCGATCCGCTCTCTCACTGCTCACCCGGCGCACCCGCTGGCGCGGCATCCAGGGCATCTGGTACAACGAGAAAGGCATCTCGGCTGTCGAGTTTGCGCTGATCGCACCGCTCATGGTGCTGATCTATTTCGGCTGTATCGAGCTCAGCCTGCTGATGCGCGTTGACCGGCGGGTGACCACGACGGCTTCGAGCCTCGGAGACCTGACGGCGCGCCTAGTGACGGTCAGTGACGCCGACATGCAGGAACTGTTCAATGCCGCCTCGGTCACGATGCAGCCCTATCCTGCCGAAAACGCCCTGATGCGGATCACGTCCGTGGTCGACAATGGCGACGGCCAGACCCGCGTCGACTGGTCGGATGGCCACAATGTCCTTCCGTATACCGAAGGTGCCCTGATCACGGTTCCCGCGGGTCTCGTGCCCACCCCGGGTTCGGTCATCGTTGCGGAGGTCGAGTTCGAATACGAAAGCACGTTGGGCGTGGTTCTGGACGCCTCACAGACCTTGAAGGACGTGTTCTACCTGCGTCCTCGCCGCGTCACGATGATTGCCCGTTCGACAGACGCTGATCCGGCAACCGGCTTCGGCCCCGCGAGCTAGGCTGCTGAAGATTCAACGGCAGCTGGCTCATTCTTGACCGTCAGCAGTACCGCCAGGCCGACGAAAAACAGCACCGCGATGGCCGACATGCCGATCCGCTGATCACCTGACATGCGGGTGAAATACTCGATCATCATGGGACCAAGCCAAACCGTTACCGTCCCTGCAATGGCGAAGAGACCGAAGAACTCCCCGCGCATGTTTGGCGGCGCAACATGTATCAGCATCGAGCGGCTTGAAGAGATGTTTGCGGTAGCAAAAACGGCAATCAACGCCCCTTGCGCCAGATAGATAAGATCCGACGACCCCGAAAAGAATGGCCAATCGTTCAGTTTGACGTTTGGCAACAATCCGAAGAACGCAGATTCGCGCGTGATCGACAGTCCGAGAAACAAAATCAGCACAATTGCGGCGAGTTCAACAATCAATGCGTTCTTTGGCCCAAGGCGTTGATCTAGCCACCCGCCGAAAACGCCGCCGATCACGGCCCAGGCTGACGCCCAAATCGCATAGATTGTCAGCTCGATCAGTCCCCACCCGAGGAACAAGCTGACATAAACGGCCCCCATCGTCAGCAGCGCAAACATGCCGTCGGCATAGATTGTTCGAGCTATCAGAAACTTGAACGCTTCCCGATGGTGCGCCGCGCGCTTGATGGTTCGCAGCACACCCTTCGCGCCTTCTGTAATCGCGGTCACCGGCGAGGTGCCCTTAATCCCCGTGTCGCGCGAATGCAGAAAGAAGTACCACATCGACAGGATCATCCAGACCGCACAGATCGGTCCGGCGATTCGGAACTGTTCATACTTGGTGGTATCGATTCCGAAGAAGGGTTCTTTGGCAGGCCAACCGATCGCATCCGGCAGGGCGAAGAAGAACACGATGCCGATGAACATGATAGTCGCCGCCGCGTTCCCGAGTGCGAGTCCCAATCCGGATACCGCCGGCAAGGCTGATGGCGCCGCCGCATCGGGGAGCATCGAATTGTGGGCCACCTCGCTGTAGCTGTAACAGACATACGCAGTGATCAGCAGCGCCATGATAGCGCCCGTCGACAAGCCTTCAGGACCAGGGATTGCCCACCAGAGTGACATGCTCACCAAAGTGATCAACGACAAGCAGAAGAGCAGCAGTGGCTTGCGGCGCAGCCCCCGGTCAAAGGCAGCGCCCAGAAACGGCGCGGTCAAAGCAGCAATGTAACCAGCCGTCTTGGAAAGGTTGGCGACCATCGCCTGCCCTTCTGCGCCTGCGGCCCGTTGGGCCTCCTCGGGGCTTAGACCTTCCAGCTTCCCGCTTGCAAGAATATCGGCGCCGACAATGTCGCGCGCAAAATAGGGGGCAAAGACATAGATGACGATCAGAATGTAATAGGGATTCCGGGCAGCCTCGAACCAGGCCCAGGCGAAGCCTGTCTTCCCCAGTGCGCCGCCCTCACCCGGCGCTACACCCCGCGCCGAACCTTCAGACGCGCCGAGCACCGCATTCGCCATTCGAAATCCTCCCGGCGCAAGTACCTGCGCTCATCGGGGCAAGAGTATCCGTTCGCAGGGAAAGGGGAAGCGCATTTGCTCATGACCGCGCGTCAGCCCCGGACCGCCGCCGCCCTTGCCTGAAGGGCCGCTACAGCTTGCCCGCCAGTTCGCCCGCATACTTCGTGATGTCGCCTGCCCCGAGGCACACGACCATCGCGCCCGGGCCAGCGAGCGGACGCACAGCATCCGCAAGACCGGCCAGGCCGGACAGGGCCGTTGCGCTCTTGTGCCCGTGGCGGCGGATCGAATTGACCAGCGCCTCACTGGTGATGCCCGGCATCGGCGTCTCGCCTGCTTCATAGACCGGCGCCACCAGCACATGATCGGCTGCGTCGAAACAGGTCGAGAACTCCTCGAACAGGTCGTTAAGCCGTGAGTACCGGTGCGGCTGGCACACAGCGATCAGCGTGCCGTTGCCCTGCATCGCGCGGCCCGCCTTGAGCACGGCGGCGATCTCGACCGGGTGGTGGCCGTAATCGTCGATGATCTTCACCGGGGGCTGGCCCGCGACCGGGACCCAGTCGCCGACCGGCGTGAAGCGCCGCTTCACGCCCCCGAACTTCGCCAGCGCGCTGCGCATCTGCACGTCCGTAGCGCCAAGTTCCAGCGCTACGGCGATGGCCGCGAGTGAGTTCTGCACATTGTGCTCGCCCGCCATCGGCAATGAGAAATCCTTGATCAGGCGCACCTCGGCGCCGGGTGCGCGCCGGATCTCGACATCGAAATGCGCGCCACTCAGGTCGGTGCGCATGTTGATGGCCCGCACATCGGCCTGCAGGTTGAACCCGTACGTGATGCGGCGCCGGTCGGTGACGCGCGCCGCGAGTGCCTGCACCTCCGGATGGTCCGTACACAGAACGGCGAATCCGTAGAAAGGCAGGTTTTCGACAAAGGTGTCGAAGGCTTCGCGCAGCCGGCCCATGGTGCCGTAATGATCCATGTGCTCGGGGTCGATATTGGTGACGATGGCGCAGGTCGGATGCAGCTTGGCAAAGGTGCCGTCGCTTTCGTCACTCTCGACGACCATCCAATCGCTCTCGCCCGCCTTGTAGTTCGAGCCGTAGGCATGGATGATCCCGCCATTGATCACGGTCGGGTCAATCCCCGCCCCGTCCAGCAGGCAGGCGACCAGCGAGGTCGTCGTCGTCTTGCCATGCGTGCCAGCGATGCAGACAGTGTATTTCAGGCGCGTGATCTCGGCCAGCATGTTGGCGCGCCGCACGACGGGAATACCCGCGGCGCGGGCAGCGCGCACTTCGGGATTGTCGCGCTTGATCGCCGACGAGATGATCACGGTCCCAGCGCCCGCCACGTTCTCCGGCTGGTGGCCGATGAACACCTTCACGCCGCGTGCGCGCAGGCGTTCGACATTGGCACTGTCGGCGACATCCGAGCCCTGCACCTGGTAGCCCATCGTCAGCATGACATCCGCAATGCCGGACATGCCGATGCCACCGATGCCGACAATATGCGCGGGGCCTACGGAGAACGGTGTGGGAGACGTCATGGAGGGGATCGAAGCTCCTAGATGGACCGGCGCGACAATGACAGGAGCAATCCCGCAATCGACACAACCAGCATGGCCGCTAGCAACAGCGTCAACGGGCCGCCACCCAGCATTGCGCCGCTGTATGGACTTTCTGTTCCGGTGTTCAAGGCTTCGGTGTGCGCAAAGAACGACATCCAGAACACGCCGACTGCGACGCCCCAGGCGGCAGAAAGCAGGCGCGAGGAGCCTTGGCTAAGTGTCCGGACGGCGCCCCAGCTCAGCACCCCTGCTACAATGAAGCCGACAGTCCAGAATGGCCAAGGCTGCCCGGACGCCATGAACACGGCAAACTCGCAGACGACGAGGACTGCGGCAAAGGCAAGCGCCAGGAAGGCCGAGTTGCGGGTCATAGCTCGGCGATCCGCTCGGCCATGTCAGCGAGATCCCTGGCCGCGTCCGGCTTGGCCGCAGACTTCGCGGCAGCCGCCCGGGCTTTGAGGTCGACCGGATCAGACAGCCGCGCGGCGATCAGCGCGCCGAGCAGTTTCGGATTGACGTTGGCTTCCAGCAGCATGTCCGCCGCGCCGACATCCGTCAGCGCTTCGGCATTCGCGGCCTGGTGATCGTCCATCGCGATCGCCAGCGGGATCAGGATCGATGGCCGGCCGACTGCCGCCAGCTCGCTGACGGTCCCGGCCCCGGAGCGCGCGATCACGAGGTGCGCCTCGGCCAGCCGGTCCGGCATGTTGGAGAAGAATGGCGCCAGCTCACACTCGATCTTGGCCACGCGGTAGAGGGAGCGGACGCTTTCGACCTGCTCTTCCCTCACCTGCTGCACCACCTTGATCCGCGCCATCAGGGGCGGGGGCAGCTGCTGCGCAATCGCCAAGGGCACCAGCTCGCCGATGATGCGCGAGCCCTGGCTGCCGCCGGTGATGAAAATGTTGAGTTCGCCGTCCATCGGCGGGAAGGGCCGGGCAGCGGCCGCAAGAATTGGCGCGCGCACAGGATTGCCGACCGCGAGATGCGCGCAGCCGGGCGGCAGGAAATCCAGCCGCGAGAAGCCGCTGGCCACCAGCTTGGCATGCCGTGCAAACTGCCGGTTCACCCGGCCGAGGACCGCATTCTGTTCATGGATGATGATCGGCACGCCCTGCCGCCGGGCCGCGGCGAGGGCCGGGAAGGCCGGATAGCCGCCGAACCCGGCGACCAGGGCCGGGCGGTGCTGCTTCAGGAGGCGCGAGGCTTTGGCGATCCCGGCATTGATCTTCAGCGCCGCGCCCGGAACCGTCCAGGGCTTGCGGAAGTTCGGGGAGGCGGCCTCGATTTCTTCCTTCCAGTCGGCAGGGAAGTCGGTTGCATAGCGCAGCCCGCGCGAATCCGAGATCAGCGCCGTCTGCCAGCCGCGCGCGCGCAGCTCGTCGGCAAAGGCCCGCGCGGGGAACATGTGGCCACCCGTCCCGCCTGCAGCGATGACGACCAGCTTCTCTCGGGGGGATTTAGCCATACGGCCCGTGGCTCCTCGTGCCTTCTCCGCGCACGAGAGCAAGCGCAAGGCCGAGCGTCAATCCCATGCCGACCATCGCGCTGCCCCCATACGAGATGAAAGGCAGCGTCAGGCCGGTCGGCGGGACGACCGCGAGGTTGACGCCGATGTTGATCGCCGCCTGGATGGCGAACAGTGCAAACAGGCCCGCAGCGGCCGTCCGCGCAAAGCCGTCTTCGATACGCGCCGCCGCCCGGAAGCCCCGGATCGCGATCAGCCCGTAGATGGCCATCACGGCCACAATCGCCACCAGGCCGAATTCCTCGGCGATCACCGCGAAGATGAAATCGGTGTGCGCTTCGGGGATCTGCGTCTTCACCAGCCCCTCGCCCGGTCCGGTCCCGAACAGGCCGCCCCGGCTGATCGCGGCGCCGGCCATGTCGATCTGGAACGTGTCGGCATTGCTGGACGGGTTGAAGATCATGTCCACTCGCCGCTTCACGTTCGGCAGCACGTTGTAGAGGAGCACCGCGAGCGCCGCGCCGCCCGCCGCAAATCCTATGATCCAGCGCTTGGGCAGGCCGCTGACAAAAAACGTCACGAGGAACGCTGCCGAAATCAGCGCGGCGCCGCCGACATCCGGCTGCAGCAGGAACAGGCCGAGGGTGACGGCAAAGAAGACGAAGGAGACGATCGCCCAGGGCACATCCGGATAGCGCTCGCGCTGTGACAGCAGCCAGGCGCACAGCACGATCAGACCCGGCTTGACCTGTTCGCTCGGCTGGACCGAGAACGCGCTGAACCGGAACCAGCTCTGCGCGCCGTTCACTTCATGGCCGACGCCGAGGATGGCCGCCATCAGCAGCAGTGCCCCGGCAAAGATCAGCACGCCGAACCGGCGGGCCCATTTGCGCTCCAGCACGCTGACCGCCAGCATCAGGCCGATGCCGATGCAGGCATGCACCGCCTGCCGGTAGAGATAGTGATAGGGATCTTCGTAGCCGATCTTCGCCGCCGCGGTCGGGCCCACGGCCAGCGACATCAGCAGGCCGATGCCGGCGAGCAGCAGGATCCCGGCGACCAGTCCCCAATCCAGCGTCCGGCGCCACTCGGTGAACCAGGAGCTGTCCGACCGGGGCAGCAGCGGTGCAGCGGCGGTATGGGTCACGCAGACTCCTTAAGCGGTGCGGACATCATGGCCTTCACGAGGCTGCGGAAGACATCCCCGCGATGCTCATAGTCCTTGAACTGATCAAAGCTGGCACACGCAGGTGAAAGAAGAACTACCGGGGACGTATCGCCCGCCGCCTTGGCATCGCGGAACGCCTGGTCGACGGCGCGGTCGAGCGTGCCGCAGGCCTGCACGGGCACCTTGCCCTGCAGGGTGGCGGTGAAGGCTTCCTCGGCCTGTCCGAACAGGTAGGCCTTCGAGACATGCGAAAACAGCGGCGCCAGCGGCATGATGCCCTCGGCTTTCGCCACCCCGCCGGCGATCCAGTAGATGTTCTTGAACGCGCGCAGCGCCTGTTCGGCGGCCTGCGCATTGGTGGCCTTGGAATCATTGACGAACCGCACGCCGTCGATGGCGCCGATATTCTCCATGCGGTGCGCGAGGCCCGGGAACGACTTGAGCCCTGCCATGATGGTTGCCGGGTCGAGCCCCAGCGCGCGGCAGGTCGCATAGGCCGCCGCCGCGTTCTGGAAATTGTGACGACCCTGCAGCGCCGGGCAGTCTTCCAGCTTGCCGATGAATTCGGCCTTGCCGTTCAGGTTGTCATACAGCCGGCCTTCGACCGCGCTGACGCCCTTGCCCAGCGTATAGGTCGAGGAAATCTGCGTGACGCGCTGCGGGCCGCTGGCCGACAGGCCGATGGCCATCGACTGGGTATAGATGTCGTCGAAACCGATCACCGCGAGATCCTGCGGCGTCTGGTTCTGGAAGATGCGCATCTTCGCGGCTTGGTAGCCATCCATGCCGCCATGCCGGTCGAGATGGTCCGGCGACAGGTTCAGCATCACCGCGACATTGCAGTGCAGGCTCTTCACCAGGTCGAGCTGGTAGGAGGACAGTTCCAGCACATAGATTGCGTTGGAATGCAGCGCGGCGAGGTCGAGCACGCCGGTGCCGATATTGCCGCCGACGCGCACATCGCGTCCGGCTTCCTTGAGGATGTGGCCGATCAGCGTGGTGGTGGTCGACTTGCCGTTGGTGCCCGTGATGCCGACGACTTTCGGACGGCCGCGCTCCGGCAGCGCCTGGACGGCGCGGGCAAACAATTCCATGTCGCCGATCACCGGCACGCCGGTCATCTCCGCCATGCGCACGAGGCGGTGCGGCTGCGGGAACTTGTAAGGAATGCCCGGCGAAAGGACGAGCGCGGCAAACGTCTGCCAGTCGCGCTTGTTGATGTCCGAGAGGGCGATGCCCGCCGCTTCGGCCTTGGCGCGGGTCTCCTCGTTATCGTCCCACGCATGGACGCGCGCGCCGCCGGCCTTCAGGGCCAGCGCTGCGCTGAGACCTGTGCGGCCCAGGCCGTACACAGCAACGTCTCGTCCAGCGTATTCGGTAATCCGGATCATCGCGCGCGCTTCACCTCAGCTTCAGGGTGGCGAGGCCCGCGAGGGCGAAGAGGACGGATAGAATCCAGAACCGGACGACGACACGCGTCTCCGGCCAGTTCTTCTTCTGGAAGTGATGGTGCAGCGGCGCCATCAGGAAGATGCGCTTGCCCTCCCCGGTCAGGCGCTTGGTGATCTTGAACCAGCCGATCTGGGTCAGCACCGACACCGCCTCGATCACGAACAGGCCGCCGATCACCACCAGCGCGAACTCGTGCTTGGTCGCAACCGCGACCACACCGAGCATGCCGCCGAGACCGAGCGAGCCGGTGTCGCCCATGAAGACCTTGGCGGGGTAGGCGTTGTACCAGAGGAAGCCCATGCCGGCGCCGATCATCGCGCCGAGCACGACCGCGAGTTCGCCGGCGCCCGGCGCAAACTGGATGCCGAGATATTGCGCGAACACGAAGTTGCCGGTGAGATAGGCGATCATCGCATAGGCGGCGGCCGCAAAGGTCATCGGCACGATCGCAAGGCCGTCGAGCCCGTCCGTGAAGTTCACGGCATTGGCTGCGCCGACGATCACGATCATGCCAAACAGGATGAAGAAGCCTCCGAGCGGGAGGAAGTAGTTGTTGACGAAGGGCACCGCGACACCGCCGGAGAAATCCGGGTCGGCCGGTTCGACCGAGGTCTGCGGCGCCAGCGTCGCGATCCATTCGGCGAGCGGGTTGAGCGGGCCCCATTGGGCATGGCCCGCCGGCGTGTGCGCACCGTGCAGTCCCATGATGATGGCGCAGGCGAGGGCGGCAATGCCGAACCCGGCGATCAGGCGCGCACCGGCAGAGACCCCGTCCGTCGATTGCTTGGTGACCTTGGCATAGTCATCCATGAAACCGAGAAAGGCATACGAGAAGGTGACGAACAGCGTGACCCAGACATACGGGTTCTGCAGGTTGCCCCACAGCGCGACACCGACGATCAGGCCGAGCCAGATCAGCAGGCCGCCCATCGTCGGCGTGCCCTTCTTCGACATCTGAGCTTCCAGCGACAGGTCGCGGATTGGCTGACCCTTGCCCTGGCGCGCGCGCAGCGTGTTGATCATCCAGTCGCCGAGCAGCACGGTGATCAGGAACGCCGTCACCACCGCCGCACCGGTGCGGAAGGTAATGTAGTTCAACAGATTGAAAGCACCGCTTGGCGCGGCGAGCCATTCATACAGCATCAGCTTTTCCCCGCGGGCCTTTCTGGCCCGCCATCCATCTTGCCCAACACGGCCTGAGCGCTCCATTGGCGCAAGCGGTCCGCTAACCGTCCCATCCCGGAGGCATTCGACCCTTTGATCAAGAGCAGATCGCCATCCTTCAGCGCTTTATGCAGCTGATTCCACAAGTCATCCGCTGACGGAGCAGACACCTGGGGCAGGCCCGGCGGAAGCGCCTCGGCGAGACGCTGCATTTCAGGACCAGCGAGGAAAATTCCCTCGACACCCGCCTCGACGACCGGGCCGGCGAGGGCGACGTGTTCCTCGATCGAGGTCGAGCCGATTTCGCGCATGTCGCCGAGCGCGGCGAGACGGCGTCCGCCGGTGCGCTGCGCCAGGGATTGCAGCGCCGCGCGCATGCTGGCGGGGTTGGCGTTGTAGGCGTCGTCGATCAGCGTGAACGATCCACCCCCCGGCAGAGCGAGCGTCTCCGCCGTGCCGCGGCCCGGAGGCGGAGCGTAACCCGACAGCGCCTCGGCGCACTCGGCGACCGAGCGTCCGGTCTGGCTGGCTGCGAGCAGGGCGGTGGCAACGTTCAGCGCCCAGTGCTCGCCCACTGCATTGATCGACACCGTCGCGCTGCGCCCGACCACGTCCACGGTGATCCGGCTGGTCAGGCCATCGGTCTCGTAAGCCGTGATGCGGGCCGTGGCATCCGCCGAACGACCGAAGGTCTCGACATTCCCGGTCGGGCAAAATTCGCGCGCGCGCGCCGCAAGGTAATCAAGGAAGGCGTCTTCCGCCGGCAGGATGATCGTGCCGCCCGCTTCAAGTCCGGCGAAGATGTCCGACTTTTCGCGTGCGATGGCTTCGATCGAGCCGAGGCCTTCAAGGTGTGCTGCCGCAATGCAGGTGATGATCCCGATCTGCGGGCGCACCATCTGGCTGCGCGGGGTAATCTCGCCCGGCGTGTTCATGCCGATCTCGAACACCGCGCGCTGCGTCTCTTCCGGCATCCGCGCCAGCGTCAGCGGCACGCCCCAGTGATTGTTGAAGCTCTTGGCATTCGAATGCGCGGGGCCGAACGCGCCATAGATGCGCGCCAGCATTTCCTTGACCGAGGTCTTGCCGGCCGAACCCGTCACCGCGGTGCGGATCGCGCCGCAGCGGATGCGCGCGGCAATGCCCATCGCCGTCAGCGCGTCCAGCACGTCATCGACCTGCACGGCGGGGCCGCCGCTCACCGGCTTCGAGACCAAAGCGCCCGCCGCGCCGGCCTTGAACGCCGCCTCGACGAAGTCATGCCCGTCGCGCTGATCCGTCAGCGCCACGAAAAGATCGCCCGGCTGCAGCGAGCGCGTGTCGATCGACACACCGCCGGTCACCGTGAACGGCGCGGTTGCGTTGCCGCCGGTGGCGAGTTCGATATCTTCGGAGGTCCAGAGCGGCACACTCATGCGCGCGCCCCCGTCAGCGCGGCCTGCGCTTCATCCTGGTCCGAGAACGGCAGCACGGTCTTGCCGACAATCTGCCCGGTCTCGTGGCCCTTGCCTGCGATCACCAGCGTGTCGCCTTTCCTGAGGTCGCCGATTACCGTGCGGATCGCCTCGCCCCGGTCTCCGATCTCGCGCGCGCCCTTGGCGCCGGCGAGCACGGCGGCCCGGATGGTCGCAGGATCCTCCGAACGCGGATTATCGTCGGTGACGATCACATCGTCGGCCTGACGGCTGGCAATCTCGCCCATCAGCGGACGCTTCTTGGCGTCCCGGTCGCCGCCGCAGCCGAAGATCACCTTCAGGCGGCCGGCTGTATGCGGACGCACCGCGCGCAGGAGAACATCGAGCCCGTCCGGCGTGTGCGCATAGTCAACGAACACAGCAGCGCCCGTCTCGGTCTTGCCGACAAATTCGAGCCGGCCCTTGACCGGCTTGAGGTTGGCGAGGCCGTCGGCCACCGCCGGAAACTCCATGCCAAGCGACAGGCAGATCGCGGCCGCGGCGAGGGCGTTGAGCGCCTGGAACTCGCCGATCAGCGGCAGCTCGACCGGCTTCTGCTCTACATCGCGCCAGTAGAGGAACAGCGACTGGCCCGCCTGCTTCGGCATCAGCTCGTCGATCCAGAGATCTTCGCCGCGCCAGCCGAACGAGACGACCTGCAGGCCGGCGCCATTGGCCGCCGCTTCGAAATCGTCCCGCTGCGGACTATCGGCATTGACGATCGCCGGAATGCCCTTCGGCGCCAGCGACGCGAACAGGCGCAGCTTCGACTTGAGGTATTCCTCCATCGAGCCGTGATAATCGAGATGGTCCTGCGTGAAGTTCAGGAAGCCGACGGCCGAGAGATCGACGCCATCGAGCCGGTGCTGCTCGAGGCCGTGGCTGGAAGCCTCCATCGCGCAATGCGTCACACCCTGCCCGGCCAGCGCCGACAGGGTCTCGTGGATCGTCACAGGATCCGGCGTCGTATGGCCGACATCGATCTTGCCGCTCGGGCCAATCGCGCCGAGCGTCCCCATCGAGGCCGCCTTCAGGCCCGCCCGGCTCCAGATCTGGCGCGCGAAATCGACGGTGGAGGATTTGCCGTTGGTGCCGGTCACGGCCACCACGAACTCAGGCTGCGCAGCATGGAAGCGTTTCGCCGCCAGGGCCAGCGCGCGGCGCGGCTCGTCGGCGACAACATGCGGGAGACCACCTGCGTCGGCGCTGCCGTCGGAGAGGATCGCCGCAGCGCCCTTCTGGATCGCCATCGCCGCAAACTGGCTGCCATCCTGCACGCTGCCCTTCAGGGCGGCGAACAGGAAACCGGGCTCGACCTTGCGGCTGTCGGCCGTCATTCCGAGGATCTCGGTCTCGCCGTTCTCGGCGAGCGGGAAGAGGTCCTTCAATTTCACAAGGCACTCCTTTCTGGGGTCCGCTGCGTGAAGCCTGGCCGGGCGGGGCGGACATCCTCGAAGCGCGGGGTGACCCCCAGAAGCGGCGCCACGCGTTCGATGATCCGGCCCGCCACGGGGGCCGCACTTGCAGACGCCGTTGCACCTCGGCCAGCCTTGGCCTTCGGATTATCCAGCGTCACGATCAGGGCATATTGCGGGCCGTCTTCGGGAAAAACGGCTGCGAAGCTCGAGATATTTGCGTTCTTGTCGTAACCGCCGGCAATCGGCTTCTCGCCGGTGCCGGTCTTGCCCGCGACCCGGTAGCCCGCGACTTCCGCGCTGGCGCCCGATCCACGGATCACCGACTCGCGCATCATGCGCGTCACGATCTCGGCGGTGATCGCCGACATCAGCCGCACCGGCTCGACCTTGCGCTGCGGGTCATAGACGATGGTCGGCGCCACCATCTCGCCGCCATTCCCCAGCGCCGAGAAGGCCGTCAGGAATGCCAGCGGCGAGACGGAAATCCCGTGCCCGTAGGAGATCGTGGCTGCGGTAACTTCATCCAGCTGCGCAGGCACCAGCGGCGCCTCACTGCCCGGCAGCTCGATCGCTGCGCGCTGCATCAGGCCGGCCTCCTTGAGGAAGGCGCCTTGCCGGCGCACACCCAGTTCCCGCGCCACATGCACAGTGCCGATATTGGAGCTCTCGACGATGATCTCGGTCAGGTTGGCAGACGCCGCGAACTTGTGCGTGTCCTTCACCTCGAACCGGCCGACCAGAACCGGCGCGCTGATATCGAACTGGTCATTCGGACGCACCGCGCCCGCCTCCAGCGCCGCGGCCAGCGTCAGCGGCTTGAACACCGAGCCGAGCTCGTAGACCGCGCCGATGGCGCGGTTGAGGCGCGAGGGGTCTGCCGCCGGAATCTCCGCGGCACGGTTGGGATCGAACGCCGGCCAGCTGGCCATCGCCAGCACTTCGCCGGTGCGCGTCTCCGTCAGGATGGCCGCCGCGCCTTCCATGTCAAAGTCCGCTGCCGCCGCCGCCAGCTCGCGCTCAAGCGCCGTCTGCGCCTCGATGTCGAGCGTCAGGCGCACCGGCGCCTTGCCGGCCACGAGCACCTCGTCGAACGTGCGCTCGATACCGGCAATCCCCTTGCCGTCCACATTGACCTGCCCGAGTACATGACCCGCAAGTTCGCCGAGCGGATAGGCGCGCCGCGTTTCGGTCCGGAAGCCGAGGCCTTCGAGGCGCAGGTCCATCACCGCTTCGCGCTGGCGCGGCGTCAGCCCGCGCTTGACCCAGACGAATTGTTTTGACGTGTCCGAAAGCCGTTCCTTGAGATTGCTGCTCGCCAGTTCGGGAAACATCTTCACGAGACCGGCATGTACTTCGTTCGGATCCCAGATCAGGCTCGGATTGACCCAGAGCGACGAGGTCTCGACCGAGGTGGCGAGCAACTCGCCGTTGCGGTCCAGGATCTCGGCGCGCAGCACTTTCGGCGCCGCCTGGGTTGTCACGATCCTGGCGCCCTCATCCGGCCCGCCGGACAGCGCCAGGTATCCGCTCCGCCCGGCCATGACGACGAACAATCCGCAGAGCACGAGCCCTGCGAGCCGCGCCCGGTCGCGCGAAGCCTCGCTCATGGCGCGGCCTCCGCCGCCCCGGGCGCCGCCTCTTCCGCCTGCGGATCAACCGCCGGGGCAAGGCCGTCCGTGGGCGGGCCGACGACATCGTCGAGATCATCCTCGTACGCCATCTGGTCAGCCTTCGGCGGGGCCATGCCCAGCTCCTTGCGGGCGTATTCCTCGATCCAGTCGCGCCGGCTCATGTGCGCCAGCTCGGTTTCGAGCAACGCCTTTTCCTTTTGCGCCTGTTCGATCTGCGCCTCCACCGCCATCAGTTCGGCGGCGGTATCGCGCGCGCCATACTTGGCCCGGTAGAGGCTGAAAACGAGAAGGGCGGCGACAAGCAGCCCGAAGAAAAATGCACGCCGGCTCATGGGGAGGCCTCCAGCTCAGTAATCGGCGGCAGGTCCATTCCATCATCCGCCGGACTGGCAAAGGCGGCGGCCTCGGTCCGCACCGCCGCCCGCAGTCGTGCAGACCGTGCCCGTGGATTGGTTTCCACTTCCTTTTCAGAAGGTTGCAGCGCCTTGTTTGTAATCTGCTCGAAGCTCGGCGGGCGCGGCTTGGCGAGCAGGGGCACATGCCGCGATCCGGCCGGAACCCCGCCCGTCCGCTCGCGCAGCCATTGCTTGACCAGCCGGTCCTCCAGCGAGTGGAAGGTGACGACCACCAGCCGCCCGCCCGGCTTCAGAACCTCTTCGGCGGCGCGCAGGCCGCGCGCCAGCTCGCCCAGCTCGTCGTTGACGTACATCCGGATCGCCTGGAAAGTATGGGTCGCCGGATGGGTCCTCGCGCCGCGCCGCCCACCCACGGCCACTTCCACCAGCGCCGCCAGATCCGCTGTCGTTTCAAAGGGTTGGGAGCCCCGCCGCTCGGCAATCGACCGGGCAATCCGGCGCGCATTGCGCTCTTCGCCCAGCCGGAAGATGATGTTGGCGAGGTCGCGCTCGGCCATCTTGTTGACGACATCCGCCGCCGAAGGGCCCGCCGCGCCCATCCGCATGTCCAGCGGGCCGTCCTTCATGAAGGAAAAGCCGCGCTCCGCCTCGTCGATCTGGAAGCTGGAGACGCCGATATCCAGCACCACGCCGTCGACCTTCGGATGCCCGGCCTGCGCCAGCAGCGTATCCATGTCCCCGAACCGTCCAAGCAGAGGCACCAGCCGCGGAAATTCCGCCGCCAATGCCTCTGCCCGCACGATCGCATCGAGATCACGGTCGATACCGATCACGGAACAGTTTGCGGCCTTGAGGATGGCGCGCGTGTAGCCGCCGCCGCCGAATGTGCCGTCCGCGATCACGTCGCCGTCCGCCGGCGCCAGCGTCTGCAGCACCTCGGCCAGCATGACGGGCAGGTGGCCGGGCGCAGCCGGCGATCGGGTTCCGGTGCGGGCCACCATCATCCGGCCTCTCCGCGCGACGACGCCGCGCGCCGGCGGCGCACTTCGCGGTAGGCTTCATGGAACGCGTCCAGGGTAGCCGGTTGCTGGGCAATGCCGTTCTGTTTGGCGCGATGCGCCTCGAAACGGGCAGGGTCCCAGATCTTGAAGCTCTCGATCGCGCCGGTGAACCGGATGCGCCCGGAGATGCCGGCCGCTTCGCAGAACTCGTCCGGCAGCTTGATGCGCCCGGTCTCATCGATCTTGAGGTCGGCCGATCCCGCAATCACCGACGTCACGAAGGCTTCGCGGACCGGCGATTGCAGCGGCAACTCCGCCAGCGTCTCGGCATACAGTTCCATCAACGCTTCGCCGCCGCCTTCCAGAGCCCCGGATCCATCCGGCGCTATCCAGATGAAAACACGGGAGTTTCCACCCAGCGCGGCGCGATAGGGTGCCGGGATCGAAACCCGCCCTTTTGCGTCAATAGCGCCCTCATAGGTGGAATAAAACACCCGCCCGTCCTGTTCTGGATTTGCCTCAACCCCGCCATGGGTAAACCATGTCTTAACGTGGACTACCATGGGCAGGTATGGGCCTCAATGGGCGCCCGGGCCGAATCGGGATTTCCACACAAGTCCAATAAGGGAACAAATCACGCTCATTGACGCAACCCGGTGAATACGGCGCATGGGATCGTGTGGGAGGCGAGAAATTTCCTGCACGTTTCCCGGGTCTTGGGCTCGTGTGTTGCGATGGCGCATCGGTCACCCCGGAAGCGTTGCATCTACCGGAACGGGCACAGAACCTAACCAGACTGCAATGTCGCCTGCTCAATTTCCGGGACCTGCCGGACGCGCTCACCCACCCTCCGGGAACGGATCGTCCGTGACCGGAAATCGCGCCGCATATGGGTTCCAGGGAATAACCATCCGGCCCCCGAACATATGCGCATTCGAAAGGGGGGAGGATCGAAGCGGCTCCAGAGCCGGATGGCATCTTGTTAGGGCAAAATACCGCCGGCCGACTGATATGGAAAATTGATTGTTCCTCAATTTGGTATAGATATAGACTATGATTCTCCCGACACTCCGCCAGCTCCAGTTCCTCGTTGCCCTGGGCGAAACCGGCTCGTTTTCCCGCGCCGCCGAAGCCTGCCATGTCACCCAGCCCACCCTCTCGGCCGGCATCAAAGAGCTCGAGGACCTGTTCGGCGTCTCGCTCGCCGAGCGCGAGTCGCGCGGCGCCACCCTCACCCATGCCGGCGAAATCGCAGCGGCCCGCGCCTCGGCTCTGCTCGCCGATGCCCACGCCCTCGTCCAGGCCGTCACCACCGCCGGCGAAATCTTTTCCGGCCCGTTCAACCTCGGCGCCATTCCGACGATCGCGCCCTTCGTCCTGCCCCAGACCGTCAGCCTGCTGACCAAAAAATACCCGGACCTGAAGCTCTATCTCAACGAGGACCGCACCAGCCGCCTGATCGACCAGCTCAAGGCCCGTACCCTCGACGCCGCCTTCATCGCCCTTCCCTATGATGCCCCCGGCATCGAGACGATGACGCTGTTCGATGACGAGTTCCTGCTCGCCGCGCCCGCCGGTCATCCCCTCGCCCGCAAGAACGGTCTGTCTCCGGAGGACCTGAAGGATACCGATCTACTCCTCCTAGAAGACGGCCATTGCCTGCGCGAACACGCGCTGTCAGTCTGCCGCCTGAAAGCCGGGGCGGGGCGCGAGCAGGTCGCCGCCACCTCTCTCGGCACACTCGTCAACATGGTTGCCGGCGGCCTCGGCGTCTCGCTGATCCCGCGCCTCGCGGCCGATAACGGCCTCGCCCTCGGCCCCGACGTGGCCGTGCGCGCCTTCGTCACGCCGATCATCGGCCGCCAGATCGGCATCGCCTGGAAAGCCGGCAGCCCCCGCGCGGCCGAAGCCCGCCAGCTCGGCGAACTGGTGCGCGAACACCTCAAGCCCCGCGCCACACACCACGCCTGACGTCTGCGCGCGTCCCGGCAGCCACACCCGGGATTTATCTCCGCCGGGGGCTTCCGGCGCCGCTCGGCTCCGGCATAAGAGCAGGAAGACGGGGAACGCTTCGAAGGCAGGATCACAGATGAAGCTCAGCGCCTCCTGGCGAGCGACCCTGGCGGCCAGCTGCGTGCACCTGGTGATGGGCGCAAACCTTCCCTACCTGCCGGTCTGGATGGAAAAGGTCGCCGGCATGTCCGGCGCCGAGATCGCGGGCGCTGCCACCATCGCCATGATCATCCGCATCGTCGCCGGACCGCTCACTGCCGGCATCGCGCAGGACCGCGGCCTGCGCGCCACCCTCGCCGTCGCCATGGCGGTCAGCTTCGCCGGCTACGCGCTGCTCTTCCCGGCCTCGCCCCGCGCCGCCGATTTCCTGCTCTGCATCCTCATCTACAGCGCCCTCAACGTCGCCGGTCCCCTGTTCGAGGCGATCCTCGTCTACGGCACGCGCGGCGGCAGCCCGGATTACGGGCAGGGCCGCGCCCTCGTCTCACTCGCCTTCGTGATCGCCAATCTTGCGGGCGGCGCCATTCTCGGCGCCTTCGGTCCGGACTGGATCCTCCTCTATCTCGTGATCACCGCCGCGATGGCCACCATCGCCCCGCTCTTCACCCAGCAGGGCGCGCGCCAGGCGATCCCGAAACGCACGATCGCCTCCACATTCCGCGAAGGCTTCGCGCTGTTCCGCATCGAAGGCGTCTTCATCTTCATCCTCGCTGCCGCCCTCATCCAGGCAACGCACGGCGCCTACTACGCCTTCGCCTCGAACATCTGGATCGCGCAGGGCATCGGCGGCGGCCACATCGGCGCCCTCTGGGCCACCGGCGTCGGCGCCGAAATCCTGCTGTTGCTGTTCTCCGCCCGCCTGCTCGGCGGCCTGACACCCCAAACCCTGCTCTGGATCGGCGGCATCGGATCGCTGCTGCGCTGGACGATGGCGGGCTTCGTACTCCCCGTCGAAGCGGTCTACGCCCAGCAGCTGCTGCACGCGTTGACCTTCGCGGTCACCCATATCGCGACCATGCGCTTCCTGCAGGCCGCGCTCCCGGACGACAAGCTGCCGATGTCCTACGCCGTCAACGGCGCGCTGGTTTTCGGCCCGATCATGGCAGTCACCAGCATCGTCGCCGGCTTCGCCTATGACGCCTTCGCCCCCGGCGGCATCGAAGCCCAGTCCCGCCTCTACTGGATCATGCTGCCGGTCGCCGTGGCAGGCCTCGTGCTGACGCACATGGCCAAACCGCTGCCCGCCCACGCTGCCGCGCGCGCCTGACACAAAGGGCCATGCCGGCCCCCCCCCCGCCCGCCTTGACACCTAATGTATATAACATGTTATGTATCATGCCGTCGAAGCAGGTGGATAGCATGGCGCGCGATGTTCTGGCGGAGATGGGCTATCTCGCCCTTGGCAGCCGGCTGAAACGCCTGGCCGAGCGCATGCAGGCGGACGCCACACGGGCGTTTGCCGATCGCGGCATCCCGGTCCAGGCGACGCATTTCCCACTGCTCGCCGCGCTCGCGACCTATGGGCCGATGACCGTCTCGGAGGCGGTCGAAGCCGTCGGCATCAGCCAACCCGCTGTCACCCGCATCCACAACAGCCTGCAGGCCCTCGGCCTCACCCGCGCCGTCCCTGTCAAGGGCGACAACCGCCAGAAACAGATCCGCCTGACCGCGAAAGGCGAAGCGCTGATTGACGACATGAAGCACGGCATGTGGCCCCACGTCCGCCGCGCCGCGCAGGCGCTCTGCGATGGTCCGGATACGGACATCCTGTCTCAGATCACGCGCCTGGAAGACGGCCTGCAGGCCCGCCCGCTGCACCTGCGCATCCAGGACGGTATGGCCGCCGCCAGCGGCCTGCCGCCGCTCCGCCTGGTGGAATATGACGAGCGCCTCGCGCCGGAGTTTGACGCGATCACCCGCGAATGGGTGGAAGACATGTTCACGCTGGAAGCCAACGACCTCAAGATCATCGAGAACCCGAAAGCGATGATCCTCGACCGGGGCGGCGAGATCCTGTTTGTCGAAGCTGGCCACCTCGGCATCGTCGGCACCTGCGCGCTGATGCCGGTCGATGGCGCCAGCTTCGAGCTGACCAAGATGGGTGTGCGTGCCACCGCCCGGGGCCTTAAGGCGGGCGAATTCCTTCTTCACCGCGTGCTCGAGCGCGCTCGCCAGATGCCAATCGGCGAACTCTTCCTGCTGACCAACACGAAGTGCGCCGCCGCCGTGCACCTCTACGAGAAGGCCGGCTTTGTCCACGATGCCGCGATCATGGAACGCTACGGCAAGCGCTACGCCCGCTGCAACGTCGCCATGTCCTACGACCTCGGCAAACCGCCCAGGCTCTAGCCCGCTTCGCGTTCGCCGCGCACGTCGAGATCGTACTCGCGGACCTTGCGGTACAGCGTCGAGCGGCCGATGCCGAGACGGCGCGAGACTTCGCTCATGTGGCCGTCATAGAATTCGATCGCATACTGAAGAAGGTCGCGTTCGATATCCTGCAGGCTGCGCAACTCACCATCCTTGTCCTTGATCGCCACAGGGCCGGACGTATCCACCGGCCCGAGATCATTCGCGGCCACCGGCAGTGCGCTGCGCACGTCCGGCACCGAAGGCAGGCTCGCCGCGTCCGGCATCTGGCCGGAAATCTGCGGGAAATCCTGCGGGCGCAGCAGGTCGCCGTCGCACAACACGACCGCGCGGAACACCGCATTCTCGAGCTGGCGCACGTTGCCCGGCCATTCATAGGCATGCAGCATCTTCATCGTGTCCGGCGCGGCGCCGGCGACTTTCGCGCCCTCGCTCGCGTTGAAGCGGGCGATGAAATGTTCGACCAGCGCCGGAATGTCCTCGCGGCGCTCCTTCAGCGACGGCATGTCGAGCGGGAATACGTTGAGTCGGTAGAACAGGTCCTCGCGGAACGTGCCGGCCTTCACCTGGCCGGCGAGATCGCGGTTGGTGGCCGAGATGATCCGCACATTGACCTTGGTGGGACGGCGCGAGCCGACGGCGTCGACCTCGCCTTCCTGCAGGACACGGAGCAGTTTCACCTGAGCGTCGAGCGGCAGCTCACCCACTTCATCAAGGAACAGCGTGCCGCCATCTGCCTCGACAAACTTGCCGAGCGATTTCGTCACGGCGCCCGTGAAGGCGCCCTTCTCGTGGCCGAACAGAATCGATTCCACCAGGTTTTCCGGGATCGCGCCGCAGTTCACCGTCACGAACGGCTTGCCCGCGCGGGTCGAGGCGCCCTGGATGCAGCGCGCCATCACTTCTTTACCGACGCCGCTCTCCCCGAGGATCAGCACCGGAATGTCCGACGTCGCCGCCCGCTCCGCCATGCGCAGCACGCCGCGCATCGAGGGGGCCGAGGCGATCATGTCGTCGAATTTCATGCCGCCTTCGGCCTTGCGCGACAGGCGTTTCACTTCGCCGGTCAGGCTCTGCATCTTCAGGGCGTTCCGGATACTGACGACCACGCGTTCAGGATTTGCCGGCTTGACGATAAAGTCCACCGCCCCGCGCCGCATCGATTGCACGATCGTGTCTATCCCGCTCGTCGCGGTCAGCATGATCACCGGCAGGTCGGCCCGGCGCTCGGCCAGCTTGTCCAGCGTCTCCATGCCAGAAAGCCCGGGCATCGTCAGGTCCAGCAGCACCACGTCAATCGCCTCGCGCGTGTCGCAGGACATCGCGATCCCGGTCTCGCCGTCCGGCGCGGTGCGGCAGGCAAAGCCTGCCTTCTCCACGGCGGCCTGCAGCAGGCGGCGCTGGGTCGGATCATCGTCGATCACGAGGATTGTCTTGGCCATGGTACTCACCCTTCACGTATTATCCGTGGACGGACGCCGAACGCGCGCCGTGCCACATCGTTACGGCCCGTTCTGACACAGAGGGATGGAGTTACGGTTTGCGCGAACCTTGAAATTTCATCGAATTTCCCGCGCCGCCTGCAGTGGCTGCAACAGGCCCACGAAGACCTTCAGCTAACCAATGGTTAAACTTTAAGGTCCATTTAAGGGTTAACTCCAGATGGACCCCCGAAATGGCCGACGCCGCGCGCCGCCCGCTCCTTCCCCCGCCGGGCCTTGCCCCGGAAACCGCCATCAAGCGTCTTGCCGCCGCGCAGACACGGGCCCGGGACGGCCTGTTTGCCACCCTCGCCGAAGAGTGCATGCCGGCCCTGCGCACCTATGCCCGCAGCCTCACGGGGGACGCAAACCTTGCCGACGACTGCGTGCAGGATGCCTTCGTGCGGGCGCTGGATGCCTTTGCGAGCTACGATTCCTCCCGCCCGTTCCGGCCGTGGATCTTCCGTATCCTGCGCAATGAGTGGCTGCAGCGACTGCGCCGCGACCGCCGCCTGACCGACCTGACGGACGACGCGATCAGCGACCTGCTGGTCGACACCCGCACCCCGGAGGACGCCGCCGAGGCCGCCAGCCTCCTCGCCCACATCGCCCGCCTGCCGCCCGACATGGCCGATGCCATCGGCCTCGTTCTCGGCCAGGGCTTCTCCTATGACGAAGCTGCCGCCCTCTGCGCTTGCGCCCCTGGCACCATGAAAAGCCGCGTCAACCGCGCCCGCGCGATCCTGATGGAACAACTGGAAGAAGACGGCCCGAAAGCCGCGTAGGGCGGGATTTAACCGGTCGCTCCAAAGCCCCCCGCTTCCGAACAAAACAAGAATACTCTGGACACCGCCCCCCGCGCCGCCCATATCCTTGGCCTATGGCCCGCCCCTCCAAACCACCTGCCCGCGGCGTCGCCGACGCCTCCGCTGCCTTCAGCTTTGACGGCTTCGCGAAGGACGCCGCCGGCGCCCTGCCCTCCGACCAGTGGACGCCCCATCGGCCGGACCGCGCCTGGGTCAAGCTCGAGGGCGGGCGCCGCTTCCGCGTGCAGGCGGACTACCAGCCCGCCGGCGACCAGCGCACCGCCATCCCAGAACTCGTGGGCGGCATCGCGAGCGGCGAGCGCGACCAGGTTCTCCTCGGCGCGACCGGCACGGGCAAGACCTTCACCATGGCCAAGATCATCGAGGCGACCCAGCGCCCCGCGCTGATCCTCGCGCCCAACAAGACGCTCGCGGCCCAGCTCTACGGCGAGTTCAAGTCCTTCTTCCCGGACAATGCGGTCGAGTATTTCGTCTCGTATTACGACTATTACCAGCCCGAGGCGTATGTTCCGCGTGCGGATCTTTACATCGAGAAGGAAAGCTCGATCAACGAGGCCATCGACCGGATGCGCCACTCTGCCACGCGCGCCATCCTGGAGCGCGACGACGTGATCATCGTCGCCTCGGTCTCCTGCCTCTATGGTATCGGCTCGGTCGAGTCCTACACCTCGATGACCTTCACCCTCAACGCCGGCGACCGGATCGACCCGCGCGCCGTCGCCGAGCGCCTCGTCGCCAACCAGTATACCCGCAACGATGTTGCCTTCGGCCGCGGCACCTTCCGCCTCAAGGGCGACGTGCTCGACATCTTCCCCGCCCACTATGAGGACCGCGCCTGGAAGCTCTCCTTCTTCGGCGACGAACTGGAATCCATCGTCGAGTTCGATCCGCTGACGGGACGTACACTGCAGAAACTGCCGGCCATCAAGATCTATGCGAACAGCCACTATGTGACGCCGCGGCCGACGCTGACGCAGGCGGTAGAATCGATCAAGCAGGAACTGAAAGCCACGATCGCGCACTTCGAGAAGCACGGCAAGTTGATCGAGGCGCAGCGCATCGCCCAGCGCTGCCAGTATGACATCGAGATGATGGCCGCCACCGGCTCATGCAACGGCATCGAGAACTATTCCCGCTACCTCACCGGCCGCAAGCCCGGCGAGCCGCCGCCGACCCTGTTCGAATACCTGCCGCAGAACGCCCTCGTCTTCACCGACGAGTCGCACCAGACGATCCCGCAGATCGGCGCGATGTTCAAAGGCGACTTCTCGCGCAAGTCCACGCTCGCCGAATACGGCTTCCGCCTGCCCTCCTGCATCGACAACCGCCCCCTCAAGTTCGAGGAATGGGACGCGATGCGCCCGCAGACCGTCCACGTCTCCGCCACGCCCGGCAAATGGGAGCTGGAGCGCACGGGCGGCGTGTTCACGGAGCAGGTCATCCGCCCCACCGGCCTGATCGACCCGCCGGTCGAGGTGCGCCCCGTGTCAACGGACGGCGCCAACCAGGTCGATGACGTGATGGCTGAAGTGAAGGCCGTCGCCGCGCTCGGCTTCCGCTCGCTGATCACGACACTGACGAAGAAGATGGCGGAAAACCTGACGGACTTCCTGCATGAGAACGGCGTGCGCGTGCGCTACATGCACTCCGACATCGACACGATCGAGCGCATCGAGATCATCCGCGACTTGCGGCTCGGTGTGTTCGACGTGCTCGTCGGCATCAACCTCTTGCGCGAGGGGCTCGACATTCCGGAATGCGCCTTCGTCGGCATCCTCGACGCCGACAAGGAGGGGTTCCTGCGCTCGGAAACCTCGCTCGTGCAGACCATCGGCCGCGCCGCGCGCAACTCGGAAGCCCGGGTTGTTCTGTATGCGGACCGTATCACCGGCTCGATGGAACGCGCGATGGAGGAGACCCGCCGCCGACGCGAGAAGCAGCACGCCTACAACCTGGAACACGGCATCACGCCGACCACCATCATCCGCGAGGTCTCCGACATCCTCGGCGAACTCGGCGACAAGCCCTCCGCCTCACGCAGCCGCCGTGCCCGCGAACGCGGTGTCGCCGAAGCAAAGCCCTTGCCACTCTCGGGTGAATCTGGTCACAATCTTAAGGCCGTCATCGCGCAAGTCGAAAAACAGATGCGGGAAGCGGCGGCAAATTTGGAGTTTGAGGACGCGGCAAGGCTCAGGGATGAACTGAAGCGGCTGAGAGAGCAGGATTTGGGGATTTAAAGAAAGCGCAGTTGCTTTGAGCAACCAGTAAGCGCTTCGCACTCGATATCGGCATTTTCTTGACGGGCCGCGTCCGCCTCACCCCTCTTTAACCCCTCCCTGCTATCCCTAGCGCCGAAGCGAGGAGAGCCCCCAGATGTGGATTCACCGCAAGGAACACTTCCGCAATGCGAGTGACCGGCCGGAGCGCTCGAAGGTCGCCGCGACGGTCTACTTCCGCCCCGACACCGCCGAGCCCCCGCCGCCCCAGGGCTGGGACGAGCGCTGCCCCCAGTGCAGCGCCCCGATCCGCGTCTCGAGGCCCAGGCACGGCGGCACCGCCGTCTCGGAAGTCCTCCCCTCCGGCGCCCTCATCCCCCACCCCTGCTTCGACCGCCTGCGCGGGAAGCGGTCGAGTGAAGAGACGATGGATTTGTTTGGCGACTGGGCGGCAAGATAGTCCGCCTACAGATTATTCTCGCCACGCGCCTGCCGGCGCGCGGCCTTGATCGGGAAATCGCAGTGCGATTTCTGATCCTCGCAAGTGCACCAATTCCACAACTGTCTTAAAACTGTGAAATTTATCGCGCGAAACGCGAATCACCCTCTCGACTCACACCAGATTTGGTGAGATCGTTACGTCAAGCCAACGAAATCCCGGCGGGAGACAACCCGCAAAGTGGAGCGAAGGCGAGCCCATCGCCCCCATGAAGAGGGCCGGGCCAGGAGCAGAGCCGGGAGACCGGGCGCGCGAAAGGCCAGGCAGGATGCACGGGATAAAAACAGGCGATGGCCCATGGCAGCGGGAGCTAGACCCGCGAGATGGGAGCCGTACGCCGTAACCGGGGCGCAAACCCGAACTACGGTGGCCAAGAGCCCGAAAGCTCCATCAGGGAGTACGAAGAAGGACTGTGCCCGCAAGGGCGCGGAACGGACGAGTGTGACCAACGGTGAAGCGCCAGAGATGGACGGGAGGAGCGGCCAAAGTCCTTGAAACTGCAAGCGGCCCCCCGGCTGCGCGCGAGACAAGGCACCGCAAAAGGAGCGTGCGCCTGCCAGGGCGAACGTTTAGATGCGGAAGGGTGATGGAAGGGCCGCGAAAGTGGGCCGGAAAAAAACCCGGTGTCTCCGAAGAGCGTCTCCGAGTGCTAGCACTAGTAATCGGTAGCCCGATTCGAAACACCATGGAAGGCGCGGCGCCCCTCAAAAGGCACCGCGCCTTTCTTCGTTGTGGAAAAGAATTCGCAGAGCGAATTTCCGAACTCGCGAGGACAAGCGATTGAACTGCAATCGCCCGAGAGAGGCCGCGGGCCGGGAGGCGCGTGGCGCCAAAGAAACACCCCCGGCGCGGAACGCCGGGGGCTTCGGTCAGGATGGGTCTTCAGGGCGTCAGTAGCTCGCCTTGTCGCCGTCCTTCTTCTTGTCGGCCTTGGCCGCCTTGGCGGCCTTCCAGGCGTCGTGTTCGGCGGCGCTGATGTCGCCGCTCCCGTCGGTGTCATACTTCGCGAACTTCTCGGCCGTCATTTCCGGCTTGGTGGCCTGGATTTCGGCCAGCGTGACGCCGCCGCTGGAATCAGCGTCGAGATCCGCGAACGTCTTCTTGGCGCCGTGATGGTCGGCCAGCGCCGCCGGGGCGGCGAAGGCGGCAGCGAGAGCTGCGATGGCAATAAGTCTCTTCATGGAAATACTCCTCCGTTTTGTTGAACCGGCCAGCCGCTTATCAGCGTGTGCCGGATCTTTCACTTAGGAAGCAGGCGCCGGTTTGCTTCCAACATGACGAAGTTTTTATGCGGGCGGGCATGGCGGGGTCCCGCGCAACAAAAAACCGTCCACACGCTTGTGTGGACGGTTTCTGGACTGCCTTGAGGCAGGGAAGGCTTACGGCGAAACGGGGGCCGGGGTCACTTCAGCCTCAGGGGCCGTGACCGGGGCATAGGTTTCAGCCTCGCCGGCGTCGACCACTGCGTCTTCCGGCTGGGGCACCGAGCTCGCCGTACCGCAGCAGCGCACCTGCATCTCGAGGACGCGGTCGTTGAAGCGGCATTGCTGGTCGTTGATCTCACGCAGGATCGACGGGCCGCCGGCGCGGTAGGTGTAGCGCGTCTGGTTGCAGCTGGTCAGCGTGTAGCCTTCGCGGCAGGAGCCGGTGCTGGACTTCTGGACCGTGGTGGTCTCGCAGACCATCGTGTCTGCCAGGGCCTCTTCGGCTTTCGCCATCGCGGCGGCGGCATCGGCCTTGGCGGAGTCGGCGGTGGCCTGGGCGTTGGCCGTCAGCTTCAGGGCGTCGGCCAGACGCATGTCGGTGGAGGCGAGCGCGGTGGACGTGCCATCGATCTCGACCTTCAGGCGGCAGACATTCTCGTCGGCCTTTTTCGGATTGGCGCAATACTCCGCAACGGTCATGTCGTTCGGAATGTTCATGCACGCGGAAACACTCAACGCGGCAAGCAACAGCCCGCCAGAAAGGATCTTCTTGAAGTTCATGTGGGGTTCTCCATCACCGTGTCCGGGGGTGTATTCACCCTCCGCCCCAGCCGGATGACGCCGAAATGTGGCGAAAAATGAGCAGGTCGCCCGGTAGGGGAGATTCTTCCCGGCCTCAGGCCTTCAGCTTGTAGCCGTTCCGGAACATCGCCCAGACGCCAACCGTCGAGCCGAGGGCGAGCAATCCTGTATAGATTACACCGATTTGCAGCGATCCGTTGGCGACGCCGATATGGCCGTAACGGTAGCCGTCGATCATGTAGAAAATCGGATTGAAATGGGCGATCGATTCAAACGGCTCGACCATCACCTTCACGTCGTAGAACGTGCCGGAGAGGAAGGTCAGCGGCACGATGACGAAGTTGGTGACCGCCGCGAGGTGGTCGAACTTGTCGGCCCAGATGCCGCCGGCGATGCCGAGGGCGCCGAGGATGATGGCGCTGCTGAGAGAGAACCAGAGGATCGGCCAGACGTGCCGGATCGGCAGGTTCGCGAGGCCTGACAGATGGATGACGAGGCCGCAGACCAGCGCGATCAGCAGCGCGCGCGTGACGGCGCCGCCGAGGAAGGCGATGGTCAGCTCGAGCGGCGACAGCGGCGGCATCAGGAAGTCGACATGGGTGGCGTTGAACTTCGCCTGCACGAGGCTGGAGCTGGTATTGGCGAAGGCGTTCTGGAGGATTGCCATCATGATCAGGCCGGGCGCCAGGAAGTCGTTGTAGCGCAGGGCCTCGAAATCCCCCGTCAGCTGCCCCCGGTCCCCGAAGGCGAGCTTGAACACCGTCATGAACAGCAGCGTCGTGACCACCGGCGCAAACACCGTCTGCATCCATACCTTGAGGAACCGGCCAACCTCCCGTTGATAGAGCGTCCAGAGACCGAGGCCGTTGAACGCGCCGTACTGGCGCAGGGTGCGGGATTGATCGGCAGCGGGAATCGTATCCATGGCTACTGCACATAAGCGATGCAGCCTGCACTTGCGAGGGGCATCGCGGGGTCAATACGGCTCCACAAGATATAGAACCCTGTGGAAAGCGGGGCCTGCATGTTGTGTTTCATTACGCCTCTGATACGACATCTAGGTGTCAGAACAGTTGGCGCGTACAGCCACAACAACATATAGGGGTAAGCGCACCCAGCGACGGGACGCGCCCTGAGATGCGGGAGACTTCCAACATGTCGTGGAACGACGAGCGGGTGAACACCCTCAAGAAACTCTGGGCCGAGGGCCATTCGGCCTCCCAGATCGCCAAGCAGCTGGGCGGGGTCACCCGCAATGCGGTGATCGGCAAGGTCCACCGCCTCGGCCTGTCCGGCCGCGCCACCCCGTCCCGCCCCGTCAAGCGCCCGCCGCGCCTGGCCCGGCCGAAGCCCCGTTTCCTGGCGGATGGCACGATCGCCGCTGTCGCTGCCGCGCCGGCCGCCCCCGCGCCGAGCCTGCCGGTGCCCGCCCTCGCCATCGAGCGCGTCTCGGCGATCAAGCCCCTGCCCCCGCTGCTGGTGGACGGCACGCCGGCGACGATCCTCACGCTGCGCGACACGATGTGCAAATGGCCGATCGGCGACCCGGCCGACCCGAAATTCGCCTTCTGCGGCCGCAAGTCCGACTGCGGCCCCTATTGCGCCGAACACGCCCAGGTCGCCTTCCAGCCGGCCCGCAAGCGCGAAGCCCGCAAATCCGAATACGACTACGTCCGGCGGATTGCCGGCTAACGCCGCGCTGACATCGCAGGACGCAGGAGCCCCCGGCAGCAATGCGCCGGGGGTTTTTCGTGGCGCCCGCGGCCGGCTACGCAACAGGGGTTTCGCCCTTTGATAGTAAATTTTGGCGAGGGCCTGCCAGATCACCCCGTCCAGAAACCGTCCACGGGGACGTGTGGAAGTTCATCCGTCGCGGGATCAGCCGAAATGTGTAATTAGTCACTCACTTATCGGTGAGGGATCCAGCCTTGAAGGGATTGGGCGAGCCGCATCATCTGGTCCCGGTTCTCTGCAGAACCGCTTGCCGCGTCCCAGGCGGGATAGTGGTAGAGAGGCCGAAATCCGGCGAGCGCGGGCGCCGGTGTTTCGGGATGGCGGCGGCGTCAGGTTACCAGCGCGCTGGCTTCGCGGATGACGGACAGGGCGGTGGCGCGCATGTGGGCTTCGCGGGCGGGCTCGAGACCCCAGGCGCCCATCGAGTGCTGGCCCGCAGCGGCGACATATATCTGCCAGAGGGCGAGGCGGCGGGGCGCGATGGGGCGCAGGCGATCATACGCGCGCAGAAAGCACTCCGCGCCTTCGCGGCCGGCGACATATCTCAACTCCAGCGCCGTGCAGGCCACGTCCGACAAGGGGTCGCCGAGGGCGGAATCTTCCCAGTCGAGGATTCCGGTAATCTGCTCGTCCTGCCAAAGAATGTTGCCCGGCCAGAAATCACCATGCAGCAGTGTGGCCGGACCATCGCTGCGCGCGGCGGCCATGCCGGCGAGGCGCGCGCGCAGGGCGCCGAATTCTGCGTCCTGGGGCAGGAAGCCAAAAAGCTCCGGGAGCGGATCATCGCGCGCGGGCAGCGCCGGCAGGCCTGCGACCGGCGCAGCGTGAACGCGGGCCAGCGCTTCGGCCATCCGGACAATCCGGGGATCGTCCGGGTTCGTTGGGGCAACGGTTTCGCCGCCGATATGTTCGAGCAGGAGATAGGGATGCGGCAGATGCAGGCGGCTTTCGTCCAGCGCCAGGGCGCGCGGGGCGCAGAGGTCGAGACCGGCCGCCGCGCGCAGGATATCGAACTCGAGCGCGGCGGGGTGGCCATTGTGATGATCGCCATGGATCCGCAGGACGACGCTTTCGGTCGCGCGGGCGGCGGTCTCGATGTCCAGCCGGTAGACATCCGCCGACACGCCGCCGGACAGCCGCTGCGCCCTCAGGAGGCGGGCACCCGGCAGGTGCGCGGCGAGCACGCTGTCCAGCGCGCCCTCAGGCAGGGACGTCTGAACCCGGCCGGTCTTCAGCGGATTGGTCGACACAGCCCCTCAACTCCGTCCCGGTTGCACGGTGATGCCCATAGCGAGGAACTGCCGCGTTCGCCAGACCAGGGCGGTCTCCGGAATGATGCGGACGGGACGGGCTATTCTGCGGAGATGCCGCTTCGCGGGGCGGAGGAGGTTTGCTTGGGGGTGAAGGTGTCGCGGCGCCATTTGCGGAAGCGGTGAGCCGTGTGGCTGAAATATCCGCCGCCGAAGACGTAGGCGGCGACTGAATCGTTGCCATAGGTCTCGGCGAGGCGCCGGGCGTGCGAGGGATCGCGCACCGCCACGGAGGCGGGGTCGAGATGCGGGTCGCGCCGGAACACCGCGGTGGTCGAGTCCAGCGTGCCGCCGGCGGCCGGCACCATCTGGTGGCGGCGAAGCGCGGCGCCGAGCGTCTCCGGCGTGAAGCCGTAGATGTGGGCGAAGTGGAACCGCTCGAAGCTGGGCTTGGAATTGGCGCGCATGTCGGGCACCGAGATGTAGAGCGAGCCCTCGGGCTTCAGCCAGGCCACCATGGCGCCGAGCGCGGCCATCGGATCGCGCAGGTGTTCGACGACCTGCTGACAGGTGACCACGTCAAAGCTGCCCAGCGGAAGGTCGGCCTGCTGCCAGGGCGCGTTGATAACATCTATTCCGTACTCGGAGCGGGCGAACTTCGCGTAGGTCTCACCCGGCTCGATGCCGACGACCTCGCAGCCCTTTTCGCGGGCAACTTTCAGGAACTCCCCGGTGCCGCATCCAAGGTCGAGCACCCGGGCGCCCGGTTTCAGGACACCGGCCAGGCGCGCGGCCCGGCTGCGGGCCTCGCGGTTCGAGCGCACGATGTGGAATTTCGGTGGCCGGTCTCCGGCCAGCTGGTAGTCGAGGCGATAATCGTTGCGGTAGTAAAGTTCGAGCTCTGCGTCGGTCGGCATCGGGTCCGTCCGCATCAGCCCGCAGTCCGTGCAGGCAACAGTTACAAGCTTTTTCCAGCGCCGGTCGGTCGCACAGATCAGCGTCTTCGAATCACTGCCGCAAAGGTTGCAGGCAATCGCCTCGCCTGAATAGGGATAGGCCGTGAACGGGACGTTGTTCCTGAGGAAGCTGTTCATGCGAGGTCTTTCGGCCGGGGCTTCAAGGCAAGTGGCGGAAAGCACTGGTTAAATGCGCAAGCTTGCGGCAACCTGTCATGCCATGAGCCGTATCCTGCTGATCGAAGACCACCCCTCGCTTGGCGGGACGATTGCCGAATATCTCCGGCGGGCGGGCCATGCCGTGGACCTTGCGACGACCCTTGCGAGCGCGCGGTCGTTACTGGCGGATGTCGGGTTCGACCTCGTGCTGCTGGATCTCGGCCTGCCGGACGGCGACGGGCTGGATTTCCTGCGCCAGCGCCCGTCCCCTGCCCCCGTGCTGGTGCTGACCGCGCGCGGGGCGCTGAATGACCGGATCGAAGGGCTGGACCGAGGCGCGGAGGATTATCTCGTCAAGCCGTTTGCCCTTGAGGAACTGGCCGCGCGGTGCCGCACGATCCTTCGGCGGGCGGCGCGCCTGCAGAGGGCCCAGGTCCAGCTGGGGCGGCTGAGCTTTGATGCGGCGACCGAAGCGCTGGAAGCGGGCAATGCGAGGTTCGACCTTGCCCGGCGCGAACGCCAGTTGCTGACGGCGCTGATGCTGCGGCCCGGCAAGGTCTGCACCCGTCAGTATCTCGAAACGCAGCTCTACGACCAGTCCGAACCGGTCGGACCGAATGCACTGGAGACGGCCATGTCCCGTCTGCGCGCGCAGCTGGACCGGCATGATTGCGGCGTCGAAGTGCGCACCATCCGGGGCGTCGGATACCTGCTGGAAGCGAGCCGGGATGCCTCCACGAACTGAATGGTCTCTCGCCAACCGGCTGCGGCGGCGGGCGCTTCTGGCGACGTCCGTGATCACCGTGCTGCTGAGCGGCGTCATGGCGATCCATTATGGCAGCGACATGCCGGAGCTGCGCCACCGCAGCCTGCACGTCCTGGCAGAACGCTTTGCAACGGACGCGGCCGAAGCGGCCCGGCGCGGCGACTGGGACCTGATAAATGAGCGGCACCGGATCTTCAGCCGCCATCCCGAAAACTACTATTGGGCGGTGACCGATGCCGGGGGGCATATCATCGCGGCGTCACCAAAACGCCCGTCCGGCAAGGAAATCGGGATTGCCGCTGATCCGTTCCCGGACGTCTGGACAAGCTCAACGGAGAATGGCGGATGGATCGGCGGGCGGGCCATCGAAGGCGGCGGACCGGGCGCATTCATCGTGATCGAGATCTACAAGGACACAGCCGGCCTGCTGCCCCTGCTGATCGCCGAAGAGATCTTCGTACACATCATTCTGCCGGTTTTGCCGTTCACGCTGGTGTTGCTGCTCGGCCTGGATGCCACACTGCGCCAGACGATCACGCCGATGCGCAGGCTGTCTGATGCGAGCGCAGCGATCCGGCCCGGACGGAAGTTCGAGCCGATCGACATGGCCGATGTACCCATTGAGGTCAGCGGAATAGCGGGAAAGCTGAACGAGTCGCTGACGTCCCTGAACGCAGCGCTGGACCGCGAGCGCTTGTTCATTGCGGAAGCGGCCCATTCACTGCGCACCCCCATTGCGGCAATGAAGGCGCGTTTGGAGCTGGACGGCGAAAAGACACAAGTGTCGCAGTTGAAGACTGACCTTGAAGGTCTTGTCCGGCTGACAAACCGGCTCCTGGCTTCGGCCGACGTCGCGCGTTTTTCCGTAAACGGAGCATCCCTGGTCGATCTCGGCGAACTTGCCCGCGGTGTTGTGATCCAGCTCACCCCCGTTGCGCTGGCGGCATCAGTGGACCTTGGACTCGAGAGCGGAAGCGAGCCTGTGACGGTGACCGGAGACCCGGATGCGATCGGTCAGGCCCTAGTGTGCCTCGTCGAGAATGCCGTCCAGTTCACACCGGCCGGCAAGCAGGTCTCCGTCAGGGTCTCTGCAGATCCGCCGGCATTGACGGTCGAGGATTCCGGCGCTGGCTTTGCTGCGGCCGGCGACACGCTGCAGCGCAGCGCGGCTGGGGGCGGCGGCGTGCATGCGGGGCTCGGGTTGCGCATCGCGCAGCAAGTTGCAACGGCCCACGGAGGCGAACTGGAAATCGTGGCAGCGCCGGGCGGCGGCGCGTCGGTCAGCATCCGCTTTGCTGCGGCGGCGCGCTGAGGCGGCCGCCAGATCAGGCGTCGCGGCCTGTCGGCATCCAGACGCCGAAGGCGGTGCCTTGGCCCATCAGGGTTTCGACGGCGAGGCCGCCGCGGTGGTGGGCCATGATGTGCTTGACGATGGCGAGGCCGAGGCCGGTGCCGGTGATCTTGCCGCCGCGGGACTGGTCGGCGCGGTAGAAGCGTTCGCCGAGACGCGGCAGGTGTTCGCGCTCGATGCCGGGGCCCTGGTCTTCGACGCGCAGCCAGACGGCGGCTTCCGGCGCGCTGGTGCGGGCGAGCGCCTGCAGCAGGGTCATCCGTCCACTGAGGGTCCATTGCTGCGACGCGGTGATGCGCGCCTCGGCGAGCGAGGGCGCCGTGCCGAAGCTGAGCGTGACCGTGCTGCCCGCGTTCGAATACTTGACGGCGTTGGAGACAAGGTTCTCGACCACCTGGACCAGTTCGTCGCGGTGGGCTGTCATTTCCGGCATTTCGGTGGGGGCCGCGTTGATGGTGAGCGTGACCCCCTTCCCAGCCGCGATCGGCTCCAGAGCCGCGAGCGAGGCTGAGACGATCTCGGCGAGGTTCTCCCGTCCGCGCGGCAGGACGTGTTCGGACGATTCAATCCGCGACAGGGAGAGGAGATCGGCGATCAGGCGGCTCATCCGGTCGGACTCGCCGGCCATGATGTCGAGGAAACGGGGCCAGGCGGCGGTGTCGTCCTTCGCCGGGCCGCGCATGGTCTCGATGAAACCGGAGATTGCGGTCAGCGGGGTGCGCAGCTCGTGGCTGGCATTGGCGAGGAAGTCCGCCCGGGCGCGGGCGGCGCGCTTCACGGGGGTGAGATCCTCCATCAGCACCAAGACGTTCTTGCCGGCAGGAATGCGGCTGACATGGGCGCGCCAGGTCTCGTCCGGGCCGGTTTCAAGCTCGGCGGAGATGGGGGCGGCGTTCGTGCGCTCCAGTGCCTGGTCGATGGCGGCGAGCAGGACGGGGGAGCGGATCACCGCGCTGGCGCGGGCAAAGGGAAGGTTAGCGAGCTGGAACAGATCATCGGCGGCGCGGTTGAAGGCCATGATCTTCTGGCCCGGCCCGATCTCGAGCGCCGGCAGCGGCAGGGCGGCGAACAGGCCGGGGCCGGGCTCGGCAGGCTCGGGCGCGGGCTTGTCGGCCCAGGTATCGGCGACGCCCTGCGGCACCCGGGCTGCAGAGCCGACGAAATAGGCGAGCGCAACGGAGGCGATGACGCCAAGGGCGCTGAGCGCCTCGATCAGGCCGAGGGCGCCGGTGAGGGCGAGCAGAAACAGGACGAGGGCCGTGGTGCCGAGCAGCACGGTGAAGTCGCGCGTCCGCCGCGTCATCGACCGCCGGCCTGCATCCTCGCTCAACGTTTCACCTGCAGGATCCATCCTCTGGCGGGGCGTGCGGCAGAGGCCCCGTTCTGGCGCTAACGCGCGCTCCGGCATCTGCCAAGCCCCGGCGTCCGTAACAGACGCAGTAAGGGCGGAACTTGAATATAACAAATTATTGAATTTCGATAATTTCATATTGACGCTCGGCAAGTGCGGGCGTATCGGATCGCAATCCTCAGACGGGTCTGACTTCAGCGCATGAAAAAATCACTTCTCCTGCTTGGTTCTGCGATGTTGTCGGCCTGCGCCGTCATACCGGACGCTTCCGAGCGCTATATCGACGAGCGCAATGCGCTGTTCGAGACGGTGCCCGATGCGCCGTCCGAATGGGCTGCGCGCGGCGTGGCCGGGACGGCGCCGACGGGGGACTGGCTGAGCCAGTTCAATGATCCGGTAATGACGCAGCTGGTGGGCGAGGCGCTGGCCCGCAACCCGACGCTGGAATCGCGGGCGGCGCTGACGCGGGCGACCGAAGCCCTTTCGCGCGCGGCGCGCGGTCAGCGGCTGCCGAGCCTGTCGGCGTCAGCCTCGGCGGGCGGAACCTCGACCGGCGCAGATGTGGCCGGGACAAATGAGCGGTTCAACGATCCGCTGTACGGCTTCGGCATCGATGCGAGCTGGGAAGCGGATCTCTGGGGCCGGGTGTCGAACTCGGTGGCGCAGGCGGATACGGACTATGCCGCGAGCGCGGCGGACCTCGCTGCCACAGAGCTTTCGATCGCGGCGCAGACGGCGTTCGGATGGATCGCGCTGAACGAGGCGCTCGCGCAGGAACGGATCGCCATTCTATCCTTCGAGGCGCGCGACCGCGTGCTGACGATCACCGACCGTCGCGTGCGGTCCGGCGTGTCGGACCCGCTGGAGCTGCGCACGGCGCGCTCCTCGCTGGCCAGCGCCGAAGCGACGATTGCGGCGCGGCGTCAGGCGTCGACCGAAGCGGCGCGGCGGCTGGAAGTGCTGCTGGGACGCTATCCCGGCGCCGAGATTACCGCGACCGCGACGATCCCCGAGCTTGAGGAAATGGCTACCGAGGGCAACCCGGCGCTTCTGCTGTCACGCCGGCCGGACATTGCGGCGCTGGAAGCCCGCGTCGTGGCGGCCGGCCTGCGCGCCGAGGAAGCGCGTCTCGCGATGTTGCCGTCGCTGCGGCTGACGGGGTCGGCCTCGACCAATTCCTCCGAGTTTGAAGAAGCCATCGATCCGCAGCTGATTGCGGCGCGGCTGGTGGCCGGGCTGGTGCAGCCGCTGTTTACCGGCGGGCGCCTCAAGGCGCAGCAGGAAGCGGCCATCGCGCAGGCGCAGTCCTCGGTGGCGAACTATGTCGGCGGCGTGCTGACGGCCTGGCGCGAAGTGGAAGACGCGCTGACGGCCGATGTGCTGCTCGCGCGGCAGGAGACGGCGCAGACGACGGCGTTCGAAGAGGCGCGCTATGCCGAAGAACTGGCCGAGCGCCAGTATATCAGCGGCACGATCACCATCTTCAACCTGATCGACGCCCAGACGCGCCGGCTGACCGCTGAAAGCCAGCTGGTCTCTGCGCGGGCGAGCCGTGCTATAAACCGGGTTTCGTACCACCTCGCGCTCGGAGGCGGTGTGCCCACCGCGGCCGCCCTACCCGCCCCCTCAGAAGTCCAGACCCCGCAGTAAGCGGCAGGAGCCATATCCCCATGGGACGCCTAATTGCCATCATCGCCCCCATCGTCATCATCCTCGTCCTGGGGATCGGCGGGTCGGAAGCCGAGAAGAGCGACGAGCCCCGCGCCGGCCTCAACGTGTTTGCCGAGCCGGTGCAGGAAGTCGCGCTGACGCTGACCGTCGAGGCACAGGGCGAAGTGCGCCCTAAGACCGAGATCATCGTCGCGCCGCAGACCTCCGGCCGGATCGCCTATGTTTCGCCGGACTTCATCGATGGCGGCTTCATCCGCCGCGGCCAGGTGCTCGTGCGCGTCGATGCGCAGGATTATGAGCTCGGCGTGGTGCGTGGGCGCTCGCTGGTCGCTTCGGCCGAGCAGCGCCTCGCCCGCGAGGTGGCCGAGTCCGAACTGGCGCTGCAGGACCTTGAGGACCTCGGCATGACGGACGCCTCGCCGCTCGCCCGGCGCGAGCCGCAGCTGGCCGAGGCGCAAGCTTCGCTGGACGCGGCCAAGTCGCAGCTGAAGGACGCCGAACTCGCGCTCGCCCGCACGGCCGTGATCGCGCCGTTCGATGGCCGCGTGCGCGAGCGCAGCGTGGATATCGGCCAGGTGGTGGCGCCCGGCCAGTCACTGGGTCGCATTTTCGGCAATGATGCAGTGGAAGTCTCGCTGCCGCTGAAGGATGCCGAACTCGGCCGCCTCGGCTTGCCGATCGCCTTCGAGGACAGCGAAAAAACACCGGGTCCGGAAGTGATTTTCACCGGAAACGTCGGCGGCGAACCGCGGACCTGGCGCGGCAAGATCGTGCGCACCGGCGCGGCCGTCAACTCGCAGACGCGCCAGATCAACGTCATCGCCGAACTGAAGGACCCGTTCGGCAAGGGCGCGGACAATGGCGCACCGATGGCGCCCGGATTGTTCGTGAGCGCACAAATCCAAGGCCGCAGCCTTGACCGCGTATTGATTGCGCCGCGCTCCGCGCTGCGCGGCAATGACCAGCTTTACATCGGCGATCCGCAGACCGGAAAACTGTCGATCCGCACGGTGGATATCGAACATTCGGACCGTGACGGCGCTTATTTCCACGAAGGCGCCGAGGCGGGCGAACTGGCCATCACCAGCCCGATCCAGGCACCTTTTGACGGCATGAGCCTGACGGTGATGCAACGGATGGAAGACGGCACGGTGAAGGTTCACAATCCGCCCAAGCCGGCAGCTGATGCTGAAAAGGTCGCCAAAGCCGAGACCGCTAACGGCGCTGAAGGAGCTGCCCAATGAAAGGGATCGTCGCCTGGTTTGCGCGTAACTCGGTTGCCGCAAACCTCCTGATGTTCATTTTCTTTGCCGGCGGCGTGTTCGGCTACTCGTCGATGGAACGGGAGATGTTCCCGGTCGTGAAGGTGTCCGGCGCGTCGGTGTCGGTGGCTTGGACCGGCGCAAGCCCGCGCGACATCGAAGACCAGATCGTGACCCGGATCGAGGAAGCGGTGGCCGACATCAACGGCCTCGACCGCGTCACCTCCGTTTCGAGCGAAGGTTTCGGCGTGGTTAACATTCGCGGCCGCGACGATATCGACATGGACACCTTCCTCGACGAGGTGAAGCTGCGCGTCGACCAGATCAACAACCTGCCGCAGGCGGCGTTCGAGCCGCAAGTCGAGCGCTGGGAGCAGCGCAACTGGTTCATGGGTCTGGCAGTGCACGGCGACCTCGATGCGCGCACCCTCCGCAAGATCGGTGACAAGGTCCGTGACGAGATTGCGGCCCAGCCCGGCGGCGAGCTCGCGGTGCTGCAAGGCACGCTGAGCGAACAGGTCAGCATCGAAGTGTCCGAGGAAGCGCTGCGCCGCTTCGGCCTAAGCCTCTCCGACGTGGCGAATGCCGTGCGGCAGACCTCGCTGAACTCTTCCGGCGGCCGGATTGAATCGCCCGTCGGCGACGTGCAGCTGACGGCGCGCAACCTCGCCGACACGGCCGAGCAGTTCGGCGAAATCATCATCCGCCAGTCGAGCGGAGAAGGCACCGTCCGCGTCGCGGATGTGGCCACCGTGGTCGACGGCTTTGTCAGCGAGAAGCTGCAGGCGAGCTTCAACGGGCGCGCGACGACGTTCGTGATGATCCCTGAACCCGACAACATGGATATCACGCGGTATGCCGAGGGCTTCCGCAACTATATCGAACGCGCCAACGACCCGGCCAACGGCATCCTGCCGGAAGGCGTGAAGATCGACGTCCTGTGGGACGATTCCAAGACCTTCCAGGACCGGATGGACCTGATCAGCACGTCGGCGCTCTCCGGCGCCATCCTGGTGATGATCGTCCTGCTGCTGTTCCTTCGCCCGGTCGTCGCTGTGTGGGTCACTGTAGGCATCTTCACGGCTTTCGCCGGGAGCATCATGTTCTTCCCGACGATGGGTGTGTCCTGGAACATCCTGTCGACCTTTGCCGTGCTGCTGGTGATCGGCGTGATCGTGGACGACGCGATTGTCGTCGGCGAGAACATCCACAAGGAAGTCGAAAGCGGCCGGCGCGACGGCATTGATGCCGCCGTCATCGGCACACAGCTGGTGATGAAGCCGATCATCTTCGGCGTTCTGACCACCATCATCGCCTTCCTGCCCTGGGCCTTCGTGACCGGGCCGACGCGTGTGTTCACGCAGCAGATCACCTTCGTGGTGGTCATCTCGCTGACTATCTCGATCCTGGAATGCCTGCTGATCCTTCCTGCCCACCTTGCGCACATGAAGAAGCAGAAGTTCGAAGGCCCGACCGGCGAACTGATGAAGTTCCAGCGCCGGATCGCCGACAGCCTGCTGTGGTTTGCAAGCAACCTTTACCGGCCGGTTCTCGAACTGGCGATCAAGTTCCGGTACGCGACGCTGGCCTTCTTCTTCTCGATCCTCGCGATTGCGATCTCGCTGCAGTCGAGCGGTATCGTGCCGTTCAAGTTCATGCCGGAGATAGAAGCGGACCTGATCCAGGTCAGCATCGACATGCCGGACGGCACGCCGTTCGAGCGCGTCGTCGAGGTGCGCGACCAGCTGCAGGCGGGCGTCATTGCGGCGACCGAGATCACCGACAAACAGCACCCCGAGATCGACGGCGGCCTGATCCGGGACGCGTCCATCGTGGCCGGCGGCACCAACGTGCAGGCATGGATCGGTCTCGTTCCGCCGGAAGAGCGGCCGGACGGCGTCCGCTCTAAGGATATTGCCGACGAGTTGCGCAAGGCGACCGGCGACATCCAGGACGCGGAAGAGATCAGCTTCGAGTTCACCTTCAACCGTCCCGACACGGGCGTGACTTTTGCGCTGAGCCACCCGGACCTTGACCGGCTGCGCGCGTCGGCCGACCTCGTGAAGGCGCACCTGGCGACCTATTCGGAAGCCTATGACATCACCGATAACCTCTCGTCTGCGGCCGAGGAAATCCAGATCACGATGAAGCCCGGCGCGGAAACGCTTGGCATCACGCTCGCGGATGTATCGAACCAGCTGCGCCAGGCCTATTTCGGCGAACTGGCAGACCGGATGGCGCGTGACGGCGAGGACGTGGAAGTGCGTGTTCGCCTGCCGATGGAAGCGCGCAATGACCTCGACAGCCTCGCGGCCATCCGTATACGGACGCTCGACGGGCGCGAAATCCCTGTGACGGAAGTTGCGAATTTCGAGTATGCGCCGGGCATCAACCGGATCGTGCGGAGAAACCGCGTGCGCTCGGTGTCGGTCGGCGCCGAGGTCCTCGGCGAGGGCGGACGGGCCCGCATCATGGAGGCGATGGAGAAGGATTTCTGGCCGCAGTTCAAACAGGAATTCCCGGACGTCGTGCGCGGCGAAGCGGGCGGGTTTGAGCAGGAACAGGAGTTCTTTTCCGATATTCTCAAGCTGGTCCTGATGGCCATTGGCGCGATGTATATCCTGCTGGCGATCGGCTTCCGGTCCTATACCCAGCCGATCCTGCTGATGATGGCCCTGCCCTTTGCCTATTGCGGCGCGATCCTCGGCCTGGCGATCACCGGCACGCCGATGGCGATGTTTGCCTTCTTCGGGATCGCGGCGGCAGCCGGTGTCGTGATCAACGACAACCTGGTGCTGATCGATTATGTCAACAAGCGCCGGGACGAAGGCGCGGGCGCTGTGCAGGCGCTGGTCGATGCGGGCGTCTCTCGCTTCCGTCCGATCCTGCTGACCTCGTTGACGACCTTTGTCGGCCTTGCGCCAATGCTGTTCGAAAAGTCCGTACAGGCACAATTCCTCCAGCCGATGGTCGTGTCGTTGGCCTACGCGGTGGCGTTTGCCCTTTTCGTGTCCTTGCTGATGGTGCCCGCCATGTATGCGATCGGCTCGGAAGTGGGCCGGGTGTTTGCCTGGACATGGGGCGGAAAGCCCTATCGGAATATTGGTGAGGGCTATTCCGGCCATGCCACCATCGACGAAGACGAACTCATCGGCACGAGCGCAGGCCAAGGCCTTGGCCGGCCAGCGCCCGCCGAGTAAGTAGAGTAATCCAGTTCAGGTTTTGCAATCGCGCCGCCCGTTCAGGCGGGGTACCCAGGGAGTATGTCACATGAAGAAACTTTTGCTTGGCGCCGCATCACTCGCGCTCATCACGGCCTGCGCGCACCACAAGGATGTGGCCGCGCCGGATGCACTCGAAGCTGCGGCGCTTGCGCCCGCGAAACCTGCGCAGGAGCTGAAGCTTTCGGCGCCGGATGTCTGGGGCGACTGGGGCATCAACCTCGATACCAAGGACACGTCCGTCCGGCCGGGCGACGACTTCAATGCCTATGTCAACGGCGCCTGGATTTCATCCTTCGAGATTCCGGCAGACCAGTCCCGCTATGGTTCGTTCGACCTGCTGCGTGAAAAATCCGAGCAGCGTGTTCGCTTCATCATCGACGACCTTGCGGCTGCCTCCCCGGCAATCGACACGCCGGAAGGCAAGATCGGCGCCATCTACAACGCCTACATGAATACCGATGCCATCAACGCCGCGGGCCTGTCGCCAGTGGCGCCATACTTCGCGAAGATCGACGCCGTCTCGAACCTCGAGGATCTGGCCAAGCTTACCGCGAGTGTCGGCTTTGCCTCGCCCATCGGCGGCTTTGTCTTCGTCGATGACAAGGACCCCGAAACCTACATCTTCCAGATGTCGCTCGGCGGCCTCGGGATGCCGGACCGCGACTATTATCTCAAGGATGACGAGAAGTCGGTCGAGCTGCGCGCCAAGTATCTGGAGCTGCTCACCTTCATGCTGGGCCAGGCGGGCTATGCGGACGCAGCGGCGAAAGCCGCTGACGTGATGGCTTTCGAAACCGAGATTGCGAAGCTCGACTGGGACCGGACGGTTTCACGCAACCCGGAAGTGACGTACAACAAGCTCAGCCGCGAAGAGCTCCTCGCCTTGTCCTCGGACTTCCCGGTCCAGACCGCGCTCGATACGCTCGGTGTCGGCGCACAGACACATTTTCTTGTTTCGGAAATTCCTCCGACAGCGGACGAACTGGCTTCCGCCGGCCTGACGGCTGAGGATGCCGCAAAACTTGGCGGCGGGTTCCCGGGCATTTTCGCGCTCAGCGCGCAGACGCCGCTGGACACCTGGAAAGCCTACCTGAAAGCACACTTCCTGATCGACAACGCGGACGTGCTGCCCGAGGACATCGACAACGCCCAGTTCGCTTTCTACGGCAAGGCGCTGCGCGGCCAGCCGGAAAAGCGCGAGCGCTGGAAGCGCGCCGTGACGGCGACCGAGAACATTGTCGGTGAAGCCATCGGCAAGGTGTTTGTGGAGCGCTACTTCCCGGCGGAGAACAAGGCGGAGATGGACAAGCTGGTCGCGAACCTGCGCAAGGCCATGGATGCGAACATCGCCGAACTGGCCTGGATGAGCGACGATACGAAAGTGAAAGCTGTCGAAAAGCTGAACACGTTCAATCCGAAGATCGGCTATCCGGAAAAGTTCGAGACCTACGAGACGCTCGTGGTGGGTTCCAACGCTCTCGACAATGCCATGGCCGCTGCCAAATGGGCGTTTGACGACAACATGTCCCTGCTCGGCACAACAGTCGACAAGACCGAGTGGTTCATGACGCCGCAGACGGTAAACGCCTATTACAATCCGAGCTTCAACGAGATCGTGTTCCCCGCCGCGATCCTGCAACCGCCCTTCTTCAACCTGTCGGCCGACCCTGCCGTTAACTACGGCGCCATCGGCGGCGTGATCGGTCACGAGATGGGTCACGGGTTTGATGACCAGGGCGCGAAATTTGACGCGGTGGGTGCACTCAACAATTGGTGGACCGATACCGATCAGGCCGCGTTCCGGATGCTGACGGACGCGCTGGTGGCCCAGTATGACGGGTTCTGCCCGCTCGACGACGGCACGACCTGCGTCAACGGCCGTCTCGGGCTTGGCGAGAATATCGGCGACGTCGGCGGTCTTTCCATGGCCTACAAGGCCTACCAGCTGAGCCTCGATACCGACGGCGACGGCACGGTCAGCGCGGCTGAGCAGGCCCCGGTGATCGACGGGTTGAGCGGGGACCAGCGCTTCTTCCTCGGCTGGGCCCAGATCTGGCGTTCAAAGTACCGTGAAGAGGCCCTGCGCCAGCAACTGAAAACCGGGCCGCACTCGCCGCCGGAATACCGCATCAACGGCGTCGTCCGGAACTTCGACGAATGGTACGAAGCGTTTGATGTGGGTCCGGACGATGCGCTTTACCTGCCGCCGGAAGAGCGTATCCGCATCTGGTAAGGGTTAATCGCGGACTGAATGCTCGGTCGCTTGCCGAAATCCGGCAGGCGGCCGCAATTTCATTTTAACTGGCGCGGAATATGCATCGGCGGTGGTGGAGTTGTTCCATTCTGCCGCTGGAAGCCTGCCCACGATGTCCCTCCTGCCCCGCCTTTTTGGTTCCAAGAAGCCCGCGCTGATCGAATCCGCGCGGGTGGACCACGTTGCAGCGTCCGTGCCGGACAGTGCACGTCCCGTGCGGGTACAGGTCTACCGCGAAGCCTATGTCACCTATGAATCCGGTTATCGCCGCAAGGGCGTGGTGATGGATTTCACCGACACCGGCCTGCGCATCCGCTTTCCGACCAACGAGCTGTTGCCGCCGGTCGTCTCGGTCAACGCCCGCTCGGTGGGCATCGAAGGCGATGCGGATGTGGTCTGGCAGAAGAATACGGAAGCCGGACTGCGGCTTCGCAAGTAGACATACCGTTCGCCTCAAGCGCGATCCGGCTTGCCAAAATTCAACATCGGCGCACTCTGACCCAGCGTAAAGCGCAGGGAAGGAAACTCCGTATGTCCATCATGAAATCCGAAGAGATCATGGCCGAGTCCCCGAAATCCTTCGAGGATGCCATCCAGGTTGCGATCAGCCGGTTCTCCAAGACCGTCCGCGGCCTCGCCTCGTGTCACATCAATTCGATGTCGACCACGATCAAGGACGGCAAGATCGACCTGTACCGCGTCAACATGCAGATGACCTTCCAGGTCGATGCGGCGCCCGAGAAGAACGGCAACGGCAAGAAGAAGAAATAGCGCCGCCGTCCGATCCGCAACTGGAGGGATGACGTCCCCGAAGTTCCGCCTATATCCACGCGGGAAATCGTCGTGGAGCCTCCGATGCGTCCTCTCGCCGCCCTGCTTACAGCCGCTGCCCTGCTCTCCGGGTGCGGCGCGCCCGCGCGCAGCGAACCGGCTGCCCCGCCCTCAACCCAGGAGACACCGTCCATGTCCGCCACGCAGTTTACCTCGATCAACGGCAAGCCCCTCGATCTCAGCGCACTCGGCGCCAAGGCCATCCTGGTGGTGAACACCGCCTCGAAGTGCGGGTTCACTTCGCAGTACAAAGGGCTGCAGGCGCTTTACGAGGACAAGAAGGACGAGGGCCTGATCATCGTCGGCGTGCCGTCCAATGATTTCGGTGCGCAGGAGCCGGGCACCGAAGAAGAAGTGAAAACCTTCTGCGAGATCAATTACGGCGTCACCTTTCCGCTGACCAAGAAATACGCCGTGAAAGGCGCCTCGCAGCACCCCTTCTATGCTGGCGCGGTTGCCGCGCTGGGCAGCGAGGCGGAGCCCGCCTGGAACTTCCACAAGATCCTCGTCAGGAGCGACGGCACGCCGATCAAGGCCTATAATTCCAAGGTCCGGCCGGACGACAAGGCGCTGCTCGCCGACATCGAGGCGGCCCTCAAGGGCTGACCCGCGCGTCACCTTGACGAACCGGCCTAGGCAGCGCCTAAGTCTGATAACAGCACCTGCGCAAAAACTTCAGGAAGGAATGCCCCATGTCTGAGAGAGATCCGGTTGTCATCGTTGGTATGGCGCGCACCCCGATGGGCGGCCTTCTGGGCGACCTTGCGGGCTTTTCGGCCAACGAACTCGGCGCCATGGCCATCAAGGCGGCGGTTGCGGAAGCCGGTCTTAAGCCGGGCGAAGCCAATGAAGTGATCATGGGCAACTGCCTTCCCGCCGGCCAGGGCCAGGCGCCCGCGCGCCAGGCGGGAATGAAGTCCGGCGAAGACAAGGGCCTTGAAGCCACCACCATCAACAAGATGTGCGGCTCGGGCATGCAGGCGGCCGTGATGGGCCGCAACGCCATCCTCGCGGGCGACGCGAACATCGTGATCGTCGGCGGCATGGAATCGATGACCAACGCCCCGCACCTGCTGAATGTGCGCAAGGGCCACAAGTACGGTACGATGGGCGCCGAGGACCACATGGCCCTTGACGGCCTGACTGATGCCTACGCGAAAGGCCCGATGGGCGTTTTCGCCGACAAGATTGCCGGCGAGTATCAGTTCACCCGCGAGCAGCAGGACGCCTACGCCCTCGAGACGCTGACCCGCGCGCAGAACGCCACCAAGAACGGCAAGTTCAAACGCGAGATCACGCCGGTCACCGTGAAGGGCAAGAAGGGCGACACGGTCATCGACACCGACCAGCTGCCGCGCGAGGCAATGCCGGACAAGATCCCGACGCTGAAGCCCGCCTTCTCGAAAGACGGAACGGTCACCGCCGCCAACGCCTCGGCGATCTCGGACGGCGCCGCGGCACTCGTGCTGATGCGCGAATCCGAAGCCAAGAAGCGCGGCCTGAAACCGCTTGCCCGCATCGTCGCCTCGTCCAGCCACGCCCATGAGCCGGAATACTTCACCACGGCGCCTGTGCCCGCGATGAAGAAGGCGCTGGCGAAAGCCGGCTGGAAAATCGAGGACGTGGACCTCTGGGAGGTCAACGAGGCCTTCGCGGTTGTCCCGATGATCGCCATGAAAGAGCTCGGCATCAGCCATGACCGCGTCAACGTGAATGGCGGCGCCTGCGCCATGGGCCACCCGATCGGTGCCTCGGGCGCCCGCGTGCTGATCACGCTGATTGCGGCGATGGAGGACCGCGGCGCCAAGAAGGGCATGGCCTCGCTGTGCATTGGCGGCGGCGAAGGCATCGCCATGGCGGTCGAGCGCGTCTGAACCTTGCGTCGCCCAAAAGGCTGAAACCCGGCCCGGACGATGCGACACGGCATCGTCCGGGCTTTTTCTTTCAGGGGTGCGAGACCCATGCCGCTTCAGAACCGGGTTGATCCGTTTGGCGCGTTGCAGGCTGTGCCGGACCGCGGCCTGTTCATGGGAAACCGGGGCGGCTGTTTCCACCGCGAGAACCAGACGCTGAAGGGCCGGCACTGGACCAGCAAGCGCTGGATCATCTGTGTGCTGAGCTTCAAGGACAGAAAGCGCAAGCTGATGCAGCCCGGGCTTTATACAGAGCTGTTTTTCCTGGATGAGGCGACCGCGCTGGCGGGCGGGCACCGGCCGTGCTTCGAGTGCCGCCGTGCCGAAGCGAGCGCCTTCCGCGACGGCCTCATCACTCTTGGACACCTGCGGGCTGGCGAGACGATCGACAAGCTGGACGCGCTTGCCGCAGGCGAGATTCAGGCGGTGCTGAGCGGCGCCACGGACCGGGAAGCTGTCTCGCCTGAGTCCCTGCCCGACGGCGCGATGTATGCGACCGGCGGCGCGGCTTACCTCAAGCATGACAGCGCGGCGCGGGCCTGGTCGTTCGAGGGATATGGCGCGCGCCAGCCGCTGCATGCCACCGGCGAGCGCCTGACACCACACATCACCTGCGAAGCGCTCCGCGCCGGCTATAGCCCCATCCTCCATCCCTCGGTGACCGCATGCCCCCTCCGCCTACAGAAGAAGAGATTGTCGACCATTTCCGCGAGCAGGCCGTGTTCTGCGGCGGGCTCGGGTCTCCGTTCATGGAACAGCTCTGCGCGGTGATGGCGAATGACATCGAGGCGGGCGGACCCGTGGCGGCGCTGGTGGCGGGCTGGCCGACAAATCCGAGGCGGGATGCCTTGTCGCTGCGCATTGCGGGCTACCTGCATCACAGCGTGCTGACGGGCGCGGCAAAAGATCTGGCTGCGGCCTATCCGGCGCGGGACAAGACGTGGACGATGGCCGGAATCTGGCCGCTGGCGCAATGCTGGTTGTCAGCTACGCCGTCCGAGGCCCGGGTGTTCCTGAAATCTCCTCCGCAGACGAACGAAGTGCGCCGGTCGGTTGCCCTGCTCCCCGGCTTCCTGAAGCTGGCGGCGCGGTTTCCAATGCCGATGCATCTTCTGGAACTCGGCGCCAGCGCCGGGCTGAACCAGAACTGGGACCGGTTCAGCTATCGCACGGCCAGCTGGTCTCTTCCGGGCACGAGCGGGGTGGAGATCCAGACCGACTGGAAAACTCAGCCGCCGGAGCATCTGGAAGCGCGGCCACAGGTCGCCTCCCGCGCGGCGTGCGACCAGAACCCGATTGACGTGTCGAATCCGGACACCGCGCTGCGCCTCAAGTCCTATGTCTGGCCGGACCAGCCCGAGCGCCTCGCCCGGATCGACGCCGCGATGGCCCTCGCACGCGAGACCGGCGTGAAGGTGGACAAGGCGGACGCCGCCGACTGGCTGAAGGCAAAACTGGCTGCGCGGCCGGCAACCGGACTGACCGTGATCTGCCACTCGGTGTTCCTGCAATATCCGCCTGCGGACGTTCGCCGGGCGCTCCTCGACATGACGGAAGCGGCGGGCGCGGAAGCCACGCCCGCGCGGCCGCTGGCCTGGCTGTGTTTCGAACCCGGCGCCTTCTTCCAGGGGCCGGACCAGACGGGCATCGATCCGAATGATTTCATCACCTACCTCAAGGTCTGGCCCGGCGGCGAAGAGCACCGGCTTCTGCGGTCGGACGGGCATGTGACGCGCGTCTCTGCAACCTGATCCCGTTTCGGGCGTTAGATTTCTGGTCCCTTCCCGCGCGATTCGGGGTATGGTGCGGCCAGGGCAAATCGGGCGCGGCACATGACGGACTATTACCAACTTCCGCCACCGGAGAAGAAGAAGCGCAGCCTGGCGTGGCTCTATCTGCTGCTGTTGCTGCTGTTCCTGCTGGGGCTGTGGGCGACCTGGTGGTCGCTACGCCTCCAGCCCGGCGAAATCGGCGAGGATCCGTTGCTGACCGCCACCGCGATGCCGGCCGCGCCCTTGGTGCAGGCGCCGACGCCCGCGGCTGAGCCGGTACCCGAGCCGGTTGTGACTGCGGAAGCTGAGCCGGAGGCGCCGGTTGCTGAACCCGCCTCCGAAGCGGCGCCCGAACCGGAGCCGCCGCCGCCTTTGTTCTCCGATTTCCGCTGGCGCGAAACGGCCCGGTTCACCGGGACCGACGCCGCCGGGCGAAGCGCGGAGTTTACGGCCTATGTCCTCGTCGGTGACGAGACCTGGACCTATGCCCGCGCCGACTCGATCTTTGCGGCGGGTTTGAGCGAGCCCGTCGAGACGGCGTTCAGCAAACTGGATCTTGGCGCCGGCATCTGCGATCTGACAGGGGTGATCGCGGTGGGCGCGGCTTCGGTCGAGGGCACATCCGTGCAGAACACGTTCCTGTCATTCACGCGCGGGCATGCCTTGCGCGCAGCCATCGGCGCCAACTTGCCCTGCGAGGCCGGCGCCCTGCCCACCGGCGTGCTGGACCTTGGCTATAGCCGCGCCGATGTCACCTGCCCTGCCGGCAAGGCGATCTGCCCGGAGCTCACCGCGCCGCAGCGGCCTATCGCCATGATCCTGGCCGACGCAGAAGATCCGGAGACGGACATCGGGCAGGCCTTGCAGAGCGGTATCGCGGCGCATGAGGCGTCGGGCGCAGATGTGCTGCCGGGCGTGAAGGTGTCGGACTATTCGGCCTTCGACCTGCGCTGAACTGGTCTATTCAGCTGCGCCGCTCGCGTGGCGGAGGAGCAATTCGGTCAGTTCCCGGACGGCCTTTTCAGCCTTTGGAGTGTACTGGTTGGTGTTGACGATGATCACGGCGCCGTGGTCCGGCACCAGCACGACCTGCGACAGCCAGACCGTGTTCGACCCGGCATGCATGTAGATGCGGCCAGCCTCGTCATGCATGGAATTGGCCCAGCCGAAGCCATAGTCGGACGCTTGATCCGGATAGGGCGTCAGGAGCTTCTTGCGGATGGCCGCCGGCAAGGCGCGCGGCCCTTCAAGGAAGGACAAGAGCATTAGCGCGTGGCCGCGCAGGCTGTAATGGGCGGTGCCGGCCGGCCCGAGCGCCGCCGGATTGTCCGCGCCGACGCCGCGGCCCTGAGCCTTCACGCCGAGACCGAAAAGTCCCGGCGCATGGCCTTCGATGCCGCTTCCCGGCGGCCCGAACCCGAAGCCCAGAGCGGCGCCTGCAGGCGCCTTGTCGATCACGAATTCGCGCATCAGCAATTCGTAGCTCCTCGCTATCAGCGAGGGCATCTCGGCGGCGAGGCGTTCGATGGCGGCGCCCGCGAGGATGTATCCGAGGTTTGAATAGGTGAACTCGCCTGGCTTGCCGGCGGGCGGCGCCGTCAGGACGGTGCGGGCGAGATTTGCGCGCTGCACAGGCAAGCTCTGCTTGCTGGCCTTGCTGCCGAGCATCCAGGCCAGCGACGCATTCGGCGCGGCGCCGGAACGATGCGAAAGGAGGTCCTCGATCGTGACCTTGCGCCAGCCTGCGTCCATTTCGCTCGCGAGCGCCGGGAACAGCTCAGGCAGGGTGACGCCCCATTCTGCATGCCCGACCTCGACAAGTCCGGCATAGAGCAGCGCCGTGAGCATCTTGGTGTTCGAGCCGATATGCCACGCGTCGGAGGGTTGCACGGGGTCTACCCGGCCCTTCGCGCGCTCGCCCGATACCGCCAGCGCCACCACCCCGGCTTTCGACGTGGCTACCACCGCGCCCATCGCAACCAGCCCGTATTCCGTCCGCATGCGGTCGACTTGTGTTTGCAGGTCCAACTTGGAAGGCTCCGGAAACGCGGGCGAAACCAGCAAGATCAAGGCCGAAAGCACTGTGGCTATGCGGCGGGCGAACATGCGCTAGTCCGTAACCTTGGTCGTCTGGCGAACCAGGCCGAGCGGCAGGGCGGTCGTGCGCTTGGCGACGCGGATGACGATGCGCGACTGGACATCCGAGACCAGCTTCGAGCCGAGCAGCTTGTCGCGCAGGAAGTTGTCGTAGGCGTGCATGTCAGTCGTCACGATGTGCAGCATGTAATCGACCGCGCCGGTCACCGTCATGCATTCGATCACTTCCGGCCAGGCCTGGACCATCGTCTCGAAGGATTCGAGATTTTCGCGGCTGGGCAGCGCGAGTTTGGCGCTGGCGATGACTTCAAAGTCGAGGCCGAGGGTGTGGTTGTTGATCAGCGTCACCCGGCCCAGAATGAAGCCGGCCTCTTCCATCCGCTTTATGCGCCGCCAGCAAGGCGACGAGGACAGGCCCACGCGCTCGGCAATCTCGGCGACGGACAGGCTCGCGTCACGCTGGATCAGGTCCAGGATACGGGCATCAACGCTATCTAATTCTTGGGACAATTTCCCCGCATCCCCTTAGTTTTGGAAAATTTATTGCTTAAAGTAGCAAAACTCGCGCAAGATAGGCAAGCATTTTCACGCGATTCGGCCAATAATCTGCCGGGGCTGGAATCGAGGATGCGCGCTCATGAAACACCGCGAAGTCACGCTGGACGACAAATACGATCTTGTCGAGGGCAAGGCTTACATGACCGGCATCCAGGCGCTGGTGCGCCTG
>LNFM01002330.1_pt1 | contig 75320 bp, 68 predicted proteins | sample 596031 | NCBI WGS metagenome assembly LNFM01 (sample SAMN04254537, study PRJNA301005) | activated carbon metagenome | isolation source: dual media filters at the Ann Arbor, Michigan drinking water treatment plant | place: USA: Ann Arbor
TACGCGCGCTGGCCGGTTGCTCGCATCGCGCCGAAAGGCGTATCTTCAGCCGAGGCTCTAATCGCCACTGGATGAAATTTCAGTGGCAGGTCACAATCTATGCCATCTTGCTTTTTGCGAATTTATGGTCTGATCCAACACAAAGTTGTAAATGGGTCTTTCCAAAAATTCTTGCATGTCTTTTGACGAAGAATGAAAGCCTTGCAGGCGGCTTGATTGGTGCAGGCGGTACCATTTTTGCTGGCTGGATAGCTTGGCTAGCTGTGCAACAACAATTTCGTAGCGCAAAATCCGGCAAGGAAGAGTAAGCGATTTCAACCCTTGTAAGGCGTACGTCCTGTCATGGCCGGGCTTGTCCCGGCCATCCCGCTTAGACGGGCGCATTCATCTCGACAAATACCGCCGACGCCCAAGATGACGCGTGTTAGCGTTCCATGCTATATTATTTCCCATGACCAAACTCGAAGACATAGAAAAGGCCATTGAGCAGCTTCCGCCCGAACAGCTTGCGCGTTTCCGCGCCTGGTTCGACGCGTTCGACGGCGCGCGCTTCGATGCCAGGATCGAGCGCGACGCAAAATCCGGCAAGCTCGACAAGCTCGCGGAGCAGGCGCTTGCCGATCACAGGAACGGACTTTCCCGCGAACTATGAGGCATTTTGCAAGCCCCGCCTTCTGGCAGGCTTATCGCAAACTACCCGCTGCAATCCGCGAACTGGCCGACAAGAATTACGCGCTGCTCAAGGAAAATACGCGTCACCCGTCGCTGCAATTGAAACAAGTAGATCGCTATTGGTCCGTGCGCATCGGGCTTCGCTATCGCGCGCTTGCGGTGGAAGTGGACGGCGGACTCTTGTGGTTCTGGATTGGATCGCACGCGGAATATGACCGGCTGATTGGCTAAGACGTGGATGGCCGGGACAAGCCCGGCCATGACGGCTTTTTTTATTTGGGCATCGGCGTGCCGGGACAAGCCCGGCCATGACCGTTTTTTCAGAAATACTTCAAATCATCCCCCACAAGCAGGTCTCGCATATTGGAAGGCACGGGAAACCCGTAACCTTCCTGCGTCGCGAGCCAAACCAGCTTGCCGGAAGCATGGTGGTCGCTCGCATAAACTTGGGCACCGATCATCTGCAAGGCCAGAAGCAATGCCTGAATGGCATCGACACCGATCGCCGTTCTTTCCAACGGCTCATCCGGCCAATCGATTTCAAATGTGCAAGACCAGTCCACATCGTTTCGGACCGGCGCGAAAATCCGGACCTCAATATCGGCGTCGCCTTGTTCTAATTTCAACCTGAGTAGGCGCGATGCAATCATCATAAATCCCTTAAAACAGCAGCGGAGGCAGAGGCTGGCTGCGAAGGCATGCCGCATACCGTTGCATGGCTTGGCTTCGGCAGGCTGTCTCCGCTACTGCTGCCACTGGTCCATTGCCCGCCCCCGGGATTTCCTGCCGGAACGCGAGGCTGATTGGGATCGTATTTTACGACCTCCGCCAGCCGCGCCAGCTTTGATTGTACTGCCGCCGCGTCAATCTCGGATTTCAGCCGCAAAAGCTTCGGTAAAATCAACTATCCCTTTGAATGGTCGGGACAGCCCGGCCATGACGATAAAAATGGATTGCGAGTGAAAAATCTTTTGTTTCAAATATTTGCACACCCTTATCCCCCTTCCCGAAACCTCCCTTACACTCCGCATCACTCCCGCTCGCCGGGGACGCTTCTAGAGGCGTTCGTGAAGTGGAGCGGACTCGAAAGAGTGATCCGAAGCCGGAGAGACCCGGCGTCGATCGAGGCGGCGCCTCCGTGCATGTTTCGCAAACATGTGCCGGGGCGGTCCGGAGCTCCGCCCGGCGGGACTACGCCCGCCTGCCAGGAGCTTGGCTGACGGAGAGTTGCGCGCGAGCGCAGCTCACGAAAAGCGCGGCCCGGATCGAAGGAAGACGCCGTGACGGAGTGCTGGAAGGCGATGCGTCCGCCGATCGCAAGGCGGACGAACATAATGAGACCTTGCGCCTTCCGGCGCTCCGTCTCCCCGGCTCTAAACTCGCGCGGGTGAACGCGGGACGATAAAACGCGCCTGCATCCTTCGAGACGCCCGCCGCACCGGCTCTCTCTGCCTCATCCTGAGGAGCGAGCGAAGCGAGCGTCTCGAAGGATGAGCGGCGGGCTCCTCAGGATGAGGCGCGTGGCTGTATGAAATTCGAATCCCGATCGCGGAAGAGCCGCTCCCGCGCGGACGCCGTATCCGCTACCCTCGCTCACCCCGCACCGGAGGCCCCCATGCCCGCATCGATGCATCACGTGGACGAACAAGAGCTGAAGGTTCTCGAAGAATTGCATCGCAAGCGCCGCGGCCTGCGCCAAAAGAAGGCGATGCTGGTGCCGCCGATGACGCTCGGCCAGCGCGTCTCCGACCGCGTCGCTTCGGTCGTCGGCTCGTGGCGCTTCATCATCATCCAGAGCGGGCTGCTGTTTCTCTGGCTCGTGCTGAACATCGTGGGATGGATGCAGCACTGGGATCCTTACCCGTTCATCCTGCTCAATCTCGTGCTGTCGTTCCAGGCGGCCTACACCGCACCCATCATCATGATGAGCCAGAACCGGCAGGCCGACATCGACCGCGCCGCCGCCGGCAACGATTACGAAGTGAACCTGAAGGCGGAACTGGAGATCGAACTCCTGCACCAGAAAATCGATCTGCTGCGCGAGCAGGAGATCACCAAACTGATCGAACTGGTGGGGCGGCTGGAGGCAAAGCTGGCGCGGTGAAGCATCATGCGGCGGCGCGGCCCTGCCAGGAATCAAAAACCCCCTCCCGAATGAACGAGAGAGGGCTTCAAAGCTCCGCTTTATTTTTTCGCGCGCTTTTATTCAAAGTCTGCGCGGCGCCTGCCAGTACATCCGTGGTCAGTCGCCGAAACCGGAGCAATACGGCGGCAAGTCGTTCCCCGAGAGGAAGACCAGCCGCCGAAATGGTTCGCTTACGAAGCGGCCTGGAGGTTTTCCGCCGAGTCCTTGCCGTTCTTCGGGCTGCGGACGACTTCGAAGGTGATCTTCTGGCCTTCGTTCAGGCTGTACATGCCGGCGCGCTCGACTGCGCTGATATGGACGAATACGTCCTTGCCGCCATCGTCAGGCTGGATAAAGCCGAAGCCTTTTTGCGAATTGAACCATTTCACGGTTCCGGTGCTCATAGTGTCGTTCCTATTATAACTGTGCCAACCGGACTGCGCGGCGCGCAGTCTCGGGCACAAACATCGATGTTTTGGAGGGAGGTCGTCAGCAGGCGTGAGCAGCGCTCACGAATGGCCAAGTCGTTCGGGCCGAAACTCGATGGCAGTGACATAGGCGCGATTTGCGACTTTTGCAAGGCCCGCGTGCAGGGGCTGGTTTCAGGGGCGCCGCTGGCGGGACTTCCCTGCTTTTGCCTTCGCCTTGCGCGCCGCGCGCTTGCGGACGAGCGCCCGCTCCTCGCTCCGCCGCCGGATGCAGCTCACGCAGAGACATTTCTTGCGGCCGCCGAGCCAGTTCACGAGATAGTCGCGGCCGTAATGATAGTTGATTTCCTCGCCCGCATTTATTTTGCGCGTCGAGCGGATGAAAATCTGCCGCTTGCGCGTATCGGATTCCGCATTCGGCCGGCAGGAATGATTGATGTAGCGGCCGAGATTTTTTCGCGTGGCGCCGTCGATCGTCCAGCGCTTGTTGATCTCGTAAAGATAGCGGTTGTGGTCCTGCAGGACTACGGTGTCCTTCGTGCGCAGGAGCTTGCCGGTATAGAGCACGATCACCGCGCCCTTCTTGATGGGTTTGGCGGCGAACAGTCCAAGACCGGTGCGGGAACGGCCGACGCGCACATGGCTGCGCGGCAAGGGCTTTACGGGCTTCATCCGTTCAACTATCGCGGCGAACCATGTGCCGTCGAGCATTTGCACAAAGGAATCTTTGGAAAAAGTGTCGCGGCAATGAACGATCCCGCCGTGCTAGAGTCGAATCATGTCGGGGCTGCTCGCAAAACTGCAAATCGGGATCAAAGGTTCCGCCGAACTTACGGTCGGCGAGGAACATACCGCGCCGCGCGTGGGCAGCGGGTTGGTGCGCGTGCTCGCGACGCCAGTGATGATCAACCTGTTTGAGGCCGCCGCCCTCGATGCCGCCGAGCGGCTCTTGCCGGAAGGCCATCAGAGCCTTGGCACCCTCCTCGATGTGACCCATGTCGCCGCGACCCCGGTCGGCATGAAGGTGCGGGCGACGGCGGAGGTGATCGGCATGGAAGGCCGCACGATCCGCTTTAAGGTCGAAGCCCACGACGAAAAGGACCTGATCGGCGAAGGTTGGCACGACCGGGTCGTGGTCAATGTCGCCCGCTTCGACGAGCGGGTGCGGAAAAAGCTCGGCTGAGGGCGTCAGCCGGCCTTATCCCCCTTCGCACAGGCTGCATTAGAGTTCTGCTCTCAAGCAATGGAGCAGGCCCATTGAGCAAGAACGATTGTTTACGATTGCACCGGGTTGAACATTTCAGCGGTGGGCCGGTTGAAATTTTCCGGGCGCAAAGATCCGGCCTTGCAAATTCAGACAAAATAAAACCCCCTCCCGATGGTTCGAAAGAGGGCGAGTGCCTGCTGCGCTTCGCCGCCGGTACATCCGCGGTCGGCGTGCGGCTAGCAGGCGAGCGCGGGAGTAACCCCCCGCGCCAACTTGGATTACATGGCCTTGAGGTTCTCGGCCGCGTCCTTGCCGTTCTTCGGGCTGCGGACGACTTCGTAAGAAACCTTCTGTCCTTCGTTCAGGCTGTAGAGACCTGCACGCTCGACGGCGCTGATGTGAACGAACACGTCCTTGCCGCCTTCATCCGGCTGAATGAAGCCGTAGCCTTTTTGCGAGTTGAACCACTTCACGGTTCCGGTAGCCATCTTCGTAGTCCTCTTCCCTTGGGTTATTTAAGAGCAACGCAAAGCGCGCAGCCCCGGTGTCATCGAGTTTTGGATGAAGGTCGTCAGCGTATCCTGGTCTCAAGACCGCGGGGCCACGTCGTTCGGCCGAAACTTCGATAGCATTGAAGGTATTCGCGAATACTGCCCAATTCAAGGACCCGCCATTAACAAAGTCGCGACGGCGTTATCGCTAAACCGGCGGAAACCTGCTACTGTGAAACAGGTTCCAGAGTTTGTAAGGGTTTGGCCTCCTCGCAGCTGCGGGGGGAAGCCGGCCCGGCGGATGCTATTTGGAGAGTGGCGTGAAGACGAGCAAGTACGGAGTCGGTGAAAACGTGCGTTACACGGCGGCTGCGGTCAGCCGGCCAGGTGCCATGGGCATCTATACGGTGGTGCGGGTATTGCCGCTTGAGAGCGACGAGCAGAGCTATCGCATCAAGAATTCGACCGAGAATTACGAGCGTGTCGCGCGCGAGAGCCAGCTCGATCCGGGTAGCTGACGGAGTTCTGGAAGCCGGCTGAAGCGGCTTACGCTTTCTCGCGCTTCTGGGGGATTGCGGCTTCGGGCGAAAGCGGTGCCGCTTCGTCGATATCGATGGTCTCTTCCGCCGGCTCCACTTCCACAATTGGCGAGATCTGGGAAAAGTCTTTCGGTTTCACGACCGCATATTTCTCGCCATTGACGAAGCTGAAGAGATTGCGGCCCTTCGATTTCGCCCGGTAGAGCGCCTTGTCGGCGTTGCGGATCAGTTCGGCGGCGTCGGTGCCGTCGCGCGGCGCCATCGCGATGCCGATGCTGGTGCCGACCATCACCTGGTTGCCGTTGATGGAGCAAGGAAGTCCGGTTGCGGCCTTGATGCGCTCGGCCAGTACCACTGCCTGCGCCTCTTCCGTCGTATCTTCCAGCAGGATCACGAATTCGTCGCCGCCGATACGTGCGACCGTGTCCGCCTCACGAACACAGTTGGCGAGCCGCTGCGCGACTTCCTTTAGCAGCAGATCGCCGGCCGCATGGCCGAACGTGTCGTTGACCTTCTTGAAGCCGTCGAGGTCGAGGCAGAACAGCGCGAAGCCCGATTTCTGCCGCTTCATGCGTGCCAGCGCCTGGTCTAGCCGGTCGTTCAGCAACACGCGGTTCGGCAGGTTTGTAAGATTGTCGTGATGCGCCATATGCGCGATCTGCTGCTCGATGCGCTTACGTTCCGTGATGTCGGTGAACGTCCGAACGACGCTGCCGTCATCCAGTTTGTGTGAGGCGACTTCGAGCACGATGCCGTTCGGGCGCACGCGCTCATACAGCGGGACCGCTTCGGTGCTTCCACCGCAGCGGATCATCTTGCGGACGCGGGGGTCGAGTTGCTCGCCTTCGTCGCCGAACTCGCCGCGTTCCCACATGAACTTCAGAATCTCGGAAATATTGGTCCGCGGCGCCATCAGGCGATCCGGCAGATCGAGCAATTCCTGCACGCGCCTGTTGATGACGGCGACGTTGCCCTCGGGATCGATCATCATGATCCCCTGATTGATATTCTCAAGCGTGATGCCAAGCACGCGCGACTTTTCGCTCGCCACCGCCTCGCTCGCTTTCCACATCGCGCGAAACCGGTTGAGGTTTTTTTGGCGCTGCACGCCGTACCAGATCACAAGCAGAATAAGGACCGTGAAGACAGCACCGCCGACGGCAAAGAGAATCCTGCTGCGATAAAAAGTGGCGAACATTTCTTGCTGGCTGACGCCGACCATGATGATGAGCGGCGCTTCCTTGAACGCCCGATAGGAGATCAGCCGCCGGGTACCGTCGAACGCGCCGCTCGACAGATAGGTATCGATCGGGCGCTGATGGGCGCGCTTGAAGATCGGCGTTTCCAGCATCGAGCGGCCGATCTCTTTTCCGTCAACGCCGCTCGAAGCGCGAACAATGCCATCGCGCCCAAACAGTCTGACGATACCGCCCTTCCCGAGATTGACGGCGTTGAACACCCTGACCCAGTGGTACGGATCGATCGAGCCAACGATGACGCCTGCCAGTTTTCCGTCGGGCTCGCGAACTGCCCGTGAAAGCTGAATCGACCATTTGCCGGACATTCGGCCGATCACGGGCTTGCTGATAAACATTTCGTCGCGCGTGTGCCCGAGATGTGCGAGGTAATGTTCCCGGTCGCTGAGATTGATGGGTTTCAGGATCGGGCCGAGGCTCGACGCGCGCAGCATTCCTTCGGCATCGATGAAGGAAATCTGGAGTTCGACCTCGCGCTGCGCTTTTGTCTCGTTCGCCCAGCGGGCAAGATCGGTCTGGAACGTATTGTTGATCCACGATGTTCGCAGAAAGATCAGGCTGCGGTCGATATTTTGGATGTTGCGCGTGAGATTTTCTTCCAGAACGCGCGCCAGGTTACTCGTCTCTTGTGTGTTGACCTGAACCGCGCGGTGATATTCCGAATGCAGATTCTGCGCGATTACAGCCCAGATCATCAGGATCATGGCCGCGCCAAGAACCGTCACCGGCTGCGCAGCGGCACCCAGCCAAGGATAAAATCTCTTCACGATGAGTTTCATGCGTCCGTTCGATTTGGAAGTCTTCCGCCGCCTCCCTATCAAAGCGAGCTTGAACGACCGTTAACCGCCTGTTCCTGCAAAGCCGTTTCATGCTGCACGCTGTGAAAGCCGCGGCCGTTGGTATGGATACGGTTAACGAATGCTTTGCGCCCGGCCGCCGAAAGATCGCAAGATCGATGTTGCTCAGCCGGCGAAGAAGCGAAGCAGGGACGCAGTCACCGCTTCCGGCTTCTCCAAAGGAGACAGATGACCAGCACCCGCCACGACTTCGAGGCTCGCGCCAGGAATCCCTTCCGCGATCTCCTGCGCGAGGGGAAGCGGGGTAAGCCTGTCGCCTTCACCGACCATGACGAGCACCGGCCGGGTAACGGTTGGCAGAACGGGGCGCGCATCGGCGCGGGTAATCAGGGCCTTTTGCTGTCGGACGAAGACTTCCGGACCGGTATCGGCGGCCATATCGTCGATAATCTGGCGAAGGGCGCTGTCCGCCCTGCGGTTCTCATGCACCAGCACCGGCCAAAGCATGTCGTTGACCTCGGAAAACTTGCCGCTTTGCGACAATGCGATCAGCTTTTTCCGCCGCTCGGTATGTTCCGGCAAATCCGCGCGCGCCGAGGTGTCGAGCAAGGCCATTTTACCGATTCGTTCCTGCGCGATTCGAAGCATTTCAAAGGCGATGTAGCCGCCCATCGAGAGGCCGATGACATGAAACTTTTCGGGCGCCGATGACAGGATGCGCGCCGTCATCGCGGAGATCGATTCATCCTGTGTGTGATCGGCGATGATGACGGGACCGAGATTTTTGAAGGCGGCTGCCTGATGCTGATAGAGGCGGGCCGAACAGTTAAGACCGGGAATCATGACAAACGGCAATTGATCGGCCATGTTCACCTTGCTTAAGCCTTGCGTGGATTGAGCGCAGCTTATGCGCCTGTAAGCATTGACTTCACCGCCTTTACTCCTATGTTCCAATCGTCGGCGAAGCAAATCGTTGCATGCCCCACCGCCGGCCTAGCTGGCTCGCGATCCGCGCGGGCAACCGGGGGCGCGCTGACCAGCACCGAGCGAATTTCAAAATCGGTGCGCAAGAACGGAACTTCATGTCTTTCGATACGCTTGGACTGAGCGCAAAAGTGCTCAAAGCCGTCGCGGATTCCGGCTATACGGAACCCACTCCCATTCAGGAACAGGCCATCCCGCAGGTGCTCGCGCGCCGCGACGTGCTTGGCATCGCGCAAACGGGCACGGGCAAGACCGCCGCCTTCACTTTGCCGATGCTGACGATGCTCGAGCAGGGCCGCGCGCGCGCGCGCATGCCGCGCACGCTGGTGCTGGAGCCCACGCGCGAACTCGCCGCGCAGGTCGAGGAAAGTTTCATCAAATACGGCAAGAACCATAAGCTCAATGTCGCGCTCCTCATCGGCGGTGTTTCGTTCGACGACCAGGACACCAAGCTCACGCGCGGCGTCGATGTGCTGATCGCAACGCCGGGCCGCCTGCTCGACCATTTCGAGCGCGGAAGGCTGTTGCTTTCGGGCGTCGAACTCCTCGTGATCGACGAAGCGGACCGCATGCTCGACATGGGCTTCATCCCGGACATCGAGCGCATCGTGAAGCTCGTGCCGTTCACCCGGCAGACGCTGTTTTTCTCGGCCACCATGCCGCCGGAAATCACCCGTCTCGCAGGCGCGTTTCTCTCGAACCCGGCGCGGGTCGAAGTCTCCCGTCCCGCTTCCTCGAGTGTGAACATCGCGCAATCGGTGATTTCCTCGCGCTCCGACCCGAAGGCCAAGCGCGAAGTGCTGCGTTCGCTGATTCGCTCCGAAGATCTGAAGAACGGCATCATCTTCTGCAATCGCAAGACCGAAGTGGCCACCCTGCACCGCTCGCTGGTGAAGCATGGCTTCAACGCCATCGCCCTGCATGGCGACATGGACCAGCGTTCGCGCATGAACGCGCTGGAATCGTTCCGCAAGGGTGAAGTCACACTCCTGATTGCGAGCGACGTTGCCGCCCGTGGCCTCGACATTCCCGAAGTCAGCCATGTGTTCAATTTCGATGTGCCACATCATCCGGAGGACTATGTCCACCGGATCGGCCGCACCGGCCGTGCTGGGCGTAGCGGCACCGCGATCACCATCGGCTCCAGCGCCGACTCCAAATCGATTGCCGCGATCGAAAAACTGACCGGCCAGAAGATCCCGATCCGCGAGATGACGGGCGGCGCCCAACCTTCACCGGTGGACGACACCCCCGATCAGGCTCGCCCGCCCAGGCAGGATCGCCAAAGGAGCCGCGGCGGACGGGGTGGCCGTGGTGGCAAGCCTGCTTCGCACAAGCCGGCGACAGACAGGTCAGTACAACCGCACAACCCGGCTCCCGTCAGGGCCGAAGCGGCCCAAAAGCCCGATCAGGCCGATAACTCGCATCTTCCGGCCTTCCTGCTCCGCCCGGTACCGGTCAAAGCGGGCTAAATACCGCAGTCCTAAACCATTTTTTTATGGGGTTAGTGCGCGCGATTTACCCCTCATTCATAGGCATTTCCTACAGTCTCCCGGTTGGGACGGATTCGGGCCCCAGGAAGGGGAGCGGCCGGTAGCGGCGCTTGAAGCGGTATGAACGATCAAGACGAAATCTCACGCACGCTCGGCTATGCCGACACGGCGATGGGTCAGATCCGCGCTCTGAAGCAGGCTGCGACGCCGCGCAATTTCGAAGTCTGGTACACCTACGCGACCGGGCATAATCAGGCGCTCAATCAGGATATCAACGAGACGCTGGTTCGCGAGGGTCGCCTTGCCGAGAGCGATCTCGCTCGCGTTTACGACAAGCATCTTTCGCCGATCCGCCTGAGCGAAAAGATCGACGAGGTCGGCAACCAGATCGTTGGCGAGATTGAGCAGGTCATGTCGATGATCGACGCGGCCATCGGTTCCAGCAGCGAATTCTCGGATTCTCTGGCCGGCGTGCAGGAACACTTCAACAGCAATGCCGATCGCGAACAGCTCCACTTGATCGTGGAGACCCTTGTCCGCGCGACCAAGGAAGTGGAACAAGCGAATAGTTCGCTGCAGAAGCGCCTCGTGGACTCCCGCCAGGAGATCAGCACGCTCCAGGAAAACCTGGAAGTCGTCCGTACGGAGTCGCTCACCGATCCGCTCACCACGCTCTCGAACCGCAAATTCTTCGAGGACTCGATCGTGCGCATGATCGAGGAGTGCAAGAATAAGGACATGCCGCTTTCGGTGATCCTCACCGACATCGACCATTTCAAGAAGTTTAACGATACGTTCGGCCACCTCACCGGCGATCAGGTGCTGCGCCTCGTTGCGATGGCGATGAAGAACAACGTGAAGGGCCAGGACGTGGCCGCCCGCTACGGCGGCGAGGAATTCGTGGTGCTGCTGCCGAAGACGGCCCTTACCGCGGCTGTCACTGTCGCCGACCACATCCGCCGCGCCGTCATGGGCAAGGAACTCATGCGCCGCTCGACCGGCGAAACGCTTGGCCGGGTCACGATCTCGCTTGGGGTCGCGACCTGGCACAAGGGCGACACGGTCGCTTCGCTGCTGGAGCGTGCCGACAACTGCCTGTATGCGGCCAAACACGCCGGCCGCAATTGCGTCGTCGCGGAAACCGCGCTCGATAGCGAAGGCGAATCCAAGGTCGCCTGATTTGATTTTTCTGTCATCGCCGTACACTTGACCGGGCGATCCAGTAAACACCTTGCGCTCCAATGAATACTCGATGCCCCGCTTTCGCGGAGCATGACAGTCAGTTAGACATAAAGAAATTTAGCCGCTCAGACGCGGCCGTCGGCCGCTTCGATGCTCGCCGGCTTCAGCGTGACCGATTCACCGCAGCCGCAGGCATCGGTCTGGTTCGGATTGCGGAACACGAACCGGGCGGAGAGCTTGTCGACCGTGTAGTCCATCTCGGTGCCGAACAGGAACAGCATGGCCTTCGGGTCCACCAAAACTTTCACGCCGTTGGACTCGATCACCTCGTCGCCGGGAGACGCCGTATCGGCGAGGTCCATGACGTAAGTCATGCCCGCGCAGCCGCCTTTGGAGATGCCAAGCCGCACGCCCGCGACCGGCCTGTCGGCGTTCGCGATGATCTCGCGCACGCGCGCCGCAGCCGCGTCGGTGACGGTCACAATCGAGGGTTTGGCGCGCATTTCGCTCATGGATTCATCCTAGCGAAATTTATATGGGATTGCCACCCGCCGGGAACAATGCCCCGTCCCGCTTCAGTTGCAGGTGATGCCGGTGGATTGCAGCATCCAGAAACTGTCGGCATCAACCGCCCGGCCCGAAGCGGAAAATTTCTTGCCGGCGGTGCAGGATGCCGGGGCCGGTCCATCGCCCCAGACCTGCTCGACGAAGCAGTTGCCGCCAAATCTGCCCTGCGCTTTCAGCACCCAGATGTTCACGCCCGGCTCGGGGCGGAATTGCTGGATCGAACCGATCACGCCGGTCACCGTGGCGGCGGTTCCGTCCTTGCATTTGTTCTGGGCCTGCGCACCGCCGGAGGCGAGCAGAAGCGTAACACCAAAGAAAGTCGCGGCGAGCATGCGCATGTTGAAGTTCCAATCCGAATCAGTTGCCGAATGAACCTAGCAGCGCGATGCTTGACGCGGAATCCCGCTCACCAGAGATTGAGGGCGAGCCTTGCTTCCTCGGACATGCGGCTCTGGTCCCAGGGCGGATCGAAAGTCACGTTGACCTTCACCGGGCCAACGCCCTGCACGGAACTGACGGCGTTCTCCACCATACCCGGCAATTCCACGGCGGCCGGACAATTCGGCGTCGTCAGCGTCATGTCGACGGTGACGGCGCGGTCGTCGGCGATATCGACCTTGTAGATAAGGCCAAGCTCGTAGATATCGACCGGAATTTCCGGGTCATAGACGCTCTTTAGACCGGCGACGATGTCGTCGGTGAGGCGCGCGAGTTCCTCGGCCGGAATTGCGGATTCCACCTTCGGCTTATGCGGCGCGGCTTCAGGTTCATCGCTCATGCGAACATCTTTTGCGCCTTCAGGAGCGCTTCGGCAAGGAGGTTCACTTCCTGCTCGGTATTATAGAGCGCGAAGGAGGCCCGGCATGTGGCCGTGCAACCGAAACGCGCCAGCAGCGGCAGCGCGCAATGGGTTCCGGCCCGCACCGCCACCCCCGCGCGATCGATCACGGTCGCCACATCATGCGGATGCGCGCCCTTCATTTCAAACGCGAGGATCGCGCCCTTGTCGCGGGCGGTGCCCATGATCTTGATGCTGTTGATGCGGGAGAGCCGGTCGGTCGCGAGTTTCAGCAGCCTGTCCTCGTGCGCCCGCACGCGCTCCTTGCCAAGGGAAGCGAGGTAGTCGATCGCCGCGGCAAGCCCGATCGCCGGGACGATCGCCGGCGTCCCCGCCTCGAACTTGTGCGGCGGCTCGCCGTAGGTGACATTCTGCTCGGTGACTTCGCGGATCATCTCGCCGCCGCCGAGGAACGGCGGCAATTCGTCGAGCCATTTCTGCTTGGCGTAGAGCGCGCCGATGCCGGAGGGGCCGTAGAGCTTGTGGCCGGTGAAAACATAGAAATCGCAATCGAGGTCCTGCACATCGACCGGCAGATGCACCGCCGCCTGGCTGCCGTCCACGAGCACCGGAATGTTGCGCGCGTGCGCGATGCGGATCACTTCCTTCACCGGCACGATCGTGCCCAGCGCATTCGACATCTGCGTGATGGCGACGATCTTGGTCCGCTTGGTCAGAAGTTTCTCGAACTCCTCGATCAGGAAATTTCCGTCGCCGTCCACCGGCGCCCACTTTAGAACGGCGCCCTTGCGCTCGCGGTGGAAGTGCCAGGGCACGATGTTGGAGTGATGCTCCATGATCGAGAGCACGATTTCGTCGCCCTCGCCGATATGGGCAACCCCGAAGGATGCGGCGACGAGATTGATGGCCTCGGTCGCGTTGCGGGTGAAAATGATCTCGGCGGAGGACTTCGCGTTCAGGAACTTCGCGACCGTCTCGCGCGCGCCCTCGTAGCCCTCGGTCGCGGCATTGGCGAGATAATGCAGGCCGCGATGCACGTTGGCGTATTCGCGCTCATAGGCGTGGCGCATGCGGTCGAGCACGGCCTTCGGCTTCTGCGCGGATGCGGCGTTGTCGAGATAGACGAGCTGCTTGCCGTAGACTTCCATCGACAGGATGGGAAAATCCGCGCGCACGCGCTCCACGTCATAACCGTTCAGGACGGCGGGGTGCATGTTCATCTCAGCTACGCTCTGCAAGCCAGGCGCTTGCGCAGCTCATCAGCGCTTCGCGGACCCGCTCGTTTTCGATGTGCTGGATGGCGTCGCCGACAAAGGACTCGATCAGCAGGATTTCCGCTTCACGGCGAGGGATGCCGCGCGCGCGGAGATAGAACAGCAAATTCTCGTCGAGCGCACCCACGGTGGCGCCGTGGCCGCACTGAACGTCGTCGGCGAAAATCTCCAGTTCCGGCTTGTTGTCCATTTCAGCATCGTCGCCGAGCAGCAGCGCCGACGACATCATCTTGCCATCGGTCTTCTGCGAATGCGGGCGCACGATGATGAGCCCCTGAAAGACGCCGCGGCTGTTGTCGTCGAGCACGGTCTTGAACAACTGGCGCCCGACGCAGCCGCCGGCCATGTGATCGGCGATCATGGTATTGTCGGCGTGCTGCTTGCCGCGCAGGAGCGTGGCACCCTGCACGGAAAGCTCGGCGTTCTTGCCCGCGAGATCGAAGAACATCTGGTGACGGGAAATCGCGCCGCCGGTAGCCATCGCAAACGACGAGAACTTCGTCCCATGCCCCGTGCGCACGGCGAGCGTCGAAAGAGTGATGGAGGCCCCGCCCGCATTGTTGTGGCGGACATGGTTCACTTCGGCCTGGTCGCCGGCGTCAATTTCAACGAGCGCGTTGTCGAAATACGCGACCCCGGCAGGACCATCTTGTGTCTCGACGATGGTGACGGAAGCACCCTGCTCCACCACGATCAATACGCGCGGAAAGCTCGACTGCGCGATCTTGCCTTCGTGCCGGAACGCGAGATGGATCGGCCGTGCAAGCCGCTTGCCCGCAGGCACATGAATGATCGTCGCGTCGGTCATGAACGCGGTGTTGAGCGCCACGGCGGCGTTCAACGCGTGCTTGCGCTCGCGGGCGAGCGTGTCGCTCACGGCCTTCGGCAGCTTGTCACCGTTGGCGAGCGAATAGATCTCGAAGCCTTCGGCTTTCACCATGGCGAAATTCTTGCCGTTCACGAACAGGAACTTGAAGGCGTCGGAAAGATCGATCGCGCTTTTTTCCCTGGCGGCAACCTCGACCGCCTCGCGCGACGGAGCTTCCGCCGGCGACGGCATGTCCCGCAACATGGCGCGCAGGTCCGTGTATTTCCATTCCTCGACGCGGCGCGAGGGCAGGCCCTTCGATTTCAGAATTTCGAATGCCGCCGTGCGCTCGCGCGCGATCTCGGCGCCGCCCCAATGCGACTGCTTTTTCGCAAAGTCGGGGAAACGCGAAATGATCGCGTTCTCGGCATCGGTGCGGATGGGCTGAACCTCGTTCATTCCGTTCACGCGATTTCGGTTTCGATGCCGGCGTAGCCGCGCTCTTCCAGTTCCTTGGCGAGGTCCGGTCCGCCGGTGCGCACGATCCGGCCCTTGGCCATGATGTGCACCACGTCAGGCACGATATAATCGAGCAGCCGCTGGTAATGCGTGATCACGATCATCGAGCGCTGGGGCGAGCGCAGCGCATTGACGCCGTCGGCCACCACTTTCAGCGCGTCGATGTCGAGGCCGGAGTCGGTCTCGTCCAGCACGCACAATTTCGGCTCCAGCAACGCCATCTGGAGAATTTCGTTGCGCTTCTTTTCGCCGCCGGAAAAACCCACGTTCACCGCGCGCTTCAGCATTTCCTGATCGATGTTCAGGTCCTTTGCCTTCTCGCGCACAAAGCGCAGAAAATCGGGCGTGGAAAGCTCCGCCTCGCCGCGCTGCTTGCGGACGGAATTCACCGCCGTGCGCAGGAACGTCATGGTCGTTACGCCCGGAATCTCGATCGGATACTGGAAGGCGAGAAACACGCCCTTGGCCGCGCGTTCTTCCGGCTGCAGCGCCAGCAAATCCTCGCCCTGGTATTGCACGCTGCCTTCGGTGACCGTGTAGCCGTCCTTGCCCGCGAGCACGTAAGACAGTGTGGACTTGCCGGAGCCGTTCGGCCCCATGATGGCGTGGACCTCGCCGGCTTTCACCTTCAGGTCGAGGCCTTGCAAAATCTTGCGGTCGGCGACCTCCGCGTGGAGGTTCTTGATCTCGAGCATTTCAACTTTTTCCTTCAGATTCAAAACTCAATACGCTTTAGCCGACGCTGCCTTCGAGCGAAATCGCAATCAGCTTCTGCGCTTCCACCGCGAATTCCATTGGCAGGTGCTGGAGTACGTCCTTCACAAAGCCGTTGACGACCAGCGCCACCGCCTCTTCCTGCGTCAGTCCGCGCTGGCGGCAGTAGAACAGCATGTCCTCCGAAATTTTCGAGGTCGTCGCCTCATGCTCGAACACCGATTTCGAATTTTTCGCCTCGATATAAGGCGTGGTGTGCGCGCCGCACTTGTCGCCGACGAGCAGCGAATCGCAATTCGTGAAGTTGCGCGCACCCGTCGCTTTGCGATGGGCCGAGACCAGTCCGCGATAGGTATTGTTCGAGTGACCCGCCGCGATACCCTTGGAGACGATACGACTCGTCGTGTTCTTGCCAAGATGAATCATCTTGGTGCCGCTATCGACCTGCTGGTAGCCGTTGGAAATCGCGATCGAATAGAACTCGCCCTGCGAATTGTCACCGCGCAGGATGCAGCTCGGATATTTCCAGGTGATCGCGGAACCGGTCTCCACCTGCGTCCAGGAAATCTTCGATCCCCGTCCGCGGCAATCGCCGCGCTTGGTCACGAAATTATAGACGCCGCCCTTGCCCTGCTTGTCGCCGGGATACCAGTTCTGCACGGTCGAATACTTGATTTCGGCATTGTCGAGCGCCACGAGTTCGACCACCGCGGCGTGCAACTGGTTCTCGTCGCGCTGCGGAGCCGTGCAGCCTTCGAGATAACTGACGTAAGCGCCCTCTTCGGCAATGATGAGCGTGCGCTCGAACTGGCCGGTGTTGCGTTCATTGATGCGGAAATAGGTGGACAGCTCCATCGGGCAGCGGACGCCCTTCGGGATGTAGACAAACGAGCCGTCGGAAAAGACCGCCGAGTTCAGCGTCGCGAAGAAGTTATCGCTCGAAGGCACGACGGTGCCGAGATATTTGCGCACGAGTTCGGGATGTTCGCGCACCGCTTCGGAGATCGAGCCGAAGATCACGCCGGCTTTCTTCAGTTCATCCTTGAAGGTCGTCACCACGGAAACGGAATCGAACACGGCATCGACCGCGACCCTGGAAGAGCCACGCACACCTGCGAGAATTTCCTGCTCGCGCAAGGGAATGCCGAGCTTTTCGTAGGTCTTGAGAAGCTCCGGATCGACTTCATCGAGCGATGAAGGCCCCGGCGTATTCTTCGGTGCGGAGTAATAATAAAGGTCCTGATAGTCGATTTTCGGGTAGTGCACGCGCGCCCAGTCCGGCTCGGTCATCGTCTTCCAGCGCTTGAACGCTTCCAGACGCCATTCGAGCAGCCACGAAGGCTCATTCTTCTTCGCGGAGATAAAACGGACGGTGCTCTCGTCAAGGCCCTTCGGGGCCTTGACGGATTCGATGTTGGTTTCGAATCCATACTTGTATTGGTCGACGTCTATCGAGCGTACCCGTTCGACGGTCTCCTGGACGGCAGGCATCTACTTCTCCTTGTTCGAGGGCATGACCTGACCCGAAAACCGGTGCCCACTTTTCGGGGTCATGTCCTAGGCTGCACGTTCCTTCGCGCGCTTGCCGAGACTTTCATATACGCGCTTCCAGACATCGAGGAAGCGCGCGACATCTACTTCAGACGTATTCCAGCCGAGGCTGAGGCGCATGGCGCCTTTGGCGAGTTCGGGTGCCACCTGCATCGCCTTCAGGGTTTCCGAAACTCCGGTCTTGCCCGAGGAGCAGGCGGCACCGGCGCTGAGCGAAACAGCTTCCAGGTCGAATGCGATGATCGCGGTTTCGGCGGCGATGCCGGGCACCGCGAAGCAGACGGTGTTCGGCAGCCGGTTTGCATTCTTCGCGAGCAACACCGCATCCTCCGCGACATCGCGAACGCCGGCTTCTGCCCTGTCGCGCAGCTTCAGGAGGCGCAGCGACTCATTCCCGACATCCAGTGCCGCCTGCGAGGCGGCGGCACCGAAGCCCGCGATGGCCGGTGCGTTCTCGGTTCCCGCGCGGCGGCCAAACTCCTGTCCGCCACCGCGAAGCAGCGGCGCGGCCCGGATATTCTCTCCGCGCGCAATGAGCGCGCCGACGCCGAGCGGTCCGCCAAGCTTGTGCGATGAAATCGATATAAGGTCGGCGCCGCTGTTCTCAAGATTGAACGGCAGGCGGCCCGCAATCTGCACGGCATCGGTGTGGAACACGCCGGCTGCCTCGTGAACGCGCTTTGCGATGTCGCGCAGCGGCTGGACTACGCCGGTCTCGTTGTTCGCCGCCATCACCGAGACGAGCGCGCGGCGGCCGGCAGCACTATGCTTTGCGAGCATGGTATCCACGGCGGCGAGATCCACGATGCCGTCGGAATCGACGGGAATCGTCTCGATCCGTTCCGCCGAAAAGCGCCCGCCCGCGCGCACGGACGGATGGTCCACCGCCGAAACGAGCAGCACGTCGAGGCGCACGGCCTCGCCGTCAATTTCCAGTTCGGGTGACAAAGCGAGCGCATTCGCCTCCGTCGCTCCGCTCGTAAACGTCACCGCCTGCGGTTCCACTCCGGCGAGTGAGGCCACCTTCTCGCGGGCGAGTTCGATGCGCGCCCGGGCGGCGCGGCCCTCGGCATGGACCGAAGAGGCATTGGCGGGCTGGTCCAGCGCGGAAATCATGGCCGCCCGCGCCACCGGCCGCAGGGGCGAGGTCGCGTTATGGTCCAGGTAGGCGCGCTCGGTCATCGATTCCGCCTATCGGAAGTCCGTTTTGCCTTGCAAACGGTTCCTGTTTTCGCCATATCTAAAAAACCGCTGCGGGGAGCGAAATTAAGTTGCCGCCGAACGGTAATCCTATTTAGAACACTTCTAAAGTGATAGGCCGATCGCGAGGTCGAGTCAACTGCCGGACAAGTCTGAACGCATCCCGGCGGTGCGTTTTCATTTGCCCAAGAGTAGAGGCTGAAAGAAGCCGGAGGAGAGCATGCCTGAAGTAATCTTCACCGGAGAAGACGGACGCCTCGAAGGCCGCTTCACCCCCGGCAAGACCCGCAATTCCCCGATCGCGATCATCCTGCATCCGCACCCGCAGTTCGGCGGCACGATGAACAATCCGGTCGTCTATCATCTCTACTACACCTTCGTGAAACGCGGCTTCGCAGCCTTACGATTTAACTTCCGTGGTGTTGGCCGCAGCCAGGGTTCTTTCGATCACGGACAGGGCGAGCTTTCCGATGCGGCAGCGGCCCTCGACTGGGCACAGGCGAACAATCCCGACGCGCGCGCCTGCTGGATCGCCGGCATTTCGTTCGGCGCGTGGATCGGCATGCAGCTTTTGATGCGGCGGCCCGAAGTGGAAGGCTTCATTTCCATCGCCGCACCCGCGAGCCTCTACGATTTCTCATTCCTCGCCCCCTGCCCGTCGTCCGGCCTGTTCGTGCACGGCGACAAGGATGCGGTGGTGCCGGTCGCCTCGGTCGGCCAGCTCGTCGAGAAGCTGAAGACGCAGAAGGGCATCGTGATCGACCAGCAGATCGTGAAGGGTGCAAACCACTTCTTCGACGGCAAGACGGATGAATTGCTTTCGATCGTCGACGACTATCTCGACAAGCGCCTGCCACAGACCAAGGACGCGGCGTAAGCATAATTTCCCGAGATAAATTTTTCTCGTCATGCCCGGCTTTATGCCGGGCATCCACGTCTATGACTCTCAGAAAAGAAAGACGTGGATGGCCGGGACAAGTGTAAAGCCCGGAGACATGCCTGGCCATGACCATTCAAATGCGTAATCCAACTAAGGCCTCGCCACCACGCCACCCGTCGCCGGCTGACGCACGCCGGTCGTGGTGGGAAAACTGAGCGGCAATCCCTTCAGCGAACGCACCGCCAGGAACGCGAAGGCCTGCGCCTCCATGGCGTCCGCGGACCAGCCGACCCCCTCCGCGACGGATACCGATTTTCCGAGCTTGCCGCGCAGCATCTTCATCAGCGTTCGGTTGCGGGCACCGCCGCCGGAGATGATCCAGGTTTTCGGATGCGAGGGTAGATGCTCCACCGCGCGCGCGATCGAGCCCGCGACGATCGCCGTCGCGGTCGCGACCGCATCCTCCAGCGAAAGATCGTCGAGCAATAACTGGGCGAATTTCGCCCGGTCGAGCGACTTCGGCGGTTTGCGCGCGAAGAACGGATCGGCGAGTGCCGCGTTCACGATTTCCATATGCACCCGGCCCTGCGAGGCGAGCACGCCGTCGCGGTCGAAGCGCTTGCCGGTGCGCTTGAACACGATCTCGTCGATCGGCGCATTGCCGGGGCCGGTATCGAACGCCACCGGATCGGCGTCGCCATTCACAAACGTAATGTTCGCGACCCCGCCGACATTCACCACCGCGACCGGATGCGGCTCTTCCAGTTTGCTGGCGAGTGCCCGGTGATAGACCGGCACGAAGGGTGCACCCTCGCCGCCCGCCGCGACATCCGCCGCGCGGAAATCGTAGGCAACCGGAATCCTGAGCAACTTCGCCAGCCCCGGCCCGTCGCCGATCTGCACGGTGAGTTTCTGTTCCGGCCGATGCAGCACCGTCTGACCGTGAAAGCCGACAACGTGGATGCTCTCCCGCTCGATCTGGTTCTGGCGCAGGAACGCCTCGAACGCCTGGAAATGCGCGCCGGTGACGAGCCGCTCTGCTTCCGGCAACAGGCCCGGCCGCGCGTTGCGGTCGGTGAGGTTGACGGCTGCCGCGAGTGCGGCCTGCAACAGCGCGCGTTCCTCATCGGCATAGGCGCGGTAGCCGATGGCGCCAAGGCGCGAAACCTTCTCGCCATCGGTCTCGATCAGCGCCACGTCCACCCCGTCCAGCGAGGTGCCGCTCATCAAGCCAACCGCCGTAAACATCGCCATTTTCAGGGACTTCTCTTGAATCGAACCGAAGACCTGTTACACCACCGGCCTCCATCGAACCTAGGCCGAACCGGCGGACGAATCCAAGACCATGAGTGCATTCAAGTCCGAATTTCTGAACGTGTTGTCGAGCCGCGGCTTCATCCATCAGGTGTCCGAGCCTGATGAACTGGACAAGCTTGCGAAGGCCGGCCGCATCACCGGCTATATCGGCTTCGACTGCACCGCGGCCTCGCTGCATGTCGGCTCGCTGTTGCCGATCATGATGCTGCACTGGATGCAGAAGACCGGCCACCGGCCGATCGCGCTCATGGGCGGCGGCACCACGCGCGTCGGCGATCCATCCGGCAAGGATGAATCCCGCAAGATCCTCACCGACGAGATGATTGAGCAGAACCTGAAGGGCATCCGTGCGATCTTTTCCAAGTTTCTCACCTTCGGCGACGATCCGACCGACGCCCTGATGACGAACAACGCCGACTGGCTGAACAAACTGAACTACATCGACTTCCTGCGCGATGTCGGCCGGCATTTTTCCGTGAACCGGATGCTTTCCTTCGACTCCGTGAAGATGCGCCTCGACCGGCAGCAGGAATTATCGTTCCTGGAATTCAACTACATGATCCTGCAGGCCTACGATTACGTCGAACTGCACAAGCGCCACGGATGCGTGCTTCAGATGGGCGGTTCAGACCAGTGGGGCAACATCGTCAACGGCATCGATCTCGGCCGCCGCATGCTCGGTGCGCAACTTTTCGCGATCACCTCGCCGCTGATCACGACATCCTCCGGCGCCAAGATGGGCAAGACCGCCACCGGTGCCGTCTGGCTCAACGCCGATCATTGCAGCCCCTACGACTACTGGCAGTTCTGGCGGAACACCGAGGACGGCGACGTGGAGCGCTTCCTGAAAATGTTCACGATTTTGCCGCTCGATGAGATCGCGCGGCTCGCGGCCCTCAAGGGCGGTGAGATCAACGAGGCGAAGAAGATCCTCGCCACCGAAGCGACCGCGCACGTGCACGGGCGCAGCGCCGCCGATGAGGCCGCGGATACGGCGCGCACCACCTTCGAGGATGGTGCGCTGTCGCAAAACCTTCCCTCGATCGAGGTGAAGCGCGGCGAGCTAGAAAAAGGCATCGGCGTTCTGAACGCGAATGTGCTCGCAGGTCTGGTCGCTTCCACCAGCGAAGCGCGCCGTCAGGTCAAAGGCGGCGGGCTGAAGGTGAACGACGTCACCGTCGAAGACGAAAAGATGATGCTGACTCCGAAGAACCTGACGCCGGAAGGCGTCATCAAGCTGTCGCTCGGCAGGAAAAAGCACGTATTGCTGAAGCCGGTCTGATTTTACTGGGCCGGCTGCTGCGGCGACCGCCCCTGCGCGCGCTGGAATTCAAACAGTCTGCGGAAATGGCCGGGGATCGCGCCTCCAAGTGCGTTCACGCGCAGCGTCGGCTTGCTCGCGGGTCCCACGATTTCAAACGGCACGGCATAGAGTCCGTCCTTCGGCGCGATGAACGGCCCGATCAGCGGAATGTTCGGTACGATCGCATTCAGCGCAAAGGCCGGAATGTAGGTGCCAGTGAGATGCACATTGTTCGCGCCGTAGTCGAGCACGCCTTCGACCGTGGCGCCGACGGTCATGCCGTAGATCGAACCTTCGCGGATGCTGAATTTTCCCGGCGTGCGGTTGAAATCGACCTGCATGATCGAAAACGGCGTACCCTGCGATTGCGCGGCGCGGCCGGTGCTTGGATCGGCGGGGGCCGCGTTCTGTACCCGGTCGAGCGCCGGCTCGCCGCGAATCACGAAGTCGCGCACCTCGACGCCGCCCTGCTGCGGCGTGCCGTCGCCGCTCGGCGCGTCGATCACGATGGTGGTCTGGCCGCCGTAAATCTTGTTGTAGAAATCCGCGAAGCGGAACATGGCGCCCGCATCGCCCGATGTCAGCACGATCGCCGGCTTGCCTTCGCGCGCGCGCAGTTCGCCCACCATGCTGGCATCGCGCCCGACGCGGCCGAGCAGCGAGAAGGAGCGGATTTCGCCGTTGCGGCGGATCAGCCGCATGTCGAGATTGCGCGCGACTTCGCCGTTGTTGCCGCGTGCCACACCCACGCGCAATTCAAGATCGAGATCGCGCGGCTTGTAGGGCTTGCCGGAGGGAGAATTTTCCGCCCCTTCCGTCAGTCCGCGGATCGCACCACGGGCGTCGAGCACATCGCCGCGCACGGTGACGCGCAGCGCGCCGTCGTTCGCGCGTGAAGCGGTTAGCGTTGCCTTGTCGCCGTCGGAAAGATGGAACGTCGGAAGCTGCGCCGAGACGAAACTGCCATCCTCGTCGAGTTCGACCGTGCCTTTCAGCGTGGTGCCTGAACCGGTGATGTTGAGGTCCTCGAAGCGGACGCGGTCGCCGCGGTCGATCAGGCGAAATACCGCCCGGGATGCGCTGCCCGGCGCCTTCTGCCAGCCCGGCACGAGATCGTTGACCTTCGCCATGGTGAGATCGGTGTCCACGTCGATCCGTGTTTCCTGATCGTTGATCCGGCCCGTAGCCTTCACGACCACCGGGCCGGACAGCCACGGCAGGAGATCGACGCCAAGACGCGAGCGGGAAACGTCGTCGAGCGTGCTCGTTACCCGGAATTCCGCATCGGCATTGGTTTTCGATTTCTTGTAATCGAAAGCCGATGCAGCACCCGCGATACGCCCGTCTCCCCGCACATGCACAAGATCGGGCGTGACCGCGATCTTGGCGTTGACGTTTTCAACGCGCTGCCCGCGCACGATCCTGTCGGCGGCGAAATTGGTGACTTCCGCGTCCGCCAGATAATCGACTTCCCCGCGCTGGATGTCTTTCCGGAATACAAGGCTGAGCCGGAGATTTCCGTTGACCGTTCCGCGCGCGGTGGAGGGATCGACGGCGAAGCCGGCCTGATCCTTCAGCAGATCCGTCGCGACCATTTCCGCGACCGCCTCGGAGGTTCCGCCGAAACGGAAGCGGATGGCACCCTGCGGATTGGGCGGGGCATGGTTCAGCACTTCAAGGTAGCCGTCGGACACGGAAATCCGCCGGCCGTTCGGCGTGTCGATGAAGCCCTTGGAGAGCGTCACCTTCGCGGTCTGTCCGGTGACGACGGCGTTGACCGTCGCGTCGCGGATCAGCGGAAGATTGGCGGCCGGGCGGAAGATGCCGTTGGACGCACTCATCTCGAAGCGCACGGCATTGTCGGGAAGTTCAACGTCGGCCTTGCCGACGGTATCCAGCGGCACGTTGAGCGCCACCACCAGTTTGTCGATGGTACCGTTCTCGACACGCTCCATCGCCCAGCTCCTGGAGCCGCGCGCAACGATGGCGGGCCAAAGCCGCTTTGCGGCCGTCACCGGCATTTGCGTTGTCGCAAGGCCGAGTTGAAGCATCGGGTTCTGGCCCAGCGTGATGGAGCCGGAGAACGCGCCGCCCGCCGTGGAGCCGGCAATGTCGCCCTGGTGCACCGTGAATTTCTGCGCGACGGAATCGAAGCTCGCGCGCACGTTGATACGATCCATCACCAGCGGATTTTCCCCCGGCTTTCCGGAGGAGAGATTCAGCAATGCCGTCGGCACCGTCACATTCCAGATGCGGTCGTCGCCCCGTTTCGGCGCCTCAATCATGATCGAGCCGATGACGCGGTTGGGTCCCATCGTCAGCGCGAGCGTTTCGATCACCGTCGCGCGCCGGTCGGGGTCGTAACGCGCCTGCAATTGCATGTCATCGATCGGAAAGCGGGCCTCCGGATCGGTTGAGCTTCCGATCACGCCCGGTGCGGCGGAGGCACGCGCCAGCGCTTCGACCAGTTTTCCATCCTCGGCGATGCGCGCGCGCAGGATGCCGGAGAGCGGCGTATCCACCATAAGGTCGATGTTGCCGAAGCCGGCGGCGAGCAGGATGTCGCCCGGCGAAACATCACGCGCGACGATATCGACCGCGCGATATTCGCCGGAGGGCGGAGCGATCGATGCCGTTACTTCCCAGGGACGGCCGCCGGTGCTCGATGCGCTCGAACGTACCGAAAAGAGCGCACCCCCTTCGGCGGGGCGGGAAAGCTGCACGTTGATGTCGCTGAATGTCCAGCGCCGTCCGGTGCTCGCATTCTCGACGATCAGCGTCCCTTCCTTGAGACCGATCTGGGTCAGATAAACGCCATCGATTCCGCTTTTCTCATAACCGTTCAGCCAGCGGATGAACTGCGGGTATTGAAACGGTTCGGCGCGCGCCTGGATCGGCAACGGGCGGGCCGCCGTTTCGGTGGTCACACTGCCTTCGGGTGTCGCCGTAATCGGGGCGGCATCCGCGCCGGTCGTGATCGCCACGCGGCCGTCATGGCCGACATGGACGGTCGTCTGCGCGCCGACAAGATCGATGCGTTTGGCGCGGAATATGCCGAGCAGGAGGCTCGCTGCATCCAGGCCCACTTCCGCGCTCGGCGCGCTCGCCAGAACCTTGCCTTCGGCGCCACGCACGCGGATGCGGCTGATCCTCAGGATCGGCGCGCCGGTGTTGTCGTGATCGAGCCGGGTCTTGCCGATGCTGACCTTGTGGCCGGGGCCGAGCTGGCTTTCGAGCGCCGATTCAATAAAGGGGCTGGCGAGATCGAACGGCACCAGCCCGCGCACGAGCATGATGTAGAGACCGCCAAGGCAAACGATGCTCAGACAGGCGATCTTGAACCAGGACAGCCGCCCCGAGGGTTTGCGTAACAAAACCTGATTGAGGCGGGCAAGGCGGCCGCGGAATCCGCCATGGCCTCCGCCTCCCCTGCGATGGCCGCGCGGCGCCTGGTGATCCTCTTCCTCATACGCATCGTAATGCGGATGCGCGGGATGCTGTTGCTGATGCGAAGGCGGGTGTTGGGAATGCGGATGCTGCCGCTGCTGCTGCGGCGAATGGGCATGGGGTGCCCGGTGCGGCGCCTGGGAATGCGAACTCATGCGCGATAAAGCCTCAGAATCCCCGCTCCCCCGAACGGCCGCGCGCCGCGCGGTTCAACCCTCACCCGAACAGCTTACCGGCAAGCGGCCTCGTCATTTCCCAAACGGGGAATTGGCGAAGAATTGAGCATATTAGCTACTCAAAAGGCTATTAAAACACGACGAAAGGAAGGCGGATCATGGGGATACTGGAGACGGGCGACAAAGCCCCGGCTTTCAAGCTGCCGGCGGACGACGGCGGGAGCGTTTCACTGGCCGGGTTCAAAGGCCGCACGGCGGTGATCTACTTTTATCCCAAGGCGGACACCCCCGGTTGCACCAAGGAGGCAATCGCCTTCAACAAGCTCCGCAAGGATTTCGAGAAAGCGGACACTGCCATCCTTGGCGTTTCGGCCGATCCGGTAAAGGCGCAGGCGAAATTCAAGACCAAGCACAAGCTCGCCATCCCGCTTGCCTCCGACGAGACGCACAAGATGCTCGAATCCTATGGCGCGTGGGGCGAGAAGAGCATGTACGGCAAGACCTATATGGGCGTGAACCGGATCACCTATCTGATCGGCGCCGACGGCAAGATCGCGCAGGTCTGGCCCAAGGTGAAAGTCGATGGCCATGCCGAGGAAGTGCTTGCCGCCGCGAAGGCGCTCTAGGTTCCGGGGCCGTTTAAGTCCCATTAACCATAGCGGGGCATTGATTGCGGGACTTGGCCGGGATGCTCCCGGCGTCGAGGCCCGATGCAGTCGAATTTTGGCCAGCGTGACTTCGGCCACCACCGCCATCACCCGCATCCGCAGCACCACTCCCCGCGCCTCGGGCATGGCGGACGCGGCGGGCGGATCGCGGCGGCGGCAGCGATTGTGCTGTTGTCCACATGGGCCGGCACGGCAACGCTTTATATTCTTTTCCGCGACGACGCGCTGAAGCTGATCGCGGGCCGCCAGGTCGAGATGAACCGCGCCTATGACACGCAGGTCGTTTCCCTGAAGGCGGAAATCGAACGGTTGAAATCGCTGAAGCTCGTCGATCAGGAGCGCGTCGACCGCGCGGTCGCCGAGCTGTCGCGCCGGCAGACCGTGCTGGAAAGCCGGCAGACCGCGTTGAACGCCCTTGCCTCCACGAAACAGGTTTCGCCCGCACGCGACGGGTCGCCCGAGATCACAGGCTCCGTTCTGCCAACGACTCCGCTGCCCGTTCAGGGGCCTTCTGCACCCGGCAAGCCAACGCCGCTTCCCGATACGATCCTGTTGGCGCCGCCCGCCGAGAAACGCGCGCAACTGGAATCGCGTCCGCTTCCGCCACTCGGCCCGCGCCTTGGCAGCGAGCATGACAGCGCGCACGAAGTCCGCGTCCTCAATCTCGCGCGCAGCCTCGAGAAAATCGAGACCGAACAAAGCCGCGTCCTGAACGAAGCCGAGGAGTTCGTGGACCTCGCCGAGCGCCGGATGCGCAACGTGTTCGCCGATCTCGGGATGAAACCGCCCTCGAACCATTCCTGGTTCGGCACCGCCACGGGCGGGCCGTTTCTGCCGTTTGCACGGCCGCCGGAAGATGCCTTCGCACGCCAGCTCCATCGCGTGCGTACCGCCGCGACGGCGATTGAAAACCTCTCACGCGGACTGACGGCCCTCCCTGTCCGGCGTCCAATCGCCGGTGGCACGGATGTCACGAGCGGCTTCGGGGTGCGTATCGATCCGTTCGTGCGGCAGCTTGCAATGCATACCGGCGTCGACTTTCGCGGCGAGCCCGGCGATCCGGTGCGCGCGGCGGCGGGCGGAAAGGTGACGCAAGCGGAGCGCAACGGCGGCTACGGGCTGATGGTGGAGATCGACCACGGCAACGGGCTTGCCTCGCGTTACGCGCATCTATCGGCGATCGAGATCGCGGAAGGCATGACCGTGAAACCCGGCCAGCTTGTCGGCCGGGTCGGCACCACCGGCCGTTCCACCGGGCCTCATCTGCATTTTGAAGTCCGCCTGAACGGCGAAGCCATCGACCCGCAAAAGTACCTGCGTGCGGGCCTGCGCCTATCCGAGGCGATGTAACGCCACGGGATTACTGCCAAGATTTCCCGAGTCCGTTGAAGCGCTTCGGCCCGCCGAATGCGGGGTTGAGTCCGCTGGTTCTATGCGGGATTCAGGCGCTTCCCGCACGGATTCAAGTGCCTGAGAAACTGATTCAACGACTTAAAGTAACGATTCAAGTCGCGGAAACACCGCGCGAAAAGCCTCGCGCGGCGTCCTTTTCCCCAGCCCGAACGGGATCAGTTCTGCTGCCCAAAACCCTTGAACCAGGGAAACTGGAACGCGGGCTCTTCCTTCGGCTGAGGCTGCACGATCCGCCTTGGCGCGGGTTTCGCCTCGGCTTTTTTCTCGCCGATCGAACCCGTCACTTCGGCGGGTGCCGGCGCAGGAGCCGCCGCAATCGGCTGTTTCGGGCCGCCAGGCACGGGCGCGGTTGCCTGTTTCGGTGCCGGCGCCGGAACCGTGGCCGGGATTTGCGGGACGGTCGTGATCTGTTGCTTCTTCTCAGGCGCGGGCTGCTCGACGACGCGCGATGGTTCGATGCGCGGCTTGAGCGTGGCGGTAGCGGTCGTGGTTCTGTCGGTCGGCACAATCAGACTGATCGCGAACGCGACCGCCGCCACCGTGATGATGAGCGAGCCGACAATATAGCGGATATCAAGCATGCGTTAGCCTCCACCGAATGCTGACGCCCGCCCGCGCTGCACGTCGGAATGTTTTTTCCAGGACGACGAACATAATCTGAGTCGCGGCTTTGCAAACAAGGTCCAAATTTTGCCGCTGTGCAGAAAGTCCACGAAGGATTCGATTCGCCCCCGAAAAGCAAACGGCCGTGTCCCGAAGGACACGGCCGCCGATCGTGCAGCGTATGAAGGCGGTCAGGCCGCCTTGCTGTTTTCCTTCGCGAGCTTCACGCCGCCACCTTCCATCAACATGACCTTGTTGAGGAGCTTCACGAGCGCATAGACGGACTCGATTGCGGGTGCCGGAGTGTTGGTGATCTTGGCCATTTCCAGAATGGAGCCGATCAGCGCCTCGGTTTCGAGCGAGCGGCCCGCTTCCACATCCTGGAGCATGGAAGTTTTATGCGCGCCGACGGACTCCGCGCCTTCGATGCGCTTGTCGATGGAGACGCGGAACTTCACCCCGAGCTTCTCGGCGATGGTCTGCGCTTCCTTCATCATGGTGGCGGCGAGTTCGCGCGTCTCGGCGAACTGGCAGATGTCCACCAGCGTGGCGTGGGTCAGCGCCGAGATCGGGTTGAAGGAGAGGTTGCCCCAGGCCTTCAGCCAGATTTCCGAGCGGATGTCCTTCAGCACGCGCGACTTCAGCCCCGCCTTCACGAAGAGATCGTGCAGCGAGCGCGTGCGCTCCTGTTCCTTGCCGTCGAGTTCGCCGATCGGGAAGCGGTCGCCCTCGACATGGTGAATGACGCCGGGTGCGGTGACGCCCGCGGCCGGATAGACGACACAGCCGATCAGCCGGTCGGCCGGAATTTTCTTGGTCAGCACGCCGGTTGGATCGAGGCTGACGAGTTTATGGTTGTCGAATTTTCCGCCGAGCTTCTGGAAGTACCACCATGGCAGGCCGTTCTGCACGGTGAGCACGATGGTGTCCGGGCCGAGCAGATGGTCGATGTCCTTCACGACTTGCTCAAGGTAGTGCGCCTTGACGGCGAGGATCACGAGGTCCTGCTTGCCGGCGTCGGCGGCCTTATCGACCGCCTTCATCTTCGCGGTCTCTACCTTTCCGTCGTGCCATTCGAGCTTCAGCCCGTTCTTCTGGATCGCGGCGAGATGCGCGCCCTGGTCGATCACGGTGACCTCTTCACCGGCCAGCGCGAACTTGGCGGCGAGCAGGCCGCCGATGGCGCCGGCACCCACGACGCAGATCTTGCGCGGCTTTGGCGCCGCACCGAGCAGATACGGGCTGGGCAATACCTGATCGAACTTGTTGGAGAGCTTGCCGACGCCGTCGATCACGATATCGATGGTGTTGCTGGCAGCCGACATGACGCCTGCGCCAAGCGAGGTGCCGCAGGCGATGATGTCGCCGGGCATCAATGTCATGTCCTTGGAAACAGCGGCCACCAGCTTCTCCGGCGGGAAGAACATGTCCGCTACCGGATAATTCTGCACTTCCTTGCCATTCAAAACGGCGCGGATCACAAGCTTGGAGGAATCCACGCCAGTAGCGATGGTCGGGCCATACACACCAAAGGTGTCGAAGCTCTTCGCGCGCGTCCACTGATCGAAAGTCGGGAACTGCTTCATCAGATCGACGGCGGTAACGTCGTTCACGCAGGTATAGCCGAAGATGTAATCCTTGGCTTCCGCTTCGCTGATGTTGAAGCACTTCTTGCCAATGACGACGCCAAGTTCGGCTTCATAAACAATGCGCCCGTCGTAGGTCGGCGGGCGGCGGATCGGCTCGTTGGCGGGGTGGTAGGCGTTCGGCGCCTTGAGAAAATAGAGCGGGTCTTTGGGGCGCTGGAAATCGTTCTTGGCGGCGAGTTGATGGAAGTTGTTCCAGAGGCAGACCATCTTCGAGGCGTCGCAGGGGGTGCGAATTTTCACCTCGCCGAGCTTCACCTTTTCGCCGGTGGGTTTGGCACCCGCGAACAGGTCGCCGGAATGAACCGAGATGGTGTCGCCTTCGAGCGTGCCGAAGCCGGTCTGGCCGCCTTTTTCGTAACGGATCCAGTGAGCCATGAAGTCCCCTCCTCTACGCAACCCAAACACCTTTCAGGCGGGGCGCTTTGACTGATTTTTTGTGCAGCGCCGCATGACCGGACGCGATTGATCGCGCCGATCATGCAATTTTCCGGGCTGTCAGGGCAAGTGAATGAACATCAAGCCTTTGTAGGGCCCATCCTTCGAGACGCCTTCGCTTCGAACACACCTCACCCTGAGGAGCGCGAACTCCAGTTCGTGCGTCTCCAAGGGTGAGATTTGATCCTAGTTACTTCAGCACCTCCGGCAGGAAGGCCGCGACCGCCGCTTTCGTCTCGGCGTGATCGAGGATTTCGTGGGTGCCGCCCTTGATGAGCACGGATTTCGACGGCCCGCCGCGCGTGGCAACGGCGGCATCGCAATTGCCGGTGATGCCGACTTTCTTGAAGTATTCGTCATTCGTTCCCAGCACGGCGAGCGCGGGGCCGGAACCCCTCACGCCGGTCATGTTCGGATTCTTGTGATTGCAGGTCCAGGCGATCATCACCCGCGCCTTGAACTCGTTGCCCGGATAGACCGCAGCCAACTGCCCGCCCTGACTGTAGCCGGCGAGGATCATCTTGCTCCCGTCGATATAGGCGGCTTCACGCAGTTGCTTCGAGGCAAAGGCCACATCCTGCCCGCGCTGCTTGAGAAGACCAAGGATCGCGTTCGCGTCGTTCTCATTGCACTTCTCGCCTTTGGCGAAACTGTTTGGCGCTACGATAATCGCGCCCTGCGCGAAGAAGGCATTGGGCTGGCGCGGACCGCCGCAACCATGCATGAACAGCACAACGGGATGCTTGCCCGGCTTGAGCTCGGCGACGCACTTGCCGCCGGCCTCGCTCATGCAGGGTTTTCCGGATTGCGACAGCGAGGCCGGAACAAACATGCGCCCTGCCTTCCAGGATGCTTCCTGCGCGTTTGCAAACGAGGCGAGCGAGCCCGTCATGGCTATCGCGAGGGTGCCGCGAACTGCCAGTTTCAGAAATATCATCGATGCCTCCCCGGCCGCAGCAACCGCGCGGCGTCGGCGGCATTCTAGCATTTCTGCGGTAGCCGCAACATAACGCGCTCAGCCATGCAAACCGAGGAGGTAAAGCAGGACGCCCGCCGCGCAACTCGCGGCCAGCGTCACGACCAGGCCCGCCCGCAGCCAGAAGATCGAGAATGCCGCCGCCAGTGCAAGCACCACGGCCCAGCCGTCCACGCTTGAGAGTACCGGAAAATCAAAATCCAGCGGAAAGAACTTCGCCTCGCGTACATCGCGAAACAACACATGCACCGCGAACCAGACCGACAGATTCAGAATCACCCCCACCACCGCCGCCGTAATCGCCGAGAGCGCGCCGGTAAGTGCCTTGTTGCCGCGCAGTTTCTCGATGTAGGGCGCGCCGAGGAAAATCCAGAGGAAGCAGGGCGTGAATGTCACCCAGGTCGCGAGCAATCCACCCAGCGTGCCCGCCAGCATCGGCGGCAAGCCGCCCGGATCGCGGAAGGCCGCGAGGAAGCCCACGAACTGCAGCACCATGATCAGCGGCCCGGGCGTCGTTTCCGCCATGCCGAGGCCGTCCAGCATTTCGCCGGCGGTGAGCCAGCCATAATGTTCAACCGCCTGTTGCGCGACATAGGCGAGAACCGCATAAGCGCCGCCGAACGTAACCATTGCCATCTTGGAGAAAAATAGCGCGATCTCGCCGAAGACATTCGTACTGCCGAGCATTGCGAGAATGAGCACCACCGGCACCATCCAGAGCGCCAGCCAGATGGACGCCACCATCAATGAACGTGCGGCATTCGGCTTTGCGTGTTCCGGTGTCACCTCGCCGAGCAGGCTTCCCTCAACCAGCGGCTTGCCGCTTGGTCCGTGCCCTCCACCGCCAAGGAATGACCAGTGACCCGCGCGCGCACCGAAAAATCCGATCAGCGCCGCAACCAGAATGATGATTGGAAACGGCACGTTGAAGAAATAGATCGCGACGAAGGCGGTGGCCGCAATCGCGATCATCTCAAAGTTCTTCAACGCGCGCTTGCCGATGCGGACGACTGCTTCGAGCACGATCGCCAGCACCGCCGCCTTCAGCCCGAAGAAAAGCGCCGCGACCAGCGGCACTTTTCCCCAACCGGCATAAATGTAGGACAGCGCCATGATGGAGACGACACCGGGCAGGATGAACAGCCCGCCCGCGATCAGCCCGCCGCGCGTCTTGTGCATCAGCCAGCCGATATAGGTGGCGAGCTGCTGCGCCTCCGGTCCCGGCAGCAACATGCAGTAGTTCAGCGCGTGCAGGAATCGCGTGTCGGAAATCCAGCGTTTCTCCTCGACGATGATCCGGTGCATCACCGCGATCTGCGCCGCCGGGCCTCCGAAGGAAAGCAGCGCCACCCGCAGCCAGACTTTCACGGCTTCGGAAAGAGTGACGCCATGCGCGGGTGTCGTTGCGATTTGCTTGTCCATTGCCCCTCACGCGGCCTTCGGCGGCCAGTTGTGCGTTTCCCCTTGCAGGCTTCTACACCACGTGTAGAGCGCGTCATACACGACCATGCCGTGGTTCAGCATTTCATGGTCGTCGGAGAAATTCGCCGACAGCCCGAGCGAGATCGCAAACAAGCCACTGCACTGCGGCGCCAGATCGTGCCGCGAGGTATCGGCGCCCCGCACGATCAGCGCCAGCCGGTCGAGCGCCCCGTCCCGGATGTGGAAGATGCGCAGCAGCGTATCGAACGAGCAGCGCTCGCCCTCGTGGGTGAATTCCACCCCGTCGATGTCATACGGCGTGGCGTTCAGCTTCTTGGCATCGGCCAGCACACGGCTCGCCGGAACGTAAATGAACTCCGCATGCGGGTGGATGAAACGCCGGATCAGCCACGGACAGGCGATGCGATCGATCTTGGGCCGCTCGCGCGTGATCCATGTTTCCGGAGCGGCATGCTTCAACCGTGTGGGGAATTTCTTGTCGCTCCACGCTTCGATGCCGCCTTCCAGAAACGATGCGTCGTAACCGTTGGCGCTCAGAATCGCGGCCGCGCTCTGGCTGACTTCGTGCCCGTGCACGCAATAGACGACCATAGATTTGTTCTTCTGCAGTCCGCGATGCCAATGTTCGATGGAGTCCGGCTCGCGGTGAAACGCGCCGGCGATCATGCGATCCGCCGCCGCGAACGCGGCCGGGCGGCGCACGTCAATGATGGCCGGTGCCGACGCCGTGCCCAGCTTCAGATACAGTTCTTCGGGAGCAATCGATTTCGCCGGTCTGTCCATGCGCAATCCCCCTCGACAAGCGAGTGTTGCGCAGAGCTTGGACGTTTCCGTCTAACCGGGAGTCTGCTTTTCCCGCTCCGTCAGCTTACAAACGGAGAAGCCCGGCTGCAAGACAGCCGGGCCACTCCAAACCTTGGCGTCAATTGCGATCAGCCCGCGTCGCGGATCAGGCAGAAAGCGTGCCGGGCCGCGCATTTGCCGCGTGCTTCCTCGCGATTCTTGCCGGTCTCATTGCAGTTGTAGTGATTGACCGGGAAGATCGCGGGGCAGGAAGCGACGAACTTGTAGCCGACGAGATTTTTCCAGGTCCGCTTCACATTCCGCTTCACCTTCTCGGTGACGGTTTCCTTCTTCTCCTGCACCAGCGTGATCGGCGCGGGCGTTGCGGCAGGCGTTGAAGTGTTGAGCGGGCCGGCGAAGGCGGAGGTGCTGGCGGCTACGAGTGCGGCGGCGGCAAGCATTGAAATCATGCGCATGGTTTGCTCCCTTTGTCAGCGAGAGGCAAAGCACGGCATCCACTCGCTTGCGCGAGCGCCACCCAGCCCCTCGGGTTCCAAAATAACGGGGAGTTCCAAAAATGGTTCCTTGGACGGGAGGGAGCGATTATTTGGTTGCGGCAGGCTTTGGCTTCGCCTTTTTGGGATCGCCCTTGCTCGCATCGAGTGTGCCGGTGATCGGGAGCGTCTCTCCGCAAGCCAGATAATCAGACCGGCATGTCCGCTTGCACTGAACGAAACGGCTGACACTGGCCGCGTCGTAGCAGCGGCGCGTGCAACTGGAATAGCTGGAGTTGCACTCGGCAAGAGATTTCGCTTCGGCTTGCTGTGGCGGGATAAAAATCCCTGAACCAAAAATCAGTGCGAGTGAAACGACGGTAGCGATGGTTTTGTGCATGGCTGCTTTCCGCGATTGAGGAAAAAAGCATACTAGCACGGACGCTACTCCACATCCTCCACGCTGTCCGGCCCGCCGCCGAACACTTTCTGCGCCAACGTCGCCTGCATGAAGTTGTCGAGATCGCCGTTGAGCACGTCGTCCGGGCTGGTAGAGGTGACACCCGTGCGCAAATCCTTCACGAGCTGATAAGGCTGCAACACATACGAACGAATTTGATGCCCCCAGCCGATGTCCGTCTTCGCCGCCTGCTCGGCCGCGGCCTTTTCCTCGCGGCGTTTTAATTCGGCCTGATAGAGCTTCGCCTTCAGCATTTTCCAGGCGGTTGCGCGGTTCTTGTGCTGGGAGCGATCGCCCTCGCTCACCACCGCGATGCCGGTCGGAATATGCGTGAGGCGCACGGCGGATTCGGTCTTGTTGACGTGCTGGCCGCCGGCGCCGCCGGAACGCATCGTGTCCACGCGCACATCGGATTCGGCGATGTCGATTTTGATTTCGTCGTCCACCACCGGATAGACGGTAATCGACGAGAACGAAGTATGCCGCCGTGCATTCGCGTCATAGGGCGAGATGCGCACGAGCCGGTGCACGCCGCCTTCGGTCTTCAGCCAGCCGTAAGCGTTCTTGCCCTTGACCTCGATGGTGGCCGATTTGATGCCGGCACCCTCGCCGTCGCTCTGCTCCAGCACGCTCACCTTGAAGCCATGCGCCTGCGCCCAGCGCACATACATGCGCAACAGCATCTCGGCCCAGTCCTGGCTTTCGGTGCCGCCGGCACCCGCATGGACTTCCAGATAGGAATCCATCGCGTCCGCCTCCCCGGAGAACAGCGAGGCCATGCGGCGGCGTTCGACGTCTTCCCGGATCTTGCCGATTTTCGCTTCGGCGTCGGCGATGACCGATTGATCTTTTTCGGCCTCGCCCATGCCGATCATCTCGATCTGGTCGGAGAGGTCCTGTTCGATGCTCTTGATGCCGTCGAGCGCGTCGGCAAGTTCGGTCCGCTCCTGCATCAGTTTCGATGCTTTCTGCGGGTCGTCCCAGATTTTGGGGTCTTCGGCGAGCCGGTTCAGTTCGGCGAGGCGCTTTTCCGATCGTTCGACGTCAAAGCGCCCTCCTCAGCAGCCCGACCGACTGCTTGATCTCTTCCACGATGCTTTGCGTCTCAGCGCGCATGGTTCTCTCCAGATTCGTACTTTGTATAGGTGGGTGGGCCGTGGGCATCAAGCACGCGCTTAACGGAATGCATAAAATTTTCCGCATCCAGCAAACGCGGTCAAAACGACTGCCGGGCTAGGCTCACCGCCATGCATGCACCCACGAAACCAGCCGCCCTCGACATTCGCGGCCTTGTCAAAACATTCGACCGCCCGGCCGTGAACGGACTCGATCTTTGCGTGAAGTCGGGCGAGTTCTATGCGCTCGTAGGCCCGAACGGCGCCGGCAAGACCACCACGCTCCGCATGGTCGCCGGCCTGATGCAGCCGGACGCGGGCGAAATTTTTGTGTGCGGGCACGACGCCTTGAAAAATCCCGTCGCCGCCAAGCGCGCGATGGCGTGGGTGTCGGACGAGCCGATGATCTACGACAAGCTCTCCCCGTTCGAATATCTGGAATTTGTCGCGGGCCTTTGGGGCATCGACGCAAAAACCGCCGAAGCACGCGCCAGGGAACTGTTCGGCTGGCTTGGTCTTGAGCCGCACGCGCACCAGCGCTGTGATGGCTTCTCAAAAGGAATGCGCCAGAAAGTGGCGCTCGCGGGCGGGCTCGTGCACGAGCCGCAACTGATTATCCTCGACGAGCCGCTCACCGGCCTCGACGCGGGCTCCGCGCGGCAGGTGAAGAACGTGCTGCGCGAGCGCGTGGACGCGGGCAACACCGTGATCATGACCACGCATATTCTGGAAGTCGCCGAACGCATGGCCGACCGCATCGGCATCATCGCGCTTGGCAAGCTGATCGCCGAAGGCTCGCTCCATGAGTTGCGGCAGCTCGCGCGCGGCGCATCCACGCTGGAAGAAACGTTCCTGACGCTCGTGGCCGAACAGGCTGCGGCGTGAGCACACCCGCTTCCATCACCTGGTTCGCCGCCCATGAACTGCGCCTCGCATGGCGCGACTGGGCCTCGATGATCACCGCCGGGCGCGGAAGGCGCACCGGCGCGATCCTGATCGGCCTCGCGCTGTTCATGATCTTCATGCATGTGATCGCGCTCATTGCGGTAGGCCCGTTCGCGAACTCCGTCGATCCGCAGAACAAGACCGTACTCGTCGTGCTCACCGGCTTCATCCTGCTTGCCTGGTGCCTGATGATCTCGCAGGCGATGGAGTCGGTGACGCGCGCGTTCTATTCGCGCTCCGATCTGGATTTGATCCTGAGTTCGCCCATCGTTGCGCGCAGATTATTTTCCGTTCGCATCGCCGCCATCGCATTGTCGGCGATGGGCATGGCGGTGATGCTCGCAGGGCCGTTCGCGAATATACTGGCTGTTCTTGGCGGCGCGCACTGGCTTTCCGGCTACGGCGTGTTCGCGGCGATGGGTGCCGCATCCGCAGCCCTCGCCGTCGCGCTCACGGTTGCCCTATTCCGATTGATCGGCCCGCGCCGCACGCGCTTTATCGCACAGGTCGTCGCGGCGGTGATCGGCGCGATCTTCGTGATCGGCCTGCAGGCAGGTGCGATCATCTCCTACGGTTCGATTTCGCGCGTTTCGCTGCTCGTATCGGAATCGTTCGTTCAGAACGCGCCCGCTCCCGGCAGTTTCATTTACTGGCCCGCCCGCGCGATCCTCGCGGATGCTTCCGCGCTGCTGATTGTCGTCGCATTCGGTGTAGCGCTGCTGGCGCTTGCGATTGCGGTTTTCGCCTCGCGCTTCGGCGAACACGCCATCGCCGCTGCCAGCGTCTCGCCCGCAGCACACCGCAAGACCGTCACCCGCGCGTTCCGTTCCGATGCGCCGAAGGCCGCCCTGCGCCGGAAGGAACTCGCGCTGCTGCGCCGTGATCCGTGGCTGATGTCGCAGACGCTGATGCAGATTCTCTATCTGCTGCCGCCCGCATTGCTGCTCTGGAAAAATTTCGGCGAGGGGTCGAGCGCGCTCCTGCTCCTTGTCCCCGTCCTCGTGATGGCGGCGGGCCAGCTTTCCGGCGGGCTGGCGTGGCTTGCGATCTCCGGCGAGGACGCGCCGGATTTCGTCGCGACCGCTCCCATTCCGAGAGCATGGATCTTGCAGGCGAAGGTGGAAGCCGTTCTGTTCGCGGTCGGCATCGTCTTCGCGCCATTCATCCTTGCGATGGCCCTCGCTTCACCCGCAAGCGCGCTTGTCACCGCGATCTTTGTCGCGATCTCGGCTGCTTCCGCGACCGCGATCCAGTTCTGGTTCAGGACGCAGGCCAAGCGCAGCGATTTCCGCCGCCGCCACACATCTTCAAGAGTGGCGACCTTCGCGGAAGCCTTCTCCTCGATTTCCTGGGCCGCCACCGCCGGACTGGCTGCATCCGGCACCTGGTTCGCGCTGCCCGTGGGATTGATCGCGCTCGGTGTGCTTGCGGTGACGCGCTTCATCAGCCCGCATCGCTCCGAGAAAAAGACAGCCGCCCGCGTCCGCCACGCTTTCGCGCACGGCTGAGAGGAAACAGGGGAGACGGAGCGCCGGGAGGCGCAGGGTCTCGTATGTTGCGCGTCTGCGAAACGCGCATCGCCTTCCGGCACTCCATCGCGGCGTCTTCCTTCGATCCGGGCCGCGCTTTTCGTGAAGCTCCCGAAAGAACTTCTCCGTCAGCCAAGCTCCTGGCAGGCGGGCGTAGTCCCGCCGGGCGGTGCCCCGGACCGCCCCGGCTCCCGTCTGCGAAACGGAAACGGAGGCGCCGCCTCCCGCTCCACTTCACGAACGCCTCTAGAAGCGTCCCCGATGAGCAGGAGTGCGCGGATTGTAAGGGAGTTTTTTGGGACGGGGATAAGGGGGTGCAAGCGCCTGATGCAAAAGAATTTATTCGGAATCAAACTTCATCGTCATGGCCGGGCTTGTTGTAAAGCCCGGAGACATGCCTGACAGGTGTTCGGAGACATGCCTGACACCTGTTCGGTCCTTACACCTGTTCGGTTTGGTCCGGATCGTTGAGATCGAGTGTTGCGATCTGGTGGGCACCGAAGCAAATGGCGAAGCATCCATCGGGCAAGCGGGGACGGATGGCGAGGGTCTCGCCAAAAAATGCCTCCGGCACTTTCCACAACCTGTTGCGGAAGGAGATGTAAGCCTTGGTCGATCCGACGCGGCGGACGATCTCGCCCTGGTCGTATTGCGGGACCGGCAGTATCTCGGGGAAGCTCCGCTTCGAGGGCCGGTAGCGCTCGGCGGGCGTTGCGAAGCCCAGCGCCTGATGCGGCCGCTCGCGATTGTAGACATGGCGCCAGCGATCGAAGGCGGCCTGCGCATCATTGAAACTCGATAGCGGTGCGAACGCGAGCAGCTCAGCGTTGAGACTGCGATGGAAGCGCTCGTTCTTGCCGCGGCCTTGCGGATGATAGGGCTTGCTGTGGATCGTCTCGATGCCGAGCTTGATGAGCCAGACCCGCAGCGGCGTCCACTGGCCCGGCCGGCCGCCGCCCCAGGGCGAACCATTATCGACATAGATCGTCGCGGGCAGGCCGTGATGACGGAACACCGCTTGCAGCTGCGTTTGCACGGTGTGCGTGCGCTGGTCGGCGCAGGCAACAAGCCCTGTCGCAAAGCGCGAATGATCATCAAGGACGGTCAGCGGATGCAGCCAGGCGCCGTTGCCCAATCGCACGCGCCCCTTGAAATCCATCTGCCATAGCGCGTTCGGCGTGCTCCGCTCGAATGCACCATAGGCGCGGCCGGGGCTGTCCGGTGCAACGCGGCCGCGACGCGAGAGCACCGCGTGCACGGTGGAGGCCGCCGGCGGCTTGATCCCCTCGCGCCGCAGCACCGCTGCGATCTTGCGCGCGCCCCAGGCCGGATGCGCGTCGCGCACCGCAAGGATCCGCGCCTCCATCTCGCCCGCAAGATGGCGCGGGCTGTGCCATGGCCGGCGCGAGCGATCCTCGAAATCCTTCTCCCCAGCCGCGAACCGCCGCAGCCACAGATGGCCTGTCTGCCGGCTGATTCCGAACCGATCGCACAGCGCCGACACGCTCGCTCCCGAAAGCGAGGCCAGCATCACGAACTCCCGGCGCTGATCCGCCACAGACATCTCCCGCCAGACCATCCCCGACCTCCCTGCCTCTCGGCAGAAGTGTCAGGCATGTCTCCGAACACCTGTCAGGCATGTCTCCGAACGCTGTCAGGTATGTCTCAAGGCCGTACACTTGTCCCGGCCATCTCGCTTATAGGGGCAATGCGTTCCTGAGCGGGATGCCCGCGACAAGCGCGGGCATGACATGGAATTATTCTTCCACCGCCCGGGGCGCGCGAGCGGTTCGTCTGCCGTTGTCGATCGCGGGGAAGTTTGCCGCCGTTCGAGACGAGCGAGCGCGTTCACATCCGGCGGTATTGATTCCCGCAAACGCAAACGACCACAAACATTCAACGTCATGGCCGGGCTTGTCCCGGCCATCCACGTCTTTCTTAATGCAAACAATACGGGCGCCTTTGGGAGTTTTTTCTCTATGTCACGCATGACCGATCCAACACATGCCTTAGTATCGTTTCAGAAATCGCTAACCGAAGGTGCCGTGAAATTACAACCTGCTATGCTCGATCCGGCGCTTTTCGTCCATCTAGACAAGCCAAACGGCCACACACGATTCACTTATGTTTATCTGGAGAACCAGACGGTTATAGCGCTCGCTATGATGGTCGCGGTTGAATCGCTTGACGGCCTTCTTTGCTTTCAAGCGGGCGTAGCTGTACCCGAGGAATTTCGTGGGAAAGGCCTTGCGAAGAAAGTATTGAGAGCAAGTATCGCGGAACTGAAGAATGGTTTGGCGCGCAACGGGATAAGGTCGTTCGCAGTCGAAGGAATCGTAAGCGAAACTAACGTTGCCTCAAAAAAGGTTTCCGAGGCGACGATTTCAAAGAATCCCAAAACAGTAAAAGACGAATTTACTGGTGAGCCCGCCCTTCAATACGTGTTGAAAATCTCAGGCTAAGACGTGGATGGCCGGGACAAGCCCGGCCATGACGAACGTTGGCATAGGAACCGATAAAAGATTGCCGAGCGCAGGCTAGTTTACACAGCCTGCGCAAGCTTGGCTGCGAGTCCCGCCATGACAGGCGATAAGAATAGCGACTAGGCGCTCACCACAGCCCGCCGCCTCTTCCGAGATAGCGCTGCGATTCCTGCGAGACGCCGCCGCCGAACGGACGTCCGTCCTCGTCCTGCACGCCGATCACGCCGTAATTGTCGGAGGGCTGCGTGCCGGGCTTGAACGCTTCGAGGATCACGCGCTCGTCGCCCGCCTGCGCGCGCAGACCGGTCTTGGAGTTGATGCGGATCAGCTTGATGCCCGGCGGCACGCGGAACGGCTGCGCCGGCTTGTCGGCGAGCGCCACTTTCATGAATTCGCGCACGATGGGGGCCGCATACTGGCCGCCGGTGACGCCGCGGCCCAGTTGGCGCGGACGGTCGTAGCCGAGGTAGACGCCGACCACCATGTCCGGCGTGTAGCCGATGAACCACACGTCCTTCTCGTCGTTGGTCGTGCCGGTCTTGCCGGCCACGGGACGGCCGAGTTCGCGCAACGCCGTGCCGGTGCCGCGCTGCACAGCACCTTCCATCATCGCGGTGATCTGATAGGCGGTCATCGGGTCGATCACGATCTCGCGGCGGTCCACGAGTCTCGGCTCGGTCTGGTTCTCCCAGTTCTTCGCCGCACAATCCTGGCACTCTCGGTCGTCGTGCCGGTAGATCGTCTTGCCGTAGCGGTCCTGAATGCGGTCGATCAGCGTCGCCTTCACGCGGCGCCCGCCATTGTCGAACATCGAGTAGCCCGCGAGCATGCGCACGAGCGTGGTTTCGCCCGCACCCAGCGCGTAGGAGAGATAGGGCGGCAGGTCGTCATAGATGCCAAAGCGTTTGGCGTATTCCACCACCAGCGGCATGCCGACATCCTGCGCGAGCCGCACCGTCATCACGTTGCGCGACTGTTCGATGCCGAAACGCAGCGTTTGCGGGCCATAGAACTGGCGCGAATAGTTTTCCGGCTTCCATGCCGCCTGGCCTTTGCCCTGCTCGACTTCGATCGGAGCATCCAAAACCACGGTCGACGGTGTGTAGCCGTTGTCGAGCGCCGACGCATACACGAACGGTTTGAACGAGGAGCCGGGCTGGCGCAGCGCCTGGGTGGCGCGGTTGAACTGGCTGTCGTCGAAGGAGAAGCCGCCGACCAGCGCGAACACGCGCCCCGTCCACGGGTCCATCGCGGCGATGGCACCTTCGACTTCCGGCACCTGACGCAGGCGATACTGGCCCTCGCGCGGACCGGTTTTCGGATCGACGAGCTGCTCCACGTAAACGACGTCGCCGGGATTGAGCACCTGACGAACGCCCTTCAGCGCCTTGCCCTTGTCGGGACCGGTCGCCCATTTCGCCCACTTCATGCCTTCGAACGGAATGATGCCGACGGTGCGTTCGGGGGAAAGCTGCCCGGAGGCCTCGCGCTTCGGCTGCAAGCCCACGCGCGCGGCCTGTTCGGTGGTTTCCAGCACCACCGCAAGACGCCAGCGGATGTCGCTGAGCGAGCGCACGTCGGCGAGACGCGCACCCCAGTCGCCGCCCTCGACCTCGATGCGGTTAACGGCACCGCGCCAGCCCTGATTTTCGTCGAACTTCACAAGCCCGTCAGCGAGCGCCTTCTTCGCCATTTCCTGCATCGCGGGATTGAGCGTGGTGCGGACCGAGAGGCCGCCTTCATAGAGTTTCTTTTCACCGTAGCGCTCATAGACCCAGCGGCGCACTTCCTCGGCGAAATATTCGGCGGCGAAAACGTGCGCGCCGGTCGGGCGCGGGGTCACGTTCATCGGCTCCTTCTTGGCCTTCTCCGCGTCGGCGCGCTGCACGTATCCGTTCTCGACCATGCGGTCGATCACGTAGTTGCGCCGTTCGGTGGCGCGCTCGCGCTGACGGAAAGGATGCAGCGTGGTCGGCGCTTTCGGGAGGGCCGCGAGGTAAGCGGCTTCCGGCAGCGTGAGCTGATGCACGGACTTGTCGAAATAGATGAGGGCCGCGGCGGCAATGCCGTAGGAGCCAAGGCCGAGATAAATCTCGTTCAGGTAAAGCTCCAGAATCTTTTCCTTCGAATAGGTCCGTTCGATGCGGAGCGCGAGCAGCGCTTCCTTGATCTTGCGGGTGTACGAAGTTTCGCCGCCGGTGATAAAGTTCTTGGCGACCTGCTGCGTGATCGTCGATGCGCCCTGCGGGCGGCGGCCGGTGCCGAGATTTTCGAAGTTGGAATAGACCGCGCGCGCGATGCCGGTGAGGTCGATGCCGCCGTGCTCGTAGAAATTCTTGTCTTCGGCAGAGATGAAAGCCTCGATGACGAGCTTCGGTACAGCCTGAATGGGCAGATAAAGCCGCCGTTCCTTGGCATATTCGGCGACGAGGGCGCCGTCGGCGGCGTGCACACGCGTCATCACCGGCGGCTCATAATCCTGAAGCTGCGAATATTCCGGCAAATCCTTCGAGTAGTGCCAGATCAGCGAGGTGGCCGCGACCGCGGCCACAACGAACAGGATCGCGCCCGCCGCGAACAGGAAACCGAGAAATCTCATCAATAGGCGCATTGGAATTCCGCTCGCGATTCAGCCGCGTTTCGCGATGTTTATAGCATAAAGCCGTTCGGCTCCGTGCTCGACCCTTTCGCCTTTGGCTATGGCGTTATTGGGGCCGAAGCGAGCCACCCATCCCGTTCCCGATTATGGCGGAAATGGACTGTGACGGGATAACCCGCCGGTGGGTTCCGGGTTCGTCTGGCGCGGGAATTATTCAGCGCACCCCGTACTTGGCGAAAAGCGCCTCGACATTGGGATTGATTGTCTTGGCATTGGCGATATCGGCGTAGCCGCGGGTGCGGTCGCCGGTACGGAGACGCGCGATGCCCCGGCCGTAGAGGGAGCTTGCGATCCCCGATTCCAGTTTCAGGGCCGCCTCGAAATCGGCAATCGCGCGGGGATGCTGCCCCGCTTTGAGGTGCGCAAAACCCCGGCTGTCGAGGGTATTCGGATCGTTCGGGCGCAGCCGCAGCGACTCGTTGCAGTCGAGGATCGCTTCCTGCAACTGGCCGGCGAGCGCCCTCGCCCAGCACCGGCTGTTCCAGTTGTCCGGATTGCTGGGGTCGATCGCGATGGCGCGCTCCAGATCGCGGATCGACAGCAGATATTCACCACGGGAATTATAAGCCACCGCGCGGTTGGTGTAGTTGGCGCCGTTGCCGGGATCGAGCCGGATCGCTTCCGAGTAATCGGCAAGCGCCCGCTCCACATCTCCCGAACCCCAGTACGCATAGGCGCGCGCCTGATAGAAATCGGCGCCGGAAGCCCCCATTTTCCGCGCCTGCTCCAGGGCAGTCAGCGCGCGGTTGTAATCGCGATCCTTGGATTGCGAGATCGCAAGCTGCACCAGATCGTTGGCGTTCGGCTCCACGCGTTCGCCGATCGAAACACCCGCGCCGGTCGGCGATTTCTGTGCGGCGGACTTGGGACCGGGTGCTGAGGATGGTTCGGCGAGGAATCTCGTGAGCAATTCCTCGGGCTTGAGGAAATAAGACACCGCGCCGCCTATTCCGGCCGCGAGCAACACGATCAGCAGGATACGGATGCCGCCATTGCGGCGGACCGGCTCGGACGTCTCATTCGGCGAAAAAACCCTGCGCGCTTTTTTCGATTGCGATGCATCGAGCACATGCACGTCACCGGTCGGCCCTGCCGGGGATGTCACGGCCGCCTTTTTCGCCGGGGAGGCGGGCGGCTGTGCTTGCGGCACCTGCGCGGATGCAGGCGGCGGCATTCGTTGCTGCACCGGAGCGGGCGGCGGCTGTTTTGGCTGCGGTTTCGGATCGGCGCGGCGCGCATAGGAAACGCGATCGTCACGGTTCAGGAACCCGGGCTGGAATTGTTGCCCCGTCGCCGGACGCGCCACGATCCGCGGCTGCGCATAGGCCGAAGGCACCGCCGGGGGCGGCAATAGCTGGCTCAGCGCCGGTGTTTCCAGCCATTCGACATGCGGCATCGGCGGCGGCGTTTGCGGCGGCGGCTCGGCTAGCGCGTTTGCCGACGGATGGTAGCTGAAAGGATCGGCCCGGAATGGCTGCACCGGCTGTAAAATAGGCTGGCCCTGAAGTACGGCCGGGCGCGGCGGCAGGCCGGGAGCCTGCTGCTCGGAATTGGTTGCTTGCGTTCCCGGCTTGATGCGCGGGATTTGCTCGCCGAGCTTGGCACTGATCTCGACATCGACGATCGCTTTTTCGAGCGCGCGCTGTTCGGCGGAAAGATCGAACCGGTGCGGAGCCACCTTCGCCTGTTCCTTCAGCGCATTGCGGAGTTGGCTATAGACGACCTTCCGCGCTTCGCGTGTCCCCGGCACATGCGGGCCGAAGGCATCGGAAAGCAGCCGGTAATAATCGGTGGTCGATTCAGCCATGGCGATCCGTGAGCAGGAACGGCCCAGTATATTATGAAAGCGCTTGGAGGGCGCGCGCAAAAGCGCACGGGAGACTAACGGACACCGTAGCGCGAGAAGATTGCCTCAATCTCCGGCTTCATCGCCTTGGCGGCGGCAATATCCGTGCTTCCGCCACGGTCGCCTTTTTTCGTCTTGGCAAGGCCGCGTCCATAGAGCGCCCCCGCGAGCCTCGGATTGAGGCGGAGCGCATTGTCGTAGTCGGAGATGGCGCGGTCGAACTGGCCCATTTTCAGATAGGTGAAACCGCGGCTGTCATAGGTGTTGGCGTCGTTCGGGCGAAGCCGGAGGGCCTCGGCGCAGTCGGCGAGCGCCTCATTCAACTGCCCCCCGAGTGCCCGGCCCCAGCAACGGCTGTTCCAGATTTCGGCGTTGTTCGGCTCCAGCTTCAGCGCGCGATCCAGATCCTTGATCGCAAGCTCGTAGTCGCCGCGGAAATTGTAAGCGACGGCTCGGTTCGCGAGCGAGACGATGTTTTCCGGATCGACGCGCAGCGCTTCGTCGTAGTCGGCGATGGCGCGGTTCGTCTCGCCCTTCGACCAGAACGCAAAGGCGCGGTTGTTGTAGACGCTGACCGTGCGCTGGCCGCCGCGGATCGCGTTGCCGTAGGCGTCGATCGCGGTGTCGAAGTCGCCGGTCTTGCTCGCCTCATTGCCGCGCTCGACCCATTCGGCCGGGCTGAGCTTGAGTACGGGCGGCACGTCCTGTTTCGAGAGCGATTGCGAGGGCTGCTCGGATCCCGTCTGCGGGCGCGTCTCAGGCTTGCCGAACGGAAACCAGCCGGCGATCGACGCAATGGAAAGCCAGGCGGCGGCGAGCACAAGAAGCGCGGCGGCGATGCCGAACACCTGCCGGCGATTGGGCAACGCAAGGCGCGGCATGCGGATGCGCTGAAGCGCGCCCGGGCGGCTCGGCTCTCCATACGTGTCGGCATATTCCTGTTGTTGCGTTACGCGTCGCGGATCGGCGCGGCGGGCGGGCACCGGCACGCGCTGCTCAAGCGTGCGCGGAGGCGGACGGCGCACCGCGGGCGGAAGGCTGCGCTCCAGCTCCTGCCACTCCTCGGGTCTTGGCGGTCTTGGGCGGCGGCGTTCCTCCTCGTACTCGAACTCCGCCTCGATTTCCTTGATCGCCTCTTCAAGAGCGCGCTGTTCGCGCACGACATCGAGCAATTCCCAGGGCGGATCGGATTGCTGCGCTTCCAGCACCAGCAATTCGCGCACGCGGTCATAGACCTCGCGGCGCGTTTCGCGCGTGTTCGGATTCAGGCGCGAAACCAGATTGGCCAGCGCCTCGTAATACTGCGTCGGTGCCTCACGCATGGGGGCGGACGGTGCCTCTCCAGCCATCGGCTCGATCATACTCAATACAGCCATACTGCGGGAACATCGGGCGGCTGACCGCCCATCCTGACTTCAACGGGCCGCCGCCACCGTGTTCGTGAAAAAGCCGCCGATCGCCTCGGCAATGGTACCGGCAACCTTCCGCTGCCAGGGCTCGGAACGCAGCATTTTCACGTCCTCGGCGTTCGACATATAGCCCAGTTCGACCAGCACCGAAGGCACGTCGGGGGCTTTTAGCACCACGAAGCCGGCCGACTTCAGCGGCGTCTTATGCATGCGCGCGGCGTCCTTCATATACGTCACCAGCGAACGGGCGAACGTACCGGAGAGGTTCTTGGTTTCGCGGTGCGTCAGATCGAAGAGGATTTTATCGACATCCGGGCTTTGCGTGGAGAAGCTGAGCTTGCCGAAACGGTCGGCGCTGTTTTCTTTCGCGGCGAAGCGGGCGGCCTCTTGGTCGGAGGCGCGGTCGGAGGCGGTGTAGATCGTGGCGCCGGTGACGTAATTCTCGTTGCGCGAGATGGAATCCGCGTGGATCGAAATGAACAGCGAGGCGTTGTTCGCGCGCGCGATGTTGACGCGCTCGTTCAGCGGAATGAACGCGTCGCCGGAGCGCGTCATCACCACTTTGTAGCGGCCGGATTTCTCCAGCACTTCGCGCAATTTCATGGAGACCGAAAGCACAACTTCCTTTTCTTCCTCGCCCGACGCCGCGACCGCCCCGGTGTCGTCACCGCCGTGCCCCGGATCGATCACGACGACCTTGCGTTCGTCGATTTTCGCGGCGGCCACCTTTTCGACTTTGCGTTCCACAGGCTCCGGCGCTTTCGCTGCTTCTTTCGGAGCCCCGGCGCTTGCCTTTTTCATGAAGGACGCGCGGTCGGTCGGAACGAGGTCGATCACGAGCCGCGCGGGCTGGTCGTCCATCTCTTCCAGCACGAAGGCCTTGTCGATCAGCACCGGAACGGCGGCATCGAGGACGAGCCTCGCCTTTCCTTCCCCGAACATGCCGTAGCGGAACGCGGTGACGAGCCCCCGTCCCTTCTTCCCGGCATGCTGCGGGAGATCGAAAGTCAGTTCGGGAAGATCGACGATCACCCGATACGGATCGGCGAGCGTGAAGGCGTGCAGGTCCACCTTGCGGGAGAGATCGACAATGAAGCGGGTTCGTTTCTCGTCGCCCGCGAGGCGTGCATCGAGGGCCACCGCCCGGCCGGAAAGCAGTGCCTTGGCGCCTGGTGAAACGGAATTCGCGAAGCTTGGAGCCTTCTGTGCGGACGCGTCAGACGCGAAAAGCACGGCACATAGAAGTGCGAGCGGCAAAGCGGTACGCATGGACAAACCCGTCGAAACCGGACTCCGGCGGGCACGGTTACAGGTCCATGGTTAATGCGCGATTGAGAGGACGGGTCGAATCAATCGCCAATTCGGGAGCGCTACTGAGGCAGGGCGGAACAATCCCCTGCCGAAACCAGCCCAAAGGCTCATAAATCCGCTGTTTACGGGCATTTCCCTTGCCAAGGGGCACCCACCCGCCTAAGTAGTTCATGACACTTCGATTGTGCTGCGGACAAACGTTCCGCGGGGCGCTCGCAGCGACCGGCTTCCGTGAAGAAGCCGCGACGTGCGGTCCCCTCTAACGGCGCTCGATGTGGCCGGGACGGCTATCGGCCCTCCCGAACCGGTAACAGGATCATGGGCGGCATCTTACTAAGCGCCGGATCGAATCAACTGAATCAGTATCCGGCGTTGCCGTCGATCCTCCTTGAGAGGCGCGTTTTCGCGTCCCGCAGCTATCTCGACATCTCCATCATCATCCGGCGCGCGGGCTTCACGGCCCGGCACGCGCCCATTCGCGGCGCCGCTCAGGCGCGCCGCACAGCGAGTTCAACATGGCCAATAAAATGCTTATCGACGCCACCCATCCGGAAGAGACCCGGGTCGTGGTCGTTCGCGGCAATCGCGTCGAGGAATTCGATTTCGAGTCCGCAAGCCGTCGTCCGCTTCGCGGCAACATCTATCTAGCCAAGGTCACGCGCGTCGAGCCTTCGCTGCAAGCCTGCTTCGTCGATTACGGCGGCAACCGGCACGGCTTCCTGGCCTTCAGCGAAATCCATCCGGATTACTACCAGATCCCGGTCGCCGACCGCGAAGCCCTGCTCGCGGAGGAAGCGCGCGAGGCGCGCGATGCGGAGAGCGAAAACGACCGCCGCAGCAACCGCCGTGAACGCTCGCGCGATCGGGACAACGGCGAATCCATCAGCGAAGCGCCGTCCGACGAGGCGGCCGAGACGCTCGATTCCGCCGGCGAAACGGATTCCGCGGCGGACACCGTTGAGACGCCGCACGAACATTCCGAGCCGCGGCAGGATTCCGAACCGCGGGAAGTCCGCGCCGAGGAAGCTGGCGAGCCCCCGGCCGACGAAGGCGCAGAGACCGCGCAAGCCGAAGGCGAAGGCGCGTCCGAAGGCGAACAGCAAGACGAAGAACCGCAGGAAGAAGAAGTGGTGGAATCCGTCGGTGGCGGCGCCATGGAAGAAGTGCCGGAACGCCGCTCGCCCCGCCGCCGTCACTACAAGATTCAAGAGGTCATCAAGCGCCGCCAGGTGATGCTGGTGCAGGTGGTCAAGGAAGAACGCGGCACCAAGGGTGCGGCGATGACCACGTATCTGTCGCTCGCCGGCCGCTATTCGGTGTTGATGCCGAACACCTCGCGCGGCGGCGGCATTTCCCGCAAGATCACCGACGGCGCCGACCGCCGCCGCCTCAAGGAACTGGTCGAGGATCTCAAGGTGCCGGAAGGCATGGGCGTGATCCTGCGCACGGCGGGAGCCTCGCGCACCAAAACCGAAATCGCACGCGACTTCGAATATCTCCTGCGCCTGTGGGAAACGGTGCGCGAACTGACGCTGAAATCGAGTGCCCCTGCCCTTGTCTATGAGGAAGGCTCGCTCACCAAGCGCGCGATCCGCGATCTTTACAATAAAGACATCGACGAAGTGCTGGTCGCGGGCGACGATGGCTACGGTGAAGCACGCGAATTCATGAAGATGCTGCAGCCGAGCCACGTCAAGAACGTGAAATATTACGCCGACAGCCAGCCGCTGTTCGTGCGCTACGGCATCGAGAGCCAGCTCGACGCGATGTTCTCGCCCGTGGTGCAACTCAAATCCGGCGGCTACATCGTCATCAACCCGACCGAAGCGCTGGTCGCGATCGACGTGAACTCGGGCCGCTCCACGCGCGAGCATCACATCGAGGACACCGCCGTCCGCACCAATACCGAAGCGGCGGAAGAAGTCGCCCGGCAACTCAGGCTGCGCGATCTTGCGGGCCTGATCGTCATCGACTTCATCGACATGGAGCAGAAGCGTAACAACCGCACGGTCGAGCGCAAGCTGAAGGACTGCCTGAAAGACGACCGCGCGCGCATCCAGGTCGGGCGCATCTCGCATTTCGGCCTGATGGAAATGTCGCGCCAGCGCATCCGCGCGGGCGTGTTGGAATCTTCCACCACCACCTGCCCCTCCTGCGGCGGCACCGGCCATGTGCGCTCGGTGTCTTCGGTCGCGCTGCACCTCCTGCGCTCGCTCGAGGAGAACCTAACCAAGAGTTACAGCCACGATCTGGTCGTGCGCACCAAGATGGAAGTGGCGACCTATCTCCTGAACCAGAAACGCGCGCATCTGCGCGATTTGGAGCAAAGATTTGGCGTCAACATCCTGATCCAGCCGGACACGAGCGTGACCGGCCAGCAGCATTTCATCATCGAGAAAGGGGCGCCGTCGCGCGGCAAGCCGATGCCGATGCCGGCCCGCGTGGCGCCGGATTCCGGGGCGTTCGAGACGGACGAAGAAGAAATCGAAGAAACGGAAACCGCCGGGGATAATGCCGCCGAGGAAGAAGGAGCGGAAGAATCCGCCGAGGCTTCGGGCGAGCCTGCTCAGCAAGGCGAACAGCGCGGCCGTCGTCGCCGCCGCCGTGGACGCGGCCGTGGCGGACGCGGGGAAGGACTCCCGAGCCGCGACGAGCATCAACCGAACCCCGCGCCGATCCAGCCCGCGACATTCGGCGGTTCGTCCGACGAATATGCGCCGCGCGGCGAGGAAGCTGCTGAAGAATTCGCTCCGCAAAATGGAAACGGAAACGGCCAGCCGCAGCTTGGCCCCGACGGCGAACCGCGCCGCCGCCGCCGCCGTGGACGCCGCGGCGGACGCCGCAACCGCCGCGACCGCGGCCGTCATGAGCCCGGACAGGAAGACGGCAACGAGATCGGGCACTCGCCGGAACAGCAGGGCGAGCCCGAATTCTCGACGCGGGGCCCGGCGGAATCGGAAGCGGTGGACACTCCGCCGTTCCATTCCGATCCCAGACCGGACCCGATGCCGCGCTTCGAGCCGACGCCATTCGGCGAACCGAAAACCACCGAGCCGGTTGCGCAGGAGCAGCAGCCTCCGAAGCGCCGTTCGACCGTGCGCGAACCTGCCCCGAGCTTCGGCTTCAGCCAGGATTCGAACCAGGATGCTTCCCCGCCCCGGGTGGAGACGCCCGCCACGATTTCGCCCGGCACCGATACGAACGGCGAAAACGGCGAGAAACAGGACAGTGGGGCGTCCCGTTCGGGCTGGTGGAGACGGCGCTGATTTCGACTAGGCTAGGCTCAGGGAACATAACCGGAGTGGAAGCCATGAAGTCTGTTCGTGCGTATGTCCTTGCCGGCGCGGCGCTGGTGCTCTCGTCCGCTACCGCATCCGCCTCGCCCGCCCTCGTCGTCAGCGATCTGAATTTGCGGGACGGTCCCGGGGTTCAGTACCGCTCGGTCGGCGTGATCCCGGGCGGCAGCACGGTGAACGTGCTCGACTGCCAGCGCGGCTGGTGCGCGGTCTCGGCGTTCGGCCGCAACGGTTTTGTAAACGACGACTATCTCGATTTCGGCGGGCCAATGCGCGGCTATCGCGCGCCTCCGCCACCCCCGCCGCCCGTCGTGTACGAGCAACCGATGTACGGACCGCCGGTCTATGGGCCGCCGCCGCCGCCCTATTACCGGCACTACCAGCGCCGTTACGGCTGGTAATCTGAATTCAAATCCGGAAAGCGGGCGCGGTTTTCGCGCCCGTTATTGTTTCAGCCACTTTCCAATTCGCTCGACCGCCTCCCGCATCTCGGCGGAGGAACCGGCGTAGCAGAAGCGCACATAATTTTTCCCGCGCACCGGATCGAAGTCGATTCCGGACGTCGCCGCCACATGCGTCTCCTGCAGCATGCGGCCCGCGAATTCGTGGCTGTTGTCGGTGAAGTTTGAGACATCCGCATAAAGATAGAAGGCGCCGTCCACGGGCAGGAATGTTTCAAGCCCCGCCTTCGGCAATCCCTCGACCAGGATTTTGCGGTTTTCCTCGTAGCCGTGCTTGACGGCCTGCATCTCGTCATGGCCGTCGAAGGCGGCGACGGCGGCGATCTGCGAAAGCGTCGGCACCGAGATCGCAAGATTCTGCTGCAGCCGCTCGATCGAGCGCACCAGCGTTTCGGGCACGACCATCCAGCCCGCGCGCCAGCCGGTCATGCAGAAATATTTGGAAAAGGAATTGATCACGAGCGCATCGGGCGAAAACTTCGCCGCGGTCTCGGCGGGGAAAGCGTAATCGAGGCCGTGATAGATTTCGTCCGAAATGAACTTGATCCCCGCCTCGCCGCAGGCCGCGATCAGTTCGCGCAACATTTCGGGCCGGATCATGGTGCCGGTCGGATTGGCGGGCGACGCGACGATCACACCTTGCAGCGGCTTGCGCGCATGTTCCGCGAGCAGCGCATCCACCGTCAGCGCCCAGCGGGTTTTGTCCGAAATCGGAATCGAGACCGGCTCGCAGCCGAGCGCCTTCAGAATATGCCGGTACGGCGGATAGCCGGGCTCGGCCAGCGCCACCCGGTCGCCGGGCTCGAACATGGAAAGAAACGCCAGCACAAATCCACCGGAGGAACCCGTCGTCACCACAACGCGCGCCGGATCGAGATCGAGCTTGTAGGTTTCGAAATAATGCTGCGCGATCCGCGCCCGCAGCGGAGGAATCCCGAGCGCCTCCGTATAGCCGATACGGCCCACATCCAGCGCGCGCTTCGCGGCGGCAATGGCGGTTGCGGGTGCCGGTGCCGCCGGCTGGCCGACCTCCATGTGAATCACCCGCCCGCCCTGCTCCTCGATCCGGGCGGCCGCAGCCATCACATCCATCACCATGAAAGGCGGCACGTCGCCGCGCGCGGAAGGCGAAAGCATCCGCCGGGCCGCCTGCAATCCGCGCTGGTTGGGTTTAGGATCGGGCATCTACGGCCATGCCCCGCTGTCGCCGCATTCGGACGGCCAATGGCTGCAACGCGGCCGGCCGGGGTTCAGTCGTTCGTGAAAGCCGCCGCATTGACCGGCCAACGACCCGCCCCTAGCGTGCTTTTTGCATGAATTCAGGGGCACAATCGGAGCGCTCCGTACCGTCCAATGATTGATCGCGACACAGCTAGCAAGCCGTATCCTGACTTACCAGCGGGCACGGCTACCAAGCGGATTTCCGCAATGCGCCGCCTGCTTGCGATGCTCGTCGCGGGCATGATGCTGCTCGGCCCGACGCCGCTCGCCCAGTCGCAGGCGCGCGCGCCCGGCCTCAACGTCATCCGCGACGCCGAGATCGAGGAACTCCTGCGCGAATATACGCGGCCGATCCTGAAAGCGGCGGGCCTCGGCGCGCAAAATATCGAGGTGGTCATCATCGGCGACCGCGCCTTCAACGCGTTCGTCGCCGACGGCCGCCGTATCTTCGTCAATCTCGGCGCGCTGTACGAAGCGAACACGCCGAACCAGATCATCGGGGTGCTGGCCCACGAGACCGGCCATATCGCGGGCGGCCATCTCGCACGCATGCGCGACCAGCTCGCAAGCGCGCAGACGGCCTCGATCGTCGCCATGCTCGCGGCCCTCGGCGGCGTCGTCGCGGGTGCTGCGAGCGGAAGCGCAGGCGTTGGGCAGGCGCTGCCCGGCATCATCATGGCCCCGCAGGAAATGATCCGCCGCTCGCTCCTCTCCTACGCGCGCAGCCAGGAAGAAAACGCCGACCGCTCGGCGGTGAACTTCCTCAACGCCACCGGGCAATCGGCGCTCGGCATGATCCAGACCTTCAAGCGTTTCGCCGACCAGTCGATGTTCATGACGCGCGGCGTCGATCCCTACACGCTCTCGCACCCGATGCCGCAGGAGCGCATAGCCGCACTCGAGAACATCGCGCGCGCCAGCCCGCATTACGACAAGAAGGATCCGCCGCAGCTTCAGTACCGCCACGACATGATGCGGGCGAAGCTTGTCGGCTTCACCGACAAGCCGGACGCCGTGATGCGGCGCTATCCTTCATCCAACACCACGATGCCCGCGCGCTATGCCCGCGCGATTTCGGCTTACCGGTTCGGCAGCATTCCGAATGCCATCCAGCAGATCGATGCGCTGATCGCGGAACAGCCGAACAATGCCTATTTCCACGAACTGAAAGGCCAGGCCTATCTCGAAGCCGGCCGCGCCAATGAAGCGATCGCGCCGTTGCGCCGCGCGGTATCGCTCTCCAACGGCTCGCCGCTGATCCGCATGATGCTCGGTCAGGCGCTCGTGCAGTCCGGCAATTCCGCCTATGCCGACGAGGCTGTCGCCGAACTCCGGCAGGGGTTGCAGCGCGAGCCGAACGCCTCGATGGGCTACCGGCAGCTTGCCATCGCGCTCGGCCGGCAGGGCGACCGCGCCAACGCCGATCTCGCATCGGCGCAAGCCTCCTTCAACGAAGGCGACTTCCCGACCGCGCGGCAACTTGCGGCGCGCGCGCAAAAAAGCTTCAAGAACGGCTCGCCCGGCTGGCTCAAGGCTGACGACATTGTGAGCTACAAACCGCCCAAGATCGGGCAGAACTAAGCGGCTTCAGGAGAAATCGACATGTCCGTTATCCGCACGCTGCAATCGCGTTTCGCCGCCGTTCTGTTCGCCGTGATCGTTGCGTGTTCACTCCCGCACGCCGCCCTTGCCTTGAACGCCAATGACAAGAAGGAAGTCGAGGCGATCATCAAGGATTACCTGATGAAGAACCCCGAGCTGCTGCGCGACGTGATGCAGGAGCTGGAGCGCAAGATGGCGGTGGAGGAAAACTCCCGTCGTGCCGGCGCCCTCAAGGAAAACGCCAAGCTCATCTATGACAGCCCGCGCGGCGTCGTGGTCGGTAACCCGAAGGGCGATGTCACCGTGGTTGAGTTCTTCGATTACAATTGCGGCTACTGCAAGCGCGCGATGGACGACATGATGCAGCTCATCAGCGCCGATCCAAAACTGAAATTCGTACTCAAGGAATTCCCCGTGCTCGGCCAAAGCTCGCTCGACGCCGCCAAGGTCGGCATCGCCGTGCGGATGCAGGACAAGGACGGAAAAAAATATCTCGAATTCCATCGCACGCTGCTCACGGGGCGCGGCGAGGTCAACCGCGACCGCGCGATGGCCGCCGCCAAGCAGGCGGGCGCGGACATGACCAGGCTCGAAGCCGATCTGAAGTCGGACGAGATCGAGGCGACGTTGCAGGAGAGCGCGGTGCTCGCCGACATGCTCGGCATCTCCGGCACACCGAGCTACATCATGCCGAACGAAGTGGTGCCGGGTGCCGTCGGCGTGGCGGAGTTGAAAAAGCGCGTGGAAGCCGTGCGCAAATGCGGGACGGCGACCTGCTGAGGGCGCCGGAAACGCCGTTTACCGCAAGGTTTAATGCCCAGGATTTATCCAGATGCCCGCCTTCCCCTCCGGCGGGCATCTTTCTATAAAGACCGCCCCCGGCCACCCGGCCGCGAATGACCGGATTCCCAGCAATCATGGCGAAGGTTTTCGTGCTGAACGGCCCCAATTTGAACCTGCTCGGCACGCGGGAGCCTGAAATCTATGGCTCGACCACCCTCAAGGACATCGAGCAGATGACGCGGGCCGCCGCCCACAAGCACGGGCTGGAGATCGATTTCCGTCAGAGCAATGTCGAAGGCGAACTCGTGAACTGGTTGCAGGAAGCCGGCAAGCAGGCCGTGGGCGTCGTTCTGAATCCGGCCGCCTATACCCACACCTCGGTGGCGCTGCATGATGCGATCAAGGCGATCGGCATCCCTGTCGTCGAGGTGCATCTGTCCAATATCTTCGCGCGCGAGCCGTGGCGTCACCATTCGCATGTCTCGCCGGTCGCCCGCGGCATGATTTGCGGCTTCGGCGCGGACGGGTATCCGCTCGCCATCGACGCGCTCGCCGCCGCCCTTCGCACTGGAAAGAAGTGATCCGATGTTTGGAAAGAAGATCAATATCGACGCGGCCCTCATCGCGGAACTGAGCCAGCTGCTGGAGCAGAACGGTCTCACCGAAATCGAGGTGCAGCATGGCACGCAGCGCATTCGCGTTTCGCGCGGCGGCGTTGCGGTCGCGGCGGCACCGGCAGCGCATTCCACTCGCCTGTCGAATCTCTCCGCAACGACCGCGATCAAGGATCCGGGCGACGGCAAGCTTCCGGGTTCCGTGCCTTCGCCGATGGTCGGCACCGCCTATCTCGCGCCCGAGCCGGGCGCCAAGCCCTTCATCGAGGAAGGCAGCAAGGTAAAGGCCGGGCAGACGATCCTCATCGTCGAAGCCATGAAGACGATGAACGCGATTCCGTCGCCGCGCGCCGGCACCGTCACGAAAATTCTCGTCGAGAACGGCCAGCCGGTCGAATACGGCGAGCCGCTGGTGATTATTGAATAAGGTATTTGGCGTGGACGAATTCGCCCTCTCCACCGTCGTCCCGGCCGAGCCGAGCCCCCGCGTCGCGCCTTCGGCGCGCGCAAGGATAAACTCCGCAAGGCGAGAGCCGGGATTCATACGCCGCAGCAGAAATTATTTCGCGCAGCCGGTGATGATGGGTCCCCGCTTTCGCGGGGACGACACCTGCAGGGTGAACGATGTTCGATAAAATCCTGATCGCGAACCGCGGCGAGATCGCGCTCAGGGTGCTGCGCGCCTGCAAGGAGCTTGGCATCGCCACGGTCGCCGTGCATTCCACCGCCGACGCCGAGGCAATGCACGTCAAGCTCGCGGACGAGAGCGTCTGCATCGGCCCGCCGCCGGCGCGCGAATCCTATCTCAACATTCCGGCGTTGCTGGCCGCCTGCGAGATCACCGGCGCGGAAGCGGTGCATCCCGGCTACGGATTTTTGTCGGAGAACGCGCGCTTCGCCGAAATCCTGAAGGATCACGGGGTCGCCTTCATCGGTCCCTCGCCCGAGCACATCCGCATCATGGGCGACAAGATCGAGGCCAAGCGCACGGCGAAGCGCCTCGGAATCCCTTGCGTTCCCGGCTCCGAAGGCGGGGTATCGAATGACATCGAGGCGATGAAAATCGCCAGGGACATCGGGTTTCCGGTGCTCGTGAAGGCGGCCGCCGGCGGCGGCGGACGCGGCATGAAGGTCGCGCAGACCGCTGAAGAGCTTTCCAACGCCCTTTCGACCGCCCGCTCCGAGGCGAAGTCCGCGTTCGGCGACGATGCGGTGTATCTGGAAAAATATCTCGGCCAGCCGCGGCACATCGAAATCCAGGTGCTGGGCGACGGCAAGGGCGACGCGATTCATCTGGGCGAGCGCGATTGTTCGCTGCAGCGGCGCCATCAGAAAGTGTGGGAAGAATCTCCCTCGCCCGCATTGAACGCCGAAAGCCGCAAGAAGATCGGCGACGTCGTCGGCAAGGCGATGCGCGACCTCAAATACCTTGGCGCCGGCACCGTGGAATTTCTCTACGAGAACGGCGAGTTCTATTTCATCGAAATGAACACGCGCCTGCAGGTCGAGCATCCGGTCACCGAGATGGTCACCGGCATCGATCTGGTGAACGAGCAGATCAAGATCGCGGCCGGTTCGCCGCTCACGATCAAACAGGAAGACGTGACCTTCTCCGGCCACGCCATCGAGTGCCGCGTGAACGCGGAGAACCCCGAAACCTTCACGCCGTCGCCCGGAAAAATCTCCTACTATTATCCGCCGGGCGGATTGGGCGTGCGCATCGATTCAGCGGTCTATCAGGGTTACACGATCCCGCCCTATTACGACTCGCTGATCGGCAAATTGATCGTGCACGGCAAGACGCGCAATGAATGTCTGGCGCGCCTGCGCCGGTCCCTTGACGAATATGTAGTGGACGGCATCCAGACGACGCTGCCCTTGTTCCGCAAGCTCGTGCGCAATCCCGACATCATCGACGGGAACTACAACATCCACTGGCTGGAAAAATTCCTCGCCGCCGGCGGGATGAAGGATTAGGCCGCGCGCGGCAAGTGACGCGCGATCCAGCGGCAAACCTCGCCCGGATCGTAGGGTTTCGGCAAAAAGCTCGAACCCGGCACGCGCGACTCCTGATCGAATTTCGACGGGCGGCCCGACGCATACAGCACTCGGATTTCCGGCAATAACTTGCGGGCGCGTTGCGCAAGCTCGCTGCCGCTCATTTTGCCGTTGAGATTGATGTCGGTGAAAAGCACGTCCGGCGGCGTTTCGGATTTCAGGTATTCGAGCGCCTCCGGTCCGTTCGAGGCCACATGCACCTCGAATCCTTCATGCTCCAGAATGCTCGATATCATGTCGCTCACGAGCCATTCGTCCTCAACCACGAGAACGCTCGCGCGTTTGACCTTGTTTTCCATGTCCCTGAATCGCTCCGAAGCTCCGGAACGCCTCGTTATCCGCGTATTGGTCAACGTGGACATCCGCATATCGTTCAGAATTCGACGAAAATTGAGCGGATTATCCTAAAATTTTCATGAATCAGGCGCTTTGTCGGTCCGGGAGCGACTCTGGACAAGCCCGGCGCTGCACTTATGCTCACCGGATGTGGCGAATGAGGGCCTTCAACACGCTGGCCATCGCGGCATTGGTCTGTATCCTATGCGACCGAATTGAAGCGCAAACGGATGCGGCAGGCCGGGTATTCGTGACTGAAGTCCGCGGTGCCATCGGCGTCGCCACCGAGCGGCAGATCAAGCGGGCGATCGAGCACGCCGAGCGGGAAAAGGCGAATGCACTCGTCATTCAGCTCGACACCCCCGGTGGTCTTGTGTCGGCCACACGCAACATCGTCCAGGACATCGTCGCCTCCCCGGTGCCGGTCATCATTCATGTGACGCCGAGCGGCGCCCGCGCCGCCTCGGCCGGCACCTTCATGGTCTATGCCGCACACGTCGCCGCGATGTCGCCGGGCACCAATATCGGCGCCGCCACACCGGTCTCCATGTCGATGCCGGGCATGCCGGGCGACGCGAAGAAGGACGGCAAGGAGCAGACCTCGGCCTCCGAGCGGAAGTCGGTCAATGACACGGTAGCGATGCTGAAGAGCCTCGCCCAGTTGCGCGGGCGCAATGCGGAGTTTGCCGAGAAGGCGGTGCGCGATGCCGCCACCATGACCGCGGAGGAAGCAAAGCGCGGGAACGTGGTCGATCTCCTGGCATCGGGCTTGCCCGATCTGCTCGCGCAGGCCGACGGCATGCGCGTGAAGGTGAAGAATGCCGAGGCAACGCTCGCGACCAAAGGTGCCGCGCCGACTACAATCGAAACCGATTGGCGTACGCGCCTCCTCGCCGTCATCGCCGACCCGAACGTCGCCTTTATCCTGTTCATGATCGGTATCTACGGCATCCTGTTCGAGTTCTGGCACCCGGGCACGCTCGTGTCCGGCGTAATCGGCGGCGTGTCGCTGATCCTCGCGTTGATCGCGCTCTCCGCGCTCCCCGTGCATTACGGCGCGCTGGCACTCCTGCTGCTCGGCATCGCGCTGATGATCGGCGAGGCATTCACGCCGGGAATCGGCATTCTCGGCATCGGCGGGTTGGTGGCTTTCATCGCCGGCGCGATCTTCCTGTTCGAGGGCGGCGGCTGGGATATGCAGGTGGCGCTCTCCATTCCGGTGATCGCGGGCGCCACGCTGGCGACAGCCGGGCTGATTTTCGGGATTGTGGGGGCCGCCATCCGGTCGCGGCAGCGGCCGCCCGCCACCGGCAGCGAACAGATGATCGGCTCAACGGCGGAAGTGGTGGAATGGCAGGGACAAACCGGCCGCGTCCGCGTGCATGGGGAAATCTGGGCTGCGCGCGCCGCGCAACCGCCCAGAATCAGTGACACTGTGAGAGTGGTCGGCCGCGACGGCCTGGTGCTGATCGTCGAGCCCTGAGGGAATAGAGCGATGAACCCATTGTACAGCCTGCTCGACTTTACCGGCTTGATCGTTCCGGTCGTGCTGCTGATTTTCCTGCTCGGCTATTCGGTGAAGGTGCTGCGTGAATATGAGCGCGCGGTGATCTTCCTGCTGGGCCGTCTCTGGAAGGTGAAAGGCCCGGGCCTCATCCTCGTTATCCCCGTGATCCAGCAGGCCGTGCGCGTCGATCTGCGCACGCGCGTGCTGGAAGTGCCGCCGCAGGACGTGATCTCGAAGGACAACGTGTCGGTGCGCGTGAGCGCCGTGATCTACTATCGCGTGATCGATCCCGAAAAGGCGGTTGTGCAGGTGGAGTTCTACGAGATGGCGACCAGCCAGCTCGCGCAGACCACCCTTCGCTCGGTGCTCGGCCAGCACGATCTCGACCAGATGCTCGCCGAACGCGACAAGCTGAACGGCGACATCCAGCGCATCCTCGATCATCAGACCGACGCATGGGGCATCAAGGTCGCCAATGTCGAACTGAAGCAGATCGACCTCAACGAGACCATGATCCGCGCCATTGCGAAACAGGCGGAAGCCGAGCGGCTGCGCCGCGCCAAAGTCATCGACGCCGACGGCGAGTTGCAGGCTTCGCAAAAACTCATGGAGGCCGGTCAGGTACTGGCCGCCAATCCGCAGGCGATGCAGCTCCGCTATCTGACAGCGTTGCAGAACGTCGCAGGCGAGCGCTCGCGCACGATCATCTTTCCGATTCCGCTCGACATGTTCGACAAGTTCCGGGGCCAATAGCGCGGCATGACGCGGCACGGCGATATCGAGGTCGAGATCACGCCGGATGTGCTCTTGAAGGCTTACGCGTGCGGCATCTTTCCGATGGCGGAAAGTGCCGAAAGCCCGACCCTGCACTGGATCGAGCCGCAATATCGCGGCGTGATGCCGCTCGATTCATTCCATGTGCCGCGCCGTCTTGCGCGCACGATCCGCTCCGACAAGTTCGAGATCCGCATCGATCGCGATTTCGATGCGGTGATAGCCGCCTGTGCTTCCCCCGCGCCGGGGCGCGGCAAGACCTGGATCAACAAGCGCATTCAGCGGCTCTATCGCGAACTGTTCCAGCGCGGCCATTGCCACACGGTCGAGGCGTGGAGCGGCGGCAAACTTGCCGGCGGTCTGTATGGCGTGAAGCTCGGCCGCGCGTTTTTCGGCGAGAGCATGTTTCACTTCGAACGCGATGCCTCCAAGGTGGCGCTGGTGCATCTCGCCGCAAAACTCATCAAGGGCGGCTTCGTGCTCCTCGATGCGCAATTCCTCACGCATCACCTGGAAGGCTTCGGCGCGGTGGAGGTGGACGGCGTGCGCTACCAGCACATGCTCGCCGAAGCGATCCGGGGTGACGCGAGTTTCGGCCAGTATGCAATGAGCGGGGCGGAAGCGCTGGGCTTGTTCAAGAACAATTAGTCCATGCTCCGTCACCCTGAGGTGCGAGCGGCGCGCCGCGAGCCTCGAAGGGTGTGCGGCCGTTCATCCTTCCAGGCTCGCCCTCTCGGGCTCGCTCCTCAGATGACGGGTCAGGCAGTCTTGATTACCCCGACTTCGCGATGTCCGGCGGGCCCTGTTTGCAGTCGACCAGCCACACGTCATAAATCGGATGCTCCACGGCGTGCAGGCCCGGGCTTGCGGCAAACATCCAGCCGGTAAACACGCGGCGGATTTTTCCTTCCAGCGTGATCTCGTCCACTTCGACAAAGCCCGTGGTGTTTTGCGGCTCGGTCGGCGGGCGCGAGTAGCAGGCCTGCGGGGTCACGCGCAGCGCCCCGAACTGCACCGTCTCTTTCACCGCGGCCTCGAACGGATAGATGCGCCCGGTGATCTTATCGAGACCGGAGAACACGGCCGTCTGGTTCGGAATGCGGACGTCCTGCGGCGACTGATCCACCGGCACTTCCGGCAACGCCTTGCCCTTGCGGGCGACAGCGCCCTTTTCCGGCGCCGGCGGAGCCATGATGTCGCGAAGGCCGCCGGGTTGCTCCTTGGCTTCAAGTTGCTTGGTTTCGTCGCGCTTCTTCTTCGCTTTGGCCGTGGGTTGTTTCTCACCCGGCGGAGGAAGCGGTTCGGTCTGAATGTCGCCCGGGCGCGGCTGTTGCTGCTGCTGGGGAACCGGAACCGTGGGTCGGGGATTGAAGAGATCGTCGATGGTCTGCGGCGGACGCTGCTGCGCTGCCACCGTTCCAAGGAACGGCAGCGCAACGGCGGCTACGATGAAGAAAAGCAGCGGCTTGAGGGGGCGCATCGATCTCTAACGCGGAAATCGGCGAGAGTTTCCTCACCGCTTGTTCCGCTCGTTATCACGCCGATTGCGGCGGCGGAAGGGCCGCGCGCTCACGGGGTTTTGCCCGGCACCGGCCTTTCCCGCGCCATATTCCGTGCTAGCCATATGTAGAATTGGATACGCAGGAGCCATGATCAAAAAGCCCCTCTCCCGCCGACGTTTCCTCATCGGAACGGCCGCCTCGGTCGCCTTTCCCGGCGCGGCCTTTGGCCAGCAGCGACCGCCGGATCTGTTCGGAGACTTCGTGAAGGAGTTTTGGACCGGCCAGCGCCGGCCCGAGCCTTTGCCGGAGCGCGTCGAGCCGACCAAACCCGACGACTGGTACATCGGCTCCGTTCCCGACGGCCAGTTTGAAATCCGCAAGGTGAATTTCGAACTGCTCGACCCGGAATTCCGCCGCCAGCTCGTCGATTTCCGCACGAAGGAAACGCCGGGCACGCTCGTGATCGACCCGCGCAATCATTTTCTGTATTCCGTGCGCGAAGGCGGCACCGCCGTCCGCTACGGCGTCGGCGTCGGCCGTGAAGGTTTCAGCTGGAGCGGTCGCGCCCATGTCGGCCGCAAGGCCGAATGGCCGGACTGGGTGCCGCCCGCCGAGATGCGGCTGCGCCAGCCGGAATTGCCGGAACGCCAGCTCGGCGGCCCGACCAATCCGCTCGGCGCGCGCGCGCTGTATTTGTACGAAGGCAATAAGGACACGCTCTACCGCATTCACGGCACCGCCGAGCCGTGGACGATCGGCACCAATGTTTCTTCGGGCTGCATCCGGATGCTGAACGAGGAAGTCGCGGACCTTTACCTGCGCACGCCGATCGGCACGCGCGTGGTGGTGCTCTGACCCTGTCATCATCCGCGAAGCTTGTCTCCGCGAAAGGCGGGGAGCGGATGATCCAGTAATCTCTGAAATCAAAAGTCTGGCGATTTACTGGATGCCCCGCGGGAGCCTGTCATCGGGCCGCGCTTCGCGCGGACCCGTTGGCGGGGCACAACAGCTTAAGAGCGCGGAACGCCTTTGGGCGCGGCTTTATCCGTCCCCGGAGCGTGGCGAATAATAAACGCACCCACTGGAACATTGGAACCAACACAAAGCAAAATAGTTACCGCCTCGTTTCAAGGAGGCTCCCATGGCACGCAAGAAAGAGAAGAATCTAAACGACCTGTTTCTGGATACCTTGAAAGATATTTATTACGCCGAAAACAAAATCCTCAAGGCGCTGCCCAAAATGGCGAAGGCTGCGCAAGCGACCGAACTCCAAAACGCTTTCAAGAAACACCTTGGCGAAACACAGGGCCAGGTGAAACGCCTTACGCAAATTTTCAAGGAACTGGGTGTGAGCGCGAAGGGCAAGAAGTGCCCTGCTATCGACGGCATCCTCATGGAAGGCGACGAGATCGCCAAGGATTATAAAAATTCTCCAGCGTTGGATGCTGGGCTTCTCGCTGCTGCGCAAGCGGTCGAACATTACGAAATCTCTCGTTACGGCACACTGAAAACATGGGCGCGGAAACTTGGCATGCAGAACGCCGTTGCGCTCCTCGAAGAAACGCTGTCGCAGGAAAAAGCAACGGACAAGACCCTCTCGGGTATCGCCGAGGGGTTGGTAAACGACCACGCCAGAATGGCGGCATAAGGAGATCAAGATGGCAACGATTGATGCTGATTCAAATGCAAGTGCGGTTTCTTGGGGTGCAGTCGTCGCAGGAGGCGTTGCGGCCGGCGCACTTACGATTGTCTTCATCACGCTCGGAGCGGCGGTTGGATTAGCTTCCATTTCGCCGTGGGCTAACAGCGGAGCATCGGCGACCACGATCAAGTGGACCGCCGGCGCTTATCTAGTCGTTACGGCACTGATTTCTTCCGCAGTGGGCGGTTATATTGCCGGTCGTCTTCGCACCAAATGGACAGGCGCGGCAGCCGATGAAGTTGTCTTCCGCGACACGGCTCATGGCTTTTTGGCGTGGGGGTTTGCAACCCTCATGGGCCTTCTGGTGCTCGGGACGGCAACAACATCGCTGCTCGGTAGTGCCGTCACGGGCGCGACGACCGGCGCTGCTGCGGGAGGTACACAAGCCGCGGCGCAAACATCACCGAGCGATTACTTCGTGGACTCACTCCTGCGTCCGCAAGCAGCGACTGCACCCACGGGCACGGCCAATCCCGCCGATACTCGCCGTGAAGTGGGTTTGATTTTCAGTCGTGGTTTGGCGCAACCGGACGGCGTTTCACAAGCCGACCGGACTTATCTGGCGCAAGTCGTCGCCAGCCGCACCGGCCTCAGCCAGACCGATGCAGAAGCGCGCGTAACGCAAGTGGTGAATGCCGCGAAAACAGCCGCCGATGAGGCCCGCAAATTTTCCGCCGCCTTGGCGACCTGGCTGACGCTTGCCTTGTTTGTAGGTGCATTCGCTGCTGCAGCAGCCGCTATTGAGGGTGGCCAACTGCGGGATGGCCGCTGGAAAGGCGTCTTGTTCGCAAGAAACTATCGCTCAAACACTGTCAACTAAGAGGAGACGACCATGGGTATCATCTTGCTTTGGCTACTCGGAATTCCGATTCCGCTACTTCTCCTTTTGTTGCTGTTCGCACGATAAGGAAATAAAAGAAAATGCCCGGCCATCGCGCCGGGCATTTTTTGTTTTAAGGCTTTACACCCTTCACGGAGGATTTCCGCCGCTTGCGGCGCGTGTCGGGAATGCGCTTCGCCATCACCTTGTCGATCCGCTTGCCGTCGAGATCGACCACCTCGAAACGCCAGCCTTGCGCCACCACATGCTCGCCCACTTCCGGCAGCTTGCCGAGTTCGTGCAGCAGGAAGCCCGCAAGCGTCTGGAAGGCGCGGTCCTGCGGCAGTTCAACACCGAGCAGCTCCGCGAATTCGTCAGCGGCGATGTTGCCGTCGATGAACCAGGTGCCGTCCTCGCGGCGCTTGGCCTTCGCGCCCGGGGCGTCTTCGGTACGGAACACGCCCGCGATGGCCTCCAGAATGTCGGCGGTCGTCACCACGCCCTTGAACTGTCCGTACTCGTCATGCACGAGACCCATATGCACGGGCGTCAACTTCAGCATCTCGATCGCGTCGAGGGCGCCGATGGTGTCGGGCATGATCTGCGCCTTGCGGATGTAGTCGCGCGGATCGAATTCGGCGCCGCGGATAAAGGCGTCGAGCAACTCCTTGGCCTGCAGAATCCCGACCACTTTCTCGCTGTCGGTGCGGTAGGCCGGCAGGCGGGAGTGCTGGCTCTCGCGCAACTTCTTGAAGATTGTTTCCGGCTCCCAGTCGAGATCGATCATGTCCACGTTGTTGCGCGGCGTCATCACCGCACTCACCGGCCGGTCGGCGAGCCGCATCACGCCGGAAATCATCGAGCGTTCCTCAGGCTCGATCACGCCCGCGGTTTCGGCCTCGGCGATCAGCGAGCGGATTTCCTCGTCGGTGATCTTGCCGGTCATGTCCGGGCTGATGCGCAGGAGCTTCAGCACGAGCTGGCCTGACAGATCGAGAAGCCCGACAATCGGGCTTGCGATGCGCGAGAGCGCGTTCATCAGGGGGGCGACGCGGACCGCATAGCGCTCGGGGTCGCGCAGGGCGATCTGTTTCGGCACCAGTTCGCCGATAATCACGGAGAGATACGTGATGACGATGACGACGAGGCCGATGCCGATCGGCTCGGCATAGGCATCCGGCACCCCGGCACTTTCCAGGTAATCCGCGAGCCGAAGCCCCAGCGTGGAGCCGGAGAACGCGCCCGACAAAACACCGACCAGCGTGATGCCGATCTGCACCGTGGAGAGAAAACGTCCCGGATCGGCGGTGAGTGCCAGCGCCGTCTCCGCGCCGAATGTGCGCTGGTTCGCCATCGTCTTCAGCCGCGAACGGCGCGAGGAGACGAGCGCAAGCTCCGAAAGTGCCAGCAACCCGTTCAGCAGGGTCAATGCGACGACGATCAGCAGTTCAACGAACAGCACGGCTTCAACCTGCGGAAATCCGCGACGGGATTATTCGTTTGGCGTCCAGGCCTTGTAGTCGCCTGTAGCGCGCGGGCGGCGGCCCGATGCGAGCGTGGAGCCGCGCGGGCGCCAGGCGCCCGGCGTGCCGGTCATGTTCGGCCGGTGCGGCTTTTGCCAGCCACGCGCCTTGTAAGGTTCCTCGCTGGGCGGCGTATCGACGGTGTGATGCAGCCAGCCATGCCAGGAGGGCGGCACGCGGGAGGCTTCGGCGACACCGTTGTAAACGACCCAGCGCCGCTGGAAGCCGAGCGTCTTGTCCACCTTGCCGCCCTTGGTGCGGAAATAGCGGTTGCCGAATTCGTCCTCGCCCACGCCCTCGCCGTAGCGCCAGGTCCAGAATTGGGTGCCGAAGGTCTGGCCGTTCCACCAAGTAAAGATTTTGAGCAGGAAATTCTTCATGGGAATCCGGTTGCGGGCAGGAACATAGGGTCTAGGACCCCGCCCGTCAAAGTGGGGAAATTGAGCATTTGTGCCGTATTTTTTGCATGGCTTGGCAGAAGTTTAGCCGCTTCCCAAAGGGTTCCGATGATACAATTTGCTAAGCTTCCGTCATCCGGAGGTGCGAGGCGCCATAAGCGCGTTCACGCGCGTCTTCGACGCGCTATGGCGCCGAGCCTCGAAGGATGACGGCACCCTTCGAGGCTCGCGGCGTTCCGCCGCTCGGTCCTCAGGGTGACGCACAGGAGTGAATGCGTGGCGGCGGAAGCGGCACAACAGACAACGGAACTCACAAGCGTCGTCGTCCTCTTGGGCGCGGGTGTGCTTGCGGTACCACTGTTCAAGCGCGCGGGCCTCGGCTCGGTGCTCGGCTATCTCGCGGCCGGACTCGCGATCGGCCCGTTCGGGCTGCGGCTCTTTTCGGAGCCAAGCACCATCCTGCACATCGCCGAACTCGGCGTGGTGATGTTCCTCTTTATCATCGGGCTTGAGATGCGGCCCTCGCGGCTGTGGGCGCTGCGCAAGCAGATATTCGGCCTCGGCACATTTCAGGTGCTGGCCTGCGGCGCGCTGCTGACGGCGGCCGGAATCTTCGCGGGCTTTCCGCCGGTCGCTTCCTTCATCGGCGCCATGGGCTTCACCCTCACCTCCACCGCGGTCGTGGTGCAGATCCTCGAAGAACGCGGCGACACGTCCACGCCCTTCGGGCAGCAGGCGATTTCGATCCTGCTGCTGGAAGACCTTGCGATCGTTCCGCTGCTTGCCATCGTGGCGCTGCTGGCACCCGTCACTTCGCTCGTGAGCGAAGGCTCGCGGCTGGAACATGTGCTGATCGCGCTCGCCGCGGTCGCCGGCCTCGCCGTCGCGGGGCGCTACCTGCTCAATCCGATGTTCAATCTGCTGGCACAGGCCGAAGCGCGCGAGGTGATGACGGCGGCGGCACTGCTTGTGGTGCTCGGGTCCGCGACGCTCATGCAATTCAGCGGCCTTTCGATGGCGATGGGCGCTTTCATGGCTGGCGTGCTGCTTTCGGAATCCACCTTCCGGCATCAGCTTGAAGCCGACATCGAGCCCTTCCGCGGCATTCTGCTCGGGCTGTTTTTCATCGCGGTCGGCATGTCGCTCGATCTGGCCCTCGTGATCCGCGAGTGGCTGTTCATCATCGCCGCTGTGCTGGCCTACATGACGCTGAAGGGGCTTGGCATCTACGCCGTCGCGCGGCTGACGAAATCCACCCACACCGAAGCGATCTACCGTACGGCCCTGTTCGCGCAGGGCGGTGAATTCGCCTTCGTGCTCTACTCGGCTGCGGCCGGTGCGGGAATTCTCAGCGCCTCGCAAAACGCCGCCCTCACCGCCACCGTCATTCTCTCGATGGCGCTGACGCCGTTGCTCGTGATCTCGTTGCGCTGGCTGATGCCGAAGGATGGCGAGGCGCAATCGCTCGACGGCATCGAGCATGCCGACGGGCTGGAGGGCAGCGCGCTCATCATCGGCTTCGGGCGTTTCGGACAGGTCGCGTCTCAACATTTATTGGCGCGCGGGATCGATGTGTCGATCATCGAACGCGACGTGGAGATGATCGCCGCCGCCGCCGATTTCGGGTTCAAGGTCTATTACGGCGACGGCACGCAGCTCAACGTATTGCGCACCTCGGGTGCGGGCCGCGCGGAGGCCGTGCTGGTCTGCGTCGAGAAAGCGGAAACCGCGAACCGGATCGTCGAACTGGTGAAGGCGGAATTTCCGCTCACCAAACTGTTCGTGCGCGCCTTCGACCGCACCCACGCGCTGCATCTGATCAAGGAGAACGTGGACTATCAGATCCGCGAGACGCTGGAATCCGCGATGCTGTTCGGCGAAGAAGTCCTGAAAGGGCTCGGTGTGCCGCCTGAAGAAGCCGCCGAGATCACCGCCGACAACCGCCGCCGCGACGCCGAGCGGCTGGAGTTGCAGGTGTCCGGCGGAATGTATGCGGGACAGACGCTGCTTCGCGGCAACATCTCGATCCCGACCCCGCTGACGCCGCCAAAACGCGAGGGCAAGGTGGTGGATGCGGATACATCGGCCTCCATCGAAGGGCCGATCAGCAGGATCGAGAAGAAATCTTCCTGAGTCTCGCCGCGTCAACCCTCACTGTTCACCGGCCGATCATCAGATAAATCGCTTTACGCGGCCCGCGAATCCGCCTCTGTTGGCTGCGGGAAAGCGACGGGTGGCGGCTAGCCGCCCTTCTGGCTTTTCCCCACAATACCCACCATATGTTGTAATAATAGGCAGGCCGGACACAAGGGCTTGACGTTTTCGGTCGAGTCGGCCTAGGGTCAACTCCCGTCCGAAGCGCGAGTTTTGTAGGCGTTTCGGGCCTCCCGAGCACCGCAGTCCAACCACGCCGCACGGAACAAACCGTCCCGGCGCAAGTCCTTGGATTCGGCGCTGTTCGGGCGGAAACTGGGAGCGCAATCCCCGGTTTCGGTTGGTCTTCGGGCCAAGTTCTGTGCCGGACTCTTCCGGGTCCCAAGGAACGTAACAAGCGTCAAGCGACCTGTTCGAGTTCGGCCAACAAAAAGCAGTCAGGGGACGACAAACATGCGGATCGAGCGCCGTTATACGAAAGCCGGAACTTCACCCTACGCCGCCATCGCCTTCCGCACGGCGACCAGCGAAATCCGAAATCCGGACGGCTCGATCGTATTCCGATTGGAAAATATCGAAGTGCCCGAGGCGTGGTCGCAGGTGGCGACCGACGTGCTCGCGCAAAAATATTTCCGCAAGGCCGGCGTCCCCGCGAAACTGAAGCGCGTCGAGGAAGAGACCGTTCCCGCTTTCCTGTGGCGCGGCACGGCGGACGAAGCAGCGCTCGGCGGCCTCGATGAAAAACACCGCATTGTCGGCGAGCATTCCGCCAAGCAGGTGTTCGACCGGCTCGCCGGCACCTGGGCCTATTGGGGCTGGAAGGGCGGCTATTTCGACGGCGAGGAAGACGCGAGCGCGTTCTACGACGAGATGCGCTACATGCTCGCCATGCAGATGGCGGCGCCGAACTCGCCGCAATGGTTCAACACCGGCCTGCACTGGGCCTACGGCATCGACGGGCCGAGCCAGGGCCACTTCTATGTCGATCCGTTCACCGGCAAGCTCGTGAAGTCCGCGAGCGCCTACGAACATCCGCAGCCGCACGCGTGTTTCATTCAATCGGTCGAGGACGATCTCGTGAACGAGAACGGCATCATGGACCTCTGGGTCCGCGAAGCGCGTCTCTTCAAGTACGGCTCCGGCACCGGCTCGAACTTCTCCCGCCTGCGCGGCGAGAACGAGAAGCTTTCCGGCGGCGGCCGCTCCAGTGGTCTGATGAGCTTCCTGAAAATCGGCGACCGCGCCGCGGGCGCCATCAAGTCCGGCGGCACCACGCGCCGCGCCGCCAAGATGGTCGTGGTCGACGCCGACCATCCGGACATCGAGAGCTACATCGACTGGAAGGTGATCGAGGAACAGAAGGTGGCGAACCTCGTCACCGGCTCGAAGATCAACCAGAAACATCTGAAGGCCGTGCTGAAGGCCTGCGTGAACTGCGAGGGCGAAGGCGACGACTGTTTCGACCCGGAGAAGAACCCCGCGCTGAAGCGCGAGATCAAGGCCGCGCGCCGCGCGATGGTGCCCGACAGCTCGATCAAGCGCGTGATCCAGTTCGCCAAGCAAGGCTACAAGGAGATGGATTTCCCGGTCTACGACACCGACTGGGATTCGGAAGCCTATCTCACCGTCTCCGGCCAGAACTCCAACAATTCCGTGCGCGTAAACGACGAATTCCTGCGCGCCGTGGAAGCCGACGGCAGCTGGGACCTCACCGCGCGCAAGAACGGAAAAGTCACGAAGACACTGAAGGCGCGCGACCTCTGGGAAAAGATCGGCTACGCCGCCTGGGCCTGCGCCGATCCCGGCATCCAGTTCCACACCACGGTGAACGACTGGCACACCTGCCCGGCGAGCGGCCCGATCCGCGCGAGCAATCCCTGTTCCGAGTACATGTTCCTCGACGACACGGCGTGCAATCTCGCGTCATTAAATCTGCTCACCTTCCGCACGCCCGCCTCGGCGACGACCGGCGGCTTCAACTTCGATGTCGTGTCCTACGAACACGCGGTCCGGCTCTGGACCGTGGTGCTCGAAATCTCCGTGATGATGGCGAGCTTCCCGTCGAAGAACATCGCCGAGCTTTCCTACAAGTACCGCACGCTCGGCCTCGGCTACGCCAATCTCGGCGGGCTCTTGATGTCGTCGGGCATCGCCTACGACTCCGAGGAAGCGCGCGCGATCTGCGCCGCACTCTCATCCATCATGACCGGCGTGTCCTATGCCACATCCGCCGAAATGGCGGGCGAGCTTGGCACCTTCCCCGGCTACAAGCCGAACCGCGAGCACATGCTGCGCGTGATGCGCAACCATCGCCGGGCGGCGTATGGCGAGCGCGCCGGTTACGAGGCGCTCTCGATCTCGCCGGTGCCGCTCGATGAAACCTGCTGCCCCGACCAGCGGCTCGTCGAGCACGCGCGCAAGGCGTGGGATCTCGCGATCGAACTTGGCAACCGGAACGGCTACCGCAACGCGCAGTCGTCGGTGATCGCGCCCACGGGCACCATCGGCCTGGTGATGGATTGCGACACCACCGGCATCGAGCCCGACTTCGCGCTGGTGAAATTCAAGAAGCTCGCCGGCGGCGGCTATTTCAAGATCATCAATCGCGCGGTGCCGGAGGCGCTCCGCGCACTCGGCTATTCGGAATCCGAACTCGCCGAGATCGAGGCCTATGCGGTGGGCCACGGCACGCTCTCGAACGCGCCGTCGATCAACCACTCCACGCTGCGTTCGCGCGGCTTCGACGACGCGACCATTGCGTCGATCGAGGCGAAGCTGCCGACCGCCTTCGATATTAAATTCGTGTTCAACCGCTGGACGCTCGGCGACGACGTGCTGAAAAAAATCGGCCTCAGCGACGAACAGCTCGCCGATCCCACGCTCGATCTGCTGGCACACCTCGGCTTCGGCAAGCGCGAGGTGGAAGCGGCGAACCTGCATGTCTGCGGCGCGATGACCCTCGAAGGTGCCCCGCACCTGAAAGCCGAGCATCTGCCGGTGTTCGACTGCGCCAATCCCTGCGGGCGTCTCGGCAAGCGCTATCTGTCGGTCGAATCCCACATCCGCATGATGGCGGCGGCGCAGCCCTTCATCTCGGGCGCCATCTCCAAGACCATCAACATGCCGAACGAGGCGACGGTCGAGGAATGCAAGCAGTCCTACATGCTGTCGTGGCGCCTCGCGCTGAAGGCCAACGCGCTCTATCGCGACGGCTCCAAGCTCTCGCAGCCGCTCAACTCCGCGCTCATCGCCGATGAGGACGAGGACGACGCGCAGGAAGACTCCATCGCGGCCTTCCTCGCGCAGCCGCAGGCCGCGCGCACGGCACAGGTGGCCGAGCGCATCGTCGAGAAGATCGTCGAGCGTGTTACCATTACAAGGGAGCGCGAGAAGCTGCCGGGCCGCCGCAAGGGCTACACGCAGAAAGCCGTGGTCGGCGGGCATAAGGTTTACTTGCGCACCGGCGAATATGACGACGGCCGCATCGGCGAAATCTTCGTCGACATGCACAAGGAAGGTGCGACGCTGCGCTCGCTCCTCAACAACTTCGCGATCGCGATCTCGCTCGGCCTGCAATACGGCGTGCCGCTCGAGGAATATGTGGATGCCTTCACGTTCACCCGCTTCGAGCCCGCGGGTGCGGTGCAGGGCAACGACACCATTAAAATGGCCACGTCGATCCTGGACTATGTGTTCCGCGAACTCGCCATCTCCTATCTCGGCCGCTACGACCTCGGCCATGTGGACCCAGCCGACATGGGCTACGGCGCGCTCGGCAAGGGCATCGAGGAAGGCAAGGCCCCCTCCTCGCGCATCGTCTCCAAGGGCCTCTTGCGCGGCAAGAACCTCACCATCGCCGGCGGCACGGAAGCGATCGCGACCCAGGTGGACTCAAACGTGACCGCCCTTCGCGGGCCGGTGACGCAGACGCAGGGTGCCGTGGCGCTGAAGGCGGGCGAGATCGAGACGGCGGAAGAAGCCAGCGCGAAAGTGCAACTGCGCGAGCAGCGCGCGATGGCGCGGGCGAAAGGCTACGAGGGCGAAAGCTGCCCCGAATGCCACAACTTCACGATGGTGCGGAACGGCACGTGTCTCAAATGCGATACGTGCGGTTCGACCACCGGCTGCTCGTAAGAGCAGCCGGTGGCGAGGACGGTGGGGTGTTCGTAAGGAAGTAGCGAGCCATGCCACGGAGGGTCTGACCGGTGCCGGTTGTCTTCCGCGATGCAGGTCTTCGCTATTATTTTTTCTCCAACGAGGGCGCGCCGCGCGAACCGCCGCATGTGCATGTAAAAAGTAGCGGGCGCGACGCCAAAATCTGGCTTGAGCCGGAGCCTTCCCTGGCGGAGAGTTTTGGCTTCAATTCGCGCGAACTTGCGCGTATTCTGCAAGTCGTGGCGGAGAACCGCCCGCGCATCCTGAGGGCATGGCATGAGCATTTCGGCAACTAAGGTTCGCTTCGACGAACATACAATGTGGGTCGATCTCTCCGACGGCCGCACGCTCGGTGTGCCGCTTGCATGGTTTCCGCGCCTCTTGAATGCCTCGCCGGCCGCGCGCGAGAAGGTCGAACTCTCCCGCGTGGGCCTGCACTGGGAAGACCTCGATGAGGATATTTCCATCGCGGGCCTCATCGCCGGACGCGGCGACATGACCGGACAAACGGAACATGCTGCGTGAGCGCCGCGCGGGCGAAAGGTTACGAGGGCGAAAGCTGCCCCGATGCCACAACTTCACGATGGTGCGGAACGGCACTTGTTTGAAATGCGATACATGCGGCGGGACCACCGGCTGCTCGTAAGAGCAGCCGCTTAGGCAAAAGCGGTGTTCGTGAGGAACTAAATAGATCAAATAAAACGGGCGGATAAAACGCCGCCTGTTTTTTTAAAAACAAAGTTATTCAGCCGCGACTAAATTGACCTGCGAATGATGCGCGTAAGTTTTCCATGTGGGCTTGTAATCCGCGTTGGCCTGATTGCCCCACGTCGTCCAGCCTTTCCGCATACCCCTGCCAAACAATTCCAAAAATGGCCCGCGACTGCATTCTTCGATAATGTCGTATTGCTCGTCTGGCTTTCTTGAGTGTTCGCGCTTGCGCGTTGCCAATAAATTTACCTGACTTCGCCCCGGCGACAGCGTACGCGCATTTTTTCCGCGTACGCCGAAAAGGATGAGTTCAGTTACATTGCGAAAGTAAAATCCCACGCCGCGGCCATCCGAGCCGCCGTCCTTGCGGATTTTGTGCCAGACGATATTACCCTTGTAAGTAAATCCCCACGCCTTCATGACTGCCAGACCATCCGGCAACAATGCGTTCGGGCACCACAAATAGAGATGCGCGGTCGAAGCCACTATATTTGCAACCGGTAGCGATGAGATCTCATCGAGCTTCATGGTAGGATACCGAGCCAGCCTCTTGTGCTCGGGTGCAACTTTGCCGGTCTTGTTTATAAATTGCCAAGGTGGGTCAGCAAGAATTGTCGAAAAACGGCGGTTACCGACAAATCGGGTTAGGTCGGCACCTGCAGTAATCGCATGACCATTAGTCTTCGACATAACAAGCCTCACGAATTCCGAATATAACTACCGGGCATCCACCACCGCTTCCGCCATCAAGCCTCGGAAGCAATTTCGCCATGTGAGTGGTTGAGTTTCCAAAACTCGGCCCACGCCCTAGGCGATTAAAAATCTGCTGTAGTTCAGTGCATCGTGTAATGATTACTCCCGCGTCAATCGCACGAAGATCGAACAGCAAGCGGAAGTTATTCAGGTCCCGGTCGAAGAACGGATCCTTGTTGTTCCACTCCACTTCCAGCGCAACTCGATTCTTGTAGCAATCAACCTTGTGCGTAGGCGCTGCGTATTCGGACTTGTCCACCACGATCTTGGTATCGAACTTTTTCTCGATCCAACCAAATTTTGCAAAATGAGAGTCCAAGCTGCTCGAGATTAAGCCCTTCGCGCCTCCCGGCTGAAGAATGTCGCTTTTGCGGAGCTTAAATCCCTTCAGAACAGTAAGAATGTTCTTCCATTCTTCTGGATGTGCTGCCGACAAAATCGCCAAACCATTTCGCCACTCGTGAACTTCAAAACGATCGGAGATCTCCTTCGGAAGTAGCGATTGATTCGTCATTACTGATCATCGCATGGACAAATCACTGGACATGAAAGCTACTTCGTTCTATGTTTGTTCTCAAGGGCAATTTATAAGAAATCGGCGAATAACTAGCTTAAATCAGCACTCGGTTTTTTCTTTGCGGAGCCAAACCATGCGCCGCGACAGCAAGACCCTGTTCAATTTCAAGCCGCCGGCGAAGCGCTAATTTTTTTGTCATGGCCGGGCAAAAGGCGCCAACGGTTCCGCGCGTAGCGCGGCCCGATGATAAACTCTGCGCCGTCTTCGCGCCTGAAGTCCCGGCCATCCACGTCTTCCGTCATTCCGGGGCGCGGCGAAGCCGTGAGCCCGGAATCCATAACCCCCGGAGTCAAACAGTACGCGCATGGCTATGGATTGCTTAAGGCTGCGGCCTTCATCCTTCGAGACGCCCGCCGTCTTGCCTCTCTTTGCCTCATCCTGAGGAGCGCCCGCAGGGCGCGTCTCGAAGGATGAGCGGCGGGC
>LNFM01001241.1_pt1 | contig 75298 bp, 76 predicted proteins | sample 596031 | NCBI WGS metagenome assembly LNFM01 (sample SAMN04254537, study PRJNA301005) | activated carbon metagenome | isolation source: dual media filters at the Ann Arbor, Michigan drinking water treatment plant | place: USA: Ann Arbor
CGACCGTGCGCGGACGCGCATAGAAGGCGGGGACCGGCATGGCGACGACGGCGCCCATCTCCGTGACAGCCAGCATGCTCTTGATGTGGCCGGCATGCAGCGGCGTCTCGCGAACCATCAGGACGACCCGCCGGCGTTCCTTCAAGCAGACGTCGGCGGCACGCGCGACGAGACCCGAGGTCACGCCGGTCGCGATCTCGCCCAGGGTGCGCACCGAGCACGGTGCCACGATCATGCCCATCGTCTGGAACGAGCCGCTCGCGATGGCCGCGGCGATGTCGCCCGGCGCATGGACCACGTCGGCGAGGGCGCGCAGCGCGGCGGCCGACAGGTCGGTCTCGAGCGACCGCGTCTGGTCGCCAGCCTTGGTGATCACGAGATGGCTCTCGATCTCCAGGGCCCGCAGCATCTCCAGCACACGGATGCCGTAGACCGTCCCGGAGGCGCCGGTGATGCCGACGATCATGCGCCGGACGGGCTGGCCCGCTGTCACCGTCCGACTCAGCCCGCGGTCTCGACGTGCCGTGGACCGCGCAGCCTCCTGAAGGTCGCGAGCGCGCGATGAATCTTGGCAGGGTGGCCGTCGATATCGACTGCGTGATGCAGGGCATGACCTGACACGGACGCACCTCCCCGACCGACCGGACAATCAGCAGCGCGCCCGCCGAACTGCATACGAGTCACAATGGAACGATAACAGCCCGACCCGAGGGGCTCAACGACGGAAGACGGCACTGCTGTCTCAGTATGAAGTTTCCCGCGTCCAGGCCGGCCTTTCAATTTCCCCCGCATGCTATGTTCATCCCCGCAAAGGAGAAGGGGCATGAAGGCTGTTCATCTCATCTGCCGTCGACTTTCTGGCGGCCGAGGCCTTGAGGGCCTCACGAAGATTGAGAACGAAGCGAATGTCTGGCGATCGTCCAGCTGGGCATTCACGGATCGTGATGACCCCACTGTGCTAGTTGGAGGCTGGGTGTATTTGCATCCGTTAAGCAAGAGCGCCCCATCCGAGTTCGGCGGCGTTGTGCGCAACGTTGTACGGGCGGTTCGGAATGGCAAAGCCAAGGAAGACGGATTTGACCTGATCTTTGAGGCTCGCCACGAGGGACGAGAACAAGTGTGGCGCGGAGCGGACTACCAGATGGCGTGGACGAGCGGCATAGTCGAGGCTTCACTTGATCATGAATTGAGTGGATCCAATGCCCACCAGACCTAAGGGCCAGAAGCGCTCCGCCGATGCAGTCTCCGCCGCCGTCAACGTATGCGAATCGCTACCAGACAGCGGAACGAGACCGTCAAGTGGGAAGGCAGGGACTCGGCTGCTGTGGCTCTTACGCCCGCCGTGCGCGAGCTGGATGCCCGCCACCGCACCCCTGCTCCGGATGAGATCGGTGACGGGCCGCAGCGCCTCGGCGTGGCGGTCCGACCAGATGCCGAGATCTTCGGGACTGAGGCGTCCCTCGGGCGTGACCGCGGTCGCCTCCGTCATGACGATGCCGGCACCGCCGACGGCCCGAGCGCCGAGATGCACCATATGCCACGGCTGGGCGAGCCCGTCGGCCGCCGCGTACTGGCACATCGGCGACATCACGATGCGATTGGGCACGACGAGGTCGCGCAGCTTCAAGGGGGCGCGAGCGAGGCGATTTCCGCCGCGGCCCGTCGCGCCCCGGGATGGCTCCCTTCTGCCCGGGCGCAGCCATCAGCGCCTGCCAGTGCTGCCAGCCCTTCTTCGTCAGCAGGCCGTGCAGGAAGAGATCGAGACCTTCGCGGATGTACTCCTCGAGGGTCGTGGTCCGCTTGAAATGCCAGGCCTTGAGCGCCCAGCCATGGGCCAGCAGGACGATGCGATAGGTCACCAGATCGACGTTGACCTGGCGGAAGTACCCCGCCTCGATGCAGGCTTGGAGGCAATCGGAAATCATGCCGTTCGAGTTGAGCTCGAGCTGCATCAGCACCTTCCGTCGGGCCGGCGACAGCGACTTCGTCTCCCGGTAAGCGAGCACCGTCGCATCGACGTTGCGACCGACGGCATGACAGTACGCCGCGACGGCGGCGCAGAAGCGGTTCAGCGGATCGTGCACGGACTCGAGCGTGTCCGGAATTTCCCGCGCGTAGTTTTCCAGCAGCGAGACGATCACCAGGAAAAGGACGTCCTCCTTCTCCTTGACGTAGGTGTAGACGAGGCCCGGGCTGAAGCCCGCGACCTCGGCGATGTCCTTGATGGTCGTGCGATGGTAGCCGTTGACGCCGAAGCACTTGGCGGCGGCAGCGACGAGCTGCGCGCGCCGCCGCTCGATCAGCTCGGCGTCGTCGGTCTGGCTCACGATCCGGACGGGCGAGGAAGCGAGCGAGCCTGCGGTTCGCCTCATCACGGCGCCTCCCTGAGCTGGTCGCGAAGCGTGCGCTTGAGAACCTTGCCGGCGCTGCTGCGAGGCAGCGGCTCGTCCGTCAAGGTGAAGGTCTCCGGCACCTTGTAGTCGGCGAGCCGGCCGGCGCAGAAATCGACGATCTGCCCGGCCGACAGGTCGGGCGTCAGCCGGCTGACATAGGCGTGCACGCGCTCGCCGAGGACGGGGCAGCTTCGGGCCACCACGGCGCATTCGAGCACCGCGGGATGCTGGGCGAGCACATGCTCGACCTCGACGCTGTAGATCTTGTAGCCGCCGCGATTGATCATGTCCTTCTTGCGGTCGATCAGCCGCAGGTATCCGTCGGCGTCGATCGAGCCGATGTCACCCGAATGCCAGTATCCCGCCGTGAAGGAAGCGGCGGTGGATGCCGCATCCCGCCAGTAGCCGGGCACGACCATCGGGCCGCGGATCCAAATCTCCCCCGCCGCGCCGCGTGGCAGCTCCCGGCCATCGTCGTCGACCACCAGGACATCCGCGCAGATTACCGGCTTGCCCACCGTGTCGCGACGCGCCAGGCCCTCGCCGATCGGCGTCAGGCTGGTCGGTGAGGCCGTCTCGGTCGCGCCGTAGCCGTTCACGAGGGAAAGCCGCGGCAGCCACTCGCCCAGGGCGACGATCGCCGCTTCCGGCATCGGCGCACCGCCATAGCTGCCCAGGCGCCAGGCCGACAGGTCGAACGCCGCGCGGTCGGAATCGCGCAGCACGAGGTTGTACATTGCCGGGACCAGCACGGCGTGCGTCATGCGCTCGCGCGCGGCGACCTCGAGAAACGTCCGTGCCTTGAACGCCGGAAGCATGACGACGGTGCCACCGACATTGATCATGGAAAGCACGATGGCGATCAGGCCTGTCACATGGGTCGCAGGCACCGCCAGCAGCGAGCGCTCGTTCTCGCCCAACCGATGCGCCAGGGCGAAGTGCCGGAGCGAGTGCCACACGTTGAGATGCGTCAGCATCGCTCCCTTGGGCAGCCCGGTCGTCCCGGACGTGTAGAGCAGGAACGCCGTTTCCTCCTCGCCGGGGACCGGCCGGTCGGGCAACGGCGATGCGCCGCCGGGAAGATCGCCGAAAGAGAGTGCGCCCGGCGCGCCGCCGCAACGGATGGCCGCTCGCAGGCCATGCAGGCCCTGGATGCCAGCCGCGGCTCCCGTCGCCTCGTCGTCGAGCATCAGGAGGCGCGCCTCGCAGTGCTCGACGATGTATCTCACCTCGCCGGCGCCAAGTCGCGTGCCGATGGGAACCGCGACGGCGCCGAGACGCAGGGCTGCGAGGATGGCGACCACGATCTCGGGCCTGTTGCCCAGCACCATGCCGACCCGTTCGCCGGCGCCGAGGCCAAGCCGATGCAGGCCCGCCGCGACGCGCTCGACGGCGGCATGGAGATCGCGATAGGTCAGCCGAAGCCCGCCCTCGACCACGGCCTCGGCATCAGGCCGGCGCGCCACCGCGCGCTCGAACATGCCGTAAGTGTCGACGTCGCGCTCGCGGAAGCACCTGACGACGCGATCGCCGAAATGCGCCTCGTACCGAATGTCCAAGCTTCCTTCGGGTCGCCAGCTCATGTTCCCGGCTCTCCCCGCGCTCTCAGCCGATGGTCGAGCCGCCGATAGACTCATGCGGTCACCCCCGTCGGGGATGAGCCCGCGCTGTCGCCCTCGGCGAAGAAGACGATCTCGCGGACGGCGAGCGCCACCGTCCCCGCGTCGGCGAGCGCCGGATCCAGCCCGCCGAGCGCGCCGCGATCGCGACAGGCCTGCTCGCGCTCGGCCGGCGAGGTAAACCAGATCTCCCACAGCGCGCGCCATGGCGTCGTCGCCGCGCCGACGCCGAGCGCGCTCGCCGAGCCTGCGTCGAGGCGGTTGCAGACGGCCCTGCGGACAGCGGGCGGCGCTGCCTCGCCGTCGGCCGCGACATCGGTGCCGTCGCGGCGGACCAGGAAGATCGCCTTCGCGCCGCCGTCGCCGCGCCGACAGACGATGCGCTCCCACCCGAGCATCGACACCGTGCCGGCCGTGTCGAACAGGTAGGCTTCATCGGTGCGGACGTTGGCGTAATCGGGATGCTGAAAAAAGCCCTGGCGGTAGTCCGCCCTGGGCTTCTGGTAGGTGACGGAGATGCCGTCGATGGCAGGCTCCGTCGCGGCGTCATGACCGGCCAGCACGTGGTTCTGGACGTACCGGAAGGTGAATTGCCGGAAGCCGTCCTGCGCCGCGGCCAGCGGCCCGTGGACCTGCTCGTAGTGCGCGAGGAAGCGCTCGCGATCCATCGGGCTGCGGCGGCGCAGCAGCGAGAAGCGCTTGACGACCTCCGGCATCGTTTCCTCCCCCGGCTCGGGCCGGCTCAGCCTTTGCCCTTCTTCTCGGCGAACTCCTTCTTGCCCTTCAGGATCTCGCCGAAGAGCTCCTGGGCGCCCGGCCCCATCGTCTTGACGAGCTCGGGCAGGCTCGGCTCGACGAGCTTTTGCCACTCGGCTCGCTGTGCATCGTTCAGGATCGCAACCTTGCCGCCGGCGGCGCTGAAGGCGTCGAGCTTCTTCTTCTCGTCGGCGAACCAGCGGTCGCGCACCTCGTTCGATGCCGGCAGGCCGGCGACGATGGCCTTGCGCTGGTCCTCGGGCAGGGCGTCCCACTGCGCCTTGTTCACGAAGTAAAGCCAAGGGTGGTGCAGATGCTGGGTCGTCACGAAGTTGGGCGCCGACTTGGCGCCGGGCGTCGTCGCGTAGAACGGGAACGGCAGGTCGCCGGCCACGACCAGGTTCTGCTCGAGGCCGGGCCACAGCTCGCTGATCGGCAGGGCGACGCCGTTGGCGCCGAGCGACTGCCAGAACAGCTTCGACGCGGCGGCCGGCGAGACCCTGGCCTTGATCCCCTTGATGGCGGCCGGGCTGGCGCATGGCGCCTTGCAGAACACGCCGTTGTAGCCAGCCTCGTTGATGGCCAGCAGCTCGAGCCCCTTGTCGGCGAACATCTTCTTCATGAGGGGGAACACGAACTTGTCGGTCACGTAGCGGCGCTCGGCGTCGGACGACCAGACATAGGGCAGGCTGACGACGGTCGCGTCGGGGACCGCCACGCCGGCGCCGAAAGCCGACGTCGCCCCCATCTGCAGGCGGCCGCGAGCGACCTGCTGCACCATCTCCTGCTCGTTGCCGACGAACTGGCGCTCGACCGACAGCTTGCCGGCGGTCGACTTGCCGATGGTGGCGAGCAGCTCGTCGTCCTGGGTTGCCCCGAAGGTCGGTGGCTGCATGAGGCTGCCCATCTTCCACTGCTGCTGTGCGCCCGCCGGGACGGCGGCCGCGGTGGCGAGCATGGCGAGCGAAAGGCCTACGATTGATCGACGCAACATGATGTTTCCTCCTCTTCCTTGACGCTTGGTTGTCACTTTCCGACCAGGTACAGCGCGAGCGGCGGCCAGGCACAGACCACGACCAGCCAGCCGAGCATGAGGGCGACGAAGGGCAGGACCGCGCGGCAGATGAAGGCGAAGTTCTCGCGGAACGCGGCCATGGCGACGATCAGGTTTAGCCCGACCGGCGGCGTCAGGTAGCCAATCTCGAGGTTGGCCGTCATGATGATGCCCAGGTGGACCGGATCGATGCCGGCGCCCTTGGCGATCGGCAGGATGAGCGGCGCGAAGATCAGGATCGCCGACCCGACATCCATCAGGCAGCCTACGATCAGGAGCAGCACGTTGATGCCGATCATCACCGTGACCGGGCTGCTGACATTGGCCTGGACGAGCTGCACCCAGCTCTTGGCGATGCCCTCGTAGTCCAGGATGGTGTTCAGGCTGTTCGCCACGGCGATCAGCGGCAGCAACGTGCCGAGCATCTTCACCGTATCCAGGAGAACGGTGCCGTAGTCGGCCAGCCTGAGCTCGCGGTGCACCAGCAGCTCGACCGCGAAGGCGTAGGCGAGCGACACGGCGGCCGACTCGGTGGGCGAGAAGTAGCCGGAGTAGATGCCGCCGAGCAGCAGCACGGGCAGGAACATCGCCAGCAGGCCACGCCGCAGGGCCAGGGCGATCGCCGCCGCGTCGAGCCGCTGCGTCGCCCGCCGCCGGTTGACCGCCCAGCAATAGACCGAGAAGATCGCCGTGAGCATCAGTCCCGGGCCGATCCCCGCGATGAAGAGGTTCGAGATCGACGTCTCGGTGGCGAGGCCGAACAGGATCATTGGGATCGACGGCGGGATCATGATGCCGAGCGTGCCGGCCGAGCAGATGACCCCGATCGCGAACGATCGTCCGTAGCCCGCCTTCAGGAGCCCGGGATACATGATCGTGCCGATCGCCAACATGGTGACGATCGAGGAGCCGGAGATGGCCGCGAAGATCGCACAGGCCAGCACCGCGGCGATCGCCAGCCCGCCGGGAATCGGCGCCGTGAAGGCGACCATGACATCGATCAGGCGCTGGGCGATCGAGCCCCGCGTCATCAGCGCGCCGGCTAGCACGAACATCGGGATCGCCAGCAGGACCTCGCGGTCGGCCGTGAACCACATGTCCTGGATCAGGTACTCGACGCTGCTGTTGCGCGCGAACCAGGCGTGCGTGAAGGCGGTCGCCACCGCGAGCAGGAGGACGACCGGCTGGCGCAGGAACAGCAGCGCCAGCATCAGCACGGTGAAGATGGTCACGGCCGGCGACAGCACGCCGGCGAGGCCGACCGCAGCGACCGCAGCCATGATGCCGGCGGGGACGGCAGCCAGGCGCGCCCTGCCCGAACGTCCCATCAATGCCGCTCCATCACCGGGAACTCCATCACTGGGCCTCCTGCTCGGCAGGCCGCAGGCGGGGGAACAGGGCGAAGCTCCCGTAGCGCAGGGCCGAGGCGAGGAAGATGTAAGGCAGGACGACTTGGAAAGGCCAGAGCTTGGCGTAGAACAGCAGGTCCGTCTCGCCGAGCCGCGCGCTGCTGCGCACGTAGGCAACGGCGTAGATGCCCAGGACGACGCAGATCACGCCCGAGACGACGTCGCCGATGCGCGTCATGGGCCCCTGCCACTCGTCGGGAAACAGGCGGTCGACCAGCGAGATGCGTAGATGCCCGCCGGAATGCACGACGACGACGAAGCCGAGCAGCCCGGCGATGGCGTTGTTGTACACGGCGAATTTCTGGGCGCCGAAGATGCCGAAGCCGAATATCTCGCGCGCGACCACGTCGGCGAACAGCGACGTCGCGACGAGTAGCAGGGCGGCGCAGGTGACGACGACTTCCGACAGGTAGAGCCAACGCAGAGCCTCCCTCAGGAAGCCTTCCGCCCGCCCCGCCGGCCCCAGGAGGCGATCGGTCCCCAACTCCATGACGCCCCCACCGAACCGGCGACATTGATTGAACAGTCATTCAATACCGATGGCGGACACGAGCGTCAACCGGCGGCCTGTCGTTGCCGGGAACGACGGCCGGTGCGTCTCGTCAGTGCCCCTCATGGGCCGTGCGATGCCGGCGCGAAGGCGAGGCGGCTTCCTCCGACGAAAGCCAATGCCGCTTTCAGGGCGATGACGGAGTCACACCCTGGCGACCTGACGCAGCGCGTCGCACAGCCGCCGCCGCGCCTCGTCGTCGAGCACCTGCGAGATGGCGCGCTCGACCTCGGCGTCGATCCGGTGCAGCCGGCCGACGAAGGTGGCTCCCTTGGACGTCAGGAACAGGGCGTGCAGGCGGCGGTCGCCCTTCGCCGGCGCGCGGCGCGCCAGCCCGCGCGCCTCCAGCCCGTCGATGAGCGCGACGAGGTTGGTCTTCTTGATGCCGAGCGCCTCGGCGAGCCGGGTCTGGCTGAGACCCGGATTGCGCTCGATCACCGTCAGCGCCGAGTACTGCGCCGGCCGGATGTCGACCTCGGCGAACAGCTCGAAGAACCTCTGGAAGACCGCGACCTGGGCGCGGCGCAGCAGGTAGCCGACGCTGTCGCCCAGGCGTCCGAGGTCGATCGACGGCTCCGGCGCGACCTCGCGCGCCGTCCGGAGAGTCGTCCCGTTGGCCAAGCTCACGTGCGGTGCCTCCCGCGATGGTGTCCCGCCATAGTCTCCCGCCGCCCCGGCTATTGACAACCCCGGATGGTTATCCACCATAACGATCAGCCCTCCGCAAAGGGAGGAAGAGGAGGAACATCATGCTGAAGCACAGCCGTCGCAGCCTCGTTCGCGCGTCGGGCGCCGCCGTCGCCGTCTCCACGCTGGGCATCTTCGCAAGCCGCGCCGGCGCCCAGGGGGCGCCGCTCGAGACCGTCCGCATCGTCACCGGGTTCCCGCCGGGCGGGACGTCGGACACGCTGTGTCGCCGCGTCGCCGAAGGCATCAAGAACACGGCCTATACCAAGTCGGCGATCGTCGAGAACAAGGCGGGCGCCGGCGGCCAGATCGCCGTGCAGGCGATGAAGGGAGCCGCGACCGACGGCAGCGTCCTCCTGCAGACGCCGGCCTCGATGCTGATGATCTACCCGCACATCTACAAGAGCTTGGCCTACAACGCCTTCACCGACGTCACGGCGGTCACGCTCGCCTGCACCTTCGACTTCGGCTTCTGCGTCGGCCCGGCCGTGCCCGACAGCGTCAAGGACATCCCGGGCTTCCTCGCCTGGTGCAAGGCCAATCCCGACAAGGCCAACTACGGCTCGCCGGCGGCCGGCTCGGTCCCGCACTTCATAGGCGTGCTGCTGGGCCAGGCCGCCGGGGTCGACCTGAAGCACGTCGCCTATCGCGGCTCGGCGCCGGCGGTGCAGGATCTGGTCGCGGGCCAGATTCAGGCCGTGTCCGCCCCCGTGGGCGAGTTCACGCAGCAGGCGAACGCCGGCAAGATCCGCTTCCTCGGGGTCTCGGGCGCCCAGCGCAGCCGCTTCGCTCCCAACGTGCCGACCTTCGCCGAGCAGGGCTACAAGGACCTGGTGTTCACCGAATGGTTCGGCTTCTTCGCGCCGGGCGGCACGCCAGCGCCGGTGGTGCAGCGGGCGAACACCGCGTTGCGCGCCGCGCTGGCGCAGAAGGACGTGATCGACGGCCTCGCCGTGATGGGCCTCGAGGCGAAATCCTCGACACCCGAGGAGCTCGCCACCCTGCTCAGGACGAGCTACGACCGCTGGGGCCCGATCGTGAAGAAGATCGGCTTCACCGCGGACTCCTGAACTCGCACGAGCCGGCTGAACCCCTCTCGGCCGTCGAGCACCCGGCGGCCGAGAGCAAATCTACTGCGGGAAGTGCTCGACGTGTGTGTCGGCCGTCCGGCCGAAGTAAAGGACTCGCCTGCCCAGGAACGAAACGATGTAGCCGGCGCAGCCGAGCGCCTTCACGTTCCTGCAGAACGCGGCGTAGGAATATTCCGGCGGGTTGGCCTGTGCCCACTTTATCTGGGCGGCCACCCCGGGCTGGTCGAATTGGGCGGCAACCTTTCCCTCCGATGGCCGGTTCGCCAGCACGACACTGTCTCCGTCGGGGAGGAAATAGGTGGTCGTGTGGCAGCGATAGTCGACGACGTAGCCTTCGAATCCAGCCTCGATCAGCGTCCCGACGATCTCGGGGAAAGCCATTGTCTTGTCGTAGGCGGCGTTCAGGCAGGTCCTGGCGATCGTCGTCATGTGCGCGTTCATGCGCGTTCCTTTCCAGGTCGGGTGTGGGCCGTTCACATCGGTGTCAGTCGCCCGGGACGTTCGTTAGTTGATTGTCCTGGACGCTCTTTCGCAGAAGCTGCCCAAGGTCTCGAACGTTCCCCGGCGCGAGAGCGCCGAAGAAGTCCGCGTCATTCCTGTCCGCGAGTGCGGCCAGGGGGGGCACGGGCTTCCGACCAGCCGGCGTCAGCGCGACGATGTGGGCTCGCTTGTCATCGCAGGTCAGGAGATCAGCGAGCCCGTGCGCCGATCCGTGACCTCCTTGCGGCCGGTCTTGGCGGCGCGCTCGGCGGCGTGCTTGTCGATCATGCGCTGGGCGGCCTCCTGGCGCTGCCGCGAAAGTGTGTCTCGGTTGCGCGTCACCCAGTCGTAGGACTCGTCGCGGGCGACGTTGCTGCCGTCGAAGACCGGCATGACGTAGCGCGCATAGAGCTCGTAGGAACGCTTGGTCGCCTCCCAGTCGGCAATGTTGTTGGCCATGTGCAGCATGACCCCGAACTCGCCCTGCTTGGCCTGCAGCTTGCGGATCTGGGCAATGGCATCGTCGGGCGTGCCGACGACGCCGATCTTCACCCTCATCCAGTAGTCGACGATGTCCTCGCCCGGCGGCACGTCGAAGCGCGGCATGTTGTTGTTGATGTAGTCGACATAGGCCTGCATGCCGAAGCGCACGTTCTCGCGCGCCTTGTCGCGCGTCTCGGCGATATGGAACGGCGCCACCAGGCGCAGCCGGCGGGGGTCCATGGTGCGGCCGTGCTCGGCGGCGATCTCGCAGGCGGTCTGCCAGTTGGTGGTGAGCGCGTCGAAGCCCGTGGTCTCGGCCGCGGCGACGCACAGCATGCCGAGATCGTAGCGGCCGGCCAGCCGGCCGCCCGACGGCGTGACGGCGCTGGCGACCGCGACCTCGGGGAACGGGTCGCTGTAGGGCAGCAGGTGCAGGCGGGCCTCCTTCAGCGAGTACCAGTCGGTCTTCTCGGTGACGATCTCGCCGCGGAACAGACGCAGGATGAGGTCGAGCGCCTGCTCCATGCGGTCGCGCTGGGTGTTGGGATCGATGTCGAGCATCATGGCATCCGACGCCAGCAGCCCGGGCCCGGCACCGAACATGACGCGGCCGCGCGTCTGGTGGTCGAGCTGGATGATGCGGTTCGCGACCATCAGGGGGTTGTGGTAGGGCAGCGAGATGACGCCGGTGCCGAGCCGGATGTGCTTCGTCCGCTCGGCCGCCGCAGCGATAAACAGCTCGGGCGAGGAGATGGTCTCGAACCCCGCCGAGTGATGCTCGCCGATCCACGCCTCGTGGTAGCCAAGCCGGTCGAGCCATTCGACGAGCTCGAGGTCGCGATGCAGCACGTTGTGCGGGTTCTCGTTCAGGGCGTGGAACGGCGGCAGGAATATCCCGTGTCTCATGCGCATGGCTTCCTCCGTTCGCTGGCGCCAACGTCCAGTCTATCGTGTAGCAGTGCCCATCGGTATCGTGGATGCACGTTTCGCAATGCAATGGACGGAGACGGACATGGGAAGGATCGACGGCAAGGTCGCGGCGGTGACGGGAGGCGCATCGGGGATCGGCGAGGCGACGGTCAGGCGCTTCGTCGCCGAGGGCGCGAGCGTGGCCTTCTGCGATAGGGACGGCGAGCGCGGCCAGCGCATCGCGGCCGAGCTGGCGGCCGCCGGCGCCAAGGTCGCCTTCACCCGGGCCGACGTGGGGACCGAGGCCGCCTGCCTCGCCTTCGTCGATGGTGCCGCGCAGAAATTCGGGCGCCTCGACATCCTCGTCAACAACGCCGGCATTCGCAAATACGAGAAGATCGACGAGGCGAGCGCGGCGAGCTGGAACGAGATCCTGAACGTCAACCTGATGAGCTACGCCTTCTGCGCCAAGGCGGCGGTGCCGCTGATGCGCCGCGCCAAGGGCGGCGCCATCGTCAACGTCGCCTCGGTCCGCTCCGTCGTCGCCGGCGGCGGCAACCTGCAGTACGACACCACCAAGGCCGCGATCGCCGGCCTGACGCGGGCGCTCGCCGCCGACCACTCGCCCGAGGGCATTCGCGTGAACGCCGTCGGCCCGGGCCCGATCTTCACGCCGTTCCATCAGCGCCGCCTCGAGGCGGCCGGCGAGTCCGTCGCGCAATACAACGAGCGGGCCGCGCAAGGCACCATGCTGAAGCGTCCGGGCAGGGCCGAGGAGGTCGCCGCCGCCATCCTGTTCCTGGCCTCCGACGATGCCTCCTACGTCACCGGCGCCCTGCTGTTCGTGGACGGCGGCATGACGGCGATGTGAGGAACAGGAGAGTTCCAGATGACCCGCATCCGTTTCGGCAGCTTCCTGGCACCGCATCACCCGGTCGGCGAGCACCCGGCGCTGCAGTTTCAGCGCGACCTGAGGCTGGTCGAGCATCTCGACAGGCTGGGCTTCGACGAGTTCTGGTGCGGCGAGCATCATTCCTCCGGCTGGGAGATGATCGCGTCGCCCGAGCTGTTCCTCGCCGTGGCGGCCGAGCGCACCAGGCGCATCCGGCTCGGCACCGGCGTCGTCTCGCTGCCCTACCACCACCCGTTCAACGTCGCCCAGCGCATCGTGCAGCTCGACCACATGACCCTCGGGCGCGTGATCTTCGGCACCGGCCCGGGCGCCCTGCCCTCCGACGCGCGGACCTTCGGCATCGACTACATGCTCCTGCGCGACCGCCAGGACGAGGCCATCGGCGTCCTCAAGAGGCTCTTCGCGGGCGAGCGCATCACCTACAAGGGCGACTGGTTCCAGCTGAACGACGCGCAGCTCCAGATCCTGCCCTATCAGGAAGATCTGCCGATGGCGGCCGCGTCCGCGATCAGCCCCTCCGGCATGCAGCTCGCCGGCAAGTACGGCATGGGCGTCCTGTCGATCGCCTCGACCTCCCAGGAGGGCCTGCAGGCCCTGCCGATCCAGTGGTCGTTCGCCGAGGAGTCGGCGAAGAAGAATGGCCAAACCGTCGACCGGAAGAACTGGCGCGTGGTGATGGCCTGGCACCTGGCCGAGTCGAAGAAGCAGGCCGAGCAGGAGGCGGTGGACGGCCTCCAGCATTGGCACAACGAGTACAATGTCCGCGTTCTCGGCCGGCCCGGCTCCTTCCATGTGGCGGACAAGTGGGAGCTTCTGGCGCGCGTGACCGGCATCGGCAACGCTGTGGGCACGTCGGTGATCGGCACGCCCGACGAGATGGTGAAGACGATTCGCGCCCTGCAAGAGGTCACCGGCGGGTTCGGCGTCGTTCTGGGCTTCGCGCACGACTGGGCCAATCCCGAAGCGAGCCTGCGCTCGTGGGACCTGTTCGCCCGCTACGTCGTTCCCGAGATCAACGGGCATACCCGCAACCTCAAGGCGTCGGCCGAGTACCTGGCGGCGAACAAGGTCGAGCTGATGGCCGGCTTGAACGCTGCGATCATGGCCAAGGTCCAGGGCAACAAGGTCGCCGAGGAGGCCCAGGGCGGTGGCGGGCGCCCGGGACCCGACGTCACTGCGGGCGGTGCGGACAAAGGCGACGAGTAGAGAACGTCTGCGCATCGAGCTCGCGACCTGGAACCGTCACGAGTGCTCGATCCGAGATCACGTCAATGAAGCTGAGATGCTCCCTGTGCCGACACTGCACGTCGAGTCGTTCGTCGTTCACTCGTCGCAGGCGGTCGTGCACTTCCTCGCTGAATCGGCCATCGAAACCTACACAACGCTCAGCGACAGACGCTGAACCCAAAGAGAGATGACGTCAGCGGCGGCGCCCTTGCCCTTCCAAGTGTCATAGTCGCCAGCGAACGCGAGTTACCGGGCGCTTGCTCAAAGTCGTCGCCTTCTTCCTACGCTTGCTCGCCCATTGCCAGCCGCAGGCCTGCATTAACCAAGTTCTGAAATTCTGGATCGTACACTGACGCTGCCGCTGAGGAGGCTAATGGACGAAGCTGCTCTTCGCGATCCATGATCTCACGTGCTTCGGCAACGCGTCCCATATGGCCATAGCAGGCTGCCAAAATCGTGTGGCCGAGTAGGGACATCGGCCGCTCTTGCACAGCGGTTAGCAACCATGGCAAGGCACGGTCGAACTGCTGCTTTCGAAAATGAGCTGCTCCAAGCAGCAGAGCTGGCGTGCCCAAGGGAGCTCGGGGATTAAGCCGGAGTGAGGTCTCTACTCTCTCGATAGCCGCGTCTGCATCCCCAGCCCGGAATTTGAGGCGAGCGCTGAGGTACCAGCCCCGCGCAAAGCTCGGGTTTAGCGATAAGGCCTTGTCAACGAGCCCAATCATTGTGGGGAGGTCTTCTCCCAGCAAGCCTAGGGCCATCGCGGCATGTACTATCGTGATGGGGTCTTCAGGGGCGACGGCGATGGCGTGCCGAGCGCGCTCGATTCCCGTGCGCCGGCTGCGCTCCGGATCTTCCGTCACACGGCTGTCGCTCAGTTGAACATAACAATATGCGGCGGCGGCTAGCGCCGGACCGTAGTTCGGGTCGCGCACGGTCGCCTGATCCAGCAGGCGCAGCGCCGCCACAACTTCATCGATGGTATCCGAGAAGAGTGTGGGCAACGCGCGCAGGTACAAGTCATAAGCAGTAAGATCTTGGGTTGGACGACCGGTCGAGCGGCGAATCTCAGCCGCTTGCAGGGTCGGCTCGATGACGCCGGCAACACTGGTGGCGACCTGATCCTGCAGGTCGAAAACGTCTTCCAATGAGCCATCAAACCGGTCGGCCCACAGGTGGGTACCGATTTCCGCTTCGATCAACTGGGCGGTGATGCGTATCTTCCCGCCGCCCTTGCGGACGGAGCCTTCCAACACATAGCGCACGCCGAGTTCGCGCCCGACCTGCTTTATGTCGATGGCCTGTCCCTTGTACGTAAAGCTTGAATTTCGGGCGATGACGAAAAGCCATCGGATTCGTGAAAGGGATGTGATGATTTCCTCAACGATCCCGTCGGCGAAGTACTCCTGCTCAGGATCGCCGCTCATGTTCTGAAACGGCAGCACCGCGATGGAGGGCTTGTCGGGTAAGGGGAGGGGCGCCTGCGGCGCGATCGCATGCGTCGCCGTCACCTCGAGGGGCACTTGCCTTTGCCAGTCCGACGCCTCCCAGCGCACTTTGAAGGCCCGCACTGGTCGTTCGATGTTCTTCAGCGAAAGGCCGCTCAAGTCTTCGAATTTCGCTTCCACTCGCCCGGCAACGGCATCCCGGACGTTGCGCGAAATGAGGATGCCACCTGGTGGTGCTTCCCTTTCCAACCGAGCCGCCACATTGACGCCGTCGCCATAGAGGTCGTTTCCATCGACGATCAGGTCTCCCAGGTGCAGGCCGATGCGGAACACGAGCGCCGTATCCTCCGGCAGGTCCCGGTTGACTTCGGCCATTGCTTTCTGGAACTCGATGGCGGCGCTCAGTGCGTCGACCGCGCTGGCGAACTCGACCAGCGCCCCGTCGCCGGTCAGCTTGACCAGGCGCCCGCCGTACCTCGACATGACAGGATCGAAGCGTTCGGACCGGTTCCTGCGTAGGCGCGCCAGCGTCCCGCTCTCGTCACGCCCCATCAGGCGGGAGTAGCCAACAACGTCCGCAGCAACGATTGCCGCCAGTTTGCGCTGCTCACGCGCCAACGGCATTCCCCCCGAATGGTTACCGAAAGCGTAAGCGTATGGCCACCGTGCAAGACCCGCAACAGGCCCCAGGGGCGTGCCGTGCCCAGGTTCCCAAGCCGGCGACCCTGCAACGCCCCATCGCCTGCCCCTGCCTATTCTCACCGCGTCGCTGCACCGATGAGTTGATCTTGTTCGTCTTCGACCTGCTCCATTCGGATGGCAGAGGCCTCGCAGCGCTGCCGCTGATCGAGTGGAAGAAGCGACTGCATAACCTCCTGGCTGGCGAACTTCCTGGGCTCCGTTTCAGCGATCTCGTCGTCGACGACCGGCGGCGCGCCGGCAAGCACCTTCTGCGGCCGCGCTTTCCGCTCGGCCGAGTACCTGGCGGCGAACAAGGTCGAGCTGATGGCCGGCTTGAACGCTGCGATCATGGCCAAGGTCCAGGGCAACAAGGTCGCCGAGGCCAGGGCGGTGGCGGGCGCCCGGGACCCGACGTCACTGCGGGCGGTGCGGACAAAGACGAGCCTGAACTTCGGTGATCGAGCCCGCGCCGCTGTCGCGATGGCTGGGTTCGCGGCCGGACATCGCATCGCTCGGGGTAATGCGCGCTCAACGCAATCGGGGAAGCTCGCGGCGATCAGACCGATCACATCACGGGTATCGTTGCGTTGGTCGCGACCCTCACCGGCAGGACAAATCCATGGCTGGGTGGCTTCTTGGGCAAGGACGGAGCGAGCGCTTGCACGGTACTGCCTCAAAATCGCCTCACGATGCCTTCAATGTCCTACGAAATTAGAGGCGAAATCGCTTGAATGCATAGAGGAGGCCGATCGATGGGTGTTCCATCGCTAGGGGTGGTGGGCAATTGTTGCAATCGTTCTGGTGAGGGAATGTCGATGCTGAAGAAATTTGCCGTAGCCACGGTGGCCACCCTGCTTGTTGCCGGCCCGGCGCTGGCCGAGCCGGCTATTTTCACCTGGACGGGATATGGCCTGAATGTCCCCGGAAGCGGCAAATGCCCGACCTACAAGATGACCATCGACGTTACGGTTATCGGCACGGATGTCCAGGGCCGCTTCCAGCAGGAAGGCCGCCCGGAGCGGAACTTCAAGGCGACTTTGGGTGCCGATATGAAGTTCAAGACGACAGCCATCGTCGGCGGCGGCAACAAGATGGACGTCGTCGGCTCCCTCAAGGAGGGCGCCTCGACGATCATGCTCGACGGTTACTGCCTCTTCGAGGGCAAGCTCACCAAGAGGTAGCCGGGCCGCGCCGGGCGAGTAAAATTGTGTCCAGCCTGGCGCATCGGCCGCAGCGACCATCGCTCGGCGTGGCAGGCTGCAACGACTGCCAGAAGACCGTCAAACAGTGAGGCTGGTGATGAAGAGACGTCTGCTGACGCAGGTTCTGCTGCTTGGTCTGGCCGGGGCACCGGCCTTTGCCGCGGATCCACTGCCGGCGATGCAGGAGACGCCGAGCCTGGTGCAGCAGGTGAAGTCGGGCGCATTGCCGCCCGTCGACAAGCGCATTCCCCAGCGGCCCCAGATCGTCACCCGGTTCGCCGGCGGCGACGGCCCGGGTAAGCACGGCGGCCAGCTCAACATGCTGATCTCAGGCTCACGCGACACCCGTCTGATGACGGTCTACAGCTACACCCGCCTGATCGTCTACGACGACAAGTTCAAGCTGCATCCCGACATCCTCGAGAGCTACGAGATCAAGGAGGGTCGCGAGTTCACCCTGAAGCTGCGCGCGGGCCACAAATGGTCGGATGGCCACCCCTTCACCACCGAGGACTTCCGCTTCTTCTGGGAGGATGTCGCCAACAACAGCGAGCTGTCGCCTTCCGGTCCGTCCGTCGAGCTCCTCGTCGACGGCAAGCCGCCCAAGGTCGAGATCATCGACGAGCGGACGATCCGCTACACCTGGGACAAGCCCAACCCCTACTTCATCGAAAGCCAGGCGCGCGCCGCGCCGCTCTTCCTGTTCCGGCCGGCGCACTACCTCAAGAAGCTCCACGGCAAGTACACGCCCGAGGAGGAAATTCTGAAGCTCCACAAGGGCAGCCGGTGGGCCAACATCTACCGGCGCCAGGACGTGATGTACGGCAACAGCAATGTCGACATGCCCACGCTCAACCCGTGGGTGCTCACCACGGTCCCGCCGGCCCAGCGCTTCGTCTTCGTGCGCAATCCCTATTATCACCGCATCGACCAGAAGGGACAGCAGCTCCCCTACATCGACGACGTGATCATGACGGTGGCTGCAGCCAACTTGATTCCCGCCAAGGCGGGCCTCGGCGAAGCCGACCTGCAGCCGCGCTATATCAACATGCGTGACTACACTTTCCTGCAGACGAGCGCCAAGACATCGGGCGTCAAGGTCTTCTTGTGGAAGTCCGGCTCCGGCTCGCAGCTGGCTCTCTACCCCAACCTCACCGCGAGCGACGACGCATGGCGCAAGCTGATGCGCGATGTCCGGTTCCGCCGCGCGCTGTCGCTGGCGATCGACCGGGAGGAACTGAACCAGGCCGTCTACCTGGGCCTGGCCAAGCCTTCGAACAACACGGTCATGGAGGGGACGGAGCTGTTCAAGCCCGAGCTTGCGACGAAGTGGGCGAACTACGATCCGAAGCTCGCGAGCAAGCTCCTCGACGAGGTTGGCCTGGACAAGCGTGGCCCCGACGGCATCCGCCTGCTGCCCGACGGTCGACCGGCAACCATCGTCGTCGAGCATGCGAGCGAGGAGACCGAGGACGCGGATGCCCTGCACCTGATCGGCGAATTCTGGAAGAAGGTCGGCATCAGGATGCTGACCAAGCCTCAGACCCGAGAGAATTTTCGGCTGAGAGCCTTCTCGGGCGATGCGATCATGACTGCCTTCGCTGGTGTCGTGACGGCTGCGCCGACGGTCAACACCAGCCCCAAGGAGTTCGCGCCGACCATGCAGGGTGGCCTTCAGTGGTCACGCTGGGGCATGTTCGTGGAATCCAAAGGCACGAAGGGCGAGAAGTGCGATATACCGTCGGCCTGCAGGCTCCTCGACCACCTCAAGGAGTGGGAGACGTCGGCCGACCCCGCCGTGCGCCGCAAGGCATGGGACCAGATCCTGACCACTAGCGCCGACGAAGTCTTCTCCATCGGGACGGTGAACGGGATTCGCCAACCCATCGTCGTTGGGCCAAAGATCCGAAACGTCCCCAAGGAAGGGTATCACGCCTGGGATCCGGGCGGATATATCGGGCTCTACCAGCCAGACACGTTCTGGATCGGCCGGTAGGCAACCATCGCCGATTGTTGGTCAGGTGTGCACCAAGGGCTGGGCGGCGGGATTCTCCGTGTTCATCCTCTTTGTGGCTCACAGCAGAGCGACCCGAAGGCGTTCGCCCGCGACCTGTTTCACGGGGGCCGTTTGCGCAGCGCAAGCGCCGAGCGGTAGCGGTGGATAGCGCCATACGCCGGCGATAGACTGGCTCGTCCACTCACAGGGACCGGCCATGTCGAAGCATCACGCACAGAAGCGCGCGGCCAAGGCGGCACGCCGGAAGAAGCTCGCCGCGGAGCGGCGCAAGGCCGCCCTGGCCGGGAGCCAGATGTCGCTGGCGACGCGGGTGCGGCGGATGGCGGCGGCGCCGATGCACGCCTGTCTGATTAGCGATACCCTCTGGGAGGACGGCAGCGGCTACCTGGCCGTTGCTCGCAAGGCTTCGGACGGAACTGTCGCCATCGCCACCTTCCTGCTCGACACCTACTGCATTGGCGTGAAGGACGTCATCCTGCGCGTGGACGCCGCCAGCACGAGCGACCGCTTCCTGGAGGCGCTGGGCGAGGCGCAGCCGATGGTCGCGGTGGAGCCCACGCGTGCCCGCAAGCTGCTGCGCGATCTCGTCGCCTGGTCGCGCTCGATCGGGTTGGCACCCCATCCCGACTACGCCGTCGCGGAGCCGCTGTTCGGCGATGTCTCGGCCGATGCGTGCGACGAAAGCTTCACCTTCGGCAAGGATGGCAAGCCGTTGCTGATCCCGGGCCCGAGCGATACGCCCGCTCGCATCCGGAAGCGGCTCGAGGCGCTGCGACGCACGGTCGGCGACGACGGGTTCGACTACATCCTGGCAGTCGGCTCGGAGGACGACGACGACATCTTCGACGAAGACGGCGAGGACGACGACGATCTGGGCGAGATCGACGACGCGGTCGAGGCGGTCACGGGGATGCGGTACGACCCGCTCGAGGCACCCGATCCATCCAGCTGGCTCGAGATCGGCGAGGATGACCGGATCATGCTCGCGGAGGCGTATCATCGTCGAGCCGGAGTCCAGGTGCCGAACGCGAAGGTGCACGCGATCGCGCATGTCCTCGTCGAGAACCAGGCAGCGATGGGCGACGAGCTCCCCGTGCGCCGCGCGATCGAGCGGCTGATGGGCGAGGGCCTCGATCGCCACGACGCGGTGCATGCCGTCGGCAGCGTGCTGGCAGCACACATCAACGATACCTTGAGGGCCAAGGCTTCGAGCAACGAGGCCTACTTCGCGGCAGTCGAGCGGCTGACCGCCGACAGCTGGCGGGCCGAGTTCGGATCGATCGAAGACGAAGGCGCATGAGCGCCAGCGATCCGGCGAGCGCGATCCTTCCGGAGTGCCCATGAAATGACGTCCCCCGTGGCGGGTATCTTCCGATCCCTGCGCGGGTTCAACTATCGGGTCTGGGTCGCCGGCGCCTTCGTCTCCAACGTCGGCACGTGGGTGCAGCGGACGGCGCAGGACTGGCTGGTGCTCACGCAGTTGACCGACCACGACGCCATGGCCGTCGGCCTGGTGATGGCGCTGCAGTTCGGGCCGCAGCTTCTCCTCCTGCCATTGACCGGCTTCGCCGCCGACCACCTCAATCAGCGCAAGCTCCTGATCGCCACCCAGGCGACGATGGGAGCGCTCGCCCTGGCCCTGGGCGCGCTGACCGTCGCCGGGGTCGTCGAGCTCTGGCACGTGTGCGTCTTCGCCTTCCTGTTCGGCAGCACCGCGGCCTTCGATGCGCCGGTGCGCCAGACCTTCGTCGCCGAGCTGGTCGGCGAGGAAAGCCTGCACAACGCCGTCGCCCTCAACTCTGCCTCGTTCAACAGCGCGCGGATGATCGGCCCGGCCGTCGCGGGCCTGCTCATCGCCACGCTGGGCACCGGCTGGGCCTTCCTGATGAATGGCGCCTCCTTCGTCGCGGTGCTGATCTCGCTGGCCTGCCTGCGCGCCGCCGAGCTTCGGTCGAATGCCCGGGCGCAGCGGGCCAGGGGCAGCTTCACCGAGGGCTTCCGCTACGTGTGGGGTCGCCCCGACCTCAAGGCGATCCTGGTCATGCTGTTCCTGATCGGGGCGTTCGGCCTCAATTTCCCGATCTTCATCTCGACCATGGCCGTCGGCGTCTTCCACACCGACGCCCAGGGGTACGGCCTGCTGTCGTCGAGCATGGCGATCGGCACGGTGGCCGGCTCCCTGCTCAGCGCCTGGCGCGAGAAGCCGCGCTTCCAGCTGCTGCTGACAGGCGCCGCGGTCTTCGGGCTCGGCTGCACGCTGGCCGCCGTCGCGCCGGGCTACTGGTTCTTCGCCGCAGCGCTCGTCGTCACCGGCGCGGCGGCGCTCACCTTCACCAACACGTCGAACAGCCTGATGCAGCTTGCGACCGAGCCCGCCATGCGCGGACGGGTAATGGCGCTGCGCGTCGCGATCGCGCTCGGCGGCACGCCGATCGGCGCACCGATCGTCGGCTGGGTGGCGAGCGAGTACGGGCCGCGCTGGGCCCTCGGTATCGGCGCGGCCGCCGGCATCGCCGCCGCCCTCGTCGCGGTCTACGTCCTGGCTCGCCGGCGGTGACGCGCAGCGGGGGAAGAGGCAGGCGATGGCTCTGCTGGGACCGGCATTCAGGTCCGAGGTTGCTGTGTGACCGCTTCGTGCTGCATTGGCGCCGCCATGCGATCAGCACCCACCGCGCTTCGCGGACCAAGCATTTCTCAGGGGTGCGGCATCTCTGGGCTGCACTGCTATGCAACCGGCGTTTCCGCCAGGAAGGTGTGCAGTTCCGGCACAACGGTCGCGCCTTCGCCGATCGCTCCGCCAACCCGCTTGACTGAGCCGCAGCGCACGTCGCCTACTGCAAACACACCGAAGATGTTGGACTCGAGCAACATCGGCAGCCGGGCATTCACTGCGAGTTCGTCCGGCGCAAGCGAGAGCCCCGTGCGCACGAAGCCGTTTCTGTCGAGCAAGATGCCGCAGTCCTTCAGCCAATGCGTCGCCGGGTCTGCGCCGATGAAGACAAACACGTTGCGGATCGGCTTCTCGGTTTCCTGTCCGGTTGGGTTGTGCCGCCAGCGCACCCGATCAAGCCTGCCGTGCGGCGAGCCCAATACGGCGATGAGCTCCGTCCGCGTTAGCACTTCGATGTGAGGCGTTGCCCCTATCCGATCGATCAGATAGCGCGACATGCTCTCAGCGAGCCCGTCGCCGCGCAGCAGCATCCAGATTTTGTGAGCAAAACCCGACAGGAATACCGCGGCCTGGCCGGCCGAATTGCCGCCTCCGACCAGCACGACTTCTTCCTGCCGGCACAGGCGCGCTTCGATCGGCGAAGCCCAGTACCACACGCCGCGGCCTTCAAAGTGCTCAAGCCCCGGAACCGCTGGCCGGCGGTAGTGGGCACCCGCCGCCACCACAGCCGTCTTGGCCTTGACGCAGCGGCCGTCGCTGAGCTCGAGCGTGAACGGAGCGTTGGCACAATCGAGCCGCTTCACCTCTACGGGTATCACCATCTCGGCCCCGAACTTCTGCGCCTGGACGAAGGCGCGGCCGGCCAAGGCCTGGCCTGATATGCCGGTCGGGAATCCCAGGTAGTTCTCGATGCGAGCGCTTGCCGCCGCCTGCCCACCGAACGCGCTCGCATCGAAGACAATGACAGAGAGGCCCTCCGATGCGGCATAGACGGCAGTCGAGAGCCCAGCCGGTCCCGCACCGACTATGGCAACGTCGTAGGTCCGGTCCGGCGCGTCGACGCGCACCATGCCGAGCCGGCGCGCCAGTTCCCCCTCGCTTGGGCATTTGAGCACTGTCCCGTCCGGGCACACGACAAGAGGTAGATGCGCGGGCTCTGGTGCGTAGCGCTCGATCAACGCCTTCGCTTCTGTATCCTCCGCCGGATCGAGCACCTGATGGGGATAGCTGTTGCGCGTGAGGAAACCCTGCAAGCGTATCACATCGGGGCCAGTCGCCGGACCGACCAGAACCGGGCCACCGGCACCGGTTTCAATGAGGGCTACGCGGCGGAGGACGAGCGCGCGCATCATGCGCTCGCCGACCTCGGCTTCGGCGACCAACAATGCGCGCATGCCGCAGGCCGGTATGAGAATCGCTTCGAGATCCGTCTTGGCAGCGCTGTCGACCAGTGCCGGCTGGCCGGACAGTTGTCCAACTTCGGCGAGGAAGTCGCCGGGTCCAAGCTCGACGATCGGAACGACGTGCCCCAGTCCGTCACGCCGGCTGATGGCAACAGTGCCTGATACGACAACGAACATGCCCAGGCTGGGTTCGCCGGTCTTGAACAGCTGCTCGCCGGCAGCGTATCGTCGAATTTCGCCGAAGCGTCTCAGCCGGGCAATCTCACCCGGCGTCAGCTTTGGAAACATCTGCTCGCGGCGGGTTTCGATCGTCGACATGGTCGAGTGCTCCGATGCGCCCCCACTCGATACTCGCAACTCTGATCGCCGCCCATGACGGGCGTCAACTTTTGAATCGAGTGCAAGGTTGTGCCTCCAATCCCCCCGAATTACCCTCGTCATTGGCGAGTGCGAGGGGATACGCGAAGGCGCGAGCTATCGCCGCGTACATGAAGGCATGCGGCAGTGTCGTCACAACAGCCGCGATCGCACGCTGCCATGACCGAATCGAGCCAAATCCCACCTAGCGCATGAGGCCGAGCCTAGTGCGAGTCCAAGAGGCTGTGAGAGACGCCTACATCAGCCAAGTGCTTGGAAACAGTGGCGCGCCCGAAGAGATTCGGGCTCCTAACCTTCTGATCCGTAGCCAGAATGTCAGAATTGGCTAATTCATTGATCTATTGGTCTTTTTGACGCTCGGCGTCGCACGTTCCAGGCCATGTTTTGCGCTGAAATTGGCCCTTTATCGCACGTTTGCTCCCCGCGTGGGCCAGCGCCACATCCTTGGAAGCGGAACCGCTGTCATTCGAGCGTTGGGGTCGATGGCGCCAGAGCAGAAGCTCGCTGACCGCGAGCGGTTGCCGGCAATCAGCAGGCATGTTGTTGATGTCCAGATCCCCGCCCCGGGACATCCGGCTTACAAGTGGACGCGGGTGGTCGTCGTTTTCACGTTTGTGTCACGCCCACGCGCTGGGCCGAGTCACGGCGCCGCGGGATGGTCCCCTCGACTGATCACGAGGGGACGGCGATGGAAACAGCTTTAGGCATGCTGGCGTTCACGGTGTTTGTCGTGGCCCAGGTCGCGGCGGTCATCGCGCTGCACGGCGGGCAGCAGGGGACGCCGGCGGAACAGGTCGACGCGCGCTACGAGCCCCTGATGCGGCTCATCCGGAGCTCCGGGGGCTGACATGCTCGCCCACAACGTCGCTCAACTCACCCTGGGCGGAGGCTTCGCCCTCCTCCTGGCGCTGGTCACGGCCGGCGCTGCCAAGGGGCTGATCGGCGTCGGCATGCCGATCGTCGCCATGCCGCTGGTCAGCCACATCATCGACCTGCCGGCCGCCGTCGCCCTGCTCTCCATCCCGCTGGTGCTCAGCAACCTGCGGCAGGCCGTCGAGGGCGGCGGCACGGTGATAGCGCTGCGCCGGCTGGCACCGTTGCTGCTCGGCTTCTGCGTCGGAGTCGTGGTTGGCGTGAAAGTGCTGATGTCGCTCGACGATGCCTGGCTGAAGCCGCTGGTCGGTGCGGCCCTGCTGCTCGCCGGCCTCACCGTTGTTGCCAAGCCCGACCTCACCCTGTCGCCGATCAGCGAACGCGTGGTCGCTCCGATCGCCGGCGCGCTGGGCGGCGTGTTCGGCGGCTTCGCGGCACTCTCCGGCCCGATCGTGTTCGTCTACCTGCTGGCGACCTCGCGCGACAAGAACCTGTTCGTCAAGCACGCCTCGCTCTACCTCGTCTTTGCCTCGGCTGTGCTCCTGCTCGTGATGAGCAGCTACGCCTACATCAGCCTCACCGACGCTGGCATCTCGCTGGTGTCAGTGTTGCCGGTCATGGCCGGCATGGCGCTGGGCGCCAGGATCCGCCCGCACGTTCCCATCAAGGTCTTCCGGCTCATGATCCTCCTGGTGGTGTTCGCGAGCGCCGCCGGCCTGATCGTGGTGCCGCTCCTGCAGGCGCTGGCATGAGAGCCCTCGCCCTCGCCGCCTTGGTGATCGCGCCCGCCGCCTGGGCCGAGCCGCCGCCGCCGCCAGCGCGACCTGCCGTGGCTGTCGAAACCGTCCTGCCGGGATGCCGCTCGCTGCTCGCCACCAAGGGCGTGCCGACGACCGCCGAGGCCGGCTTCTGCGCCGGCCTGATCGACGGCCTGCTCTATCTAGGCGCGATGATCCCGGCCGACTTCTGCTTCGTCGTGCCACCCGACGTTCCGCACCATCGCGTCGTTGCCGCGATCGTCGAGGAAATCGAGCCGGTCTATGCGTCAGTCAAGGCGCAGCACTTCCGGGCATTGGCGATCGATGTCCTGGAGTACAAGTGGCCCTGCCACATTCAGCCGACGGCCCTCAGTCGCAAGTAGACCACGACTGCACGCGAGATCGCGATCGAACTGCACTCCAAGCCAGGACGACGATCAACACCCACCACCCAGCGGCGGCCCGCCCTCGGTGGCGAGGCCGCCCCAATGGCGAGGATTGCCCAAGATCCAACTAGCCGTACTTGAAGATTGCACGAGCGAATTCAAACTACTCGACCCAGATGCGAATCCGCCTTGACGCCACCGTCAATGACTTCGCGTTTTCCAGGTCATTCGTCCTTAGGAAGAATAATGCCGAATTTCTTCTGGATGATCGGGTCGGCCTTCGTCGGCTGAACGCTCTGATACAGCTTATAACCTGCAGCCAAGACGACATGAAAGAATTCATGCAAGGCGCACTGCTGTTCCGGCGAAAGGTCTTTGACGTCCGGATCCATGCAGCGAATGTTCAAGGATAGAATACCCATCGAGTCGCGCGGCTCTTTCACCATGGCAACTTCTCTCCCTCCAGTAGAGAGAAAAGTGTAAGTTCTCTCATACGTCGAGGTCAATACACTTGCGCGCAACCATTGGAACTCATTGAGACGAGTCAAAGAAAGTCGAGGGAGAGATAGCATGACGAACGGAAATGAGCCGCCGCCTGTCCCTGCCCCCCTGCCATTCAGCCCGCTCGCCATACCTGCGATCGCCGGTACTTTCGCCTATCGATTCAATGGGTATGCGGTGACCCAGGATAAACCGTTCTATCTGCTCGGTATCGGTCAGCTCAGCATAGACTCATCCGGAAAGATCACCGGTGACCACCAGTCGTCGTCGACTGCACTTCAAGGTCAGGACGCAACGGTCATGACGGGTGAGTACACGCTGACTGGCCAAATGACCCTTCAGAGCAATGGTGCAGGCGGAGCCGCGATCCTCTTCCAGAAGAAGAGCGGACAGGGGTTGGATGTCCTAGGGGAGTTCTTCGTCCGGTTGGCGGGAAACGTCGATCAATTCTGGATGATGTCGTCGAAGGCGCTTGCCGTGAACAGCAAGGAAGGGAAGTTCATTGGAGAGGCAGTCGAATTGGCATCACTCGAAGCCGTTCGCATGGCGTTGCCGAGGCCGTGAGGAACATTTGCTTCCTGGGCATGCCGCAGCAACCAAGATCAGGCCTTGGAAACCCGGCGCCCAGGCGGGCGCTGCGATCCCTGGAGCTTTACCTTCGTAAGCTTTTGGAGGCTCGCCGCGGCGCGATCGTGAAACCGCTTGGCGCCCATTCTGGTCGACAGATCCATGGCCTCGCGGAAATCCTGTTCCGCCTTCGCGGACAATCCCTTTCGCGCGTACAAATCGCCGCGCAACTGCAGGCTTGCGGGACGGAAAAAAAGCTCCTGTGGGTTCAGCGTGAGGGCTTGTTCCGCCGTACGCTGGCTGTCGTCCAGAAGGCCGCCGAGAAGTTCGGCTTCGGCAAGCCAGGTCACATATACCGTCATGCCGACGCGAGAGCGGGTGTTCGCCATTGCCGCGACTCCCTCGTGAATGAGTGCGATACCCTCGCTGGGAGCGCCGGAGCCCGCTCTGGCCCGACCTAGCGCAATCCGCGATATCGAGACGAACTGAGGAAAGCCGTGCTCGTGCGACAACTGGATGGAGCTCTCGGCAAATCGTGCAGCGACGGATAGATTGTCGGCGAAAACCGCATTGAGCGCCGCCATGTACTGAGCGAACGCCAGGTCGTACGGATTGTCGTTCTCCTGTGCCGCGCTCAGCGCCTCGTCAATTCGCTGTTGTGACTTGACCTGATCCCCCATGGTCCAGGCCACATTCGCGGCGTTTCCATAGGTCTGAGCGGTCCAACCTGGCTGTTTCCGGAATTCTGGGGACTTGAAGAGGTGCTCGCCCCGCTCGAAATAGTCCTCGGCGGCGAGAAGATTTCCAACCCGATACCAGGCCGTCATTTGGATCATGTGAGCGTGAGCAAGTGACACTTCGCTACGATCGACCAGTGCAAGCTCCATGACCCGGTCCGCATGATGCCGAGCGGTGAGATAATTGCCGGCGCTGGACGCAGCCGCCCACAGGCCAACAGCCTGGGAAAATTGCTGCGCGACATCGCCGCTTTTCTCGGACAGCGCGCGTGCCCGGGTCGTCGCCGCGATTGTTTCCTGGGCGGAGTAGCCGCACGTGATGCGCAACACGTCGGCCAAAGAGCCCTGGAGCGGTAGTTCGAGGGCGTCGCGGTCAGATGAGGAAGGCATGTCCAGCAGAATGGATAGGGCTGCCTGATAGGCTTGCTGCGCTTCTGCAAATGCTCCCCGGCTGCCCGCCAGCTGACCGGCTTTGCGCCAATAGCCGATCGCTTCCGCCGAAAGCCCGGCCTCGGCGAAATGGCGGGCGACAATTTCGGGCTGGCTGTCGGCCAGCACAGGGAACTGCTCGGCCAGCGTCTTGGCGATGCTCGCGTGCAATTGCCGCCGCCGGCTCCTGAGCATCGTGACGTAAGCGGCGTCCCGCACGAGCGCGTGTTTGAACGCGTAGTTGGCGTACGCCGCCGATCCGCGCCGGTAAACGAGGCCAGACGCGGTCAGGCGCTCCAGGGCCGCCTCTAGGTCCGGCGGAGGCAGGGTCGACACCGCAGCAATCAGCTCGTGGGAAAATTCCCGCCCGATCACGGCGCCGATCACCGCCACCTCCTTGCCCGGGCCAAGCCGGTCGAGGCGGGCCACCAGCGAGGCCTGGAGCGTCGTCGGCGCAGTGCGCGGCGGCAGCGGTCCGTCGAGAACATAGCGGTCCGACATCTCACGCAGCAGCCCGCTCTCGAGCAGGGTGCTTGTCAGCTCTTCGATGAACAGCGGCACGCCATCGGCCTGGACCAGCACTTGTTGGACGACCTCAGCAGGCAGCGCCTTGTCCTTGGCGACGCCGGCAATGATGCCGGCGCTGTCGCGGCGGCCGAGGCGGCTCAAAGGCAGCATCGTCACATGCGGCTCGCCGACCCAGGCCGGCTGCATCTCCGGCCGGACCGTGACGACCAGCAGCACCGGAAGAGCGGCAACGCGTGCCGCGACGCGATTGAGTAGGTCCTGGGATGTCGGGTCGATCCAGTGGGCATCCTCGAACACGATCAAGGCGGGTCCCTGTGCGGCGATGCCGCCGAGCAGATCGAGAAATGCCGCGATCGTCATCTCGCCCTTCTGCTGCGGGCTGGCCGACAGCGCCGGATAGCGCCCTTCGACCTGCACTCCCAGCAACTCGGCCAGCAGCGCAATGTCGCGCGACGCATTCTTCGCGGCGGGTCTGAGCACGGCCTCCAGCTTGGCGAGCTTCGCTCCAGCATCGTTGCCCGGCTCGAAGCTCGCCGCCTGCTTCAGCTGCTCGATGAACGGGTGGAGCGCGCTGTGGGTGTGATGGGGTGAGCAGAAGTAGCGAAGGCATGCATGCGGCTCCTTCGGGAGCCTGCGCAGCAAACTCTCGGCAATTCGCGACTTGCCGATGCCGGGCTCGCCCGAGAGCAGCACGACCTGGCCCTCGCCCCCCTGGGCCTGATCCCAGCGGCGCAACAGCCGCTCGATCTCCTCCCGCCGGCCAACCATCGGGGTCAGCACGCCACTGCGCCGAGCCTCGAACCGGCTGATGCCGGCTGTCTCGCCACTGACCTGCCACGCCTCCACGGGGTCCGCCAGCCCCTCGATCTCGATGGCATCGCGCGCGCGGCAGTCGAACACTCGACCCACCAGCCGGCGCGTGCTGGCAGCAATCACCACCTCGCCGGGCGATGCCGCCGCTTGCAGCCGCGCTGCCAGGTCCGGCGCCGCGCCAATCGCAACAGGGTGCCCTGCGTCGCCGGTTCCAGGCGTCTCGCCGACGACAACCACTCCGGTGGCGATGCCGACACGTGCCCGGGGGACCGCCGCGGATGTGCCGTCGAGTCCGCGGACCGCGTCGACGATGGCAAGGCCGGCGCGAACGGCCTGTTCGGTGTCATGTTCGCGAGCAGCCGGGTAACCGAAATAGACCAGCACCTCATAGCCCACGGATTGGGCGACAAAACCGTCGAACCGCGCCACTGCATCGGCGACCCCTTTGCGGAAGGCAGAGATCGACTGGCGCATTTCTTCGGGGTCGAGACGTGCCGAAAGGGCTGCCGAGCCGACCAGGCTGCACATCAGGATCGTGAGCTGGCGCCGCTCGGCGCCGGCTGTGCGGGCTGCCGTCCCGGATGATGCCGCCTCGCCTGCCACTGCGGGGCTGTCCGCGATCGACGGCAGGCCGGGTTGCAACAGCGCGGGCACGCCGGTCTCGCCGGCTGGCGACCCGGCCAGTGGCTGTATGCTGCGCAGCTCCGCCGCGAGCGATCGGGTTGCCGCATCGGGCCCGGTATTCAACTCGCGCTTCAGCAGCGCAACGAGGTCTTGGTAGTGCAAGAGCGCTTCGGCCTTGCGTCCCGTGGCGGCCAGCGCCCGGATGACCAGGCGGTGGGCGTCCTCGCGCATGTTGTTGAGCGTGATGGCGCGCCTGCCTGCGCTCAGGGCATGTTCGCTGCGGCCGGCGGCAAGCTCCTGTTCAGCGAGCCCCATCAGCGCACCGAGAGCAAGGTCGAGCAACCGCTCTCGCTCGACCGTCAGCCAGTCGCTCCAGCCTTCCTCTTTAAGGGCAACGTCGTCGAGAAACCGGCCCCGGTAGAGATTTGCCGCCGCACTCAGCGCATCGCGGCTGCCCTCGCGGATCAGGGACTCGAACCGGCTGACATCGCATTGAACGGCTGTCGTATTGAGCCATACGGCCTCGCCGTCGCTCTGCACGGCGTCCTGGCCCAGCATGCGACGCAACCGGGCGAGCGCTTGGCGCAAGTTCTGCCTGGCTTGCAGGTCGAAGTGGGAGCCCCACAGCAGGTTCGACAGCGTTTCCCGCGACTGCGGCCGGGGCGCGGTACAGCCCAGATAGGCCAGCAGGCCGGCGAGCTTGCCGCCCGGCAGATCGACAATACCGTCCTGCCCGACGAGCTCGAAGCGGCCCAGCAACGCAAGACCGAACTTGGCGGATGGCACGCCATCCATCACTGGACTCACCTGGGTCGCACGATAACGCTCCCTTCGAGGCGGCATCCTACTGCATTTTGCCGATCCGATACGCTGCCAACTGTCAGTTTCATGCCGGCGCAAGCACTGGGCACTGTCCAATCGTAGACGGCGACATCGTCGACCAGGGGGCGGTCGAGAAGCTCCCTGTACCGCCAGCACGCCGCCATGAACGGCGAACCCGGCGAAGGCGAAGAACACGAAAGCGGCAGCGATGTTGGTCCAGATCGGCACGCCGGCCCGCGGCAGGAAGCCCGCCAAAACATGGCCGATGGTGCTGACCGCCAGGACCAGGGCGCTCAGCAGGCCGACCGACGCGAGGGAAACGTGGTACCTCGACTATCAACGGCTTTGTCACCAACGTCGCGCCCGCCCTGATAGTGGTCTACGTCCATTGCACCGAGCCGCGTCGAACTCGTCGGTGCCGTGCTTATGCCCAGGCTGCTGTTCGCGCTGGGTGCCGCCGTCTTCTGGACGCTGGGCCAGACCTTCAGCTTCTCGCGCGGCACCGCGGGCGCGCTGATGACGCTTGGCGAGCTTGGTAACACCTCGTTCGTCGGGCTGCCGGTGATTGCGGCATGGAACCTACCGAGCCAAGCTATTGATCTGATTGAGGTTGGATTGGGCCACTCAAATGAGCGCCCCTAGCAACTCGTTGACCGACTTCCATCCGATAGTATCCGTCTCTACGGCTCAGTTCGATTTACCCTTGTCGAGCCTCACCTTTCGGCGCGGGTGCTGGAACCGTTCGACGGCTCCCCCCTTGTTCGTTCTCACCAGTGCATCACACCAGAAGAGGTCTAGAACGTTGGCCAGCTTGAAACGGATGATCTTAGATAAGTGGCGCGCCCGAAGAGATTCGAACTCCTAACCTTCTGATCCGTAGTCAGAAAAACTTATAGCACATAGGGAAACATAGAGAACGTAAGCCATTGGCACCACTTGCTTTTTCGCTTCCTCGCGATACATAGCCCCCTACTCCAGATACTGCAAAACTCGCAGTGGCTGAGGCTAGGGCGAGGCTAAGAATGCTCCTTACCGACGTGACTGTGCGCAACCTTCCGACCCCGGAGCGGGGCCAGCGCACCTACTGGGACAGCAAGCTTACTGGCTTCGGCTGCCGCATCTCTCAGGGCGGCGCCCGCAGCTTCGTCCTCCAGTACGGCGCCGATCGGCAGATGGTGACGATCGGCCGGTACCACCCCGACATCCTCCCGCTCGCTAGCGCGCGGGAGGAGGCCAAGAAAATCCTCGCCGGGCACGTCCTCGGGAACCACCGGGCCAGGTCCGTCCCCTTCGACGACGCTAGGGACGAGTTCCTCGGCGAGTGCCGCAAGAAGAACAAACCGAAAACCGTCTACAACTACGAGCGGCTTCTCGCGAAGTACTTCACCTTTGGCCGAACCCGCGTCTCCGACATCTCGACGGCCGACATCACCCGGAAGCTCAACAAGATTGGCGCTGAGAGCCAGCGAGAGCACGCGCTCGTGCTCGCCAAGATTTTCTTCAAGTGGGCCTACCGCAAAGGCTACGTCGATGCGTCGCCCGCCGACCGCTTCGAGAAGCCGAAATCCGCGTCCCGTGCTCGCGTGCTGTCCGACGCCGAGGTGAAATCCCTATGGAGCGCTTGTGAGCAGCCGCAGCGATTGCCCGCAAACTTCTGCACCATCGTCAAACTCCTGATCCTGACGGGCCAGCGCCGCGGGGAGATCGCGGCACTCCGCACCTCCTGGCTAACCGACGACCGTGCCGACCTACCGGCCGACATCACCAAGAACAAACTCCCCCACGCCGTCTACCTGTCTCCCCTGGCCCTCGCGCTGTGCACCGAGGCCGCTACCGCGGCCACAGCTACCACCCGCGAGAACGACACCCTCCTTTTCCCCGGTGTGCGCCGCGGCAAAGTCTTCAGCGCCTGGTCTCAGGCGAAGAAGGACCTCGACAAACTTGCCGGGGTGACCGGCTGGACCCTGCACGATCTCCGGCGCACCTTCTCGACCCGCCTCAACGCCTTCACCTTGCCCCACGTGGTCGAAAAGATGCTCAACCACGCGAGCGGGATCATCAGCGGGGTCGCCGGCGTCTACAACCTCTTCGAATATGCCGAACAGCGCCAAGCCGCCATCGTCGAGTGGGAACGGCGGCTCTTGACAGTTGTCAATACCGAGGAGGACGCTTCCCTCGCCCAGGGCTCAACCGGGGCATGCGCATGCTCCCTTTCCGAAGGGAATATGTCATGCAACGGAAGCTCATCGATAAGAAGGGTCTGAAGGAACTCGGGATACCGTACAGCGGCACGCACATCAACCGCCTTGAGGCGTTGGGCAAGTTCCCCACGCGGGTACAGCTTGGCGAGTGCAGGGTTGTGTGGGTGTACGAGGAAGTTGTCGGGTGGATCGAGTCCCGCGTCGCTCAACGAGCAACGACATCCTCTTCTTAGAAGGGGCAGGGGCTGCGGGTCCAACCGCAGCCCCACCTCCTCTTGACCACCGAACCCTGTATTGTCCCCTATTTCCTGCCCTGTATACGGAATATAGGGTTTGCTAGGGTCGCTCATGCGCGGAAAAACGCGCAGTTCCTACATTCCCGCACACACCGGCTCTCGGACTGTCGGCCACGAGCGAATAAGGCCAACCCTCAGGCCGCCTCGCATTCGCTCGTTGGCCGCACGTTCATTGGTGCCCCTCCCATTCGCTCCGTGGTCAAACCTCCCAAAGGTCGGTTGCCCACTCCGCTTCAGGATAAGGGCACACAATCACGCGCACCTTACCCTATGCGCTCGTGGCTGCGCCGACGAGAGGAACCATGCGATGAGCCCGGTTCCGAGAACGGAAAATCTGTCCGTTCGCGCGCTCGTAAACTTTTTGCGACTCGCGTGTGAACTTTTGCGATTCCGAAAATAGATTCGCGATTCGGAAAATCCTGCGATTGAAAGGTCTTCAACTTTGCAAATTCCAGAATCGGAACGATTCGCACTTTCCGACTTCGCTCGAAAGTGATCCCGATGACCGGCACCGGGTAGCCTGGGTGAAGGTCGGGCACACCCGATCCCAAGGACCCTGCCCCCAGAACGCTCGTCTCCCTGTTCAAGGGACAGGTCGCCACTACCGATTTCAGCTCGTATGGGTGGTCGACTCACGCGCAACTGAATCCCGCAAAGCCACCTGGCTTCAACTTCCCGGCCGAAGTTACCGGAGCTGCTCCAGAGGGCATTGCTCACGACTCTCCAAAAAAAGGCCACCAGGCAGCCCCTCTTTAGGATACGAAGGTGCTCGCCAGCATGAAAGCCTGCGCCCCGATCCGCTGGAATCGGACCCCCTACAGGCGACTTCGTCCAAGCAGCTATTGCACGCGGGTAGATCGATTTTGGGGGTTTTCAACCCACCCGTTCTGCCCCATAGTTGTAGAATTGGGAGAGGCTCAAACCATGAATAAGGATGGGCCGGAGACCGGACCGCGGTCTCTCGACGACGCATTGAAGGCGTTCAGTACCGCCAAACCATCGCTCACCGATGCACTCCGGGACTTTGCCGCGACCACGCAGCAAGCCCCGAAGAAGCCGCCGCCTTGGGCGCCGGTGAGACCGCCACCGGAGGCAAAGACAGAGCCGCCGAAACCTGAGAAGCCGGTCAGTGACCGACCACACATCGACCCCGTCACCCACATGCGGACGGCGATCTCCTATCTAGAAGACGCTGAGAAGCGCTTCGAGCGCGCCTCGCACCTCACGGGCGACGACGCTTTCCTCGAGGTGATTCAGATCACCGTGATACTCCACAACGCCGCGTTGGAGCTCGACGATGCTCGTCGGCAGAATCCCGATGCAACGATAACGCTTTCAGATCGCACGGGTGAGCCATACGAAGCCACCATCGACATCCTCTCAGCTCGCGTCTTAGCTCGAGAGGGCCGGTATTGCTTCTATGCTGCGTGCCAACTGGACGAGCAGGTCGAGCAGCAGGGCTACAAGACCCTCAAGGACGCGGAGGAAGCATATCGCGGCGCCCTTAAGTACCAGCCCTATCACCCCGACTACCACCTCGCTCTCGCGCAGGTACTCAAAGCACTAGGCGAAAAGGACAGTGCCATCGCGTCGGTCAAAGAGGCACTCAGAATCGATCCCTCCTTCGTCGCAGCGGTCAAGCTCCTCAACGAGCTCGAACTCAAAGAGGTCACACCACTCTACCGCAACAAGCCTCCGCCAAAAGAGCCGATTAGGTGGCGTCCCTTACTCATTGGCGGCAGTCTGGTTGGCTTCTTTCTCGTCACGCCTATTATGACCAGTGCAGGCCATCCCGGCATTGCGGGACTCATCGGACTGGTGAGTATGGGAACGTTCGCCTTCACTCTCTACAACATTTGGGATGATTGGAGATTCCGCCGGGCATTTAAGAAGGACTACGAAGACTCGAAGATCGGCATGGACCACCTCAAATCTGAAGAACAGACGAAGAAGCTCCAAGCGCGGGTCTTCCTGCAGCGCTACAACGAAGATAAGAAGGCGGAGAAGCGATAAGTGCCGTCGCCGATCCAATCTATCCTCTCCGGCCCCTCCTATGACGTGAACGCCGAGATCGCGCGCCTGCGGTCGATCCACGACTCGTACCCGCTCAAGGGCGAGGACGCGACACACAAACACACGCTCATCGTCCTCAAACGCACCGTAGAGAGCCAGAAGCGGCACCCGGCAGAGCACTGCCTGGAGCTGCTCTACGGTGCGATCACGCTGCTCTACGAGGCCGAGGGCCTCTACGATCCACCCTTCCTGTACCGAGAGAATCATGAAAAGCCGCCCACCTTCTTTAAGGCCTCGCTTGAGAAGCTGGAGCGGCTCATGCGGCCGGCATACCGCGCCGCCTTCGAAAAGTCGCTCGTGGAGTTCCTGTCGCTGTACCTCACCCACGCCCCGCCAGGCTGCTTCATCGAGGAGGAGGAGACCGACACCCGTATCCTCCTCTGTGACGCGATCGACGCGCGCGTCTGGGTATCGATCCTCCTCCAGCACGGCTTGCAGCTCTTCCAGCACTCCCCGCTCTTCCCGAAGACCCGCGAGCAGCTCATCGAGAACCTTCACACCGCCTCTGGGAAGGTCTACGACCCCTCTGATCCAAGCGACAAACTCGTCTTCCCGGATGACAGCGACTTCACCGGCGAGCAGCTCGTCCGGTCGTACCTCCGAGACACTCCCCTGCACGCGCTCCTTGCCGGCACGATCCCGTTCGCGATCCCGCAAAACACCCGGTTCTCCGGCCAGTGGGTGCTCGCGCCGCCGAACCGCGGCAAGACCAACATGCTCTTGCATCAGATCGAGCGCGATCTCGAGGAGGAGGCCTCGATCCTCGTCATGGACAGCAAGGGCGATCTCATCAATCCCCTGAAGACGCTGCGGAGCATCAAGGACCGGCTGGTCATCCTGGAGCCGTCGCTGGAGTGCCCGCTCGCCATCAACCCGCTCGACCTCGGCGCCACGACCACGCACGCCGTGAGCTTCATCGAGTACGTCTTCTCCTCGCTCCTCGAATCCGAGCCCACGCCGCTCCAAAACACGCTCTTCCGCGCGGTGCTCATTCTCCTCCGGGAAGTGCCTAACGCCACCTTCGCGGATTTCCGCAAGATCCTGACCGCCGGCTGGCGAGACTACGAGCCACACCTCTCCAAGCTGGACCCGGAGGACCAGGAATTCTTCGCCAACGGCGAGTTCGACAGCCGCACGTATGAGCCCACCAAAACGCAGCTCCTGTGGCGCATCCGCGACCTCACCACCCGCATCCCCCTCCTCCGGGCAATGTTCCGCTCACCCAAGACCCGGATCAACATGGGCGAGCTCATGGACAGCCCCGGAAGGGTGGTCATTCTGGACGTGCGCAAGCAGCTCCTCGGCGACCAGGGCGCGGAGTTTCTTGGCCGCCTCTACATCGCGCTCGTGCGCGCCGCGGCGGACCAGCGGCAGGGACGACGGCCGGAGGAAAAGCTCCCCTGCTATTTCTACATCGACGAGGCGCACACGATCATCAGCAACGACACCAAGCTCGCCGGCATCATCCAGGAATGCCGCTCGCAGCGCGTCGCCATGATCCTCGCGCACCAGGCGATCTCGCAGATCTCCAACCAGGTCACGCTCGGCGCCCTCTCGGATTGCGCGATCCGGATGGCGAACTCAGACGACGAGACCGCGCAGCTCGCGCCGCGGCTCCGGACGACACCGGACGTGCTCAAGAACCTCCCGATCGGCTCCTTCGCCGCGTTTGTCCGGGACACCACCAAACAGGCCGTCACGCTCAGAATCCCACTTTCCACGGTGCCTTCCGCCCCCCGGATGACCCAAGAGGAGCAAACAGCTCTCATGGCCCGCATGCGGGCGAACTACGCGTTTGATAGCCGCCCCCCGGCTCCCTCCCTTGGAGACGCCCTCAAGGCCTTTGCCGCGACTGCACCGCCACCCTCCGCGACAGCACCCACGCGGGAGCCGCCGCCGTCCCCATCGGCTTCTCAGGAAGAAGACAAGTGGTGATGCGGCAAAAAATGTGAGCGCAGCATAGCACCACATGCGAAACGCACCGCGCCATAGCGCCATTCTCGACACGTTTTCAGGATAGCGCAGATCGTGCATGTAGCGTCCACCATCACGGAGGCAATCATGCTCGTCTGTCGTACAGTCGAAACCGAAACGCCGGAGGAGGGTTTCGCCATCGTCCTCGGCTATGGAAAGTGCAGCGCGTGCCGCTGCCAGGGCTTCGTCCCGAAGGGCATCGTCTTCAAGAGTGACTCCTGGTGCTTCTGCGAGCACCACATCGACGTCCATCAGAACACTGCGAGCCCCAAAAAGAAATGAAGCGGTCGAAAAAAGTTGAGTGTCACATAGCACCACATCCTGGACGTAACGCTGCGTATCTCGACATGCGTTACGTTTTCAGGGGAGCCGGAATGGTGCATTACCCTCGGGATGACGACCCAGACATATCGCACGCGGAACAAGCCGACGCCGACCACCGGCACATTTCGCGTCACCCGCAATCGCGCGCACCGCGTCCTCGATCCCCTCTCCCGCTACGCTCGCCTCCCGACCAATCACCTCCTCGCGCTCTACGGCAGCCGCCACGTCTACGAAATCCTCAAGCGGCTCTACCATGAGCCGTCCTCGCTGCCGTACGAGCAGCACCTGCTCACCCGTCCGCAGCAGATCAACCGCAACGTCGGCACCCACGTCTTCCACGAGCTGGCACCCGGCGCCTACCAGCACCTTACGCATCCCGAGGACCTGGTGCGTCGCACGAGGATCGGACGGGATCGCCGCGACGCCCACGACACCCATCTCTGCATGATCGTCGCGAGCATCGAGGCAGCGCTCAAGGCCCCACACCGTTTCGTCTCCCACCTCGAAATCCTCTCGTACAAGAAGTGCCCGCAGGAAACCCGCGACGCGCTCTCCCCCATCTCGTTCCAGCTCAGCGGTAGCTCGCTGATGCCGGATGCGCTGTTCGGCATCGAGACCGCCGGCACGTACCAATTCTACGCGATGGAGTTCGACCGCGGCTCGGAGTCTCTGACGGTGATCAGCGACAAGCTGCGCGGCTACGAGGAGGTGTTTGAGCGTGAACTGTACCGCACGCGCTTTGGCCTCCCGAATCTCCGCATCCTGTGGATGACCACCGCCCTTGCGCGCGAGCGGAACATGCGCGCGAAGGTGCAGCGCTACCACGATGCCTATCTCTTCCAGAGCGTCCCGAAGTTCCACCTCTTCGACCAGGCTCCGGAGCCCTGTCTGTCGCTCGTCTGCGACGAGTGGCTCACGGCCCGCGGCACCACCCGACTTATCTGAGAGGAGGTGATCTGATTGGACGTCGAGCGCATCAAGCAACTCATCGTCCAGCGCGAGGCAATTGACGCCGAGCTGGTGTCGATTGTCACCGGCGGCACGAAGAAGGAGCGCAAACCGTCTTCGTGCAGCAAGTGCGGTGGAGCCGACCACACCGCACGCAACTGCCCACAATCCGAAACCTAATGGAGTATCAACATGGACAACAACAGGCTGGCCGTACATTCGCTGTACGGGATGCTAATCTTGCTCGCTCTTCTCTTGCTGACGAGTCCAAACGGTGACGGCACCCTACTCGAGTGGGTGATTCATGGGAGCTACTACAGCGCAGGGAGATGAATCGCATCGTCAGTGAGATCCCCGCAATCATTGGCACGGCATCGTCGGCGAGGGTCGCTTCGCCGACGCCATCCTCGGCCGCATCGTTCACAACGCCCACGGCCTCATGCTCAAGGACGACTCGTTGCGCACAACGCTCGCCTTGCCGGGCGAAGAGCTGGACGACCCGCCTCGTCGCACAGGCGACGGAGGACGCGTGCTGGGCGTTGAGGAGCCTGTTCACCTCGCCCAAGTTCGTTGCACACCTAGTCGCTCTCCAGCTTGAGCGCGACGATTTTCTTTTTCCCCGTACTTCGCATGTAATTTGAGATGCAGACGCCCTTAGCCGTGGGGTCGCGGAGGGAGCCGCTCCACTGTCGTGTCGGAGAACTTGGCGCCATTGCGGGTGCGATATCCCTGGTCGTTGAGGAGGCGGGCAAGCGTGGAGAGGATGGGGCCGGAAATCACTCCAGACAGGACGTCCTTGAGCATGCGCTTGGCTTCGGGGTGCACCATGACTGCCCTGCCGCTCACTGCTTCGAACCGGTACACCCTCGGCGACTTGCCAACCCTTCGCCGAGGCAGAGAGGCGAGCCCGGCGCTCGTGGTGCTCGGGGCTGTCGTCGTGCAGCTGGTCTTCCTTGTGCGGATCCATATCCCAACCTGCTTTGGTGCCTTCCGGCGGATCTTGTCGCTTCGCCATCGATCGCCTCGTGGCTCAGTCACGGCGTGAAATGCGGCTAAGTACTACAACTAGGAAGTCTGATGCACAAACCGTAGCGTACGGCTCAACTTTGACGCCAGAGCGTTGTCCAATGCTGACCGCTCTTTTCGGCGGGGACTGGTGGTAGCGCTCACGATGACGGAGTCGGGTCCGGCCCGACACCTTGGGCTGGCATGGTCGGGGCGGCTCCGCGTCGACGTCCTTGCCGCTCCCAGCATCAGGCAGAGTTCGCCGGCCTTAGGACCATTTCTGCCTGCCGAGCCGCCATTCCTCTTACCCGGTACCGCCGGAATGCTACATTGTTGGTCCAGGATCACGATGGCCCATGCGAAGTGGGTCGATCCAATCATTGGTCGACGTTATGGACATATCGAGATGAAATCCGCGGCGGCAACTGGCTCACCACTACTGATAGGATTTGCTCCGTCACTGCTGGTGATGTCGTCTGGAGATCTGAAGAGAACTGCTTTACTCTTCGACAGAGTCGCGTCAGCCGATTTGTTCTGGGCGAAGTCCATCACGAATCACGTAGATCCCGCACGATCATGGACACCGACTAGCGCATCGTTTCAAGAGATCGAATGGTTGTCCGATGTAGAATTCTTGTTTGACCCCTTCGAGCCGTTCTCAGTTGGCGCACACCAATTTGGAGCATCCGCTCTGCTACCAAAACGCGCTCAAGACCTGATCTCCCCCGAACTTCCTCCGACGGCCCTCATTGACGGATACTGGTTGCACAGAGGAATGGCGACTAGACTTGCAGCGACAGGTGTTTGTGATGCGATGACGATCGCACAAGACGATAACCTTGCTTCGCCGCCGAGCGTGTCAAATGACCTCCAAAGAGTGGGAGTCGCCGACGTCATTATACAGCAGTTTCCTCAGGTCTTGGATAATGTTGCTTGGGAAGAAGTCATTGCCTTCAGGGAGATGGAGGAGACCCGACTTAAATTGGTTCGTCTTCGCACGTGGCTCGCAAGAATGTCACACGCTTCTCTGCAGCCACGAGAAATCAGAGAGGCAATCTTATCGGCGGTATCTGACTACGAGGAGACGATGAAGCTAAATAGGCTAAGATACTCGTACGGTCCGATCCGTCTCTTTTTGTCCATTGTCCCGGACTTGTTGGAGTCTATGTTACGGCTTCGACCTACACAAGCAGCGAAGAGTCTCCTTGCTATTAGCGAACGAAAGATCCTGTTGCTTGAAGAGGAGCGCAATGCCCCTGGCCGAGCTCTTGCCTATATCCCCTACACCGCATCGAACTTCTCTGATAGGTCAAAATGACATCAGCAAGCATGCTGGCGCGAAAATTGCCGGCATACCACCGCGCATTGTGATCTATGGTCGAGACACTCAGGTGTCTAGTAAATACCGGAGCAATCGAACCGTGCAACTCGGCGGGGGCGGAACATGGAAAGAAACAAAGAACCCCGCTTTCGCGGGGTTTGGGATCAGAAGGATCCAAGGTAGTCAACTGCTTGGTGGGCGGCAGTGGACGCCGTGAAGATCGCTCGTTTGTCGCCCCTGAGAACCTTGAGCCAGCTGTCGATGTAGGCGGCGTGGTCCTTGCGGGGCTTGTTGGGCACCAGGAATTCGGCACAGAGGAATGCTGCGCCGAGCTCGGCCACCAACTCCTCCATGGCGTAGTCTTCGTCGCCGAATCGGCCGGCGAGGTTGCGCCCGAGGCGCCGGTGGTGACCGGTCCAGTGAACGAGCTCGTGGAAGACGGTGCTGTAGTAGCCCTCGGTCGCAGAACTCGTGGGCGAGGCACGGAAGCGGAGCCGATCCGGGATGTGGATGAAGTCGCCGAAGCGGTCGTAGTAGGCCTTGTCGCCTTGATAGACGTCCGCACCCGTGCAGGCGATGAAGTCTTCGATCCGGTCGTGATTCTTCACCCAGTCCACCGGCTCGATACCCGGTGCCTTCCACCCCTCCACCTGGTTGCCGTTGAACACGAAGAACGCACGGGCGACGAGGCGGTAGTCGTGGACGACGTCGCCGGTTTCCACGTCTTCGCCCGTCAGCGGCACCTGCTTGTAGAAGACAACGACCGTCGCCTTCTCGCCCCTTCGTACCCGAGCCCCTACCTCCAGCCACTGGCGAAAGGTGGCCCAGTAGGGTGTGGTGTACTTTCGGTTCTTGGCCACCGCCCACAGTACGAGCGTGTTCACCCCGTGGTATGGCGTGCCCGTCATCACATTGCGGGGAATGCCCTCCGGGATGCCGTGCCAGGGCATGTAGAACTTGCCGGCACCAGCTTCGATCGCCTGCACGATTTCGTCCGTGACACGCTGGTGCAGGTCCAGGCGCGTCGATTGAGAAAGAACATTCGTCATAGAGAGGCCTCCAAGGCGCGTCGGAGGTGCGGGACGATTCCCGCACCTCCGGACGCCCCGGAAGCGCGCTAACGGCCGTCGTCTCCTCCGGGCTCGAGTGCCGCGTAGTGGGTCATGACGAGCGCAGCGGCATCGAAGAGGCTCATGCGAGGATCTTCGCTCTGCCAAATCTTCCGCACCGGCGGCAGGCGATGCCCGAACGCGCGAATTTGTCCGGCGAGCGCCTGCGCGATCTCGGCCCGCGTCCGCGCGCCGACGCGCGCGAAGCAGCTGCGCACCTGGTCGCGCGAGTAGGCGTGCACGTCGAGGGCTTCCGCCGCGGCGAAGTGCCTGATGAGCTGGTGCAACCGCACGATGCGTTGCGCGCGCCGCGCTCTGTCGCCGGTGCAGTCCTGGATGATAATCGCGTCGGGCTGGAGGCGGTCCACCAGCAGCCGGAGCGACTCGATCGCACGGGCGTTCTTGTCTGCGCGCGAGATTTCTTTGATGCCCCAATCGACGGGTGCGAGCGGTCCTTCGAAGTAGGTGAAAGCGAAGCCGCGGGTGAATGGGTACATGGCGAGCAGCAGCTCGCGCGAGTGGCGCCGGCTCATGCGTCGAGCGGGTTAGCCTTCTTACCGGTCGCCCGCGCTACTGCGTCGTGCAGCAGCTGGCGCTTCCGTTCTGCTTTCAGCGAGGTTTTGCCTTCTAGCCTCTGGTCGAGTTCATACACCTTGATCATGAGCGCCTCTTCGCGTTCATCGAAGAAGGCGGGGAAGATTTTGTGGGCCGGGAGGCCAAACAGGAGGGGGTATGCTAGGATTTCGCCGGCATTGGGCGAGGCCTTGCCCCGCTCAATGTCGGAGACCCGGTTGCGGTCGCCCTTGCCCACCAGGAATGCGACCTCGTCCTGTGTCAGCTCCCACTCGCGCCGCAGCGTGCGCACGTAACAAGAAACCTTGTGCATAGGTTGTGTGCCTGACGACGGGGGTTACTAAGTTCCAATCGTCAGCGCACCTATTGTCTACGATTGCGATCGCGCGCCGTATGGGTGGAAATGTGTCTAACGCGACGCATCAAACTGTTGAGGGACATCAGGGACGAACATCCGGCAATCGTCGCTCCACGCGTTTGAGCGGATGGAGATGGGAAGCACGAGGGCGTCCAGCAATGGACGCCCTCTGCCATGTCCCTCTCGTCCCTCACGTCCCTACTCAGACGTTTTCCCCGTGCTCTCCACGGCGATGCCGTATCGAGCGCAGAGCGCGTCGATCCGCTTCCGCTGCCCCGGCGCGAGCACGTAGACGCCGTCGCTCTTGTAGAGCGAGAGGCCAAGGCGGCGCAGCACTGACCCTACCCAGCGATTCGTGATTGGTCGCTCGTACTCGGTGCTGTGCGCGGCGGCAAAGGAAGCCGCGATCGTCGAGACGGCGAGCCGATCCGCTGGCTGCGACGCAATGGTTGCGAGCACCTGACCTTCGACCGACATCCCGCGTTCAACCATGACCGTGCCCTGGAGGGCGTGAGCGGCTTCAAGGATGGTCTCTCGGCTCGCCGTATCCGGTGTAACGGAGAGTAGCGGCACCAGAATCTGGTTCATGCGGGGCTCGAGAGACGAGCGAGCGAGGCCCGGATCAAGCTGAACCTGGAGGCGCGTCCGGAGTCGGTACATCAGGAGCTTGTTGCGAAGTGCCAGCGCCTCCTCACTCTGGATGTCGGGGAGGTTGATCGGCGCATCGGCGAGACGGCCCGGTTCCATGACGATCGTGAGGAAGCGGCTCTCAAGCGCGCGATCGTCATAGGTGCCTCGCATTCCGACGATCTTCGGACCGAAGACCGCGAAGGCGCGCGGATCGAACTCTTTGCTGGTGGTCACCTGCGTGCGGAGTACCGGGAAGCCATCAACGTTCCCGTTGTTGAGGATTTTGACCAGCTCCGCCTTCTCGTCCGAGAAGCGGAAGTCCGCCTCGTCGAAGACGAGCGTGCCGCGGAAGAGGTCCAGCGTGTGGAAGATCGGCGAGACGGTCGACGCGCCTGAGGCGAAGAATGGCTTATACGTGATCGACCCGATGACGAGCAATGCCCGTGTCTTGCCGGTGCCGTAGTCCCCGCGAAAACGCAGGTACGGGACCTCATTGAAGGCGTCGTAGACCCACGACAGCAGAACGTACGCGACGGCCAGTTGGAGCGCCCGCTCAGGCAGCGAAACGTAGCGTTGGATGTATGCCGAGATGTCCGCGCAGAGTGCATCGGTGCCGTCGAACTCCGCGGTGCCGCTCGGTAGCAACACCGCGCGGTGTTTGAGGAGATTGTTCGCGCCCCTGACGGGAACGCATTGCGCGCCGTCTTGGTCCAGGAATGGCACGATCGCGACATCGTTCCCCTGAGCGACGAGGAGCGCCGTCTGTCCGGTATCTGGGTCGAGCACCGTTTCGACAAGCTCGCCGTTGTCCTGCACGAGGGAGACGATCCGCAGCTGGCGTTCTCGAGGTGACCCGTTCTCCATCGACGCATGGTGCGCTATGCCGGCGCGACATCGCAGGGGGGCAAATGCTCCAGCTGGTGGACATTCTCAGCCCAGCATCCGTCGGGGCGGATACGATGGTGGCAGAGAGTTTAGGTGAAGCGACTTCAACCAGCTACCGAGCACCATCACTTCTAGAGTGGCCGATCTCTCGTCCATGAAAACGCGACCGGCTCCGCTTGGAACCAAAGCGGCCGGCGCTCTCTGGAACGACCTTGTCGCCAATTTGTCCCCAAGCGGGGTTGACAGCAGAAAGATCAAGTGGGCATTGGTGCATCGTTATGCCAACAGATGAAGGAGTTTCGGCTCATGCCCAGGCGCGCTTCCCTGACGGTAATCGAGGCAAAGATCCGCGAACTTCAGGCTAGAGCTGAAGCCCTTAAGAAGGCTGAAAAGCCCGGTATTAAGCAGCTCAAGACCATTATTCAGAAGTACAAGCTCTCCGCGGCGGACGTCTCTCAGGCCATGAACGGCAGTGGCCGGGCGCGAAGAAGCGCCCTCCAGGGCACCAAGGTGAAGCCCAAGTACCGCAACCCGGGTAATCGGAAAGAGACTTGGTCAGGTAGAGGTTTACGTCCGAAGTGGCTTGCTGCGGCGATGAAAGGCGGCAAGAAGCTTGAGGACTTCGCGATTTAGCCGCCGCCGGCGTCGAACTCAGTCAACGCTCTCGCGGCTAGAGTGGAAAGTCCATATCGGTATGGGCACGTTCCCTTTGCGCTGATGGTGAATACGGAATCCACTTTTAGGACGTCAACAGTAGGGCGTCTTGCAGCACAATCAAGGCTACCAAGATTGATCTGAAGGTAGTTCCTACGCCGTGCCATCGCAGAGCCGCGAATGCTCCGGAAGCTAAGCATTCTCCCGCCTGCACCGTACTTGGCGGACTGCGTACGGTGTGGCGTCATGGAACGCGAGACGCCTTGCACCCCCGTTCACTTGGCGCCTGATGCCGACCGCCACAGAGGCGGAGCTCAAGGAAACGTCGGAAAACCTCCGCGCGCACCTCCCTACCGCATCTTCGTGCGGAAGGAGGCGGAAGGACCGCAAGGTGATTCGCCGCGATCTGAACCGGATGATAAGCTGACTTCGGTAAGTGAATGAGGAAGGGGTTCCGTGACGAGAAGAATAGCGCTTTTCCTTGCGGCCGTGATTTGCACGGTCTCGGTAGCCAGGATTTCTCACGCTGCAGTCACGTGTTCTGCGGAAAATGTGTGGACGCCTGGCAAGACAACGATCACGATCAACCATATTGATCGTGCGACCGGAGTAGTGAACCTCACTGGTAAAGATGCTAGCGGCGCGCCATGGTCGGGACGTACCAAGTGGACATACAAAACCAGCGAGAACCTCCTACACGGATGGCACGATGGAGGTAGAGAATGGAGGCTAACGGTCGAGGAGCGAGCCCTCAGAGGTTCCTACAAGAACTTGGATAGGACGTCTTCAAACCGTAACAACCTGGTCTTCAACTGCGATGGCCCGACGAGTGGCGTGTTCGTCGGGCAGAAATAGTGTCCGGCAGCGTTCGGCCAAGGCACGAGAGTGAAGCCCAAGTACCGCAAACCGGCTAATCGGAAGGAGGTTTGGTCAAGTGGAGGCTTGCGCCCGAAATGGCTTGCTGCGGCGATGAAAAGTGGCAAGGAGCTTGAAGACTTCGCGATCTAGCCGGCGCCGACGTCGATCTCGGTCAACGCTGTCCTCGCCAGATTGAATAGTCTGTATCGGGGTGACCACAAGCATGGCGCTTGATATATGAGCCGAGGGACGAGAGCCGGCCCGCCCGACTTGTTGAGCTGGTGTCAGTGCGAAACCCAGTCTGCAGCACTATCGAGGTGACCTCGTTCGGGATCGGAGCGCAGTCCTGCTGTCGTGGCATCGCAGAGACGCGAATGCTCCGGAAGCTAAGCATTCTCCCGCCTGCGCTGTCTTTGTCGGAACGCGTACCATGGCGACGCCATGGAACACGATACACCCTACATTCCACCGTTCGTTCGTCGCCTCATGCCGAACGCCACCGAAGCGGAACTCGAGGAAGCGTCGGAGAACCTCCGCGCGTACATCATACTGCTGTACCGCATCTTCCTGCGGAAGGAGGTGGAAGGCGCGCTCGGTGACTCGCCGCAATCCGAGCCGGATGCTAGATTCGCTAATGACGGCGAGTGGCCGTCCCCGCTATGAAGAAGCGATACCTCGGATACATCCGCGTCTCCACGGCAAAGCAAGGACAGCACGGTTCCTCCCTGCAAGAGCAACGGGACGCTATCGAGCTGTTCGCCAAGCGGTTCGATTTCGACATCGCCGAATGGTTCGAGGACCGCGAGACGGCCGCCAAGAAGGGGCGGACGCAGTTCCTTCGCATGATGTTGACGCTGGAGAAAGGCAAGGCAGGGGGAGTCATCCTCCACAAGATCGATCGCGGCGCCCGCAATCTCTGGGACTGGGCGCGATTGCAGGACCTCATCGACGCCGGCGTCGAGGTCCACTTCGCGCACGACAATCTCGATCTCAAGTCCCGCGGCGGGCGCCTGGCTGCCGACATTCAGGCCGTAGTCGCCGCGGACTATGTGCGCAATCTTCGCGACGAAGTAAAAAAGGGCATCCGTGGCCGCCTCAAGCAGGGCTTCTACCCTTTCAAGGCGCCGATGGGCTATCTGGATTGCGGGAAAGCGAAGCCGAAGGAGATAGACTCGATCAAGGGGCCGCTCGTGCGCGACGCCTTCAATCTGTACGCTACCAAGCGGTTCTCGTACCATTCACTGCGGCTGGAACTGCACCGGCGGGGGCTGCGCAAGGCAAACGGCAAACCTCTAAGCATGGATGCCATCACCGGGATCCTCCGCAACCCGTTCTACGTCGGCATCATTCGCATCCAGCGAAGCGGCGAGACCTTTCAAGGGGTACATCAACCACTCGTCGCAGTGCGAACATTCCGCAGCGTTCAAGAGATCATCGACGGACGCGAGAATGTCCGAACAGGACAACAGGCCTTCGCGTATCGACGACTAATCGCGTGTGGCCTCTGCGGCTACACATTGACCGGGGAACGCCAGAAGGGCCACGTGTACTACCGGTGCCACACCCGGGATTGCGCGACGACCGGCATTCGTGAAGAGGCGGTCGGGGCGGCGTTCAAAGACGTAAGCGACAGTCTACCCTTCTCCTCGGCAGACTACGCGGAAATGGAGCCATTCGTCGAACAAGAGGAGCAGCTCGAGCAAGAACGCAGAACGGAATTGGTAGCATCCCTTCGTCTGAGGATTGGTGCAATACAAGACCGTGAGCGGCGCCTCACCGATGCCTACCTGGACGGTGCTCTAGACAAGGATAGCTACGAGAGTCGAAAAGCTGCCTTGTTGATCGAACTCGCGCAGACCAGAGACGATCTCCAGATCGCCGAGGCTGGTCGGTCTGGGGTCGTCGAGAGGACCAAGAGATTCTTCGAACTACTGAAAACCTTTGAAATAGGCCCTGGTTCTGGGTCATCGGAAGAATTCGGCGAAGTTGCAAAGATCTTCACTTCGAACCGATTGTTGGCCGGAAAAAAGCTAAGTATAGAGCTACGATCTCCCTTCAAGGAGTTGGTTCCCGACCCCAAAATTCACCTTGGTGGACCATCTCGGGACGTACTTCGAACTTTGGAGCAGCGTTTCCATGAGTTGGGTGAGAAGCTAAAGGAATGGGAGCCGCCTAGTTCAGATTGGGTCAAACCGTCGAACGACGATGACCTCCCGATACCGGCTTAAACTCGGAAGGTAGCAAAATGCACACTTGTCGCTCTATGAGTTCAAAGGATGGTATACTCGGCAGAGGATTGACGAGCCGACGGGGTTGGATATCTCCGACTCCTTAGGACACAAAAGCTCCTCCCTCGCGCAAGCGGCGGAGGAGCCACTACTTTAAGCTGAGGCCAGATAAAATTTATTCGCTGCCTTCTCGAAGCGGATCTTGAACAGCGGGAAGAATGTTGCCTGACCCAGGAGACCATCCATAGGCAAGTTCTTGCCGAAGAACACCGGCGTCTCGTATGCGATGTTGAAGTCGGGTACGACGATCTTCACCTCGGTGTAGAATCCACTCAAGGAGCCGATGCCACCAAGCGTCCCAGGCTTGCAATGTGCACCATCGATACCGAGTGCTTCGGCAATGTCGGCGTGAAGCACCGTTCCGTCGGTACCCGAGTCGATCATCGCCATCACCGGCACCTTTTCACTTCCTTCTTTTGCCCACACTTCAATTTCGATGATCGGTCGATGCACCCAGCTCATACCGGGACCGGCTTGAATGGTGTAGTCGTACGTCTTCCACTTCACCCGAGGCATGCGAAGGAAAAACTGTACTCGATATCGGAGCGGAGTACTTTCATGTAAACGCAATCATTCTTCCGCTCTCCGAGGCGATCGCGCAAGGCTTTGAGATTGTCGCCTGTGTCCACGAGACTACTACGGTCCTTGGTCAGCGCGACCCACTTCTGCTCGTGTTCTTTCTTGAGAATCTTCGTAAGGTTGGCGTTCACCTTCGACATAATGCGCTCATCATACCATATGTCATATCCCTCAACACCGCTAGGCGCGATGGTAGTGAAGGCGGCATAAAAGGAAAGCTCGTCAGCATCACCCGGGGAAGCTCTCGCGCGGAGAGGCCTGGGGAGCGGCTGACGAGCGGCACTGAGCCTGGAGATCAGTCGGGCTTTACAGACTGCCGATTGAGAACTCAGTCGAGCATGTCGAGCAGCACTTCGGCACCTGCGATGATTTCAGCCGGAAGGATCGGCTTGGCGAGGGCGATGCATTTCTCAAATGCTACCCGGAACTGCTGCGGAGCTGCGGCGTCCCCCATTTTGTGGATGCGTTCCATCATCAGCATCATGAGCTCAGCCGACAGTACGTGTTCCAACGCGTGGAATCCGTCCATGTCCGTAACTGCAATTCCTTGCGCTTTCAGGAACTCGACGCGCGTTTTCCCCTGGGCAGTGCGCAATTGCTGGATGGAGTGCTCCAGCCCAAGCGGCAAGGAGGAGCAGATCTCCAGTGCATGTTCGATTTCCGTTGTGAATTCACCCAACGGCATCTTCCGCAACTTCTTGCGATAATGTCTGCTGGTAAACACCGACTACTCCCTGTGCAGAAAGACACCGCCAGGTTGGCGGGGCCTGCACTGCACAGGAAATCCGAGCTCAGTGAACCACTCTCCGATCGTTTGTCAAATAACGTCTGCTCCCAGAGAGGGAGTGTTCGCGGTCACCGAGATTGGGTTTATCGCACGCCTGTACCAGTCGGTAGAGTCTTCAGAAACGGTGCGTTAGCAGGGTGAGTGACCTTACATAAAGTGGTACATGTGCACGGCCGCGCGAAGCGCTTTCTGAGATGTATACGCTGCCTTGCCCGCCGCATGCTCGAGGCTAGCTCCGGGACCGATGATCGCGACCGCCATCGGCATCAGGTACGCCAACTGCAAGTCGAGCAGCTTGCCCGTGACTTGATGGGCAATAACATCCCCATGTCGCGTTTGCCCTTGTTCTTGGACACCGAACACAACGACGGCATCTGGTCGTTTACTCTCGATGATCTTCTTTACCGCCAGCGGAGCTTCCAATGAGCCTGGGATCCACGTGACTTCTTCGATCACGCTATCGAGCTCGCTTGCGATCGCTGAAGCATGACGCACCATCTCTTCGCAGATGTCTCGGTGGATGTAGCCTGCGACTAGGTGAATGCGGATGGACACTATGCCTTACCCTTGGCAAGAGTCCTTCTACGCCAATCGATAATTTCTGCGGTGGCAAGCGCCGCTTCAATGCCTTTGTTGAATGAATCGTTCTTGCTGCGAGCAATCAACTGTTCAACGCTCGTCACTGGTATGACTTCGACGAGTATAGGCACGCCTTCAGAGAGCATCACTTGACCAAACCCTCGAATGCACTCGTCCATGATCATTTCAAAGTGGTAGGTCTCCCCCTTCATTATCGCGCCAAAGCAGATGATGGCGTCGTACGGCTCGTCTTGAGGCGCATTGCGAATGAGCGCCTGCGCAGCGAGCGGAAGTTCCAAAGAACCGGGCAGGATGTGGTGCTCAGGTGTCGGGCAGTCCGCGTTCTTCAAGAGCGCGACACACGTTTCGATCATCTTGTCGATCTGTTCGCGATACCACTTGGACTGGAGAATCGCGACGCGCGCTCCTGGGATGCGCGGGATGGATTTCGGGTCAAGTTCCACTTGCATAGATCGAAGCATATGTGTCCGGCTTACATTCGTCCAGTGGACGAGGTGGAGCACTCCCTGGTAAGCAGAGGCTCTCCCAAGAGACCAGGCTTCCATAGTGTCCCTTAGATCGGAGCCAGGCCGTGGGAACAAAGCCGGTCACCCAACAGAGTCGCTGTCGGTCAAGGCGGGATGATGCGCCGTTAGACATGCACCAGTGGACCATCTCGGAACGTACTTCGAACTTCGGAGCAACGTTTTCAGGAGCTGGGTGAGCAGCTCGAGGGATGGGAATCGCCAGGGCGACCTCCACGCTCTAACGTGGGACCCATCAGGGAGCAGAACCCGAGCTGGTTCAAGTCGGGGTACCTCAAACCGGCGAACGACGATGAGCAGTCTATGGCGGCATAAAAGGAGTGCTCGCCAGCATGATCAAGCTAACTTGGTCTTCAGGTGAAGGTCGATGAGGTCGCTGAGGACGACTTCCGGCCTACTCTGGGGGACTTGCAAGATGTGGGGCATGTTCCGCAACGAGCGCCCTTGTCAACTGTTCCCCTCGGAGGCTGAGTCGGTCTATCCACTCTTCCGTCATGGCGGAAAAGTTCGTTGGGTACGCATAGGCATCCTCCCTGGTCACGAGGTTGGCTGATTTGAACTTGAGCCTGTTGTCATCTTGACCAAGGTACGGAAGAAGCACCGCGCGCAATTTGCCGGCGGCATGTAGCTCAAACAGCCGCTTCATTGCAGCGTTTTGAGCCCGATCGTGGATGCAGGCGAACGCGCTCTTGACCCGAGCGAGCATGAATTGGCTGGGGGGATCGTGGCGTAGGCCGTATCCTGCGCGGCAGCAAATAATGGTGTCGATCGGCTCAACGTTGAGGCTGATAGAGGGGTCGCGATCGGGCCACAGGGGCGCCAAGCCCAGGTTGTCATAGACACCGCCATCAGTCAGCGTGACGCGTTCCGTACGACGTGCGCCGTCACGCTTGTCGAAGGGCATTTCTTCGTCCAGAGCTGGCAGAAACATCGGGTAGGCGGCCGATGCCGTCACAGCATGCGCCAGGGTGATGTCACGGCGGGCCAGTCTGCCAAGCCGCCACGACCCCGATTCCTGGGGCGTGAAGTAGAAGGCGGAGCCCGTCCGGAGTTCGGCCGCGTTGACAATCAGTAACGGCCTAGCTGCGGGCAGATCACGTAGGCATTTACCTTGAAATAGTTCGGTATCCATCGCACTCCGTAGGATGGTGGTCCGACTCGCGAAGCGACGAAACGGCAAATGCCAGTTGTCCATCTGCCAGCGGGGCTGCCAGCGCACGGGCAGCAGTAGCCAAACGAACCACAGGAGCCAAGTGAGGGCAACGAAAGCCAGGTTGGCAGGAGCTAGCAGCAAGAAACAAAGGACTGCCTTGATACCCTCCGGGGTTAGGAGGGCCGTGCGAATTGTTGGGCCGACTAGACCTCGGGCAAGTGCACTGCGGACCCGAGCTTCGAAAGCCCGAAAAGGTTCGTCGTTTGCGGCGTAGAGCCCGCCGATGACGCTGCCGCCGGACACGGTCGAGAGGACCCTGACACGCGCTAAGATCCCGAGATCATGCAAAGCGCGCAAGCACCCAAGGTGAAATGCCATCGCTCGCGCGCCGCCTCCAGAGAGGGCAAGACCAATCTTCGCTTCCGCCATTTGAAGTCTCCGTCACCAGGCATTCATGCCGACGTCGCCGTGTTGATACCACCAGGTTCTGGTATCCGCCGCGCTCCTGATTAGCTTGAGCCCACAACCGCGCAAGAGGTCGTCGAAGGCTGTGCAGACATGAGGACGAGTCGCATTGATCGAGTGTTAACATCTCTCGCGCCAAGTGGCCCGTGCCCAGTTTCGGATACGTGCCAAAACCGATCCAAACCGTTGGCTCAGCGCGTCAGCGTATGCTGTCGAAGGGAGGATCAACACCGGCATATGTTCGTCCTGAGGGCAAGCAGGCAACGCCTTTATCAATCCACGTATTCGCAGGTGCCTGGAGATTCTATGTGTACAACGAGGTTGGGAGTTCCGTATTTTGGTCAAGCGTCTTTAGCGCAACCTCGTTCGAGGTCTCACGAAATCGCTTTATGAAGGACTCGGCTGGCTCTTCGCGGTGCCAGCGTTGTCTTTCTGTCCACATGAGCAAGAATCGCTTGAAGTTTCGCTGCATCTTCTCATCGGGTAGCCGTCGCCGGCGTTCCATGATGAGGTAGCTTGCGGCACTTGACTCAGCTGAGTCTGCGAGAGCACGTGGAGCGAACACTAGGTTACCTGATTCGGCCAGCCGAGCTATGAGGATTGTGCGGACACACCAGACCATCCGCTTTGCCGTTAGCGATGGCTTTAAGTAGTCTGGAAATCGGCTAAGAAACCAACCCAAATCGGAAGCGTGATCTATTTCGCGCTGGTAACTCGCCCGCAGCCGAAACGAAATCCTCAGTTGGCCAAGCTGATTAAGCGGGTCAGACAGGGCCTGCGCTTCTTGCACAAGATGTCCGACGAACAAGTCACCATTTTGGGCGTCAGCCAGCAGTCTATTCCATGGATAGAAGAACATCGATGTTCGTCCGGCTGACACGTGACGTGGATGTGGCTCCTGACAAATGAAAAGGAGGTCAGTATCGGACGTTGGATCGTTGTCCCTTCGTGCGCGGCTTCCGAACAACAGGATAGCCGACGCCGCGGCCATTGATTGCAGATCATCAGCCATCATCGATATCACTGCGAACTGCGTGCCAGAGCTTCTTTGGATAACTTGCGTGCCGTTTGCCTTGCGGTCACAACATCAGAAAGATTGAGCAGCACTAGCTGCTGCTTTTCTGGCCTTAGCACTCTCTCTTCAATGTCGAGATTGTGTTCGTTTATTAGATAAAAGGTCATGCTCAAGCGGCATCGCTTCTGTAAGTGTTCTACGGTCATACCGTATTCGGCAGCAACAGCGGTCCTTTGCGCGGGCCGCAAACTTGGATTCGGAACGATCTCGAGGTTTATTCTCTGACCCCACTCGTAGTCGAGTGACCGATCAACGGAACATGGCGCAGGGTGCTCGATGCTTTCGATTCGACTCAGATTGTAATCTCGGAAGTCGTTGTGTTCTCGAGACCAAGATCGAGCGTACCATTTACCCGTACTATAGAAGAGAGAGTGTGGTGCGACTGTCCTGACGTCAAAAGATGAACCCGTTAGCGACGCGTATTTGAGGTCGACTTGTTGACGATCACGAATCGCATCAAGGATCCGCAACAAGATCGTCGAACTTGTGCCCTTGGTGCGCAACGTGACGTACTCGATCGTCGGCATCTCTTCGAACCAAGTGTTCGCTTTATGCATCCACTCGTTCTCGACCGCGGCCGCCTGGAGGAGATACCGCTCTGCTGCATCTCGCAGGAACAGTGGGTTAAAGGCGGGGGTTCTCAGGTAGGCTTTCTGCGCCGCGTCGTAGGACAGGTTCTGCTCCGCGACTTGGCGGTAGTCTCGGATATCAGCTGATGCCTGTTGGGGCGAAATGCCGAAGGTGTCGGTGAGGGCGCGCCTGTCCAACCGGCCATACCAAAGGAGCCGAAATTCAATGAACTCCAACCGGCGTTGAGCGCCCCAGCGCCGCGGCTCGTTTGATCCTTCCTTCATGCGGGCCTCCAGAAACACGGAGCAGAAGCCGTTTTGCCTCTAGTTACTTGACTCATGGGTGACAATCGGCCATATCTACCCGCTGGGCATCGCGTTTTCATCTCTTTAGCACGATAGGTGGGAATTTGGTGCATCCAGTAGATCCCAGTGTCCCCGGGAAGGTATCGATAAACTCGGAGGTAGGGCAACGAGTTCCAATTGCGGCATACAAACTTGCGTATCCTGTGCAATTAGGAGCTGCCGCACAGGCAGCAGTTTGGGCGCCCGCCGACCGGCACGCCGCACGGCAAGTCGTCGCCGGAACTGCGCTTACTCCTCCCCTATCCGTCTGAAAGGAGCCTTCATTGTTTGGAGATTTGACGAACCCCTCGTTCATTTTCTGGCCGGTTGGCTGCGGCGACAGCACCACGATCCCCGTCGCTGGTGACTTCACCCTCCAGATCGACATCAACGACGGCACGACTGCCGACGACAACGACAACGAGCGAATCCCGGTCGTGGACGAGCTCGTCGCCAAGCTGCCCCGCGTCAATGGCAAGCCATACCTTTCCTGCTTCGCCCTCACACATCCCGACCTCGACCATGTGAAGGGCTTCAAAGAACTGCTCAGGCGAGTGGTGATCGGTGAGCTATGGTTCACGCCGCGTGTGTTCTGGGAATTCAAGAAGGATCTCAGCGAAGACGCCTTGGCATTCCGGGAGGAAGCGCAGAGGCGCGTGAAGCGTACGATTGCCGTCGGAGGCGACCCCGGTAGGGGCAACCGCGTCCGTTTGATCGGCTATGACGATCTTCTCGACAACGACGACTACAAGGGCTTCCCGAAGCAATTCCTCACTATCCCAGGTCAGTCGATCGAGATCGTGGACGGCAGAGACCTGTCCATCTACTTCTCTGCGTTCGTCCACGCGCCATTCAAGGACGATTCAGCCGGCGAGCGCAACGAGACCAGCCTGGCTTTGCATGTGTGCCTGTACAACGGCCAAACGGTCGGATGCGGGCTCTTTTTCGGTGACCTCAGTTATTCCACCATCCGCCGAATCTTCGATGAAACGCACAATCACCAGAACGACGACCGACTAGTCTGGCACGTTCACCTGTCCGCGCACCACTGCTCCAAAAAAGTGATGTACGCCCCTGACGCAGACGGCAACGACGTGCTGATGCAGGACATCCTCGACGAGCTCAACGCCGCCCAAGCCGAGGATGGCTACATCGTGGCAAGTTCTTCGGCGTTCCCCACGTCAAACAAGCCCGGGGATAACCCGCCACACATCAAGGCGAGGCGCAGGTATGAGGAAATCGCAACTGGCGGATTCGTCTGCACAGGGGAATTCAGCACCCCGGAGAACATGCGGCCGGTCGTATTCTCAGTGACGGAGCATGGCGTCGTCTTCGTGGGAGATGCACTGGAACTCTCTGAGGAGAGCCGCTCGAAGTTGGCGAAGGCCGTCGCGGCTGCCAGGGGCACCAATGCTCCGCCGACCGAGCGAGTTGGCTTCGGCCGGACGTGACCGAAGGCCAGGAATGGGCGCTGGCGCAGCTACGGGAGGTGGCGGCCAGCGGCCAAGCCATTGAGATTGTATCGGTCGACCAGCCGGCCGAAGCCGAGGGCTGGCTGCGGGTCGAAGTATCGCTTGACTGTAGTGGGTATCCTCAGGCTGCCGACGGCTTGCCATTGCGGCAGCGCGAGCGGGCGATCATCAGCATACCGGCCTCCTTTCCCCTCAGCCGCCCCGAAGTGCGATCCATTCATAAGCGGTTTGCTGGCTTTCCCCACGTCCAATGGGGCGACTACCTGTGCCTCTATCAGGCGCCCGAAACGGAATGGTCACCCGCAGACGGCATGTTCGGCTTCCTTGACCGCTTAGATTCGTGGCTCCGGGCCGGCGCCTTGGGGCAGCTCGATCCCACAGGGCTTCCACTTCACCCCCCGGCCGTCTACGCTCAGCGGTCGCAGTACGTAGTTCCTCGCGTTGATGCGCCGCGGGTTATCGAACCATGGTGGGTCGGCTATACCGAGATCGAGAGCGAGACTACTGGCGCGGTGTTGCTCGGCCAATGGCACGCCTATGACGGCGATGTTCCGCAGATACGCGTCGCGAGCGCGATTCTGCTTCCATCGGACATGCCGTTTGAATACCCCGCGACTTTCCGGGCTCTCATTTCCGAACTGTCAACGCGTAGCGTGACGGTCAACCTGCTTCGTCTCGTCCTTGGGCTTACCGCACTTCGCGCCCCAGAAGGTAAGGCGCTGTATGTGCTCCTGGGCGCCGCGATGCGCGGCGTGGCGGGGCATTCTGAGCGCAAGCAGCATTTGGCATGCTGGTACATTTGCCCCGAACGCGCGGCTTCGTTGCGGGCGCTTTCTGGTGGGGATCAGGCAGATACGGAGGCGCGGATACGCGACTTTGAAGCTTGGGCCGCGGACACGCAGATCGACTGGTGCACCGTTCGGGAAGATCGGCCCGAGATCGTGGTGGCACGAGACCGAGGGTCTCCGCTCTCATGGTGGCGATCGAGGCGCGTCACCGTCCTCGGCTGCGGGGCGATCGGCAGCGCTGTAGCGCTTATGCTCGCTAGAGCCGGCGTTGCGCACCTGAAGCTCTATGATCGCGCCGGCGTCGCGCCGGGCGTGCTTGCCAGGCAGAGTTTTCAACGTCACCAGATCGGCTATACAAAGTCGTCTGCTACGTTCCGGAACGTGGAGGCTATTGATCCTTCCATAGAGGTGGTGGACCGCCACATCGATGTCGTCCATGCGCTCCGTACGGAGGCCGACCAGCTTTTTGACTGCGACGTCGCCATTAACGCGACGGCATCCGTAGCTGTAGCGGCAGCGCTCGAGAAGCATCTTGCTGAGCAAGCAAGTGCCCATCCGCCCATTGTGTCGATGGCCGTCGGCCATCTCTGCGACGTCGGCATGGTCACCTTAGGCGTGCACGGCGTCGCTGGAGTAGCGCAGGATCTTGATCGGCGCACGAAGATCAGCCTCGCAGATGCAAGCAACGGGCAGGATCTCCTCGATGAGTTCTGGCCGCTTCCCGGGCAGCGTCACAGGCTGTTTCAGCCCGAGCCCGGATGTTCGGATCCCACATTTATTGGTTCCGCCGCAGATGTCCAAGGGCTGTCAGCTGGACTGCTCAACATTGCAAGTACATGGTTATCAGAACCAGTGGGGAGCGCGCGATGTTGCTTGTTGCGAGCTTCGCACATCCTCCGTCCAGCACAGGCCGCCGGCGTGAAATTTGCCTGGCCTGCCGATCGAGTCCTTACGGACCAGCGTCACGGTTTTCAAATCCGTTGCACCCGATCAGCCGAGCGCGACCTCATTGGATGGATTCGCTCGTCAAAGCGGCTCCGTGGGCCAAAGGTGGAGACAGGTGGGCAGCTGTTCGGGCAATTCGATGAATTCCTCAAGATCGCTTGGGTGACGGAAGTAAGTGGTCCACCGCCCGACAGCCGCGCGTCAGAAGAGGGCTTCCTTTGTGGCGTCGTCGGCACAGCCGAACTATCCGAAGAAAAGCGGGCACGGACTCGCGGGGCGGTGAGCTTCGTAGGAATGTGGCACACGCACCCAGGCGGCGTTCCGTCGCCAAGCTGCACCGACTTTTCGGCGATGGACCAGTTGCGAAAGAACGCTGGCGGCATGCCTCGCAATTTCTTGATGCTCATCCTCGGTGGACAGATGAAATCCCCTGAGATTGCAGGATTTGTCTTCGCACGTTCGGACGTAGAGTAAGCATACAAGGAAGGTCGCAGCGGAGCAGTGGCGAGTGGGTAGGTTAGCCGGGGCGATAGCTCTGATCGCTGATGATCTCACGCAGGTAAGGCCTGGCGCGAGAGCGGCGCTTTCATCCGTGATGCCACCTGTTTGAGGCGACGAAGCAGGTGCTCGAAAGCTGAGAGCCCCTTATCCGCAGAGAGGCACCGCCGGATCGCATGTGCCAACAGAGAGCCGCACCATGATGGTGCGGCCTAGCGGCTATCAGCTCGTCGGGTTGGCGTTCTACCGCTTGGGCGGCACTAGCTGCATGCACTTTGGCAACCAGGTACGGCCCTTGGCGTCGTACTCGTCGAGCATGGCCTTCGGAGCGCCGGTGCGCTTGAAGTAGCTCGCGAGTGCCGCCGCGAGTTCTTTCTCGGTGGCCGTCGTCGCCCTATGACCGCTTCATGATAAACGAGTCGTCTAGTGAAAATGGTTTTGCGACGAGGCCGAAGTGCAGGCCGCGGGTGGGCGTGCTGGCCCTGGCAAGGTAGTTCTACATGTGGCAATATGGATCCCCACGATTGCTCACTGAGGGTAAACAAGTGGAGCTTGCCGGTGAAGTTACGGCAGGGAGATGAGGGTGTCTACGATATTTGTGAGTTATGCGAACGCGGATCGGGACTACGTTGAGGCGGTTATCGCTCACGCCGAAGCACTCACGCGCCGCCGTTTGACATTCTTTCGAGCCGACGATCCCGACAGCATCCGTCCCGGCGACGAATGGCGTGACCGTATTGTGAGCCAAATGGATCGCGCGGCGGTTGCCATCTTCTTTGTCACTCCGAACTCCATTGCACGACCATGGGTGAATTTCGAGCTGGGGTACCTGGCCAAGTCTGCGACGCCAAGGATTTGTGTGGCAGCGAAGAATCTAGACCTAGCAAAGGTGACAGGTCCTATTGGAGTGTACCAACTCGTCACATTCAGTGATGTACCAAAACTCGCTGCGCAAGAAATCATGCGCTTTCTTACCCATCATTTGCCAGCGCCCGCGCGCAGGGCGCAGGCTATCCAAGTGGCTGGCATGACATTTTCTATAGACCAAGGATGGCAGCGATACATCTCTTCTGGCAAGCACGGGCAAGAACTAAATCGTGGAACATTCGGCGTCACTTTTGGCAAGACATTTGACGATGATGGTTTCCGGTATCCACAGTCTCAGGACAGCCTTTCTGCTCCTTGGGAGTATTTGGCCGTCGGGGCAAGTCCGAATCAGCCCGTCCACGTCTATTTTGTCACGGAGATGTATGATCGGTCGTTGATAAAGCTGTATGTGAATTCGACACAGGATTCGGTCGGATACGGAAATCCAAGCAATGAGTTTCAGATACCCATTCCGGCCAAGGGGCGTCCTGCGCTGCTTCTGATCGATGTGTCGTCCTTCGCGGCGAGAATGGGGAAACAGCCGCGGATAGTGCGCGGACTACGCGTCCGGGCGCCATCAGAACTTTCTTTTATTGGAATGTTCGAAAAACTCGAATCGGTGCCCGCGCGATTTAAGAACCGCAAGGCTCTGCGGATAGCCTTGCCGGAGTGACCGCGAGTTGAGCCGCATAGTTAATCGCTCTAGGTTCATGCACTGCTCAAAACAGCCTCAGATAGTTCTATCGATTGCCGTGGAGCGAGGCCTGCTGCGCGCATGCGCTAAAAGAGAGCCGCACCAATGATGGTGCGGCCTCACGATTAAGAGCTCGTCATGTCAGTACCCTACGGCTTGGGCGGAACCAACATCATGCACTCGGGCAACCAGGCACGACCCTTGGCGTCGTGCTCGTCGAGCGCGGCCTTCGGATCGGCGGTGCGCTTGAAGTAGCTCGCGAGCGTCGCCACGAGCTCTTTCTTGGTAGCCTTGCCGAGACCTGGATGCTTGCGCGTCGCGCCGCACTCAGCGGCGACCTTCATCAGGTCGGCGCGCGATAGGCCGGATAGGAACACCGCATCCGGCGTCCAGATCGCCCGCATGTCGAGGACCAGGTCCGCGGCCAGTCCAGAGAAGAGGCTGTCGACAGGTTCGACATGCTCGAGGCTCCGCATCCCGAAGCACAGGATGGGCAGAAGCGACAGGAGACGGTCGAGTGCGCTTTCGTCGAGCGAGCGGACGGCAGGCAGGAGCCTGTCCCAGTCCGAGCCGACGTGAAGCAGGTGCTCCCAGTTCGGCCTCTCCGGCGTGCCTCGGTACTCGATGCTGAGAGACCGGAGACACGTCGCCGCCGACTTCTCGATCGCGGCATGCGCGTTGGACTCGGCCGCACGCCGGGGAAGCTCATGGAGCGCCTCGTGCGGTCTCAGCGACACACCCACCCTCCCGGAACTGGCGCCAAGGAGGAGCATTGCGGCCGCTTCCTTGGCCTTCCGCGGGCTGTCCATGAGTGCCATCTGCACGGCGAGGGTCTTGTGGGCGTTGGCGTACCGCACGGTTGCCCGGGAGTACGCGGGCCGCTCCCTGGGCTTCTCCTTCTTCCCTTCGGCCTTCGCCACGCCCCTGTCGACCTGGTGCTTCACGAGGCCCTTGCGGACCTCGACACGACCAGACGGTGCGAGGTGGACGATGGCACCCTTCGGCTCCTTGCCCTTGCCCTCCCGGTACTGCCACCAGGGGACCGCGTGCTCGGTCGCTACCTCGACCCAGGTGAAGTCCTTGCGGAGCGCTTCCGCCTGGGCGTCCACGGCCTCCTTCTGGAGCGCCATGAATTGCTCGGGGTCGTCGAAGTAGGTCGTGTCCTTCTCCGCGAACAGGTCCTTCGTGAAGGTGCCCTTGTACCGCTCGAGTGGAAAGATCGCCGTCGCGACTGAGGGCTTCTCGCCCACGATGTGCTCGCGGAGCTGCCGGGCATCGACCCGGCCATTCCGCTTGATCTCCCGCAGGAGCCCCTTCTGCTCTGCCTGCCGCGCGAGCGTGAGGACTTCCGCGAGCGAGAGCGGCAGCTCCTTGGCGCGGACGGCCTCCTTGACCTCGGGCGCCAAGGTGGCGAGCGCCAAGCGGCGGCGGATCGTCGGTACCGAGACGCCCGTCTCGGCCGAGACGTCCTCGACCTTGGCGCCCTTCGTGAGGAGCCGCGCGAAGGATTCCGCCTCGTCGATCGGGTCGAGCGGCTCGCGCTGGACGTTCTCGACGGTGGCCATGCGGTCGAGGTCGGCCTTCGAGGCGTCCCGGCGGAGCGCGATGGGCACGCGGTACGCGTCATCGATCTCCCCGCGCTCCTTGAGGAACTTGAGCGCCAGGTACCGGCGCTTGCCGATGACGACACGGAAGGCGCCCTTGCCTTCAGGGCTGACGATGAGATTCTGAAGAACCCCGTCCCTCTTGATGCTCTTGGCGAAGCTCTCGATCGCCTTCTTGTCGTATGCGCGACGCGGATTGCCCTTCGGCGCGAGAAGCGCCGAGAACGGAACGCTGGCAGTCATGGATGGTCTCCGATAGGGGCGTGCACAGCCGATCCCCTGCTGGGGATGCACGTGGCACGTGCTGGTGAGGTCCGCGCGTGCGGACGGGTCTCAAAGAACTGAGAACCTCCAAACAGCGTATGATCGACAAGGAATCACGCTAGGGACGGAGTTGCACGTCATTCCCTGCATTTCGATGGGCGTGCGCGACGCCGTCAGTTGCGCACCTTCGCGCCCGCCGGCGACCTCTCCGACTCGTGATACCATGCACAACAGCGCTTCTCCCCTTCGTCCGTCGCTCATGTTGAGCCACGGAGCAGAGAGGAGAAGCACGTGTCCCTTCGCAAAGACAAGCTGCGCAAGATCATTGAAATCGAAGGCTTCGCTGACGAGCTGGCACTCATGCAAGCCGGTCTCTTCGACGCGGTGTGCACCGCGATCTGTATGAACCCAGACTGTTCGTACACCGAGGAGTTGGAGCCGGATCAGAGAGAGGGCTGGTGCCCCGAGTGCCACACCAACAGCATGGTGTCCGGCCTGGTGCTCGTGGGCCTCATCTGATGGCTACCGATGCACGCGAGGTCGCGCGCCTCAATGACCGCTTCCGGCAGACGCTCCTGGGCGGCACGGTGGTGATGACGCAGAGCGTTGCATCGCTCTCGGAACAGGCAAGGGTGAAAGTGTTAGACGCGGTGCGTTCGTTCACAGCGTTCACCGAAGGCAACGATCCGCATGGCGAGCATGACTTCGGCATGGTCGAAGTTGAGGGCGAGGAGTTCTTCTTCAAGATCGACTACTACGACAAGGCGCTAGAATACGGATTGGAGGACCCCTCGAATCTCGACGTCACCGCGCGCGTTCTCACGATCATGCTCGCGAACGAGTACTGAGGCCTCGGGTCCCTCGTCGCGAACCTCCTTGAAGCCCCGCTCGCGCGGGGCTTTCCATTGCCTAGGGTGGTCTAGTGGCGCGCCCACCAATCGCTAGTAGTGGGTCACCTCACGCCCTCTCCTTGTTCAATAACACGGCATTACACTTCGACGCTAATTCAATACATCAGGACGACTCCGGTTTAGATTCTTCATTGAGACTCTATTTGCGGCTTTATGACAATACGCTACATTTACGCCATCGGTCCGTTTGGGGGGGGACCGCAGCATGTTTTTTCTTCTCAGGATCCTACTTATCATTGTCTTTGGGTTTGGCATTGCCCGAACAATCGAGCGCAATCCAGTTGGCGCCTGGATCATGGCCATCATTTCAGCAGGGCTCTTCGTTTGGCTCGTGTACGATGTTGTCGAATCACCTCAATACTACCGAGCGATGATCCAGTCGTTCTTCTCCATGCTCCGGCAGTGACATGTTTAGGTACTTCCGTGTTGGAGTTCTGACGGTTGCGCTGCTCAGCATACTATCAGGGGCGCTCACCCTGGCCCTCAAGCAGCCGGTGATCTTGCCCGTGCTGGGCTGGCTCCGATCGCTGCGGGAGGAGCAACTTGATTGGTACATCTCGATGTGGGGTCGGCTGCTGATCCTCGGTGGCTTGATCTTCTTGGTGATGGCGACCGCGCTCATTTTTCTCTATCGCCTTGCAACAAAGAGGTCGGCCGCCAACAGGAGATAGGCGACCGACCCCAACTCGTCGGCTCGTCGAGAACAGTGTCAGGAGTGATCGACCTCGCGACTACTTTGCGCCGCGCAGGCCGAGGAAGAGCAGGGACTCGAGCACGATAGCGATGCCACAGATGGCCGCGACTTGCCCGATTGGAGCATTCTTCATCAGGACAAGCCAACTCCCTACACCGACAGCACCGATACAAAGACCGGTAAGATACAGTCCAAATCTCATGAGATGGCCTCCAGGTTTTCGAGGGGGACGTCACAACTCCCCCATAGAAAACCCGAGGCCTGCGCAGAGCGTCTGGGGGTCAGCTCTCGATCGTGGACCCTGAATCCGACCAATCAACATTGTGCCACGAAGGCCGAATCGTGCAAGACGTTGCTAGGACGCTTGGCGGTCGAGTTTTCAATTGAAAGTACCGCTGCACAACTCTCCTCGCTTTGTTCACTCAGCCGCTTTGGGAACAATAAGTACCGGAAGACTAAAGCCGAAGGAGAATGGCCAAACGACCTCCCTCTTATTGCTTGAGCACCTACCATCAGTCTACTTGTCTCTCTGGCCACCCTCCCACCGCAGCGCGTCAAGGAGCGCGCGGTCCAAGTTGCCAGTTTGCGGACGTTGACGCGCGGCCTCGTACTTCTTGATCGCTGCCGTCGTGAGCGGTCCCGAGAAGCCGTCGATTGGACCCGGTTCGAAGGCGAGAGCCTTGAGCCTGGTCTGAACCTCTTTGATCTCATCCTGCGTCAGAGGCGTCATTGTCGCGGGCGCGGCGGGCATTGGCGAGGGCGCAGGATCCGAGGCAGAGGTCGGGACAGTTGGCACCGCGGCCGGGCTCTGGGAGGCAGATGCCGGCGCCGGTGCTTTCGGCTTGCTGTTCCCAAAATGGATCGCAAGTGCCAGCACGGCGGCCGCACCGATCCATGCCCAGAGCCGTGTTGGGCGCCGTGGAGAGGCGCTACCAGCGCCTTGCTCATATGCTGACCCCGTGGTCGCCGGCAGGGATAGTGGCTCAGAAGAAGCCGCGCCGTTCTCGCCTCGCCGATTCCCCTGCCACCTCGTGAAGGTCTGATACGAAAGGCCGGAGCCCGGAATGCCGACGGTCTTCCGGACGCCCCTCTTCCCGATGTTGACGTTGAGCCCCGGCGGACCGAGCCCCAGGCTCACGCCGGAACCGCTGAAGTTGAGGCGCACGAAGCGGCCGAACCGTACCGACTTTCGAAACCGTAGACCCATCGCCTCGTCCGCCTCTTCAGCACGCGCACCCGGGCGGCTGCTTGCACGTGCTCTTCCGGGAGATGCAACTGTTCCCGCAGGGCTGGCCCTTCGTGCACCTCTTGCAGCAGCTCTTGCCCTGTTGCTGTGCGAGCTCCACCCACCGGGCGGGCGCTTGGTCCTGATCCCTGCCCGGCCACGGGGAGTAGTCCGCGGCGCCGGCGGGGACGCTGAACAGGACAATGATCGTCGCCAAGATGCGCATGGGCATCGCCTCAATCGTCGGTGGCGTGCGCAATGCTAGCACCAACGCGAGGCTGAGATGAAGCGCAGACGACCCGAGCTGACCCTTGGGGCGACGCGCTCCCTTTCTCTGGCATGGTGCCATTGGATGGGGCGCTACCGGTCATGGGTTGATTGGTGGCACTGCGATCGAGAAGCTGGCGGGCGCGGTGTCCTGAGTTCATCCGCATCCTGGACCTCATCACGCGAGGTCCAGGGCTAAAGGTGCTGAAGGTCAGGGTTCCCGAGAGAGCGTCCCCCAGCGCTTGCGGATCTGGGCCAAATCCGAAGTGTCACTGTACGCGAAGAAGTCTACATAAGCGAGCGAGCCTTCGGGCTGCAAGATATGGATCGATCCCCTGTTCGCCTTAGTGTGCCGAATCAGATGCACCCCGTCGAAGTGGACACTCGCCGGAACTTTCTCCGGATAAGCAGCCCAATTTTTGGTGCTCTGCCAGACCGCGCACGTCGGTCGACCGTCCGCAAGCCGGGTCTCTGCCGCTTTGCCCTCGGTCGAAAAATACAACGTGTACCTGAACATGCGCACCTGTTCCCGAGCCCAGGCACCTTCCGCTACGACAGTGCCACTGTATTCCGCTGAAGCAAGGTGCTGCAGGCATCGCTTCATCACTTGCTCGGCGGTCATGTTGGGCCGGGGAATTTGCTGCAGCGTCGGCATGCTGCGTAGCTGCTTTGGATCGAACTGTTCCGTCGATGCCGTTGTCACGACCCACCCCGGCACGAGCTGGGGATTTGCGGACATGACGACCCGGAAGCTCCGGTTTGCATTCTTGCCCCTGCTCGGGGTGAACGTACCGCCGAGCTGGCCGGACGCAAGCGTGAGCTCGACGTCGGACTGCGCTGCGGTCACGAGCTTCACCTGCGTACCGGTCACCCTGCAAGCGACCTGTCGGAGATGATCTTTGTCGACCTCGTCCCATGTGCACGCGTGGCCGCTCGGCGTCTGTGTGATGGTGAGGATGCGGCGCTGCTCGCCAGGGAAGTCGTGCACGAGCCCGTACCATGTCCCCGCCGTGTCGGCGGGGACGGCCGCGAGCTGGGCGTTCGCGGGTAGCGTGGTACCGAGGAGGACAAATAGGGCGAGAAAGGCGCGCATTGAAGTTTCCGTTTCGGTCATCGCCGATGTTGCTAGTTCTTCCGCGTGTAGCGGACTTCGTCTTTGTCGCCGTTCATATAGGCGAGCTTCTCGATGTAGGAGCCGTCCGCGTTCAAAGCGAGAGCCCGACTCTTCTGCGGGTAAGTCCCGGACATGTTGCGCCACTTGAGGTTACTCGCGTCCACAACATAGAACTCGAGCCACTGCGCCTTCTTGGGTGCGGCGCCTGCCTCCTGGCGATCGAAGTGGAGTTGTACCTTCATGGTGGCGTGTGTGGCAGCCATTTCGATGCACCCGGTGTATGTAATCGTAACGACGGTCGCCCTCCCGTTCCGGTACTCGCTGCCGCGGTAGACGGCACCCGTCGGGAAGTACTTACCGCAAATGGCGTCCACGGCGCTCGTCTGCGCCGTAGCTACGGGAATGATCGTCATGCAGGCGAGCCCGATGGCGACGGCACAGCCAGTGATCCGCATGGTTCCCTCCAGCTTATCGCGTCCGCATCATCTCGATGACGTGTGCGGTGTACCCGCCCTTTGGGACAAACGATCCCCTCCAGTTGTCGCCACTGCGATTGAATTCGACCTTCGCGCCTGCGCCGCTCGTGAGCGTGAGGCGACCTACTCTCGCGTCGAACGAGCACGAGACTTTGCCAGGCGTATGGTTCAGGCGAACGAATCCCCACCGGCACGAGCCGTCGGAATCGATGATGACCTGCCGGGCCGTCTCGTCATACGTCCAGTTTTGAAGGTCTCCCTTCCAGGTTCCGATTGGTGGTTTATCCTGCGCCGCGGTTCCCGTTGCCATAAGAGCCACGGCAGCCACCCAGACAATTGTGAGTCGCCTCCTCATCTGCACCCTCTCTTAGGAACGCCTTTGGCTGCTATATGGCTTTCCCTTCCCACGCACAGCCTGCGTTCCTCTGCTCGACCCGCAGCGATCGTTCGGCTACGACTAGTGTGCCCGTAAGGTTCCGGAAGGTGCCCTCGTACACACCATCGCGAACCTTCTTGTAGATCGTCGTGATGCCGTTCCTGCTGGTCACACTTGCCGAGTCGCCTGAGATCGCAATTGCAAAGGTGACGGCGAGCTCACTATCTCCGCTCGAGCAAGCCCCACGGTTCTTGGGTGATGGAGCCAGCTTGACTTCAAAGGTCTGGCCAAATGCAGGTGATGCGGCAACAGCAATGGACACGAAGAATAGTGCAGTGGCAATCCTCACGGTCTCCCCCTATTTAGCTGGGCTCTCACAATGTCACTCCCACCGAAGCGAGTCATACGTAGCTGATCCGGGCTTGTCATGATGTACTCAAAGGCGATGTTTCCGCCTCTCCAAGACAGCTTGTTTCCTGTGATTGTCGCGGCAAGGCGCGCTTGACTTGCCTTAAAGGATTGCCAAGCGCCGGCCATATAAATGACGGTGGCACTTCCAATAGGTTGGACTGCCTCGACTATCAATGCGCTGCAGTTGCCCCACTCGAGGGTTCCGAGCCAAAGCCCTGCGAATAGGCGCACGTTTTCTGGCACCTGAGTCGCGGGGGCAAACAAGCTGTACGTGACAGCTTGGTCGCAGATCGTCCGTGTCGTCCCGGCAGTGGGAGTTGTGGAACCAATCGCAGTGTAGGAGACCCGGAACTTGGTGCCTCGGTCGTTCACAATGTAGTACCCTTGGGCATCCGAGTACACGCGGTCACATCGGCTCCTGCCGCTATCAAAGTCGATGCAGAGCCGATCGCCTGCAGCTATCCACTTTCCACCTTCCGAGCGACCGCCAGGAACCTTGACGATGTATCGGCCATCTGGGTGGTATTCGGCGACATTCCCATCCGTGAAGGCACCGGTCTTCCCTGCAAGTAGATCTCGTAGCCGCTCCCCGGAAATTTGCTGTTGAGCGGGGACCATCGACAGGGAGTCGATCGGAGCGACCTCGAAGGAGTATCTGCTACCCCTTTCGTTTCTGATGTAGTAGCCAGGCCACTCTTTGAAAACCTCGTCGCATCGCTTGCGGCCATCGTCCATATCAATGCAAATCCGGTCACCCTTTACTTCCCATTTGCCCACGCTAGTTGCGCCCGCGCGCTCAAATGAGTAGTGGCCTCCCGCGTGGAACCGAGACACAAGGCCTTCCTTCTCGTAGACCAAAGCCTTGCCGGTAATAAGTTGCGTTATCTCTGCATCGCCAAGTTGCTGCTGGGCGAACGCCGAGTTGGCCGCAAACAAAGCGAACACAATCCCACACGCTCTGAGAAATGCGGCCATGCTACCCCCTCAATACGCCAGCCAGGCTTAGGATTGAATTGACGAAGTGCGGTAAATGCACGCTTGACTTTAGTTACCCCCTACCCGCCACTTGCAAAACGCAGACGGCTTCCCCTTTTGCACTCGCTCTTGACGACAAACGAACGGTTCGGGTTGTCGCCTGCGCGCGGATCAGGAGCCTGCTCGCCGGCGACTTTGGCGATGTTGCGTCTTGGGGCGCATCACGCGACGCGCGACGAGACCCAAGCGGCCCAAACAAAACGGCAACGACGCGCATGCGGCCTCCCTGTTAGGATCGCCAGCGCTCGCTCATCTGCTGAGGACTACCGAACACCAGTTGTCGCGCATCTTGCACGACGTTTCTGAGTCTGGGCGACTTGCCCCACGAGCGACGCCCACATCGGCGCAGGCGCGAGAGGACTTGTCAGATTTTGGATTTTCGGCGCAAGCCGTCTTGAGCACTTGGATCGCTTTCTGGACTTCCGGAGTAGTGTTCGCCAACTGCGCCTGCGCAGTCGTCGAGAACAGGACGACCACAGCACTCATGGCTATCGTCAGCTTCGTTGGAATGCCCATTTCCACACACCCCCTGTGGTTGATGCAGAGTGTATGTCGGCCACTGCGAAGTTGTCTAGCTAGCTAGGTGCGCTTGTTGGGCGTTGGCTTCCTCGGTCGGCTGAGGTGATCAGGGGGTGCGGACGATCTTCGCGCGGACGCCCCGGCGAGCGGGCGCTGCTTTTCGACCCTGCCTGAGGTTGGGGCTTGCTACCCGAGCGGTCTCGATCTTGAGCAGCTCGGAAGCGTCGACGCGGAGCGCCCGGGCGATGCGCTCCAGCACCCGGACGGTCGGATTGGCGATGCCCCGCTCGATCCGGCTGACGTAGACGGTCTCCAGCCTGGCGTCCACGGCCAACGCCTCTTGAGACATCTCAGCCTCGACGCGTAACCGACGGATATTGCGCCCGACTCGCGTGCGAATGTCCATGCACGCAAGCCGATCATTACTAGTACTTTCAAACCATGTACTATCGTACTACGATTGTCTCGAACGGATGCTTGGGAGATTGCCGGATGCTCAACCAGCTCGCCGCGCCACGTCGGGAACGCTCATCTGCTCGGGCGTTTGAGGTCGCTGTTCATGGCCGTTTTTCGGGGTGGCTACCAGGCCCCGCCCTACCGTTCAGGGGGTCGATCTGGACAAAATACCGTGTGGGATTGTATAATATAGGAAGACTACAACCCAGCACATTGGAGCAGTTGATGAACAAGATCGCCCGTTGGGCGAGCCTTGCGCTCGCCCCGCTGTCAGTCGCCCTGTCGACTACGGTTCACGCCCAACAGCAGGCCGCCACGCCGCAGGAGAAGCATCGCCAAGTCTGCGCCGCCCACGGTGCGCAGTCCCCGGTAACGGCGAAAGCCTGCTTCGAGTACGGCCGCGATGTCTACAGGATCACGAACCCTCAGGGCATCGATTCCTGGTGTCGCAGCCACAACAACGGCTGCCCGAAGACCGGCAACAACTAGCCGACTGGAGTGAAGCATGGTCAAGATCGTCCGTTGGGCGAGCCTTGCGCTCGCTTGCGCCTTGTCGGTGGCTTCCGTCGTGTCAGCTCGCGCGCAAACCCAGATGGCGGCAATGAGCGAGAATGAGCTTCGGCGCGAATGCCTCCGCTGGTTCAACACCAGCTACGCCGGCACACTGAAGAACGGCACTTACCTCTACCGGTTCGGCCGGCGCGTGGTGTACCAGTTCTCAACCGCGGGCAAGATCGTCCAAGTGGGAAGACAGGCGCTCTGCGAAGTCTCTGCGCGCTGGAAGAACGACGTCCACGGCAGTGGTTCGTTCACGCTCCACTTTGACGGCCAGGTCGCGATCTGGCGCAAGGAGAACACCCAGCGGGTTTGGACGTCCTTCAAGCCGCAAGGTCGCTGCCTGTGGCGCGAGGGAAGAATGGTCAGCGACGGGTTTGACAAGCCTGTCGATGGCAACTACGGCCGCGACTCGGGTGAGGGCCATTGGTGTCCAAATTCGGACTAGCCGACATCACCTGCCACAGTTGAGGACCAGAAGCACGCTGGTCCTCTTCTTTTACTCTGCGCTGCTGCAGCAACAACCGTCACACCCGGCACCTGCTCCAGCACCATCTGCGCCAGCATCCCCAGTAGATCCCGATCCCGTCCCCTCGGTACCAGCACCTCCACAGCATGAACCGCTCTGGATCACTGTGGGAGAGGGTTCTACCGGGACCTCCGCTTGAGCGATTGAGAACATCGGGTGTTCCGGATGTGCGAGCGGTCCAACGCCTATCGGCAAGGCCGCAATGCCTATCGAACCCAAGAGCGAGAGCAAAACCTTCGAACTCCGCGTGATCATTTTCATACATGCATAGGTTAGTGGCTAAAGGCACTCGTTACGACCTTCTCAAGGTCCGGGCTCGCCGAAGCCATGAAGAGCAGCGGGGCCTTGAGGCGTCCGAACTTGCTTGAGGGGTCGGCGGCGCTCATGACTTGAGCAATGAACGGTCGATTGACTGGGCTGGCGGCGAGTTCGCCCAGTTCGCCAGCGACGACTGGCACTTGCCCAGCGTTGTCCGGTCCTGTGTGCGCGGACAGGTACTTGGCATATTCAAGTCTGATCGAGAAGCGGGCGCTTTCCATGATCACCTCGCCCGCGCTTGCACCGTCGGCAAAGTTGACGGCCTCCTGATACAAGGCGCGAAGCGACTGCTCGTCGACGGAGCCGAGCCTGTCATCGAGGAGCGCGACTGCGTACGTCATTGCATAGGTGTAGCCGATCGCCAGGCGCGTCTTGTCCCACTGGGCGCTGTCTCGCGCATTGCGCAACGAGACCATACCAAGATCAAAGTACTCGGCAGCCTTTTTGCCGTACTCTTCGCGGAAGCGGGCGATGCCGCCGGTGAGGTACGGGTACTTGCGGGCGTAGAACTCACCCGCGACCAGATACGAGAGGAAGTTCGGGAACGTCTCTATGATGGCTTCGTGGGACTTCGCGATGGCGATCTCCGCATTGATGCTCTCGTCGGACGTGAGCTCCTGGTAGACGCCAGGCCACGGTGGGCGCGCAAGAACGGCCTTGGTGAACGCTGCATCACGGTGGGCATTGAGGAGCATGAGCAGGTAGACGCCTGCCGCGCCGCGCGTCGGCGCTGGGAGTGCGGCCGTGTTGATCACGTTGAGATAGTGGGTGGCAGCCTCCTCGACTGAGGTCAGCTCCAAGCTCCCGGCCAGGAGCATCTCGTAGGTCGCGCGATCCTCGGGCGAACGCGCCTCGTTCATTGCCTGCGTGAAGTACCGTTGCGCTGTCGTGTGGTCTCCATTGTACATAGCCGTTAGCCCTTCCTGGGCACTTCGGATCGGTCGCTCCGGGTTCGACGCCATGTAGGCGACGAGACCGCCGATTGCAGCGACGCCGACGACCGCGAGGACGACCCACAAAGTCCAGGAACGACTTGGTTGAGGAACGTCCTCCATACATCCAATCGTACCATGCAAATTATCGCGTCAACGGCTTGCTCGCTGCGGCACTGTAGATAACCGACTCGGTGATGCCGTCGATGTCGAGCAGGGCCTCTAGCGCCTGGTCGTTCGTGCCGCCGAGCATTGTGACGCGCAGGTCACGTGCCGCACCAACGAGCGACAAGTTCTGACCGATGTGTCCGGCTTCGAGAAGTATGTACCGATACCCGCGCTCACCATACTTGCGTTGCGCGCGGTTGAAGGTTCCCGTCATGACGAACACGGCCGACGCGTCGTTGATCCAATCATAGCGAAAGAGGTCGCCGACGTCGTCGAGCACCTCGCCGCCAAAGAGGCACTCCAGCCCATGGTCTTGGACGCGATAGTGATAGACGCCGCGAGGGAGCGCGCCGTTTTTCAGGGCGAGAAGGTAGAGCTCGATCGGAAATCGAGCGCCACCGGAAGGCTGGGCGCGGTGGTATGCCCGGAGCTTGCCGGCCTTTGTCGCCTTCCGCTCCGTGATGCCGCATCCCCATCCCAAGAGTGCCCCGACATCTTCGAGGGAGAGCGGAGTCCCCCTGCCGTGACTACTCTTTCGCTTGCCAATCGCCTCCGAAAGGCTGCAGGCGATCGCGGGGCGCGGCAGGTCGATGCGCTCGACACCGGGATAGGTCTTGTAGTGAATGGTCGCTGTCGCTTCTTGCTCCTCTCGCGCGGAGGCAAAGGCGCGCCGGCCGGCGCCATGTTCCTTTGAGCGGTGGTGAAAGAGGCGGGAAAAGTCCATATCAGGGGAAGGGGTGCGGGAAGATGGTGCGCCCGCGCACTGTCATGCCAAGCGCCTTCGGGACCGACGCCAGGCGCTCGGCCTCGAGCGTCGCCTCATGCTCATTCAGGTACATCGGTACGAGCTTAGGCACGCGCACCTGGACCACATGGTACCCGAGCGCGTCGATGACCGGGTTGCGCATGGTGTGGACGTAGATGCCGTACCCGGGACCCAGGCTGCGGAATGTCTCCAGCAGCGCGTGCAGCTCGGCGCGGGGCGACTCGTACGGTCGGAACTGGGCGGCGAAGTCCTCGTACGGCTCCTGGGGCCCGTCGAGCCAGAACCCGAGCCGTGCGAGCCAGGTCTTCCCCCGCCACAGTGTGATGCGCTCCAGCTTCCCGATCTCGGAGAGGGAGAACGGAAGGTAGCCCGGAGCGGACGGATCGACGGCCAGCGGCGCCTTCGCCAACGACAGCGCCGGAGTGGCCTCGAAGTACGCACGCTCAAGTGCGGCAAGGGCCGTCCCCCCGTTGCCGGCGCCGACGGTGATGATGGGGCCGTCTGCGCGGTGCGCGACCGCGACGCAGACGGCGGTCGTCACCGGCAGATCGGTGCATAGGTCGAGGAAGTACAGGTCGGTCTTGTATGCGCGGGCGTAGGCCAGGAGCCGCTGAAAGTCCGGGTCGGAAACGTCCGAGACATCGATTCGCCGGGGTGTGAGCCCATTGAGCCAGTAGATGAGAAAGGCGTCGCGTTGGATGAGTTCCTTGAGGCCAGCCAGGATGGCTTCCTCTTTCGAGAAGTGTCCGGCCATGCCGTTTGAGGTTAGCGGGTTGAGGATCGGTTCGTCGGGCACGCGCTTGCGAAACGGATACTGCGCCAGCTGCGCCGGCATGAGCTGCGACGTGCCAGAGAGCAGCTCGGTGCAACGGACCCAATGGACGGGCGTGTCAGCGTCGTACCGAAATTGCTCAAAGCGCTCGAGCTGGTCGGCAGAAAAGCGGGGCAAGGTGCGTGGGTCCAGGAACCGCGTGCCGCGCTGCTCAAGTTCCGCGATCGACGCGCGTCTGCAGCTGCCTGGATCGACAAGGGTTGCCGAATAGCGCTCCAGGAACTCCCCCAGCGCCTTGGAGATCGTCTCGTCTGGATCGCGACCCGACGCATGCCCGATGACCCGGTCGCGATTGCCCTGTTCGCGGCTAGCGCCCTTGATGGATATGGACAGCACTTTGGGCATGTCCGTCCGGAACGACGGCATGTCGAATCCGGCGCGCTCAACAAGACCCGTGCGATAGAGGAAGTTGAAGATGGGCTGCCAGATCAGTGGAACGATCGACCCAATGGGTAGCTCCACGTCGGGGAAGGCGCCCCAACGCAGGCCAATCCGCGAGAGCGCGAGCCGTACGCGCTCGCGCCAGGGCCATGGCTTTCGGAACCGGGAGACGGGGCTCGAGAGCAAGCCGGACAAAGTTGAGAACGAGACCGTCGAGGGCATCCCAATGTTGCTGAGGTATGTGGTGGCGCTTGCCTCTCGTTCTTCCAGACCCATAGTTTCGAGGCAGTGTATCACGGCCAACCAAGACGAAACCGAGCCGCTGGAAAGTCAGCGACCACCATAGACTTCAGTCGAGCCGGGCCGGATAGCTGTGCGGTTTGGGCTGACCCCACGGCTCACTTGAAACGCCGGTTGCCATCCGCCTACAATGTAGTTCGTCGCGTGCAACTGTTGTGCTTGGGGAGGGGGCTATGAACAGGATAGTCGCGGCTGCCGCCGCCTGCTTTCTATTGACGACGTTCATCGCTGAACCAGCCGGCGCAGAAACCTGGAAAGTGCGAAACAAGCACATGCTGGAAAATTCTCCAAGCTTGTGCGCGAGATATCAGGATGGGCATCTTTATACGATCGAACTTGTCGGGCAGTCATTTACGCTGACTGGGGAGAACGGGAAGTTCTTCACAATCACAGTGCCCGCTGACGGTACCGTGAAGCATGAATTCCGCTCGCCTAGGGGCGGAATGTGGGAGATTTCGGGCAATGTCCTATCGCGCAATCTCGTGTTTAGAAATCTATCGAGTTCGTGTAGCTCGCGCCTGATCCCGGATTAGACCTCTCGGCGACACGGGTTGGACATGAGGCACGCTCTGTCTCTCGCGTTGGCGATTGCGCTTCCCTTCTCTGCTTCTGCTGAATTGCTGCAGCAAGAACCAAAGCCAGGTACCTTGCCTGAAGGCACACGAGCTTACGTGGATGATGGCACTTGCCCCTCCGGTCAAGTCAAACAGTTGACCGGTGGCACCAGTACAATCAAGCGGCAGCGTAGATGCGTTCCGCTCGACACTATGCGTGCCGAGGAAGCGGCCGCCGCAGCGCCCGCCCGATGGACAGCTGTACTAGCGCTTGAATCAGGTCCACCCGGCTACTGCGGCCTAGCCGGTGAAAGCGTGCGCCAAACAATCGCGGTCCGGGATGGAGTCTTTACGGCCACGAACGATCGCGGTGCCACATGGACGCTGAAGAATTTCAGCAAGCGTCTGAGGGCAGATGGTTCGGGCCGGTACATTAGCACGATGGAAAACACTAGCCAGGAAGTTGTTTTCACTATCGAACCCGGGCAAGGACCTCGCAAGATACGAATGCATACGGGCGGATGCGTGTTTCTTTCGACGCCCTCGTAACTGGTGAGGTCTGAACTCATCAACACTTCTAGCTCTTCGAAAAAGGGACTCTGTGGCACAATAGTTGCTATGCTCCAATACGTGAAAGATATGCCGGTCGTGCAAAACGCGAGAGCCGCCTTCTCGCGCTTCACTCTTTTCGTCCTCACGCTCTTGGGCATCAAAGCCAAGACCGAGCGCCAAGCCTACGACATCTTCAGCATCGGCGTGCAACACCCGGAAGTACCGCTAGACGCCATCGATCAGAAAAGGGCGTCATCGTGTTCGGCGTGCGATGCATGCTGCACGGCCTCAAGTTAAACGAAGTGTCCTCAGAACGCGCGTGGTGACCGGGCGGGTCGTTGCTATCCACATCGCCCTCGTCTCGAATCTCCGGGTCGTCCGCGTGGTATAATACCGATATGGCAAAGAAGCTGACAGATGAACAATTCAAGGACTTCGTAGTCACGGAGCTAGAGTCGAACAGGCAGTTCAAGAAAGTCGTGGTGACTGAGCTCGAGTCGAACAGGCAGTTCAAGGAGTTCGTGGTGCAGAAATTTGGGGATGCCGGACGGTTTGAGGAGTTTGTCGTCGAACAATTTGGGAGGATGGATGACCGCTTCGAGCATATCGAGGGCGAGGTTTCCGCTCTTCGCACCGAAGTCGTGACTCTTCGTGACGATGTGAACGGAATGCGTGGAGAGTTGCGAGAAGTTCGACAAGAGTAAGCGGTGTTCTGACCGCATCTTCATAGGCGGCTCGTGATTGTTCATCGTCCGCTCCCAGGTAACGAGCGGAGTGGTTTTATGCTGGACA